>Ga0179593_1474322_pt1 | contig 30518 bp, 40 predicted proteins | sample CZODoug2_1_08_16_FD_185931 | JGI IMG/M metagenome (GOLD analysis project Ga0179593, IMG submission 185931) | Vadose zone soil fungal communities from Angelo Coast Range Reserve, California, USA - CZODoug2_1_08_16fungal (PacBio error correction) | ecosystem: Environmental > Terrestrial > Soil >...
AAAAGGAGATTACAAGTGGATGCTACGTTGGAAGAAAGGACATCGATGAGAAAGGGAAAAAAAATCGTGGCAGCACAGTAATCAAAGGTTTTTAAAAAAAACGACAGATAAAACAGAATGGGGTTGTTTTCGGAAAAAAGTTATCGCCAGCCAATATGCACAGGCACTGGGGCGAAACCGTGGCATGGGGAACGGACTGCTCGCTGATTTTGGTAAACAGGGAAGCAGAAACATAGACAAGTGAAAACTTAAGGCTAATCAACTGGGAATTAAAGCGCTTGTTTAGGATCGTTCGCCAGCGCAAGATCGCAATGATGGGGGGGGGGGCGACTTCTAAGGGGAGGGGGGGCCCATCACGAACGTTCACCAGCGGGGAGGATCGAACAGCCTGTGAACACTTGTAGGCAGGAAACTGGAAAAAAAAAACCCTGAAAAAAAAATCAGAAGAACAAGAGGAGAATGACCGCGGAAATTTGGTCGGGTCGGTGAGCGGGGTGGGAAAAGAGACAAAGCTAAAGCTTAAAGAAAAAGACCGGAAAAGGTCACATCCGGGAACTGGCGCCGACGCCGAGACACGCAGGAGAACAGACGCGGGGAAGAAAAAAAGTAAAACGCCCAATATGGAAAAAGAAAAAACTCAGAGGGAGACAGCCCCATCAGGAAGCAAAAAGCGACATGGGACCAAACCCCCCACCAAACGCAGAGGATACAGGGAAGACAAGCAGGAAGAAGTAGGGAACACCATGGCGAATTGAACGACATTAAAGCCGGATATCACGGAAACGTTTTCAAAAAAGCGCGAACTACATGACCGAGGAGAGGGGAAAGGGTTGTGCAAAAAAGAGCCACAAACAAGTCAATATCGTGGCACAGCAGAGAGGAAAACCCGGGAAGAAACCAAAAGGAAAAGTCAGGAAGTCCAAATAGTCTTTAAAAACGCATGCAAAATACGTTAAAGAGGTGATACACAGATGCGGCCATGCGACAAGCCAAACAAGAAGCTATCGAACGCTACTAAGCAAGAAACATGAATAATAATCGAACGACTTTAAGATGGGGGAGCAAAAAAAAGGCGGAACGAAGGGGTCTATGAAAAGAAGCCATTTAAAAGGCCCCTAATAAACCGGCCAGGAGAAGAAGGAGAAAACAATTATGGAAAAAAAGAATCAAAAAACAAAGGGGGGGGTCTAAAAGGCCGTCCGCGAAAAGACACGCTCCAAAACGAACGAGGAATGACTCACCCACACCACGACCGAACACCCGCAGGGGGACCGCAGAAGGAACACCGGAGAGAAAAAATGTACTACTCCAAAAGAAAGAGGTCTGGGCAGTGTTAAAGGTAAAAGGGGAACCGACGAATGAGCGGTCGACCTATCCGCACAAGAAAAAAAAAGGAGGTCTTGAGTGCGCTGAAGCCGGGGATTCGATTCATGGAGTACTCGATTTAGGTACCGCTTCGGCTCACGGAATGACTGAAAGAAAAAGATTAAAAAAAACGACGTTAGCGGAAGTTGAAGGATGGGAAAAAGTGAAGGGACGCCCCTATCCTCAAGAAAACTTCAGCTGGAAAAAGAGAGAAGTCCAAAACAACAAAAGGAGGAGATGAGAGCGATGTCCATCTAAATTGGTTAAAGGGGGTCGAGGGGGGGGGGGTGTCCACGTCTAAAGCATGCCATCAAAAAAGAAAGCTACGACCTCTCGCTGGGTAAGGAGAAGAAAGGCGGCTAACAAGACATAAAAAGGATAACAGAGAAATCACCCGATCTACAAGAACTCGTTCAAAAAATGACTCAGCTATTGGGCTGACGAAGAGAAAGAGATGGATAGAGAGAGTAACTGAACAATAAGCGCAGAAATGAAAGCGAGTAGAGAGTTCGGGCAATAAAGTGCAAGGTCGCTTAAGACGCCAGGGGGATAGGATCCTAGATTGGGGTGTGGGGTAGAGAAAAAGAAACTCGATATGGAAGGGGGACGGAAGGAAAGTCGGGGTGGGTGGTGACGACTGTGCCAAAATACTGGAGAGGGAAAGACTTATAGCAAAAGCGGGAACAGACGTCAACAAACAGGATCCCTGAAGCTGAAACAGAATTCAAGGGCGAGTCATTGGTCACGTCTTGGTTTCATCTTCGCAGAGAAGCGTCAGGCGGGAAAAAAGGTGGGGGGTCCTGAGAGGCGGTCCCTCACGTAGCCCAGAAATGTCGAGACTATTCTGCAGAAATTCTCTTCGCAACGCGCGGTGAGATTGCCCTTGTGGGTTTGGGGACGAAACATGCTCGGGATGTTCGAAAACACCGATATGTGGCGGGGAATCGACCGGGCTCATCAACCAAAAAAAGCAGCGGAGAGGAGACAAAGGGGGGGGGACGTTAATCGAAACGGTAATGTCCGCTCAATTCACCGGGGAAAGCTCCTAGGTTCTTGGTGGAGGAAAGGGCAGAAGGGGAAAGCATCAGACGAGGGGACGGTCGCGATATAAGCGCCAAGCTTGGAAGGCCGTCGGCGCCGGGTTTTTTCAAAAAGCGGAAAACATTGGGCAACGCTGACGAGGGGTCAAACGGAGGGAAAGGGAAGGGAAAACGAAATCGACTGGAAAGCAAGGAGAGGAGTGGTCACCAGTCGGGGGTGTAAGCCGGGGCGGTGAGGAGCTAGGAGGGTGCGTTTTCTGGCAAAAGAACCTTCAAACGACAGATTAAACCAAGTCCTGAGAGAAGGAATTTGGAAGTACCTGCCGTTGGGGCTCGGGAACGAGAAAAACCGTTGAAAAAAAAGTTGGGGGAGGCAACCGCTGGGGGGGAAAACAATAAGTATTGGAGTGGAGGTCTGTAAAATAGCCAAAAAATACTGAGAAAAGAAGCTAAAATGAAGAAGGTCGGTGAGACGGGGGCGCGAAAATCAAACATGAAGTGGTGACCTCCTAAGACACGAAAACTTAGGGAACTTAGCCCAAGTGCAAAGGCCACGGTTGAGAAAGGTCCATTTGCATTAAGGGCACGGGACGGGTCTCAAAAGCAAAGTTGGCGCAACACAACAAAGGTATCAGGAAAAAAGGGAAGGGGTCAAAAATCCTGGGGGGGGGAACGGATGGAAATGCTCTCGGAAAGATTTCCTAAACATCAACTGGTAGGGTGGAACAAAGAAGCGCAGGTGACCGCTCCTACGGCAAAGATCAAAAAACGAAAAAGACCGGAAGGAATAAAGTACGAGGATAAAATTCAGGGGGACTAACCCAACGTGTGGGGCAAAACAACTAGCAGAGAAACCACGGGTGGCGAAAGCGGGAGCGTAACATAACTAGGACAGAACATGGATGGAACAAAAACCAACGTGCATTCAAAAACAATCGCATGGTGACACTCTAGGAGTAACGATCAGGAGGTATCCGGGACGCTATACCAAAACGGTCAACACTGAAATAATTGTCGGGAAAAAAAAAAAATGAGTAGAAACTGGCTATGTACTCTTCGTCCGTGAAGTAATGAAAAAAAGAGTGAAAAAAAGATTAGGAAAAAACCGTGATGATTCACGGTTTGCGAAAAGGATCACAGAAAAAGGGGGGGGGAAAAGGGCGGGGGCAAGTAAGAAAGCCCCCTGACCCGGGGGCATTTAAGGGGGGGGTGGGAAATGAAGTCAGAAAGACGACAAGTCCAAAGAGAGAAAGAGGGGTTGAAGAACCCAATTTCAAATAAGCAAACTAGGCGCAAATTCGTCGAATGAAAGAACATCTGAGCGAGCGCGGGGGGGCGCCGAATACTCAAACGAGAAATTGTTATCCTTGGCGGGAGAAAAGATGGGTTCACGAATATTGTATGTTTCTCGTGGACTCAAGAAGGGGAACTAATAGAAAAGAAAAACGCCGTCAAAAAGTGGGGGGGAAAAACGTGACTTTTAAGTCGGAAACAGGTGTCGTCGGGAAGGATCAGAAGTTGTGAGGGAAGGAGAGGCCTTACCAAGTGTCCTGACCGGGACGATGGAAAGACTTGACGATTTCTGGATCAATTGGGGGGGGGGGAGGATGGCAAGAAAAAGGTGGAGAAAAAAAAATGGGGAAAATGTCATGCAAAAATGTGAAAAAGTGAAGACGCGGACTCGATGGACAGTGAAAGGAGGGGTAGAAAACCAAAGACTTGGACGGAGGCTGCGCAGAATACGGGGTAGAAGATGCTTTGCAGTTTCCAAGCAGGCGGCATGGAACACGAAGGAAACAACGAGCAAGAGGTCGAACGCAGGGGACGATAAGGAAAAGGTGCGAGGACACAAAGGTAGAAGGTCTCATCGCAAGAAAGTAATGATTGAGAATGCCATGACAAAAACAAGGACCGGTGAAGCGGAATGGTCAAGGTGTGAATGCGAGGGAAGAACACTGACGGAGGGAAACATGGTGGAGACAAAAAGGGCATTAAGTGCGAGGGAGACCGGAGTCATTGTCAAAAGAAAGAGGGGTATTAAAATCACAACACCAGCGGAGGGATAAAAAAGAGATAAACATATTGGGTCGTGGGAAATTCAAAAAAATGGCCCGAGGTCCGCACCCACTTAAAAAGGGCAGAGGGGGGCATAAAAAAATAGGTGCTCACGCATTAATTGAAACGCAGCTCATCCGGAACGCGCTGCAAAAAGAAAAAAAAGGCGGAGTCGGGCATTAATCTTAGCGCAAACCAGGACATTGGAAGAGGAAAAACGTGGGGGGGGGGCAGAAACGGACGGGGAAACGCAGTAGCGAAAATTCGACAAAAAGGACGCGTTGGATGAAGAGGGTAGGGGGAAAAGCACCTGGGGAAAACCCAAAAAAAGCCAATAACTTATGAAAAACTGTTTTCTCGAGAAACCAAAATCGCAGCCCTGGGGCTCGATTCCCTTGAAAAGAAATAACAAACTATCAGAGTAGCCGAACGGGACTCGGATCGTTGCATAGGGGGGAAAAAAACCAAATTAATGGCCGGAGCAATTAGGGGGGGCAATGTTGATTGACCCAAAGACGTCACCGGACAGAAGAAAAAGAGCACACTAGGGGGAAGAAGGCGGGCACGGTGTTCAGAAGGTAGCAGGAGCCCCAGTCGAAACAAGGAAAATAAGGACAGCCCATCGAAACTGCACACTTGGGTGGGATGACTTCCGCAAAGTCTCAGTAACGAGAAGGGAAGAGGGGGTAAACGCTATAGAGGGGGCACTTTCCAGTTTAGAGTCACGGCAGAAAAAAGACCTCGTTATAATCGAAAGAGGAAACAGCACAGGCGGCACGAAAAGAATGGGCGAAAGGAGCCAGCGTAAAAAAGAGACGGAGCACCACGAAAAAATTAAGCCCGCCCGAATTTGGGAAGAAAGGCGACAGACGCAGCGTAGATGAACTTTTCACAACCAGAAAGGCAAGTCTCGCGCGGAAAGGAGTTAACACGGAAAGGGCTAAACCTGCAGGGGGGGGGAGGGCAGGTGGAAGGATGCGGAGAAAAGAGGGCACACATTCTCGGAGCTGGGGGTCCTACAGAGGGGATCAGGGTTGACACAAAGGATAGGGATACATGCAAAAGGAAAGGACAAACAGCCTCGTAATGGAGAAGGGGAGAAGCCAAAACTAACTATCAGATAAAGGCAATTTGGGCATAGAAAGAAGTCGCGGAAGGGGGGGCACTCAAGAGAAAAGAGGTCTACAAAAAATACAAAGTCACTCTCAAATAAACGATTGCCAAGAGTTGCAATCACTGTTTTGTGGCGGGGGGGGAAGGGAAAAATTGTCCTAAGGAGAGAGGATACCAAGGAGGGAAAATGTGGGAGGACTCTGCTAGAGCCCAGAATCCGGGGGAATATGGCCGGGAGGGGCATAAGAATGCGCCGTCACCACGGTACGCGGCGAGAAACGAGCGTGACTCAACAGCAAAAGAAAAAACGGAACGCCGGAAAAAACTTGGTAACAGATGGAAAGAGTAGAAGTAATAGACAAGAACGCGTGGGAGAGGGGAAAATATTCACAAAGGCCAGCGCGTGGTGAACAGGCGGGAACTAGGTAGGTGCGAAAAAGAAAAGAAAAAAAAAAAAAAAAAAAAAGAAAAAGAGAAGGAAAACGCGTCTAAAAGGATGCAGGCGCAAAGAACCGTGCAGTTGAAATGGTACATCCGTCTCACTGGGGAAAGTCGCTTCAAAAATATAAGAAGAGGAAAAGGGGAGCCTGCGAAAAGACGCTGGGGAATCGAAAAGACGCAAGGAACGATGGTGTGCTATCAGGAACGAATGACGAAAAAAACCAACGGGCCGGTTTCACACTGGAGGGAAATGCACATTAGAACACCTTTGAAAAAAGCGCCTCCGATAACCTGACGAATAGGAAGGACGAGCGGAAGGGGATAAGTGAGAATGTGTAGGGGGGGGGAAAATACAGAGAAATCACAGCTTACAAAGGTACCCCGGAGTCCATCCGAACTCCGAGAAGAGCGGGGAATTCGAGAAGAAGAAGCCAACCAGGAGAACCAAAACGAAAGGAGGCGGAGCGGAAAAACTAAAAAGCCGAAAAGCAAAGATCAATGAACAAGGAAAAAACAACGGCGCAGGGATGAGCCGCCAAAAGAAGTCAGCGTACCAAAAAGAAGGATCAAAAAGGAAAATATAAAAAAGATCACGTAAATTCTCGACCTCGCCAAACGCGTATCAGCTGTGGTTTGGGAAGAAGGCGTATCAGCAAAAAAAGTAGAATGGGGAAAGGGACCAAAAATCGCCCCAGGGAGCCTGCGGAAGGGGAGAAAAAAGGGAAGCGGGAAGTTCGCAGTATATTTATGAACTCACATGGAAAAAACGTTAAAAACTCTCAGCAACGCCCAGCCCGGGCCCGGAAACGCGGAAGCTATCAGCGCGAAGATGAAAAGAAAAAAAACCAAAGACAAAGAAAAGCTGGGTAGGCACGAAATTTCCCTAAGATGAAGCCGGCACCATTCACACCATATCAACCCGGCCGTCGATCAAACAAGCTATGGCAAAGTAAGATACTACATCGACAAAAAAAACCAGGGGTTAGACAAAGGCCGTACGAGAACGCACGGGGGAAAAGAGACCAAGGGTCCTCTCCCACCCACACCAACAAAAACGACACTAACCTCGCGGATGAAGCAAAGACCCTAAGCAGCGAGAAGGGGGGCAGAAAAAAAACAGGCGAAATTGCTAAAAAAATTTCATACGGTCAAAGACTATAGAGGTCCGGGGGGGAGGCGCCCTCGCGAGGACGCCCAAGCGATGGCCATGAACGGGTGGAAGAGCCATTTGAATCATGGCTAGATCGCAAGGGGAAAAAAAGGGAAAAGAACCGATATGAAGAAAAACAAGCGATATCAATAGGCGAAAATTGGAAGGGCTGGCATTCTGTCTACTCACAAAGAAAACTCAACTCAAGTAAAAAATTCGGCCCGATCGAGAGAAAAAAAAAAGGGGAGAAAAGAAGTCGATGCGTTTTGTCGAGTGCATGGGGGTTTGTGGCCAGAGACGGGGTCACAGAAAAAAAGAAATGTCCACTGCCAGGGAGGTCATAAAAACTCGGGTCGCTGTGGTCCGAAAGATAACGCGGCCAGCCGAGCGGGACCGGAGGGCGAGAGGGAAAAGAGAAAAAACGGAGAGGAACGCACAACCAGAACGGAAGCGGAAGAGGCATTTCGGAGAGGAAAGACGAATGGGTGAAAGGGAGTTAAAATCACCCGGAGCGAGAATAAATGGGCTCGAGTAGAGCTGCGCTGGGGATGAAGTAGAGGGAAAGGGAGAGCGAGTGTGGTTAAAGGGTGTGGAGACCGCGTCGACGCGCGTGGTATTTTCGCGGCGGGAAAAACGCGTCGGAGGTGGTGTCGGAAGGGGGACGACCACTTGAACATCGTACGGAGCGCGGGAAGGGTCCGGAGAAAAATGGGATCAGGATTTAATAAACGACACCGTCGCGCACCCCATCAGTGGACGCCCATAGGAGCGAAAGCAAAGAGGGAAGACATTGTCGCTTTCTGGTGCTTCACCGTCTTGCGAAAGAAGAGGAAGATGCTAAAACGTCCGGTTAAGGGGGGGGCCCGTGGCGAATGCAAGGCTTTGCACTCAACATAGGCATAGGAGCATCAAAAACGCGGAAAAAAAAGAAAACGGTGCCGCAAGAAATTGGACCTTGTTTTTCCGGGCGATCAAAAGTGTCGACGGGGAAAAAACCGAAGGAGAAAATGCTGCTAGGGAAAAGTTAAAACCCAGGCATCATCGCGCAGGAGGCGAGAAACTTGGGACGGGAAGAAAGGAAATAACGGGAAAATACCGCTAATAAAAAGACCGGGGTTCGAAAAAACTGAACTGCTTCGTAAAGCATCAAGGAAGCCTCCAAATTGTGTTGACGCATGGACCCAATAAAAGCCGTTAACTGCCCGAAAAAGGGTTTGGTCCCGCGGGACGCCAAAAATCTGAAACTGGTTAGCGAGGGGGGGGGTCGTGTGGCCTTCTAAAAGTCTCAGGGGACTTCCTCGGCGAAATCTGGCGGTTCAGGTCGAGGGAAAAACAACGTCAAGGAACTTGAAGCTGGGTGGGAAGTTCTATTGGGACATGAAAAAGGGGAACTAAGTTAAGAAAAAATTGTCGCCTCGACGAGACTGGAGAATTTGTCGGACCTGGCCGTTAGAGGGGCGGCAGGGGAGGAAAATCTGGTTGGAAAAAACCAGAAAGGAGGGCCCGATTTCCTCCCCCCGAATGTTTAAACCCTTCGATGAAGAGTCGATGAAAAAAAGAAAAACTAGCAGAATGAGGGAGGAAAAAAAAAAAAATTCACAATGTCGTGAACTGCAGGGTGCGAAGAGGCCTGGTCGCACTGCCCTAGGAAGTCTCGCCGGGGACCAACCTGCCGCCGGAATGTAAAAAAAAGTGGGACAAGGGAGTTTGAAAGGAGAGCCTGAACAAGTAAAAGCATGTGTGTCTCTTCTAAAAAGAGGAGTTTGTTACGCACAAAAAGAAAAGAAAAAAAGCTGTTAAAACCGCGCGTCGGTAAAAAAATGGTTACGTCCAAGAAGCGGAGAATAGGAAAGAAGTCTAAAAAGTAAAAGCCCTTAAAGTTCCAGGGCCGAACCTTTGAGAAAAAAAAGCAAATTCACGCTCGCGAGGAGACCGTAAGGGGAACGATAAAATCGAGGTGCCATGGAAAAAAAAAGGGTGGGGAGAAGGAGGCTAAAGAATAAAACAGTTAACAGGGGGGAAAACCAATCATATGAATCAAATTATCAAGCGCAAAGAATTGCAGAAAGAACATGGGCAAGCATCGGGGAAGCCTAGGGAGAGGGACTGTGGGTCCGGGACGAAAAAAATCACCAAGTCACCATGTCCACCTCTATTTCGGCCCAGCAATGGAAAGTAAAGAATAGGGATCGGGTGAGGGGTGTAGGGCGTATCAATTAGTGAGAGAGGAAACAATTTTTTAAAAGGGAAGAAGCAAAGTAATGGTGGGAAGTGAGTGGAACGCGGTTTTAGAGAAAGAGACGAACTGTGGCCGAAAGGGATCAAGGATAAAAAATGACCCGTATATGGTTGGGGGGAAAAAAGCTTCAGAAAGAAGAGGGAGTCGAAAAGAAAATCAGTGGGCGAACCCAAGGTCAGAGACGCCAGGGGGGGCATCCGGCGCACACAAAAGAAAAGGCAAAAAAAGGTAAATCTAGCGACCGTGTGCAAAAACTCAAACGCGAGGAGGAAGCGCCCAATTAAAACTGATCCTTAAGGCGGAATCCCATATCGAGGGGAGATGTAACGATGTGTAACGGTGGACAAAAGTGGGATCTGAAAACAAGCTGAAGCTAATGGAAAACTGAAAAAGTCGAACAGCCTGGTATACCGGGAAAGGTATGGGAAAGGTAGCACATGCGGGAGGGTCGATTACGAAAAGGAGCGCGTGAAATGGGCGATGGGGAAAGGGGGCGGGTGCAGCGACCTGACCCAAACTAGCGGCCGAAGGGGCTGGGGGGGACGAGCAGGAGAGGGGGCATAGGCAAGGGACGGGTTGGTGACCAAAAAAGGGTAGACAACTCAGGGCAATGCTCGGCATGAGCTATAGGGAGACGGGAGGGGGACCTGCGAGGTAAGAATTCGCCTGGCCATGAAGGGAATCGAGCCCAGAAGGGTACTTCGGGGGGGGAGTCTAATAAGAGGGAAACAGTTGGACGGAGCGGGGGTTGGTAGAAGGAAAGGGCAAGGAAATTTCCACGCAGAGACAGAAACTGCAGGCGAACGAAGAAGCGGATATGCGTTGAAAGATTGGAAAAAAGAAGGCACCAAGGAAGGTCCGAAACAAGAAAAGTACGGAGTGCAGGAAGAAGACATTACTCACGTCCTGGGGGGAGGAAGGGGAGAGGCTGGTCAGAGTGGAGGCTACCAATGGTAATGCGGAGCAATGAGCAAGAGTGAAATGAATAATGGGAGAAGAATGCCGACCAGTTTGACATATTGTCATAATATAGTTTAAAAAAAGAAACCTCCAAAAACAATGAGGGGGAAGGAGAGGGGGACGTGAAATGATGGAAAAAGGGAAGCAGCACGCACATCTTAAGGCGGGCATGACTACATTGCTCAAAGATTTGTCGTACAGAGCCAAACAGAAACATGGGAACACCGATGCACACAGAAAGAAGAGAGTCCAGGAGGGCAAAGAAAAAAAAGCACGCAGGAAGGTTCGGGTGAAGAAAGTAGACCTGGGGTGGCACGAAGGTGGAACGCATAGAATAAGGTCGTTCAGGGGAAAACAAAAGGGGAAAGGAGTGGTGAGGTCTCACGGCAATTTCTAAGTGCAAGGGGATTAAAAAGCATCCGTATAACGCCGAAGTAGGACTAGAAGAAACACGAAGTCAGGTCTTTGGGCGGAAAGTCCCTGCAGAAGAAAAGGGACAGAGAAGAGCCGAAAATTACGGCCGAACGTGTGCATAGTAAATCTTGAACACATGAAGAAAAGGGCCTTAGCAATGTTGGTCTGGACAAAAAAAAAGATACCGAACGAAAACCACAAGTGTCATGATGGAGCGGGCGAAAACAGGGAAAATCACTCGAACACGGGGCATGGACGCGCAGGTAGAAAGATACCGGACAAGGAAAAAAGAGCTCAAAACACAGTGCCAAAAATGCAATCAGCCTTCACCAAGGGGAGACGGACGGGGGAATACCTACTCCGGACGGCGGATGCGACCTCTTTTTCCCGAATATCGCTGCAAAAGTCACTGGTGGAGGGGGCCGCAAGGGAAGAGGATAAGAGGAAAGAGAGTGGGTATGCACGGCATAAGAACGGCGGAATTGTGAGAACCACGTAAACTAGTAGACATAAGAAGAACGGGAAGAGCTGAAGGACAACGCAGGCAGGGACCCTAAAGAGGGAGGAAGTACTATATTGGGGGACAGAAAAAGAAGTTCGCTCCGCAGGCAGCGGGGAAGACGTACTGGAGAGGCATGGGAACAAAAAACATCCAATACCTTTGTACAGGGGGCTGTAAGGAATTAGGCTGAAGAAAAGCGCCGGACACATCGGACTATTGGAATAAAAGAGGGGGACTCAAAATAACGTGGTGACAAAGAGTGAAAAGCTAAGGGCCGAAAAAGTATGCGCCGGGCTAGAAGAATCAGCATTAAAGGTAAAACCAAAACCTCAAACGGAAAGTATCTGTTCATTGTAATGAAAGCCGGGAAGGGTTGAAGGGGAGAAGCGGGAGAGCAGGAAAGAAAACAAAGCTGGTCGGTGAAGAGAAAAACGAGTGACAGGAGAGTGGTGTCTTGAAGCACTGGGTAGGTTCGTATGACGGCAGAAGAGTACTAAGAGGGAGTAATCGGGGCGTAATAAGAATTTTGACAACTGTGGGATTTCAGACCAAAACCACAAAGGGGATCAGGAAATGGAGTGAAATCAATAGGGGGAACAACAAACGGTACGCGTCCAGGGAAACGAGTCTGCAAGAAACAGAGCGAAAAGAGGGACAATTTAACAAGGATGCTACGTGTGCCAAGACGGGGGGCAGGGAATAGGACGGCGCATTTCAAAGGGAGATTCAAAACAGGATTTGAAAGACGGTGTCAACACAAGCGGGACTAAGATTATTGGGCGAAAGAAGTCCGGAAAATCAAAAACAAAGAAGAACAATGAAAAACTGGGACAGGCGAAAATTGCAGGAAACCATGGGAGAAAAGACCCAAAAGTGGGGGTAAAAAGAGGGGGAACCATAAAAAAAAAAAAAAGGCCAACCGTCTGCACACGGAAGAAACAGCTTGGGCAGAAGATCGGGGAAACAAAGAACATTCTAAACATGGACGTGGGGCTATCTATAAAAGCGCCATCCCAGGGAGGATTGGGAAAAAAAAGAGGGAGAATGAATCTCGGCTGCAGCTAAGAACAGTTACAAAAAAGAAGGAAAAGTGAACCTCCTGAAAAAGAAAAAAAAAGACGAAAAAAAGAAGGGGGACAGCACGACAGGGGGGCTTAATCTTGTAGAAAGGTTGGATGCCAGAAAATAAAAAAGAGGAAAAAGTAATACCTGAGGAGGGTGCACATTAAAGAGGGGCTCATCGACTTCGAGGTGAAGATGAAGAAGGGGAAAAACTACCCAATCTAAAACGTGCGAGAAAAAAAAAGTTTAGAGGCGGAAAACTGGAACGAGGCTAAGCCTGCGGAAAAGGTGGAAGGGGAGGAAAAAGGAACAGTCCCAAAAACAACAGAGCGAGCTCACATGAAAACGCCTAAAAAAGCAGGATCGAGACACACAGGAAGGGAGCTGACAATACGCAAAGATTTGAGGGACGTTCGAAAAGTTTCTAATCAGCTATACCCCGGGAAAACCCTTGGGGTTGGGAAGAAAAAGAAGCATCCAAAAAGGAGAATGGGCGGGCGCGAACAACATCGACCTGATCAACTATTCTAAAACAGGGAGAGAAACACTAAATAAGTGGCTGGAGAATAGAGATGAACTTCAAGGAAGGGAGAAAAACTACACCGCGCAAGGACCACCAACCCCTTGCAGCAGACACCGGAACCCTAACGCTATAAAGGGCGAATATGAAAAAAATATTAAATCAACCAATAAAAAGCGACCTTGTTTAAGAAAGGGAACCTGGAGAACACAGCTGGGATGGAAAGATTCTAAGAGGAAGATCAAAATGATCGAAGAAAGGAGGAACGAAAGGCTAAACAGGGATCGATGCAAAGTATGCGACACCACGAAGTTGGGTAAGAACAGTCCTTAAGCGAAAATAAAAGACGCTAAACCGCTCTACACCCCCCCACTAAGAGAAACACAGGTATGAAGAAGGAGAATTAAGACCTACCTGAGGGCAAGGAATCTCACGTCATCGCCCGGACTCGGGGAGGGGAGGACGAAAGGTTCATTGGGGAAAGGACAAACGACATAATTCGGCGGGCTCCCTCTAAAGGAAATGCGCCCCATCAAGGGGGGTCCCGTGGGCAGTGAGTTATGGGAGAATTCGAGCCGTTATTACTATGAAGAAGAAAGGAAAGGGTTCCGCTTCTTTCTAAAGAGAGAATCAAACGACCACATCGAATGTCCGGAGCGGAGGGAGAAAGGTGAAGAGGTTTCGGACGCGAACAAAAAAAAGGACTCCAAGAAGAGAAAGGGAAAAAGTAAGGGGAACCTCGATAGCGAGACTACAACAACGGAGAAGAGAGATCGGCCGAAGTGTTTATATTAAAAAGAAAGGGTGATGGATGAGTTGTTCCGACGCGTCAAACCAAGGAAAAAGGACAAGGATGCACGAACTCTATCTCAAGCTGTGGTCGGAGATAGAAGTCCGGGGAGAAGAAAGAGGACCACTGCGTAGCTAGGAGAAAAGACACCAGACGAAGCGATCAACAATAGAAGGGAAATTAAGAGCGAAGGGAGAGGGGACACCAAGTGTCGTCAACGGAACATCCCGGCGCATGCCGCATAGTGAAAGGGAAGACGTGAAGAGAGGTACTTCGGGACTTAGGCCGGGAGAGGAAGAGGTAAGGCAGATCTTTTAAAGGCAGTGGTTGTGGGAAATGTACCGGGGAACGTAACCGAAGAATTTCGCTGACGGACTGCCGTAAAAGGTATTTGTGGACATGGGAAGGAACGAAATGGGCCCGTACTGGATATGATCAAAAGGGACGGAAAAAAAACGGCAGCTAGTGGAGCGCATAGCAGAAAGCAAAAAAGCGGGGACACTCCCATGGAAGAAAAAGGTCTCCAGCACAGGCGGCGCTGGGGCTTTGGGGTGGAAGGGAAAAAAAAGGGGGGAGGGGAGTGCAGAGCTGCGGCGCCTTCGAATATGACAAACTGGGGCCGTGAGCCCAAGGTGCCAAGAATGTCAGAAGTGGTGTGTACCAAAAGGGGTATGCAAAGAGGTTCATAGAAAATGCAGAAAAAAATATAGGAAGAGGGCTGGGGGGATGACCTTGGGTTCCGCGATACATGTGACATCCGCGCAAAGGGGAAGGTCGTACTTTTGCTCTCGCAGGTTGGGGCGGAATCAAAAAAAAAATCAAGCGTGTCAGGAGAGGAGAGCGACACGTTAAAAGACGTGATCTAAATCCGGGAGGGTAGGGGGTAAGAGAAGGAGGGGACGAGGAATCATTGATGAATAACTGAGCGAAAAAAATACTGAATAAACGGCTCAGTTACGGCATGTCGCAAAGATAATAAGAGAAACGTTCTTTCGGCGGAGAAGAGCACGGAGTTTTTGGGGGGACCGAAAAAAAAATCTTGGAGGAGAAAGGGCAAAAGAATTGTGGGAAGGCAGTAGGCTTCTCGACTGCCGTTCTGAAGCCGAGCGGGATGGAGAACATTAGTATGTAACACCTCCGGCGGTGATTTGCAAGGGATTGGGGCCTTGGGGCTCGAGGCCGGGAAAACAGTTGAGACTCAATGATTAAACAAATTCGCACTCGTCCTGAATAGTAGGTCAGGGCGTTGGGGGAGATGCCGGGTTAGCCGTGGGAAGCGGAGTAAAGGATCATGATGTAAAGAAGAATGTTGCAGAAAGGCAAAAGGGAATGGACTCGCGGGGGGAAAAACGCCCCTTCGTATGTCGCATTCAGGGAGAGATAGCCAACCAGAAATGCAAATGCTGAAAATGTAGCGACGATCGGACAACTGGGTCGGTGAACGGCGGGAAAGACGGTCGCCTGAGCAAGGGAAGAGGGGAATGCGAGAAACAGGGGGAAACCCAAGGACGCGCAGGTGATCCAAAGAGGGCAACAGGCCACGTGTCGTCGCGCATGCCGTGAGAGCGAGGTGGGGACTAGTCAAAAAAAAAAGGGTTAGCCAACAATAATGAGGGAAAAGTTATCGAAAAGCCGTATGAATTCGTGAAACAGGAAACCCAAGCGGGCGGACGCTCACGAAGTTCCTGGCCAGAAGAATTTGATTAAAGGGACGCGAGACAGGAAGGATCCTGAGGCAGTCACGAGCACGCGCGATTTCCCGGGAATGCCGGCATGCGCTGTAACTAACATGGCGAGAGAAAAAGACCGGTGGGGCTAAGCGCAGAGCATATCATGGTCAAAAGGGAAAAGATGGGACAGCGATCCAATCAGGGAAATCAATGCGGACCGCAATCGCAAACGATCACAAGAGAAACGGGCAAAAAGGTCAAGCAGCAGAGGATGAAAACCTCGAGCAATGATCCCAGAAGCGATAAAACGGCAGGAAAAAATCCCGTTTCGGACAGCAATGGCCCAAGGAGACATCTGCATCAAGGGGGAGGTGGTGCTTCGGGACGAGGGAAAGAGGGATTTAATATCGAAGGGGAGACAAAGTTTTTGATCTCTGAAAAGGGATAGGTGTCAAAAAACCGTGAGGGGGGAGGCTACGCGGGTCTAAAGAAGACGGAAAATGGAACGCGGGGAGGAGAAGAAAGAGGACAGCCCTGACCCAAGAAAGGTCTCTGATTGGGTGGGGAAAAATGCAGGGGAAACATCGCACGGCGATCGCTGCCGAAATAAGCTTGTTCAGGAACAAAAAAAAATATACAAAGGGGGGAAAGGAGAATGAGGGCAAAAAAGAGGGGGACTAATAGAGGAGGAGTGCAACCGCGGACTTCTCTGGGACAACGGGGGGCCGCGAAACAATGAAGGCGCAGGGGGGGAGGAATTGCGGGAAAATCAAACATATCTATGGGGAAAAGGTATAAACGAAAGGGTGGGTGTAAAGGTTCAAGTTTACTAGAATGAGAAGGCAAAGAAGAGGAGGGACGATCTAGGGGAAGGAGACCGAAAGAATAGTTGGCCAGGATAATAACCAGGAGGTGAAGGAGGAAGTCTCGCGCAAGCTGTGTATGAAAAAGAGCCGATTGTGAAAGTTGCTTTGGGTAGGGGAGGAATTCGCGAAAAGAAAAAATGCTGCCTCGGATTCCACGGACCGGGAAAAAAGATTGCAATTTGGGTGGGCTCGTGAGTAAAGAAGAGGTCAATAAAGAAGGAAGGCTACTAAGCTCGAATGCATTCAAGACGAAGGATATGTTCAAGAAAAGGCCCGGTGAAGGATACTCTTCCACTTGTACTCGAGGGGGGGAAGAGAAGCCACCTACTTTTCAATTCGTGGTGCTGAAGATAGAAAAGGGAGTTTGATAAAAGGAGTCTGGAGGGGTTTTCAATAAAAAGGGCACGAGATTTTCAAACTCCTTAAGACATAAAACTCTCAAATTTTGCAGAAATATCATCAACCGCGAATGCGTTGAATATGAAAAAAGCAAGGAAACGTAGAAACGGGTCCTCCTCAAAAGAAGGAGGTAGGAAGTCATCCATGACTCACGCCGGAGGCTGTTGAGGCGCAGTTCAACGAGGGGAAGAGGCGAAAAGTATCCGCGCGAGACATTTTGTGGAACGAAAGATGCAGAGAGGGTTAGGGGAAGTGACCGCAGTGGGTGACATCCACGGGGAAGATCGAGAAACCAACAAGCAAGAAAGGGGAAGGAGGAACAAGTATGAAAAACTGCCGAGTACTCTAACCATCGAGGCAGAAAGGGGCGTACAAACATAAAAACAGGGAGACGCAAGTAATTTGGGGGCGTATAAAAAAAAAAACAGACGGAGACCTAGTGAAAAAGCTCTAAAAACAGCTCCGGCGGGAGTGAATGACTGGGAAAGCAGGCTTCGGGGACGAGAGGAGACAGGGGGGGGGGGCGGCAAGCTGCAGTTTGGAAAAAAAGAAGGGTAATGCTTCCGACCACATTGCAGGGGTATGGGATCCGGCTGGGAAGTTCATCTTCCGAAGTGCGAAAAACCGCCAACAACCGATAAAACCACAGATGATTCTCGCTAAAAAAACGAGCAAGTCGTGGGTGCAAGAGGCCAGTTGCAAAGAGGACAAAGGAAGGAAGAGAGAAAGGGAAAAGGGGCCGAAAGTTGACATAACGTAGGGAGATCTCAAAGGCAAAAGGTAAAGCATATGTTGGGCTGGAACCGCGGGGGAACAGAAGCTCCAAAAAAAGTGGAAATCAATCGGTCTCACCCGGACAAAGGAATGAGGCGTCAGGAAGTTAAGGGGTCTCAAAGTTTATCTATAACCGGGACCGAATGAAAAAAAAAGAAGGGCTCATTCACGACAAAAAAGAAACCGGTGAGGCCTAAAAGAAGGGTGTGGGACAGGCCTGCCAAAGAAAGAGGAAGTAACGGCAAGAGAAAAAAGTTTCGAAGAGGGGTAAAAAATAGAAGCGGTCCTTTCAGGTCACTTCAAAGAAAAAGGGGAAAAAAATCTTTAGCGATATTGTATTAAAGACGAAGGGGAGACAGCCGTGATTGAAGGCCATAGTAGAGGGAAAGGGAAGATAGGGCAAAAACAAAAGAAGAGGGGAGCTACATCACACCAGAACTAATTGCATCCAGGAGAAAACGATGTCGGGGAGAGGACCTTGGGTGAAGAAAAAGGTCGCTAAGGTCGCTCTCGGGGGACTCTGGAGGAAGAACGGCATTTTCACAAACAAAAGACGAGAATGGCCCGTTGGGTCCAGGCTGTATTCCTGTCTGAGGAAAGAAGAAGGGCCCAAACCAAAAATTCTCGCGACTTGGGAAAAGACAAAGACTGATAATCCATCAAGGGGGAGAAACACCGAGTCACGACTCAGGGCGAAAAAAAAAGGAGGCGACCCTCGACATTCCAGCAGTCATCACGAATAGAGCCACAACCGCAAAGAAATGAAAAAAGGAAATAACGGTGGTCAGTGAAATGGAAAATCAGGAGGGGGGGGAACGCCGATGAGATCCTTCCCGGAGAAAAAAGCTCGAGGTCGAAAACTCAAAAGAATAGAGGGAAAATGCAGAAAGGGGAACAGAGGTGGTTCTGGAAGGGTCACAGGAACTACGAAGAAGAGGGGGAGATGAAAAGGGGCGCAAACTGGGGGGGCACTAAGAACGTCATCCTTCTCCAAAACTTGGGCTCTTGAGGTCCATGGAAGTTACTCGAACGACCTTCATTCGAGACATCCGCGACTGCAAAGAGAAACAAAGAGCAGACTGGAGGGAGGTATGTCAAAAATAAGGGGCAAAGAGTCAAAAGAGAGGAAGGATACGTCGTGAGTTTTCCCCTTAAATACATGAGTTGTCCAAAACGGCGCGGCAGTCAACGAGAAAGAAGAATATTTAAAAAATGAGGGGAGGGACACCAAAAAAGGCTGAAATCACACCAACGCAAACAAAAACAAAAAAAAAAAAACCACACCACACCCTGAAAAGGGAAGGCGCTCATAAAACCTGTGGTTGGGGACAAAATGGGTATCACCGGCGCGAGTGGTGTCCCAAAGGAGAGGGAACCATAAAGTGAGAAAGGCGCGTCGTGAAAGGGGGCACAACAGCTGGGGAGTAACTTGAGCAACATGCAGAAGGGGGGGACTATAGTCTCGAATGAGCCATAAGAAAAGGGCCGCGTGTCAAAGGGTCGAGGACGCTCGCGTGCACAAGGGAATTGCAAAGAAACAATGAAGAAGTATAAGGGAACTGAAAACAGAGGCAGGAAGAAAAAAAAAGGAAGAAAAGAAAAAGGGGGTTCAATCTTTGTATAACTGTTTAGCAGAAAAGAGAAAGAATCCAGCTCAAATGAACACCAGCAGGTTCAAAGAAGGGAAACTCCCCAGGAGCAGGAGAAGTCAAAACGCCGAGGCCCAGAAAACAAATGAAGACCCAATGAGCGAAACGCAAAGAGTCAGGCACAGGGAAGAAACTATGCGGCAGCCGCAGACCGTAAATGCAACGAACTTTATCTAAAAAAGGAAAACAAACCATCGAGGGACCATATGATGACACAGTGAGAAGAAGAAAGACATTCATCGGAATATCAAAGGTAGGCGACAAACCAAACACAATCATTCCGGCAGAGGAAAGGACCTGTTCGCTTGATAGGAAGCGCTAGAATACAGCGAGAAGGGTGTTGGACCAAAAGGGGGTACATCCAAAAAGGAGAAAGTAGAGGGTCGGCACCATCGACCCCTGATCCAGATCAAAAAAAAAAAACAAAGGAAATCTAACCGACGCGGAGGAATTTTCTGAGTCGGTGATGAGACACATGGCCTACTTTGAGGGGCAAAACGCGCTCAGGCAAAGGTGGGGGGGGGGGGGGGGGGAGGGGGGGGGGGGGGGGGGGGGGGGGGGGTGGGGGGGTTGGGGGGGGGGGGGGCCTCACCTCCCCAACCAGGTCCCAGACACAAAAGAGAGCTAGCACACGATGGAAAAAGACGAGGAAGGCACAACACTGAATCTACCTAGGGAAGGGCACAGAAAGAAAGGGACCCACTTTTTTTTCAATGGGCCTGAGCAATTAAGGCGAGACACCTGATAGAAAAAAACCGCGACAAGAAAGTACTCTGGGGAAAAAAGAGGACGCATCGACACAAAAAAAATCCCGATTTTTCGACAGTGCAATAGGCTAAATAACTAGCACGCGGGTCCTAAGAAAAAACCACCACTCCGAAGAAAGCCTCACATAGGGGGGAAAGACAGTCCTGAGCGCACCGCAGGACACCAAGAAGTTACCGATAGTAAGGGCTCGCAACGGACAGGAGCGTTTCGGGAGCCAGATGTAAAAGGTTAAAAAGGTTACCGGGGAAAAAGAGAGAGGGCGTCAAGCCAGCAAATCAACTGTGTGTCAAAAGGGAAGGGACGTTCTTGGAGGAAAATTGCCGGGGATTATGAGTTAAGGGCGATAAAAAGAAAAAACATTAAAAGTTTTTAGATAAGAAAGCGGAAGGGGAGAGGACTCGCGTATGAAAACCTCCCCCTCTATAGGCCGAGGGAGGGGCAGAAAGGGAGATTCTGGAGGGACACGCGCTCAGGAAAAGAATCCCAATCAACTCTACTTTAAAAAATTCAGGGGCCAGAGAGAGAGACCAACCCTCTAACATACAACGGCTTAGAGGGGAAGAAGTATCGAATGTCAAAAAAGTGTTAGTCGGGTATTTTTTCCGAGCGGGGAATAAAACGAAATTCCAATAAAGTTATCCATCAGGCGAGCGGGAAGATCGATGTGGAGGAAAAGAAATCCTAGCCGAGCGAAAACAAGAATATTCTCTCAAGGGAATCATATCAAAAGGGGATCGAAGCGCACTCAAAAAAAAGCGTTTTATGGTCGAGAGCTTTAGCAAATTTGGGGGAGATAGGAAAGGTAACTGGAACATCCGCGCAGAAGGAAACGATTCCTGGGCCAGCGTAGAGTCGGAGAGAGGCTTATTCCAAAAGTCGGAGGAAAGGAGATCCGATTGATAGGAGGTGGGTTTGGGGGATGAACCAGAGACCGCCTCGCGTGATATTTTCGCAGAATGTCCTCGAGAGGAAGGGGTAGAGGATACGAGTTGAGGAGTACTGTCAATTATCTACAAGGGTATGAGATCATTTTGAAGATGGGAATGGCAGACAGGAGGAAGTATCACACCGCGTGAAAGAAAAGGGCGTGACGGCTGGCAAGCAAACAAAGTCAGATGGAATTTGGGGCTTTCAACCTTCTTGCTTTCAAGATTCGCGCGGATAGCATAAGAGGGGTGAACCCCCGTGGCGGCCAGGTCTGGGGGGAGGGACTGGCTGACCCGAGCGTTGGGGGCCCACATCACAGAGGAAAAGGCGGAGTAAAAAAGAAAGAGTAGAAAAAATTCGTCTGACGAAGTCTGTGAGATTTAAAAAAAGGGGTTTTTTCAAGAGTCCAATGCTCAGGGGCGTAAAAGAGCGAACCGAGAAGGGAGACTGGGGCTGCGCAAAAAATTGTTGGCGAAGCACCAAGAGTGCATATAGAGGGAAAATGTGAACGAGGAGGGGGGTGAGAAAACACGTTGAGCTTCGGAAATGTGCAAATGTCCGGAACAAGGAGAAATGGGGGGCATGAGGAGATGAAGGCTGTTAGTCGGCATCCATATCTGAATACGCACGGCTAATAGCTGGGTTGGGGGGGTGTGGCTGCATGTCGAGAGACAGAGAGATACGCTCGGGCTGCGGCGTATGCAGCAGCCGGTTTTGAAGCTGCCGAAACATCTTTTGTAAGAAGTGGGGGAGAGAGGGGGTCATCCAGGGAGCGTCTCGACTGAAAGAAGCCGAAGAGAGAGGGCACCAGTCGGATGTGAAAAAAACCGGTCGGGAAAGAGGTGGGATCACTTGGACCTCTTCAACGAAACCGTCTCGCTCAAATGAAATGGTTCCGCAGAGGAAATCTCAAGAAGTCGTCATTGTGGGGCAGAATGCCAAAGTAGTTTTGAGCAAGGCGAGGGGGGATTTGTGGCAACAAGGGGGACTAAGGCGGCAAAGCGAAGTTCCAGAAACGCTGTGAAAAAAGACTTAGGGAGGCAGAGAAAAAAAAAGATACCAAAATCAAGGCAAGGAGTGGGGCGGGTGAGAAAAGATCGTCGGGGGAAAAAACAAGCTTCGGGAACAGAGTGGGGGGAAAAAAGGAAAAGGTAGCACTGTAAGTTGTGCACAGAGAAGAAGAAACAGCCAACTGGAGCAAAAAGTATTTATCCCCATTTCCAGATAAAGTTTTTCTTTCTTACGACATGAAGGGAATGGGTCGGGTGAATTTCTGGACAAATTATGGGTCGACAAAAAAGAAGATGAAAGGTCAAAGCCTTTTATCTTTCACTCGACGTAGGGGTAAAATCCGGGTGGGTGGGGGGGTTTGGGGAAAAAGGGACGTGAAATGCGCAAGAGGAAGTATAAGACAAATGAAGCCAACGGAAAGACTTGTGAAAGTTCAGCGCTCAAGCCTGTTAAGAAAGACTAACAATCGAGAGGAAATCACGGAACCTTTGAGGAATAGACGAAGATGTAACTCAGGGCAGAGCAACCAGGGGGACAAGGGGCAAAAAAAACTGTTTCGCAGAAAGACGCGGACAGAGGACTAGGGAAAAGAAATGGGCGTCCTACCAAATAAACCAAAGGAGGGGAAAGAAAATCTCATTGCAAAGTCATCACGTGGAGTGAGAACCTCGAGCGGCTTTGTATCAGGACATGAGAGAAAAGAAGTCACAATTGAAAAGAGTGTGAGGCAAACAGAAATTCCCAAGGCAGGCAGGATCAATAAGTGGGGGTGGCTGACTCTGTCCGTCAGGAAGGGGTAGGATCGAAGGTCGACGACTTGGTTTCGGAATTAGCATAATACGGTGGGCCCTAAAGGCTACTCTCCACGTGGTAGGAGAAAGAGCGCGAAATGTACTTGCGGGGACAGCAGAATTCCTACATCAAAATGACCAACTGAAGATGTAGCAGATGTGGTGGGGTGAAAGAAGTTCATCAGCGAACGCGAATAGCATGAAACTAGAGCGAATCTGGGGGAAACCCAAAGGAATGGAGGCCGAGAGTGCTCACTTCTGAAAATGGAAAACATGCGGGGGTCGATGGGAAAGCGAGGAGTCAAGGGGGGGACGCAACAAAAGACCGGGGCCGAGCCCCAATGAAAGGAATTAGACTGATTCGGTCAAAAACTCACTAATAGTTGGAAAGGAAACGATTGGGTATTTGAAGAGCTGGGAGAGGAAAAGCGACTTATATCTTAAAAGGAGCAAGGGCGTTATCAACGGATACGGTAAGTGCCAGGAGGAAGAAACGGGAGGAAGGGAAAAAGTCAGGCCTAGGGCGAGGGAAGGGGAAAGGTGAGCGATTTGGGAAATGGTAGGGGGAGGGGGATAAATTCTTCTACCGGGAACACGGAAAAATAAGATGGAGTTGCCCTGAGGTGTCTCTGTTCGAGCATGGTGGGCGCGTGGGGGGTAAAAGGGGGCAAGAATCAAAGAAGGAGAGTTGTGGGGGGGAGAGAAACATGGCGCTTATATGGAACCTGGTTCCAACGTGCGGCCGGTTCGGAGAACGAAAGGTCGGTCCATTGTCGCTGAAGGAAGGACGAGAACCAAAAATGGGAGTCGTGTGCTGTCGGCGAAAGACATGCGTGAGAAATGAATGGAGGGGTTGTCAATCAATGGAACTGAATAGGAAAGGGTAAACGCAGAAAAACAAAGAAAGGGGGAGAACGCATTATCCGCATATGGCGTTTCAATTGGGCGATGGCAAAGGGCGAGGTTAGAAGAACAGAAAATCCGAAGTTCTCTCAAAAGAGAGAGGAATGACTACACCGGATGAGACCTGTGAGACGGATGTTCAAGGAGTGAGGGCGAGTTCCGCAAAGTCGCGGACGAAAAGGGAGGGGACTCCCTATTCGAAGATGGGTCAGAGAGCAAAGCGGTTGGACATCATTCAAGAATAGTATGTTAGCAAGAAAGAAAAAAAAAAAACGGATGAAGGGAAAAAAAGAGAGAGAAAAAACAGATTTTCGTGAAATATGTAAAAAAAAAGTGAAGCGTAGTCTCACCATCTTAGGAATAGGAGTCCCCATGTGCAAAAGGAATGCGGAGAAGACCTCTCAACTACTGAACACGCCAGTCTGGCAACAGCCTCACGGCGTGGGAATTCATATTCCGACTTATCTCAACAGACATGAAGTTCTTGCGAGGAGCAGCGAAAATGGGTGTGCCGAGCGAAAGGGGGTTAAAAGAAAAAAGATCGGAATAAGGCTTGAGAAAAACGGTGCGATTGTTGATGTCTTCATGGCGGAAATGGAAGAGACCGTGAAGACATTTGCTTTAACCCACAAGAAAAAATACGTTAAACGCCCTCGGGTCTCTAGAATAAACAGAATCCAGTAGTTGGACTAAGATTAACAGAAAGGAACACATGCAGAAGGCGGAGAACAAACCGGAACGAACGGGGGTAAAGGAAAAGATGTACGATAAAACTAGAAAAATTGAAGTATCATTATGGGGGGGAATGGGAACAAAAAGGGAGAACCAGGCAAAACCAATTGGGGGAGTAAAAGAAGCCAACAGGGGGAAAAATCAAAAGGCAGGACACTGTTTTCATTTCGAACAGGGTAGCGTATCAATTCCACGCAAAGGCAAAAAAAAGACACCTCAAGTACCAAAAAAAGACAGGGAGGACGATCGAAGGACAAAAAAGGTGTATGAAAAGGAACGGGAAGAAAGGAAGAAGGGGGAAAAGAGAGCCTCTTTTGGAAACCGAGGAAGGGAGCTTCATCTTTCCTTTTCGGGAGAAAAAAGGGAAGAAGTTAACAAAGGGGAACAACTAAGAGAAAAGGAATGACCGCACTTGAAAAGGGATGGAGAGGCCAGCTTAATTTATCGAGGCGCAACCATGAAGCTCAGCTCAGCACCCGAAAAACTGGGCGTCCCTGATACCCTGCTGGAAAAGGCGTATATACCGTGTGGTGAAAGAAAGCAAAGTCGCGAGGAAGGGAAGCTATCGCAGCGTCTGGTGCAAAAGTCATGGTCACCAACAACAACTATACCTTGAATGGGGAAAGGAGTTTCCTGCTTCTGACGACGCAGGGAAAAATTCTCGGATAGCTTTGGGAACAGACAACAAGACCTAACGGGAAAAAGATTCCGCTCAAGTCCGAAAAATTCTTGGCGCCTTCGATCATTAAAATCATGAAGAAGCGAAGAACAAACCTCAAGAGCATATACTGCCGTGGGGCATTGACGGGCAGAACTCAGAGGAAAGTGTGGGAAAGGAGAGCACGAAAAAAGAGAAAAGCCTGCGGGGCGGGTTTTTTGGGGAACCACAAACCCCAACACTCACGAGGCGAATTGGCAAGAATTGCAAATGAAAAAGGGGGGAGGTTGCGAATCCTCATGAGGCATAAGATCTGGGAAGAGCGGCACCAGGAAATGCAACAATGTGGGGGCTCAGATATTCAGAAAAACGAAAAACCGGTGGGAGAGGAAAAGAAGGGAGTTAAGTCGCATCCGTCCGCCGAGAACCCGTTAGCGGCGTCGACGCCGCAGGACGGGAAAGAAAAAAGGGATAGACGAAAAGCGAGCTCTGAACTTTAACAGGATGCTACGTTGGCCGAAGCGGGACATCCGCTCGAGAGAAGTTCAGGCCAGGATTGGACCCGAGGAGAGGGGGAGCACCGGGAGGAAAACAAGATTATTGGTGCGAAAAAGAAGCGGAGAAGTCACCACGGATGCTACAAGGCAAAAAGGGCTACTACACACTTGGCATGGGCACTGGGGATACATCAACGCGAGTGGGGGAAACGGGAGAACCTAGGAGTGCGAAACGAAATTAAAGAAACGGGCAAAAAAAGTGTTGCAGAAGAAAAGAGTTCTTAAGCGCATTCTGCAAGAGGGGGGGGCGAAATCTACAAGAAGACCATCCAGAAGGGGCAGCGTGGTTCACCATCTTGCGAAGGAGCACGGGAGAAGAAAAAAAACCTTTGCAAGCATAACAGGGAATAAGATAAAACGACTAACGGAAGAAAGACCAATACAATAGATAAAGAAAGACGGGACAGGGGGGCTTAATCTTGAAGGAAGAACTGTTTATGTATAAAAGAAGACAAGAAGAAAAGGCAAAGTCGCTGGCGGTCTTTTACATCCGAGGGAGAAAGAAGATGTAGGGAAGAGGGAAAAGGAAGGCCCAAAACCATAGAAAAACAAAGAGAACAAAGATGGTGCAGGAAGAGGCAAAAGATCCGGACTGAGTAGGAAAAGACCGGCCAATGGGGAAAATAGCAAATGAAAAGTTCCCCCCAACAAAGAGAAGCAGGAAGCACAGTCCTTCAACATACAAGAGTAAGAAGGATCTCGAGACAAGGTCGAGGAGCGGACATTAAGAAAGACGGAGTGAAAAAGTGGGAATAGCAAAGACGACTACATTAAACCGCGAAGAAAGGCTGGAGTGGGAGGAAAAATGGCTTCGCCCCAATAGAAAGTATCGGTTGTTTGATCACCAGACATCTCCAACTGAAAACGAGAGCGGAAAAAAAGGGCAAAGCAAAAGAAAAAAAAAAGTTAGAGAAGATTCTTTATTGAACGCAGACATGGCCCTTTATGGAAAAAAGCGCTGAAAGCCAGCAGAAAACCAGGTCCCAGACACCTGAATCCATCTTCAGCGAGAAGAGAAGAGAGCAGAAGGGAGTAAAAAAATGAAAGACGAAGTTGACTGTTGCTGGACGGCAATAAAAGGGCAGGGACACACTGACGACGGCAGAACATACTGCAGTAAATGCAGAAAGACCCATGATAAAGGAACGGCCGGGTGCGATAATGCGCCAAGTACGAGGGCAAGTGCTAAACATCGAAAAGAAAAAAAAGTTTACAGAAAAGGCACGGAAGAAAATACAAAGCTTCGGACGCGGGAAGAAAACACAAAAAGCCGATAATAAGACATCGATAAGGGCAGCAAGGGGCAGAAAAAGTAGAAATTTCAGGAATCTACGCGCGCCGGTAGGGGAGGCATTATGGAAAGAGGGGTGAAGTTTACATTTAACAAAAAGAGAAATTCGATCGGGAAACATCGAACGGAACTCCTCGAAATGGGAGAAAAAGAGAGGAAAAAAGGACGTTCTGGGAGGAGGGCGAGCAAAAGGGGAGGAGGGGGGGAGCGGAGACCGCAGATTACGTGTACTCTAGCTTACTGCGAAAGAGTAAGCTGCAGGCAACAGAGAGATGTACATAGACGTCGCTGCATGGAAGGGCTGGGAAATTCTTTTCGGAAAAAGGGCACAAACAAAATACAACAAACTCGGTAAAAACTTCGCTGGCCATAGGACTTAGCTCAACACAACACAAGAAGAAAAGAGAAGGCGGGGAAGGGGGCAGAGTAATTTTTGTAAAGTATCTTTGCTTAGGGGTGACTGACGCGTCCAACAAAAGGACAACCATGACATTGAATCGGTGGTGGCGACGATCGAAGACGCTTGGTCGTCAAAAGACGGGCAGAAAGGTAAAAAGACTGCAGGACTAAACATGAATCAGCATCACCGTAAGAAAGAAGAAAGGCACTCCAATACCTTCCCCTGTACCAATCGGGGGCAGAAGTTAATGAGCAAGCCTATGGAGAAGTAAGGGGAGAAAAGGTAACTAACAGAAAGGACAGAAAATGACCAAGAAAGAGGAACTGGGCAACGCGGTAGAGAGTAAACGAGGGCTTGAGAATTAGCGAAGGACGCAGGTATCGATGCCGATATTGAATCAGTCGGGGTTGTGTTTTAGTAAAACCGCGTGAGGGGGGAGGGAAGCCGACGACTTAAAAAAAATCGGGGGTGGTATATTACAACTTTCCATCGTACTGCAAGCGAAGAAGGGGGGGAGCTATCATGGATCTCTTGAATTGAAAGCGAGGTGAAGAACCCCATCGGGGCAAGACAAGTACTTCCGGAAGGAAAGCACAGTCAAGAATGTCGTTTCATTGGGGGGGGGGAGTTCAACGTCGGTGCTGGGGCAAAAGACGTCGAGCGGTCTAGAGAACTCTTTTCCTTTTGCTTGGAGACCGGGCTGGGGCGGGCGCTAGCGTTGGGAACAGAAGACCATGCGGATGTAAAAGAAGTGATCAGAAATCTCGGAACGCGCGGTGAGAAACTTGTTTTGCACAGAAGAAGCAGCATTGGGGGGGAGAGGGTATGGCGCGAGACGCTCAGAGAGGGGGGGTCTGGAGAGCAATTTTGCGCAGACACCACAGATGGCATCAGCGAGGCAGAGGAGAAAGAGCTAAAAAAGGGTAAAGAAACGGATATCGAATCCTTGGCGGGGTGTCAAGAGCAAGACGGGGTGTCGAGAAGACCTTCGTATGACGGAGGGAGAGCAAGAATGGTGCTTCCGGAAAGCTCACTCGCTTGGGGGTCCGGCCAATTACGCGAGATACAATGCGGAGTCCGAGTAGGGTGAAGAACAGGAGGTGGGTCCGAGGAAAAATCCAACAAAGAGGTTAGGGGAGAACTGGGGTCCAGCAGGATTTTTTTTCGTGGGGGGTTAGGAGTCTCCGACTTGAAGCGGAACCTCGCGCGGGAGGGACCTTCAAAGGAACAGCCGAGGGCCGGTTACTTGGGGTCTTGGGGGAACTACTGAAGACTTTTATGGACAGAAATTTCATCCTGAGAGTGAAGAAGAAAAAACCCAAATGGGGAAGCTCTCGTCCTGCAGGAGTCGGCTTTGGGACTGAAATCAGGGGGAAGGGGGGTCAAGGCAGGAAGGGGACAAGAACAGCCTGGGGTCAAACAAGGTGTTAGAAGGCTTGCAACGCAAGAGGAACTAAAACAAGGCTGAAAAGGGGGGAAAGTAGGGGTGTCTCAGGTCGATAAAAGAGCCCCAACATAAGTCATGAAAGACTGATGTAGAGGAGAGGTCAGAACAATCTGTAAGGTGAAAGAGGGAACTCGGGATAATTAAAAACTAAGATGGTGAAAAACGCGCTTCCGCACCAACTGTCGCTCCGGAAGTATCAAAGGAAAATTCCAATGGAGACTCATCACCGACATTGGAAGGGGGGTAGAAAGCTCTGTTTAATTCCTACTAGTAGGGGGGGGGAGGCCCAACATAGAGAGGTAGTCACGGGGTTATCTGCAAGCCCATCGGGAAAGGGGACAGGTACGGGACTGCACGAAAAAAAGAGAGTGAAAGAGGGGAAGATTTACTGACAACTTATCCTCCCCTGGGTAAAAAGGCAGCACGCGCACTGTTCAAGCAGAAAAGCGAGATCAAGCCTCTGAAAGATCCGGCCGGGGGAAGACCTAGACGAGGATTAACTCAAAGGAATCTAGAAAGACACGGGGTGAAAAAAAAAGGAAGAAAAAAACACAAGTGGGAGACAGGCCGGGTACGCGATCCCTATCTAAAAAAGAGTATGGCTCAATGCTGGTAATCCGAAAAAAAAAAAGTTCATTAAGAGAACTCTCCGGGGGATCGAAAGAGTGGAGTGCCGTCGATCAAGGACTGGGGTCCGTAAAGTCTATACAGGGACGTAAAAAAATCCCGCGATTCGGCACAAGTGCCCAAGATGTCATCTCTCGTGGGGTGGGGGGCAGGAGACTCGTCCTGAAAAATGAAAGCTAGGGCAGAAAAAATTTTTTGAGTTCTGCTCGGAATCGGTGTACAAACAGGTGGAAATTCTACCTCGGTGGGGGCGAAAAGAAGATCACCGAGAATGGTGCCCAGATTTCACATAAAGGAATACAGCCACGGAAAAACGGAAGGTCGAGGAATGTTGTTGGGTGAAGCCGTCATAACATCGACACACTCGAGAGTAGCCCGCAGAATGTTGAGGAAACCAAAAAAAAAAAAAAAAAAAAAAAAAAAAAAAAAAAGGGTACAGGAAAAAAATCCGGGAGAAGTGAGCAAAGTCACGGCAGGCTGTCGCTGAATCCAGCTGCATGTTGAGACAGATCTACTGGCATGTACCGAACAAAAATCAAGCCGGTGATCCTGAAGTGGGACGGGCTCACCACATATAGTAAGTAGAAAAGATGGGGTGTATAACGGGCTTCCGGGGTTACTCGGGAAAAGAAAGCTTAATCTAAAAGAATAGCGGAGAGAGGAAAATATGAGAAAAATCGGAAGAATAACCCAAACGTCTTTCAGGAAGGGACCAAAAAGAAGGGGAAAGGCAAGGCAGGCAAGCGGTCTCTTCTTGCGAAGGCGGATTTTTACTGGTGGTGGGAAAACCTTCGAGCAAAAGTGACAGGCAGAAAGGGGGGGAAAAAAGAACTGGGGAACATGATTTCAGATGGCAAGGTGTGTGTTCGGCGTAGAATGATCAAGAAATCCAACTTCATGCTAAGAATTTTGAGACACACGGAAGGTTGCGCTTCAATGGAAAATTTATAAAAGAAAAAAAGTTAGGACAGGGGGGAATGAGATCAGATGCGGGGGCAAGGTGGTCCGCTGGAGAGACGAGACCAAAGGTGAAGAGCGGGGGAGTCGAGAAAATAAACAAAGGTAGATGGATGCTTTCGGGGGTTTAAAAAAAGGACGAAATGAATTGCAAGCAAAAAGCACAACGGAAAAAAAGGGGGTCGAAAGCATTATCAGAGTGCGGAATAGTTAAAAGAAAAAAAAGACCCAGAAAGTCTACTCTCAATAAAGTAAGATGTGCGATCATTCGAAGACAAGAAGACCCGCAACTAGAAAAGGGGCAGAGAGGGACAAGGAGGGTGAAATCTGGCGAGTAGCCGACAAATTACTAAAAAACAGAGTGTAGGAGCAGGAAGGCAGGCAGATGGTGCGAGATCAGAGGAAGTTTGAACATCAATTGTTCAAGGAAATAAGATGTT
>Ga0179593_1394662_pt1 | contig 30513 bp, 35 predicted proteins | sample CZODoug2_1_08_16_FD_185931 | JGI IMG/M metagenome (GOLD analysis project Ga0179593, IMG submission 185931) | Vadose zone soil fungal communities from Angelo Coast Range Reserve, California, USA - CZODoug2_1_08_16fungal (PacBio error correction) | ecosystem: Environmental > Terrestrial > Soil >...
CAGCAAAAAAACGTAAACCATGATGTGGGGCAAAACGGGGACAAATCAGAAAGGTCAAAAATGGAGGGGAGGTCAAAAAAAAAATTTTGGGGTGGTGGGTTACCTTCTTTTCGGGGTAGCCAAAAGTTGCGGGAGGTATCAGAATATCCTATGTTAGTTTCTTCGATCGTCGGAAAGCTCAGATTTGGTGATTAGACAACGGGGACTGGAGACGCACTTTGTGCAAAAAAACATTGGGGACGGGGGGGGGTTGCTGAGGGGCAGATGGTCGTTTTGCGGGCGTAGGATTGGAGACCTTGGACGGGGGTGTAGGGGATGACACGGGAGAATTGAAGAAACTGTAACTTTTTGCGGGTGAGGTGGTGGGAACCCACGGGGGGGTCGAAGGAGAGTCTGTTGGGGGGTCATACAGTACAATCGGAGCTTGGGTGATTTGCAGGACCAAGGGGGATCGGTTGAGGGGATGACGGGAAGGGAAACGCAGAGCGGCAATGGGGCATTGGGGGGGGCAGTGAGGGCAATCCAGCCTGCGGAGTGGGTGAAAACCGGAAAGCGGCGGATGGGGACTTTTGGGCAGCAGGAGACCGACGGGGGAGGAGGGGGCTCGATTTGGCCCCTGGAGTGGCCGCATGAGGAGGGGGGGGGCATATGTCAATGGGCAAGTGGACAGTGGAAAAGTAAGGCCAGCTGACGGGGTCCTTAGGCGTGCCTGGGGCGGGAGGAAAGGAGAAAGGTCGACGGGCCAGTTGTGGGGAAGGGCTGATTTGGTAGGGGGTGCAAGGGACAGAAGGAAAAAGGGGGAGATGAGAGGTGGGGAAAGGAGACGGGCGGGAAATGTCTCACGGGGTGTGTCTAAAGATTTCCTATCAAGCCGGGACGAGTTGGATGGGGGGGGGGGGGACCGGGGCGGGGAATTCTAACCGGGATGCGAGTACTAGGTCACATAATCAAGTGGGGGGGGGGATTGACGGGGAGGGGGGGGGAAGGGGGACAGGTCCGAACACAAGAGTTGGGTGCCTCAAAGTGCGGGGTTTCAAGACAGAAGGTGGTGTCGGGAGGGTACGGGTCCAGCGCCCTTTAAGAAGAGTGAGGGAGAAGAGTCGAGACGGAGCATAGACAGATAACAGGAAGCAGGGAAAGCAAAGACACGGGGGTGCAACGGGATGTGCAAAAGGGGGGGTGGTGGTCAGAGTGGACGTCAACTCGGTAGAGGAGGGGAGAGGGGAACCAGTCCCAACGGTGAAAAAGTGGGTGATCAGAGAAAAAAAAGAAAAGGGGCGCTTTCGACAGGTCAGGCATCCGTTAAGAAGCGGAGAGAAATGGTGAACAATTGTTGGAAGGGTAGTTTGAAGGTTATTTCCGTCAAAATGAATAAGGAACTCGGAGAGCAGTCATCAAAGAACAAGGTGTTGAGATTTGTGCTGGGCAGAATCGGGTCCTGTCCAACGCTTTAGGGGTCAGAACTTTTGAAAAGAGGTTGGAGTTGCAAGGGGGTGGGGGTGTTGGGGGCTGAGGAGGCGGGCGCGATGAAGGGGACATGGTACGGGTTGGTGAACCACCGAAGGCAGGGGGTCTTGGATACGGGGTTCAAGGTAAAGGGGTTGTGGGGGTGGAAGGGGTCCTTGTGGATGTTGGGATCCTCTGTGCCGGTGTTTGGGTTGGGTGGGTTTTGTTCGGTGTTGAAAGTCGGATGGGGTGTCGAGCGGACGGACGGGACACATGAATTCGGAAATTGTGAAAACCACTAAAACAAGTGCGAGGGTTCCTGCTCTGAGGGGTGGGGGGGATTTGGGTGGTGTGGGTGGTGCGAAGGGAAAAGCAAACAGTGAATAGTTTGGTGGTGGGTGTGGGTTTGGATGACAAGAGAGAGAAAACAAAAAACAGGGGTAGGTGAAAAGAGAGAGAGGAACTCAAATACACATAAACACAAATCTGTCAAAGGGTCTGTTACTTCAAAAAACTCTACCCAAAAGAAGTGAAACCCGAAAAAAAGAGGGGAAACCACTAAGACTAAATTGGTAGGGAAGGTTGTAAAAGCCCTTAAGGAACGACTCTGGGAACCGAAAAAATGGAAGAAGAAAAACCGGTAAAACCCAAAAAACAAACGCAAATCCTTTTCATAACACCATCAATTATACCCTAAAAAAAAACCCAACCGGAATCATGCCCCGCGTTAACAATTAAAATGCTGACGTTACAACCACGTAAGCATCTAACCCCGGCACTACTCTGCAGCCCAACAACAACAACCAGATCAAATCGCAACAACTACGCAAAGTCCCATAGTCACTCTTTTAAACCCATTACGAGGGCAAGAAAGCAAATCAGTGGGGAATCAAAGGTCATTCAGGTAGAGTAATGAAACATCACTTAACCCTAACTCAAATGGTACACCCAAAACACCCCCAAACTCCCCCACCAAGAAGGGGGTGATATATTATTGGCGACTTAGCCGGCCGCTGGCCGGCCCAATTATAAAAATAGCGTTTAGGTAGAAAAAGGGCTTCACCGTGACAGGGGGAAAAAACGCCCAAACAGCAAGACCGCTGCGTGAAAGTACCCCCTCTGAAAAAAAAAAAAAGAACAGCCGAAAAACCGGGGGAAGATACACTGATGCATGTTTATTGGGGGAAACGGCTGGGGATCTGCACAGCGAATAGGGGGACTAAAAAAAAAGAGATGCAAATGGAGCGAAACCTGTCCCCCGTAGCAAAAAAATCAGCAAAAAAAAAAACCACATTGGGCTTCACATTTCCCCAAAGAGGTCGTAGTGCTTAACAGGTCCCAGACAAAAAGCAAAAGACCCCAACCTTATAAAAAGGCAATGCACTCGAAAAAATGGGGGGGAAGGTTCGCCTGCATTGAAACCGCAATCCAAATACAAAAAATGCCGGAACCGGGGTTCAAACACGACGCAACAAAAGGGTTTCGTCCCTTTACAAGGCAAGAGAAGTCAAAGAACAAACCCGTCAAAGGGCACTGGGAATCAAAAAATGCACAAACAGGCACCATGCCCGGGAACAGTTATGATTATAAAATCCAGAAGCGGCACTCCCTGCAGGGCCCGGGAAACCGGGTGGGAATGAGCAGGGTCCTGAATATTTTAAACACACCAGAACCGAAATGACCATCCACCGTCCAGAAAGGTTCCCAGGAGAAGAAGAAGACACCTAAGACCGAGTAAACAATGAAATGAAACCTAGGACCTGGCAACAAGGTGGAATTCCACCCGCAGGCTGTAAATCAAGCACTCCAAATTGAAAAGGGGGGGAAGCGACCGCTTCGGTCCAAAAGCAATAACACAAATCCCCATTACGGCGAGGGCTAAAAGGAAAGAAAGTCTAGCTTGTAACCTTGGTACTACAAAAGAAGTCTAACGGCTTTAGGCTAAAAAGTGGACACCCAAAAAAAAGCCATCGACGTGTTAACTATACCGGGGAGCATGCACCCAAAAAACGAAATGGGCTTGAAAACCGACCGACCCTAAGACCTAAAGGATAAAAAGCACCAAAACAGGCCACATCAAGGGACAAAGTCCAACCGAGCCAGAATACCTCATCAATAGCCAAAGAGAAGCGCCTAAGGTCAACCCTCCAACGTAACTAGTGGGCAACAGGAGACAACGTTCGACCAGAAACGTAGGAAACAACCCAAAATGGTCCCTGGGACGCTATGGAGGGGATCACATTCTGAAGTAGGTGGGTTGGGGAAAAAACATGGGTTTGCGGGGAGGATGCTCTAAGAGGGCGAGCTGACTGAAAAAAAGCGAAAATGAAAAAGGGGGAAGGAAAGGGAGTCATAACCTCGAATGCGTTTAACGCGGAAGGGTGGAACTTGAAAGGGAAACGGTCTTGAGGCTGGAACCCATCTTCCCGCAGCGAAAAGAAAAAAGAATACGGGCGGTGCAACGGAGCAAATACTTAAGAAGAAAAAAAACAACGCCTGCAAAAACAAAGACCGTATAAAGCTAAATGCACAGGCCAACAGGAGGAAACGTAGAATCACCACACCGGCTACCTGGAAAAAGCAAAGAAGAAAGTCAGACAGCAGGGCACCTATTACGAGGGAAAAGAAGAAAAAACGAAATGCTTCTCTCATGGAAAACTTCGAAATGTTGAGGGGAGATAGAAAAAGGAAGCAGGTCAAGGAAGCCAGCCCGGCGGGTGCCCAGGGGAATAGGGTGCGATGCAGAGAGACAGAAAAAAGACATCAGAAACGAAGACTACACAGGATAAATGTGAAGGGTTTCGAAAGAGCACACACAAACAGCACAACCGGCGGACCAGAATACTCGCCGACTATCAAAACGGTACAGCCAGGAAAAAATACATTCCTAGCAACAAAAAATGAACCGATCCAGTCCTTGTGGGGAAACCGAAGACGAGCATTGATTGATATGCCGCCATCCGCAAAGGTTAGATCCAAAAACGTGCAAAAACGTCAAAGAGACGATGGGCAAGGCGCTGGTACTCGTGAAAAAGAGAAAAGTCACATCCGAATCGCCAGCGTAGAAGGACAAGGCCCGCGATGCCGGAAAGTATGAAAACAATGGCAGTCGCAACTTCAGAAGAAGCTCGCGATCAGCTTATACAGAGGGTTGTACGGTGCCGAAAAAAACTCAACCGGTGAAAAGGAGGGCCTACACCAACTCATCCTTCCAACGTAGAAAGAGAATCCGCGACAGTCAAATCAGATGGTATCGAAAGTCGACCAAAAGGGGGAATAATTAAAGAGGCCATAGAATTGCGAGAGACAATCTCAATTTTGGGGCGGTGGAAGACAAGGTAAAAGCACTAAGACCCAAATTCTAATGGGAGCAGCCGCACATAAACCTTCAAAAAGGTACGTCCAAATTTCAGAAAACTTCAGAAGCCATGAGCCAGAGTGTGATCATCAGAAATAAAAGACAAATAGGGTCAGAACCGAAGGGAAAATTCCTTCTGCTACGTTGACTGAGCCAGGGTCACCAGAAAAAATCCAAGTAAACCCCCTTACACAGTCACGAGAAGGGAAGCTACCAGAGGAGCGCGTCTCACACCCGGGAAAAGTCATCTGGCCATAGGAACGCGAGCGGATCAAACGATGACTAAAAACAACACAACAAAATGGAGGGGTTAAAATATAGGAGCAAATGACGGGAAGAGGAATGATTTAAAGTATTTGGGTCAGAGGGCAAGAGACGTGGGAAAGAGTTTAAAAAAAACGGAGTTGTTCGGGTCCGTTCATCTTGGTAAAGGGAGACTTGGTGGGCTCTTTATTTTATGTAATCTGGCAAGCAAATTGGGCACCCAGAAAGAAAAAAAGGGGGACTTTCGGGGAGGAGGAGAACTAGGTGTGGTCCCGTTATGGGGTCAACAGGCGCATGGCAGACAGGGAGAGTCAGAATTTTTCATATGTGTTGGAAGTGAATGTGCAATAAAATCAGGGGAGAAGGATAATTTTGGGCGGGAGCGTAGGTTATGTTTGACGGGGCAGAACATCCCACAATGGGAAATTGCGCTGCGCAGAGAATCTTGGGTAACTAGGAAAAAGATGATAAACCGGAACGCGGTTGGACCTATAATCAGGGACAGGTACTGACGGATAAATTGATCTAGTTGAATGATTATTGTGGAAGCCAGGTTTTACGGGAGAACACGGGAGATTTGAAAATGGTGCTTCCAATTCCAACGAAGAATCGTATCCGCTTGAGTCGGGGAAGGGGGTGAGACAGCATATCAGCCGCCATCGACGTTCCTGAAGTCAATCTCTGGGTCAGGAGTGGCCGAACTATTGGGTAAAGGGTGGAAAGAGGACATAGGTACGGCCCAAAAAAGCTTTGACGGGGGCGGAACTTGGGGGAGGGAAAACAGAATGCGGAGGAATCTCAATAAATTAAGTAACGGGGGGCGGATTGGCAAAAGAAGGTGCCGACACGGTTTATTGTACTTTTGCGCTTTGAGATGGTTGAAATGTAGGGGGGGGGCTTATGCAAGAAAGAAGAATTCCTGGAGAAATGTGGGTTGGGTGGGTTTGGTGTCGTATCATGAGTATTTCAAGCTTTATCGGGGGGACGGCTATGTAAAGCGGGGATGCTGGCGGTCAGAGAAGGCACGCATAGGAGAGGGCAAGAGAAAATGGTCGCAGTGGGTGGTTAATAAAATTGGGAGAATTACTAAAAGGGAAATTCTTACCTGGAGCTAATAAGGGTCCCTTGGTGACTTCTTACAAGGACTTCGCTTAACTGGGAAAGAGTGATTTGAAGGGGGGGGGGAAATTTGCATTTCAATTTTTGGGGGGGGACAGTTGGTTATGGAGGAGAAAGGGCGAAGTCGAAGGTGATCGTGAGGTGTAATTGCGTAGTGGGGGGGGGGGTATGGCAAAGGTGTGTGGCTGTGGTAAGACTTGGAAAATACTAGTATTTTTTGGGAGGGGAGACTGCGCGATGACGGGGTCTAGGAAGTAGGAATAAGAAATATTCAAGATGGTTAAAAAACTCAGGATGTCTCTTAGTCCTGAGTAAAAAAGAGTTGGGTCAAGGAAAATTACTATGATAATAGGAAGGATCATCCAGAGCCAAGGAAAAACCTAAAAGGGGGGTGGGGGAAAACAATATTCGGACTAATTATTTCTGTTTCCAAAGGTCGAAAATTTTGGGGGTTAGATCTGTTTCAGGTTGTAGGCAAGGGAGGAGGTATTAAAGACTAGTACTATGGATTGGGAATCTTCATGGCAGATACTATCGGTTGTGAATGAAGGATACGGAGTATGCTCGGCAAGTGGCCAGTTTCTCTGGTCTGTTTGTTTACTGTGGGGCGAAAAACTGGGGGAGGTGCGTGGAGGAGGAAATGTGGCAGGAATACCTTGGCGAGGTGTCAAAAATTTTACAAGGTGAGTTAAAGCAGAATTATGTGGAGGGTTGCTTTTTAAACACTTTATAAAGGGTAGCTCTTAAAGGGTTTAATGTCACAGGGGGACAAAGGTGGGGACGGAGAGTTGAAAAAGGGGTCCATCGCATAAAAGGGGGATTCGGGTGGAGGTGGGCGAAACCGCTGGAAAGCAAAAAATTTGGGGGACTTTTTTGTAATATACTCCTCCGGGGGGTAAAGGACACATTACGTGAAAGAAATCGGATTGGGGGGGTGAAATTTAAAGTGGAGGGGGGTGCGCGGGCTGGGTTTGGAGCGGATTCGATAAAAAGGGAAAACCTGGGGGAGGTGATATCTCGGGGGGGGGGGAAGGGTGGCATTGGAGCCGGCGGGCAAACACGCACGAAAAAATTGACGAGCGGGCGATGGATGAAGTGCAAGCCATTAAAGAGGGGCGACGTAGGGGAAGGTGTAATGTTCGAGTTGAGTGACTCAGAAAAAAATACAGGGAAGTGATAAAGGGAAAGCGGGATGGACGTTCGTAAAAAGGGATCGAAGGGGGGGGGACGGACAATTCCAAGGGTACTTCATTGTGTGAAATTTGGGGGGGGGGGAAGGGGACCTTTGGTCTGCAGCGAAATGGTAGAACTCGCATGACTGGAATCCTGTTTGGGAGGTGACGTTGATGGTAGGTGCATTTGCCTCTAAGGTTTGTATATAGTGGAGGTTTCAGCGGGTTGTGGTGACGGACGGGACGTGGGGGTATAGGAAGGGGGGGTACTAAGGTGAGGGGGAGAGATCAGGTATCAGCGACAGATACAGAAGGCATAGCGGCACGGTGAGATGGGAAGGTGGGGTGTTTTGAAAGAGGGGAAAAGCAGCGGGCGCTGTCAGGTGAGGAGGGGGGGCGCCCAGAGACCTTGATGTCACTCTGGGGCGCAGAATAAACTCTCGGTGGAATAATTTCAGTTCTACGGAACGGGAAAAAAAGATACGAAAAAAGAAAAAAGTAATTTTAGGGTAGGGGGAAGGTGGGGAGTCCAAGGCAGCGGGAAGGGGGGTCTACAAACAGGATCAATTTTTTCTCGTTTTGCTTTTCTTGAGTGAGTGGGAAAAGGAGTGCGGGAACTTGGAATTTGTTTGTTGGATTGTCAGGGGGGGGGGGGGGGGGGGTGTTGTGGAGCAGGATGGAAAACGGCGATAGAAAGTTAATGGTTGGGAAGGAAGGGCAGTTAAGGTTAAATCAGCGGGGGGGGAAAGTAACAGGGGGTGTGGGGGGGGTAGAAGGGGGGATGTCCGGCGGGGTGAATGGGGGGTGTTTTGTGTTGGGGTCGGTGTTGATTCGTAGGTTGCCGGGGAGCGAAGGTAGGGCTGGTTGACACAGAGAATGAAGAAGGGTGGTTCCCTGTCTGGCGTGAGGGTGGGGGGGATTTAGTGGTGGGTATCGGGGGGAGAAAGTCACCAACTTGGCAGAGGGGGGGGTGGAGTGTTGGGTTTGAGCAAAGTCAACAACAACAAAAGGAAGGGGGGGGGGGGAAAAGAGAAGGACGCTCAACCACAAACAAAATCTCAATGTTGAAAAGGGGACTTCGCACCGATACAAAAAAAGAAAAAGAAAAAAGCACAACTAAGGGAACACAAGCGAGAAAAGTGTATTGAGTGAAACAAAGTAGACGCCTAGACGACAAACGAAACCACCGAAAACAAAAAACAACCCAAATCGCAGGAGGCACCATCACAAGGCTACCCTACAAAAAAATTATCGTGCAACCCGCGGCAAGTAAACCTGTTTCGTGGAATTAAAGCGGGGCGCCCCGCACCCAAACCCCACAAAACCATCCAACTCCAAAATCGAAGAAAGGAAGGACCACTTTTGGCCAACAGGACGAGCAAGACAACAAATCGAAAACTGGGGGGCAACGAACGATAATGGGAGGGACAAAGGAAACTACTCACACGGTTCCTTGCTATGGAAAGGCTTCTCGTCTTAGAGAGGATGCCCTGAGCAACGAGTTTATGGAGAACACAGGGCTTCCGGAAGGGCGAGACTCCCTCAGCAGAAAGAGAAGGGAGGGTCAAAAGGAAAAACACGGAAAGCAACAAACGTGCCTCTCAAGGATGAAGGGTTATCGTTCGCGAGTAGGCGCGGGGCCGCTTCAAAACCAAATAATAGTTCATAGGCCCGGACCCCGTAAGCACGCACAGAGTAGGACCCCAATTCATCTTCCCCAAACTCTGAGGGGGCGTGCTGAACGTCCCTTCCACCAATAGAGAAACAAACTGACAAGTACCTTCATGAGACGAGCCGGAAGGTTCGCTCAAAAAATGTGAAAAAAAAATCCAATCCCAAAGGGGCAGAAACCCGGTATGAATATGAGGCGACGAAACTTCTATCATTTACCGCCAAGAGGCATCCAGAGAAAATAAAGCACTTCCTTGCGCATCAAACTAACTGAGAAAGGAATCATTCCCCGGGAGCAGGGGAATTCCCGCACTAATCCAGAGCACGCCAAAAGGCAGAGGGGCCCTTCGACCCGGTGGCAGCGGAGGGACCAGTCCCCTGCCAAGATATGCACCATGCCGCAAGGAGGGAAAAAAGGAAAAGGTTGACAAGTAATCGAATCAATCTCCACCACAGTCCTCAAAGACAAATCACGCGTCCTTCGTCAGGGGGGGACTGAAACCCTCAGGACATTGGAGTGGCCGACTCCAAAATGGAAAGGGGGGCCAAACTGCTTCGAAAATAACTCAAGAAACACCATGAGGCGGGGCGAAGGAGAAAGCAGCCAGGTCCCCTTTAACCAAACGAATCTCTACCTGCTTTCAGACTACAGGGAAACACGAAAAGAAAAAATACCGTCTGCATAAGAACGGAAAAACAAATAAAATTCAAGGATGACAATGACAGAAAACTAAAAATTCGGGAAAGAAGCCACACAAAGAACATCAAATGAACCCCGCCAATGCGAAAGAAAAAGCCGTAGAACGAAATAAAATAAAAAGCATCGCAAAGAGCGTCTCATCCACATCGCCGATTTATGGGCAGCCGCTCAAAGGGAAAAAAGAAGAACGCATTCACCCCAATGTTCCCGTGGGGAAACGAGAGGGCCAAAAACCACACCCTCTGAGTTGTCGTTTTGGGGAAGAACCGAATGGGTTGGTACGGAAAGGAACTGCGAGGACCTCGGAAAATCGTCATCGGGAGTTTATCGAAAAAAAAAAAGGGGGGAGAAAAAGGGTACAAAGAACTCGGTAGGGACGGCGAAGATCCTTGGCGGTGCCCGCACTCTTCCATACTTGTAGTGACCGCAGTCTACTCTTCCATACGCGCGGGCATACTATGTGGAATGAAGGGGGGGGCACGAACAGAGCCTCTCAGACAAAGAAAATCCGGTCCTTCAAGCACAAGGGGGACTGGAGGATCGACAGAAGGAGTCAGACTCGCGGCCGTAGGGGGTCTACGAAAAGAGAAAAGGAACATATACGCGAGAAAAAAGGGAGGGATACATCAGGGCATCGAAGTTTCCACAGCGAAAGACGACTGCCCAAAGGGGAGGGAGAAAAGAAAACACCGGTCTCACCTCTCCGCATCGGAAACGAGGAGCAATGCAATAATGAACAGTCGGACCAAAAAAGCGTTCAAAGAACAAAAACAAAAAGGATGTAAGAGAAAGAAAAAATGACACCCGGGAACAGGCCGACTCGAAAATCGCCGAGGCACAGCACCTTTCTTTGCACATGTGGTCGAAAACAGGTGGAACAAATAGAGGACAGCGCTATTACACCAGGGAGGAGAGGGGAAAAGGTATGAGGACGCAAGACCCCAACTAATACAGGAGGTAATCTGGAGGGAGTGCGGGATAAGGAGAAAGAGACAACGGGACCTTCTGGAATGGGGGATGAAAAGGGCCCGATAAAATACAGCCAGGGTCGTCACGCACAAAACGTCAAAGGACAGTATGTTCCCGAAGGTGGAGTACAAACGGGAGACAATTTCCAAGAGTCTCATCGAAACACCTGGGGGGCAGTTTCGAGATTGGAAAACGGAGTAAGTCCTCAATGGAAAAGGACGCAGGAAAACCATAAACGAGAGACAGCGAACATAAACTGCTTCCTGAAAGAAAAACAGAAAAAAGCTCAGTCCGATAAAAAGAGAAAACAACGTACAAAAGGGGGACAAAAGGGGCACATGCACAGAAAAAAGAGAAGGGAGAGAAACATCTCCAAGGAAAAAAGCACTGCACAAGAGACGGGGAAAGGGGAACTTTCTGAAGAGTCCATACCGTCACCTCCATGCATATTATGGCTTTGCAGAACCCGGTTCGACGCAAAAAAGGGGGGGGCAACCCGATAACATTCAGGAGATGTGTAAAAAAAGCAGGGGAAAAAAGTACCTCGTTGCCGCACACTTTACCAATGCAGGAACAGAAACTAGCAAAAGAAAAAAGGGCAGGCACTCGAAAGGGCTCCATGTCGCTGATGGACAATGTGGCCATGTCAACGCGATCTAGCGATGTGTGAAAGGGTCCGTAGATGAAAAGGACAAGTCGAGGTCTTCACCGAAGCACACACGGGAAGTGAGTGCAACTCAGGAGGGAAATAGCCTTCCACTATCAAGGGCAGAGCGCAAGCCAAAAGCTAAAGTCCAAAAGGGACGAATCGAACAGAAAGTGCAGCAGAAAACGGAGCAGCCCAAACAGTCCAACTTGCTACAGACAATAGGTTAAATATCAAAAAAAAAAAGCGAGTGAGACACAAGGAAAGCAACAGAAGGAGACGCCAACTTCAAATCTCCAAGTGGCGGTGCCATAAGTCAAGCGTGGGAGGAAGAAAAATAGCTCATCGCGTCACGAAAAAGAGAAAGGAAAAGTCATGTGTTATGGTGCAGGCCCCAAGAAAACACATGGACATCCAGGCCCACCAAAAATCACTCCGAGAAAGCAAAAAAGTGCAACAATAACGAAAAAAGTGTGACCTCTCCCTGTTTCCGTCGTCTACCATACTCAGAGAGTGGGGGTTATCAAGTCCGCGGAAGGAAAGTGTGGCGAATCGGGGAATCTGACCCACATGTGAAAGAAGGAGTGAGATGGCCAGTTGCAAGGGGAGGAAACAAACGAAGGTAAAAACAGCAGACAACCAGAAAACACAGACCTCTACGAGTCAAAAAGAAGGCGAAAAAAAAGGTCAGCTTCAGACCCCACGACTCTAAGGATGAGACACCTCGCTCTTGCCAGCACAGCAATACGCGGCAATCAGAAGAGATAGGGGACGTGAAAAATGAAATCCGTCAGAAGAGGCATCCGGTGGAGCACCGACATAGAAAATCTCTCTCCACGCAAACAACACAAAAAGAGAGGGGGGGTAGAGGGATAGAAGGGAAGAGTGCGCTGCGATCTGCCATGCTTATAGAAAAGAGACGGGAAGGCGTGAAAAAGGAAGGATGCACCTGGGACACGATGCGTGGAAGAGGTGGGTATGGAAGGGGGTGTAGGCGGGAATAGATGGGTCGGCTTTGACAGCACAGAGCAGAAGATGTGGAAGATTGAAGGGAGAAAAAAAAAGTTACTGTGACAGTTTCCTTCTTGATGGGACACACTCCTGGCTCACATTGAAAAAAAGGAGGGAAGGTGACTCACTAAATGGAGAAGTGATTATTGGGGGATAGCGCGACAGGAAGGGGAGTGACTCGAATTTTAGAACAATCATGGTAGTAAAACGGGGGGGCAGGGCAGAGGAAGCGAGGTTTACCAAACATGACCACGTGACCACCCGACGTGTGACAAAGGACGTGAAAAGTCGCCCAGGAGACAAGGTGTGCGGTAAGGGTGCGCTAAAAGCGGAACGACGTGGGTCATGGGGTGGTCTGGCAAGAAGCCACGTTGATGTGCCGCGACAAAAGGATAGGGGCTGTGGCGCAAAGTAAAATGGGGGGGAAGAAGAGGATCGCAGGCTGAGGAGGGGGACAAAGTGTACAACAAGGCAGGAAAAAGTGCGATAAAACGGGAGATAGACGGGGGAGAAGACGCTGGGGAGGGGGAGTGCTGTGGACTGGCACTGTCGCCATCGGGTACTGGACAACTCGAAAGAGGGAAAGGGGGTCGAAAACGGTTGGGTGATAAGCAGCCAAGGGGAATAGCGGTGAAGCTAAAGGAGGAATAAAAGGAAAACGCGCCGGAAAGGGGAGGAAGAGGAAAATAAATGGATCGCTGGTTCTGTGGCCGGAAGGTCGAGGAGTGGTGTTTGGAGAGATGGACTGATCAGGGGGGGGTAGACAGGGAGTGCGAAGGAAAAAGAGTGGGTGTGTCGGGCCGGTCGTAGTTATCTGTGGATAGGGGGGAAAAAGGTGTAGAGGGAATGATGGCGAGATCGAGAATCCGTCACAAGGCCAAAAGCCTATACTAGCATAGGCCCATGGGACACACAGGGGAGGAGGAGGTTAAGCGGAAAAAATACTAACGAAGGGAGAGGGGATGCCTTGAGAGAGAGGGGATAGGAGGTATGACGGTGATGTCCTCAATGGCGTCACCGGACTACGAGGGGTTGAAAAAGGATGGAAGGGACGCAAGGGTGACCCGAGGGAGCGGGGCGAGGGGTATGTGGACGAAAGAAAACGAAGAATTCAAGGAGGGGGACAAGACGATGTGTGTACGTTTTATACTTTAGTAAGTCGGGTGGGACTGCAGTAAGGGCGGGGCGTGGCGCGGAGGGGGGGGGAGTAACAAAAAGGATGTGAATTCTAATTGGGCACCGGGACAAATAAACAAGGGGACCGAAGAACCATTATGTGGTGAAAACGGGAGAAAGAAAGGGGGATACCCCCTTGAGGGGTGTCTACGTCTAAAATAGTCGCAAAAGGAAATTGTTAGACGCGAAGGGGGACAAGAGGGAGTGAAAACCCCTTGTCAAATCGCACAAAGCAAGCGTAAGGGAAGACACATAAAGAAAAAAAAAGCCGCAATAAAAACGGCAAAGAAAAACACAGTACGAAGAGAAGTCGCGGAGCTTAATGGTCATACGGCTCAAAGTACTGGAAAATCTTTGGGTGGCGGTAGAGGGGGAAGGGCGGGTCACTCATGAAACCGTCGGAAGAGGGTGGAGAGGAATAAATATAAAAAGGGGGATGGTCAAAGGGAGCGCGAATCGAGCAGAATCTTGGTGGGGGGGACGGGGGGCTGGAGAGGAAGGGGGGCCGTGGCATTGCGGTTTTGGGTGTCTTCTGGGACGCCGGGCGTGTGGATTTGTCTTTGGGAGGAGGGGGGTGGAACGGAAGAAGAGGGAAGCTGAACAATGATAAGATGCCGGAGAAAAAGGACACGAGGGAGGGTCAGTCGGCAACAAGAGTCAGTAGGGTGTAAAAAACGCAAAAGGGAACTGAGGACTGAAAAGAAGGGGAGAAGGGGTCGGCCAGTGCCAGGAGGCGTGTGGAAGCGATAACCCCAGGTACAGCTGTGCAAGGGGAAAAGAGGGGGCCTGGTCCACAACCTACGACCCCACAACCCCAACAACGGCCGCCAGGACGAACAGCGGGGGAGACCAAAAGAATAGACCGCCGAGCAGAAAAATAGGCCAGCCGGGCAAAGTGCCGCAAAAGTCAAGCAAAGAGCTGACAGAAAGCCGGAAAAGAAATCAAAAACGGAGGCAATGTTCCGGGAAAACGTAAGCGAAAAAAAGACAGAGGTTTTCTAAAAGATGCAAGCCAAAGCTATGAAAAACGGAACAAAAAGATGAATTGGGAATCAAAAAACGGAAGGGGGCTACTGCAACTGCCTATAGGCGCCGAAGGTTAGCATAACCCCGGACAAGGGAAAAACCAGCGTGGTAGGAAAAAGAGAAGGGGGGGGGAACCAGGGGGGAAGCATATGGGGCCGACAAAGGTTGGGAGGGCGATCCGAATCTCCAAACAACCTTACGATTCAAAAAAGAGCCGGTTCCACGCAAGGGCAAGCGGGGAAAGGGGGGAAATCAGGGGGCAAAACACCAGAACGGCCGGACTAAAGGGGTACAAGTGGCAGGCGAACGCACGATCCTGGTAGTGGGGTCAAACAAGTAGTCACACACCCCAGAACAGGAACGAAAAGAAAAAAACTTCAACTCAAAAGGAGCATCACGGGAAGTCCCCGCCGGCTTAGAATAAAACGTCATAATGGAATCATGAGTCCCGGAGAAAGGAATCACAGTCCTGATGATTGAAGCGGCACTGAGTGTTGGATAATCCACCTCGGAAAAAATCAGGTCGAAAATCAAAACAAAAAGGGAGGATAAAAAAGGGATAAAAGGGTCCCTTATTGGATCTCACCAATACGATACCACGACGACCTCTAAATGCCGGGGCTAAAGGGTCATGAGAAGATTCCGGATTTCAAGAAATTCAAATGCGAAAATTGCTCAGTAAAAGGCTGGTTGAAAGGAGGGTCGTGGCGGCCCTGGGGGAGACCTTGGGGGGGAGAACATGACTCATGTTACCTCCTCCGAGGATCGGTTCAGGGGAGAAGTCAGATACAGATCATCCTTTCGGGTTTACTTTACCCAGGAGCATTTAGGACCAAAAGGCCCTCTTGGGACTGCCATCGGGGAAAGCTCTTAAAACCGCGTGTGGGGGAAAAAATATCTAGGTCCCAACGGTGGAGGAAGAAAGATGCTTTCAAAACCCCTCTTCCATAGGCCGGGACGCTCACAACTAAAAATGGGAGGGAAAAGATGGGTTAAAAAAAAAGGATGTTCCGGGCCCGGAAACCGTCTTTCAATAATCTGCAGGGCTGAACCGAGGCAAACCGGGGAAACGCTGCAATGGGCGAAAGAGACGGAAACCTAAGGGGGTTGAAGATCGCGGGGATGGGAAATACTAAACCGCTGGGGTTTTTTACGTACGGTCTGAAAACCGTAGCAGCGACTCCCTAAGCGTCCGTAGTCATGCCGTTTTACGCATTGCAAAGTGCGGAGGGGCATTGCCGTAATAAAACTATTGTGGGGGGGATGAGCTGCGGCATCAACTGTCATGGTGGTGGAGACGTCAACGCCCTGGGTAGAACTCAGGCCAGCTCAGGGGTGTGGGCGAGATTTGCCTGCTTTGTGTCCCGAAAGCTGGGAGGTCGACTCCTGGGTGTGGACATTAAAATATCTCTTGGGCGCCGTTGTTGGCTTCCAAACAGAAGCTAGGGCCTGAAAAGCAGCTAGGGAGGTGTCTCGGCCGGGAGAGGCGCGCGCAAAGCCTCCTTGGTTGGATTCAGTCCAACAGAGGAGGGACTCGTTTCCGTGTTCGCCAGACCATTGCGGGTCGCCGGCCGGAACGGAGGGGCTACGGCGCTAAGGCATCCCGAAGGCGGCAACCTTGACGACTGGGAGGGATGATTAAAAGAGGCGACAGTCCCCCGGCTGCCGAGGCGGCCACTGAGCCCGGTAAGGAAAAAATAGGACTGCAGGTCGGTGGGGGGAGAGTTTTATCTCGGCCGAAAAGGCGCTTCCCATAAGACCCGCCTTTGGGCTCAAGGGGGGGGGTGCCAGATGAATATCAAAAGTGGTCAAGAACTCTGCTTTACAACGCAGGGGAAGAAAAAAAACCTTTCGGCCTGGCCATCCAAAGAACGGTGGTCCAACGGGGGGAAGATTTGAAAAACAGGAATCTCAGTCGCGAATAATGGGGGGGGAAAGCCTTTGTAGCGCCTGGACGTTTAGCAACAGTAACGATTGACCCCCGACCGTCCTTGGGGGGGGGTCCAATCGCAAGATGGAAGGAGCTACGACGGCCTCGGTGGGCGTTAAATGTCATTATCTATCGGTGTGCTGACCGGGACATGATGAGTTCTTGTGAAGGTGGAGTGGCACGGACTGAGAGAGCAAAAAAAGCCTCGCCGACGCGGGTTCTTATATCACCATGGAGGCTGGCCGGGGGGACGGGGAACCACTTTGTGTAACCTGGTCGCCAGCCTGCCGAATATCTTGGTCTCGCGTCCACCGGAAGGGGGGTAGGTTTTGTGACGATAGGCCCATGGGTTCAGCGGGAGTGGTGGGAATCATAACCTATTCATATGCCGAACTTGAAAGTGGCCGTGGTCCTAGAATGCGTTCGGGAAGGCCGATGCGAAGTGTTGGCGCTGCGTAAAGTTTTTTTCACAAAGGAGTTAGTGGGGAAAGGGAGATCTTTGAAAAAAAAGGGCGGAAAGTTGATTCTTCTGCTCCGGACGCTTGCCTGGTGGGGGCGGCATAGAAGGGAAAACGGCCGGCAACTTGGACAATGTGGATTGGACAATCGTTTAACCTTCACTGCGAGGGATGCCAAATGTCAAAACAGGGACGGCAAACAAGAGGCCCGGCGTTTAAAAGAAAGGCGGTGGAATAAAGGAGGGTCCTTGAACTGCATGAAGAAGCCAGCCAACAGTGAAGAAACCCTGCGGGGATACCCATAGAAATGTATGGAAAACCGGGGCGTATGAGGAGGCAAGGGTTTTTCCAGGCCTTCGGGCGATGCCGGGAAAATGGGTTGGAACGGCATGCGACAGGGCCCAGAAGGAAAAGAAAGAGAGGGCCATCCCGAAAGGCCGTCAATGCACCACTGGGCGAAAAAAATCGGGGGCAAAAGAAGGGGGGGGCCTCCAAGAGCAAGGTACCGTCCAATAGGAGTCGACCTTGAATTGGACGAAGATTTTTTGCAAGTTGACACCAAAAGTTCAAGACGGACGCCGCAATAGCAACAAGGGTCGGACAAAAAAAAAAGAGGAGAAAGGAAATAGATTCATGGCCTTTGACCACAGCTAAGATACTCCGTGAAACTTGTGTGGGGGGGGGGAAAGGCAAAACTCCTCGTTCGAAAAAAAGGTCGAAGACCGAAGGGGAAAGTGTTCCAGGGTGCATCTTGGATCTTAACCCGGCCCGCGAGAGTTGAAAACAAACCAAAAAAAACACCCACCGGGGGAAGGACGTCAATTTTTTCGAGGGTGGAAAAGAGGAGGGGTCTAAAAATTGAAGTTAACGAAGACGGAACACCCGTAAACAGTAGACAAAAGGAATGGAAACAAAAAAGGGGACATAAGGGAACTACCCGAAAGGGGCGACAGGAGTTAAATGGTAAAACCAAGACCCCACTGGGTTTTCTTCACTTGCTGTCCAGGGAAAGGGGGTTGGCGTAGACTTCAGGGAAGCTACAATGAAAGGGGGAGTCACATGCAAATCCAACCACCAACCAGCGTGTGGACGCCAAAAATTTAAAATTTGTAGGCACGATCGGACGGCGGAAAAACAGGTACTAACAGGTCAACCAGGTTCGGACCGAGGACACGCCCAAACAAAAAGAGACAGACCGAAGCAGCAAAAGCAAAGTCCTACACAAGCGCTAGAAGACTTCCCTACGGACGCCATACGCCCTTGCAGAAACACTTGGCAAACGCGCAACAAGCCGGAAAAGCAAACTTCCCAACTTACCAATCGGCGAGAGACACGGCAATATTAGGGCTCGGGCGTGGGTCGGGGGAGGGGAACACGGAACGATTGAAAAAGGGACGAGAAGTCCAACATACACCATTAAATGGCACATCTATCCAGAGTGAGGCCCGTCAAAAATGTCTAAAGGAGGACAAATTCGTTGAAAAAGCAACAAACAAAAGGTGAACAAAGCACAAGAAAACCCCCCCTCTAAGAGTGTGTAAGGGCGTGCAGGCCTTCAGTATAGAGAAGGGGGCCGAAAAACAGCAAAAACAGAAAAGGGGAACGGTCCACCCTCATACGCATTTAAACAGGCCAACGACCGCCACGTAGCAAGGGGGCTAAAAGAAAAAAAAAGAAAAAGAATCAATTGAAGTGCCCCAAACCGATAGGGGAGCTGGTCATCTTCATTGTGGCGTAACGAAAAAGGAAAGAAGTCAGTGGACCCATGAGGGCTGACCAAAACCCGAACGCTATTCCTCACAATTACCTTAACCCTGGGGTTGAATTGCCAGTAAGAAGCTCGTCCATGCGAGGGAGGTCTGTTCAGTGCCAAAGCAAAAGGAAATGTCAAATTGCATCCAAGTTCTTGCCGATTTTGAGATAAATTGACGGACGCAGCACCACTGCGAAAACCACTAGGAAAAATCCTAAATTGCTAAAAAAACTGTGGAAATCTGCACTCCTTGGTACCGAATGCGAGGACTGGAAAGTAACTTCCCAGTTAGGCACTAGTAGACCGCAGGGCAAATTCAAATTACTCCAAGAAGTGACGCCGAAGAACGGGACCAGAAGTCTGAAAGAAGGAAAACGAGAAAGCCTCAGGGAGTCAAAAGAAGAAAGAAAACGTTGGTATGATGCGCTCAGAGAAGAAGAACAGATGCCATCTTGGTAAAAGGGAAAACGCGAGCCCAGTGCAGCCCAAAGGAGAAAAGAGCAAAAAACAATGGAACCAATGCCAGACGACCAAAATCCATCTTGTCTCAAAAACAATTCACGACGACGCCCCACAACACGGGGGACAAGGACGCCAGACGAAAAAGGAGGTAGAGAGGACCAACAGTACGAAAAAAAAAAGATCCAAAAAAAAATGTAAGAAGGAAAAGGCCAACGTCCTCACCGGCAGCGTAGAACAGGAAGGAGTAAAAAAGAACTTGGACGCGGTCGGGGAAAGTGTACTTTGCGAACAGTATAGAGAAAAAAACAATCAGGTTCTAACAGTGAATCCGAACGCTAAGGGGTCAAAAGAAGAGAATATGAAGTAAGGGAAAAATGCAGGGAGGTCGCTGAACAACAACTGGACGAGAATGGGTCTCCGAAGGGTGATCATTGTGGCACCATTAACAAAAACCACAGTGGAAGAAAGAGCGTCCCTTAGAGTAATCTTTCTTTTTCACTCTGTTTAGGCAGCCAACGGGGGCGATATCCGGCTCCCCCAAGATCCTTCATGCACAAACTGAGAGAAAGCAAAAGAAAGGGGCCAGCTTGTCCTTCCTCATGTCGTCAAATGGCAAGCACCAAATACCTCCGAACCGATGTAGTACCAAGGGCAAGGAGAAGCCTGAAACATCCATGGAGAACCGACCAGACGAAGCGAGCAGCACCCCACGCCCCAGACCACTAAAAAAGATGCCCGTGACAAAAAGCATTTAAATGAAAGGTTCTATTCCAAAACCAGGGAAAGCAACCGCAGAGTGCATATCAAAGAGCCACGGGTCAGGCAAGGAACTCAGGAAGAGCAGGCGAAAGGAATGGGGGAAGGAGTGGGAAAAAGAATCCACTGCAACGAGAAAAAATCTCCACAACCAAGGAGGAAGAGAGAGATGTTTCCTAGCAAGGTGATTCAGCGACCACTACCTCAAGTAGTAAAAAGGAGATGAAAGGAATCGTGCTGCCTGGAGAAAGGGGAAACTCTAAGGAATTCCTTGTGCAGGCGGGAAGGAAAAAAAGTGCTTCGTATCTTTTGGGGGCGTGTAGTGTTCGGCATGGGTTAGTTGAAATGGGTAAGGATCGGGCGCGGGCTTGGGTGGACCTACCAAAAAAAATATATGAAGTCGGAAGCCCATCCAACGGTACTGAAATAGGCGTTCTGAGTTTAGGTGGGGTGCTTGACATTACACAAGTGGACACCTCGGCCCTTCTTTTAACCTGGGCAATCGGTGAATCAATTCGGAGGTGGGACGAGGGAGAGAGGGACATCCGTTGACTAACCTAAGGGACACCATAAAGTTGAAAGAGGATGGAAACCTGTCTCAATCAACGGGGGGGGCTTTCGGATTAGTGTTCCCGTTGGTAAATGAGAAAGGCAGGGGCAATATCGGGGAAAAGGCTGCCCTCGGACTTGGCGCTGGGTAGGAAGGATAGGACTCAAGGGTTTGCCAGAGCGCTGGCTACATAAGGATAAAAATTCGGGGGGGAGAGTACTTAACCCATCTAACGCAACAGCGTATTGCTGTCACGTGAAGGTAGGGTGTTACGAGGGCCGGGGAGGGAAAGGGAGGGAAAGTGCCGAAAGGCAAACATTCTACGAGGGAAGAAGTCCTGTGTCCGAAACCATCCTGGTCGTCAGTCGACCGTGGCGCGGTGGGTGTGGAAAAGTAGGGTATGAATCTTGGAAAACAAATGAGGCAGGGGAGTAATCGTGGGGAATTGGAAGTGCATTAACGACGTGTCGCCGTTTGGGCAGAAGGCTTCAAATTTAAATTGCTCCACTCTTGAAGGGACTGGCATATAGGCGGAAAGAGAAGTGGGCGGGAAAACCGAAGAAGGAATTTCGGGGGGACGTGTCGCCAAATGTGCTGAGACGTCAGAGAGGGACGGCTGGCACGTAGCTTCATACGGGCAAAAAAAATCGGACTGAAGGGGAAGGGGATTCAAACTTCCGAGTCGCCGGGATTTTCCAAACGGCTGAAAAACAAAGCTAAAGTACCCTGGATCCCTCTCTGTTCATCGCATGGGAGAAGGGATTTTGAGGGAGATTGGGGGGGGGAGTTCAATTCGCGACCTCATCACGTGGGTTTAATAAAGAACATTTGGGCAATGTCTTCCTCTAGCGTGTTGGCAAGAACAACGGTAGTACGGTAAAAAAACAACGCAATAAAAAGGACATGGTCCTGACTTTCAACTCTCACCCGTGGGCCGTGCCGGGCTTGTAGGGAAGGAAAAGAAGAAATTTTACGAAAAGGGGTACAGTCAAGAAGTCTACCAGTCCTTGGGGGGGGGCCGGTTACACCTGCCACCAAGGTCCGCGTTCCGCAGTCACCGCCGGGGGGGGGGTGCAAACACAGGAAGCGGGAAGCAAACGGGCGACGTGGGGTTCTTGTGTCTGTGCAAGGGCGCTAGGAGGGGGGTTCTACCTTAAGGGGAATGGGCGGGGTAGGACCTTGACCTGCCAGCCAATCACGCCGTCAAATAGCCGGCGGGGGGTTGGGAATTGCATGCATCCTGACCGACCGAAATGACGGGGGGCCGTTTAAAAAACAAATGAAGGAATGTGTGAATCCATCCAGACTGGGAAGCGAGGAGACAGGTAAACTTAATTGGGGGTTGGGTGGGAGGGGTGCCAAAGACAAAGTGTTAGGGACAGTTTTTGTACAAAGAACGACACCTATGGGGCACGAACTGGAACGATGGAAGATGGCGAATCGGACTTTCTGTCAGTTGAATTAACTTCTGGAGGCAATTGTGTGAAAACTGGGGGGGCAACGAGCAGGGGTGGCGCCCGGACGTGTTTTCGTGCCGGGCCACCCCGGACTCTGATGCATAGGGAGGCGGCGGCGGAAGAGAGGAGTAGCTTCTTTTCTCCATCCTGAAAATAGGTGAGAGAACTGGTGCCCACTGGTATAAATCTTTTTCGCCGGTCAAAAAAGAGAGGGGCCAATGAACGCCTTTCGCCTACCGCTTTCAATGGCTGAACCATAGTGAATACGATTGAGAGGAAGGCAGGCTCAAAAAGCCAATCACATACGAAACCAGAAGTTTTCTGAAATTCTCAAGTTCGAAGGTGTCGCCCAAGCAGGTTTCATAAGTGGGGGTTTCCAAGGAACTCTCCTGTACTTTGTGGGGCCGTCCCGCGGAACCGGAAAGGAGGACGAAAGAAGCCCGGTGCAATCCTAAAAACTGCACTGCAAGGAAAAAAAAAAAGAAGAGGGGGGGTTCACGTGTTCCAGACTCCCAGACAAGGGGCCGTCCCACGCGGGCATTCGGACGGGGAGTTGGTAAGAAAGGAGGGGGGGAAGGATACAAAAAAAACCAAAGGCAAAGGGGGACGTGCGGGACAGCGTGGGTGCGAAAGGGGTGGGGGGCATAATAAGATCAGAGAACCAAACACAACTGAGTAGGGAAAAAGAGAGAGAGGAGGCCGTGTTAATAAAAGAACGCCAACACAAGGGGAAATGCCAAACACGGCCTGACGGAAACGTGCTGTGTGTATAACCCTCAGGGTAAAGGGGAAAGGGCCGAGGGGGAGGAGGGACACAAACATTAATATAAGTGCCCCAGAAAGAAAAGGACGCCAAAAGAAAAAAGAAAAAACAAAAAAGGAGGGAAGTGTCGGGAGATCAAACACTCTATCGGTCGAAGAGCGGGGGGGGGCACGAAGGGGAAGAGGAGCGGTGCGGGACAAGAACCAGTAACAAAGAGAGGACCCGGGACAAAACTGGGGGGGGGATCGAACATAAAGGGAGACCATGAGTTCAGTTAAATACAGAAAAAAAAGAGGGGTTGCAAGGGAAAAATACACAGTTATGTCATAACAATAAGAAAAAAGGAAGGAAAGTTATGGCCCCGAAAGGTAAAGGGGGGGGCGGCACGCGGAGCGGGGTGCCATCGTAGAGGAAAGTCGGAAATAGGCACCCTAAGGGCGGAATAAAAAGAAGAAACAGAGGGGAAAAAAGTGTCCGGACGGGGATGTGAACAGGCTAGGAACACCTCAAACTGACGGAAGTGCGTCGTGAAAAAAAGTGAAGAGGCAATGGGCAAGCGGGGCGTAACAGTGTCGAGCAGAAGGAAAGAAAAAGCAGAAAGACACGGTGAAAAAAATCAAGCACGAGGGGAAGGGGGGAAGAAAGCGAAGTCAAGTCAAAAAGAATTGACGTAGAGTCGGGATCGCTGGGGGGTGGGGCGGCGAGCTGGGGAAGGAGGGGTGGGCGGGAAGTGAGTGAAAAAGGGGGGAAGCCGGATGTGGGCGACTATTCCGCCACACGGGCGACAGGCAAAAAAAAGAAACTCGACACAGGGGTGGAAAAAAAAAAAAAAAAAGTCAGGGAAGGCAGAGACATAAACAAATCTTTCTTTGGGTCCAAGACCGGGGCAAAAAAAACAAGGGTTTCGCAAGCAAGAAACACCCGCAAAAAAAAAGGGTCTTCGTTGTGGTGCGACGCAAAGCACTGTCAAAAAGTAAAAAAAATAACCACACAACATCAAAAGAAGAATCAGCACAGGTGTACCCGGAACAACCATACCAAAGAAAAAGGGGGGGGGAGAAGGTGGGCCAAGCGCGCGAAAACGAGAAGGAAACACAGTGGAAAAGCTTCTGGCCAAGCGGGTGAGCAAGGGGGGGAAAGGGGGGCGGAGCGATGTGGCTGGGCCCCGATCTGCAAAGCACCATAGCAGCAACCCCAGCCCCAGTAAAGAGAGGTCATGCAGAAGTAGGAAAAACTCTTAAACTGAAAAGTACGTATGAAATTCAAGAGAAGGGACCGCCGGGGAGAGGGAGAGAGGGTGGGGGCGTGGCGGGTGCTGTGTGTGAACCTGCAAACAAAAACGAAGGAACCTTGGGAAATAAAGATAAAAAAAGGGAAAGAAGTCCGTCTGGCGCGTGGTGGGATGACTTATAGCCAAAAAAAAAAAGGGACAGATTGAAAACTGCAATGATCAATGAGGGAATAGGGCGATATGCGCAAAGATCCACAGAAATCTCAAAAAGACTAAAAGAGAGGAATAAGAAAAAGGTCTCCTGTAAGAGAGGGGAAGGAAGTTAATGTCAGCTACTATTCATAAGCAAAAAAAAGACACATGAGTAACGTCTCCTCGCGTTCCTTCCATAACTACCGTGAACTATCAAAGGCGGTCCAACGGAGAAAAAAGCCAAGTGGTGGGGGCAGTAAATAATAGCCTCAGGCCTTAGGCAATGCACATGAAGCATCGGTGTAGAAGATAAGAGAGCAGGCACATTAGAAGGAGGGTAGCAAGGAAAGAGAGCCGGGAAGAAAACGGATACATCAAAAAGCATTCAAGGCCAGCGACAAAACGCCAAATTATTTCACCAAATAGGAACTATAAAAGGCACCACAACCCGAGCACAATGCCTCAGGACGAACCCATGCGGGGAAAAGAACAACTGAGCGGCCGCCAAGAAAAAAAAATAGAAATCGTCAAAATCAAGGTTGAAAAGAAAGTAAGCACTGCAGCGTGAACATAAAGCCCGGAAAGAAAAAAGTCGAAATTCAATGGTTAGGAACCTAAGCTAAAACCCCTAAGCAGGGTGGAATCATTCATGAAAGAAGCGATATGAACAGGAGAAGGAAGATGCCGGTAAAGCACCTGCATCGACAGTGACGCAGGGGGCAGAAACTAGCCTGGGAAGGGGGAGAAGCCGGGAAAATGGAACAGGAAAAAAACGATAAGGAAAAAACACTATGTCTTACGCCAATGCTTTAAATAAACCAGGTCTAGGGTGAAAGGAGGGGGGAAAATAATATTTTAGTAAGGAAGAAAGATTTGCAAAGCTATAAAACATGTCCGCGGCAGAGGGACTATTCACCTAGTTTAAAAAAGGAAAAAACCATGACTAATGGAATGCAGCAAATGCGCAATGGAAGACAAACAGAACTCCGAACTCGAGGAAGGATCCAAGGGGAACTTGCTCTCAAACCAAAAAATAGAAAGAAAAAAAAAAACAGATAGGTAGCAGAACATTCTCCGACCGAGAATAAAACCAAGAGGAAACATAAAAAAAGAAGCCACGAACCGCAATTACAACACCTTTACTCGCCTTGAGGAAAGTCTGAAACACCTTCATAGGAGCAGAGTAGCAAATGCCGCCGGCATCAAGAAAAGGTGACGAACTGAGGGGGATAATCACACGCCGTCAGCAACATCTATACTGCAAAAAAAAATAGAGGGAAAAGGAAAGAGAGGCTCGAAGAAAGTGGATTAGACAACTACTCTGACCAACGAAAGCCTAACGGTTTCTATTGAAACCGGGGGGAGACTGCTAATAGGTCAGGTTTTCTGAAGGAAGGCGGGGCCCTTAAAATTCGAGATGTATGGTTTCAGGGCGGTACGGTGGGGGGACCCGGGTTGAATGGGGGAGGGTTGCCTCACGCGCCGGAAAGGTTTCTGAAGAACGACTAGGTCGGGGGAAGAAGGAACAAGGCCCGTGGGTAACTGGAAACACATAGGATTAGCGTTGGGTCTATGGCCTGTTCCGGGCAAGTGCTCTCCGGTCCTTACCCCTATGAAGGGCGCAAATGGGCAATAAGTTGAAGGCATGCCAGTGGTGGACTAGGTACGAAAAAAATGAAAAATTCTGCGCACAACCTCACGGGGAAATAGACTGGAATCTCCGTTGGCGGAAACAACAAGGAGGGGGGGCTAACTTTGGGTCCTTGACCGAGACCCATAATAAGTCTAAGATGTGATGGGGAACAAACTTTAAACGCTAAAAAAGGGGGCGGGAAGGGCAAATCTTACCTCAGTGGGAAGAGACGGATGGCGGGCAAGACTTGAGAAAGCTGGGGGGGGTGGGGGGGGAAACGCTTACGTTAACACCGGAAATCTGAGACCTCCCCTCGCTTGATTAAGGGACAGGTTTACCTCACGGTGAGGACGGCGAAAGGGGCCGGCTGGCACTAGCGATTTGGCATCGGCAACGGGAAGGTTGTAAAGAGATGAACCGAAATGGTGAGCATGGAGGGCAATTGGGTCTAGGGTTGGTTTGGGGCTGTCGACTTGGGAATCGGGGGGGGAAAAACTCCCGCGTGGAGTAATTCCGTTGGGGGGACCATGGAGATGCTCCCTTTTCAAGGGGGTTGGGGGCAAAAAACCCAAGGTTTTAAACGTGGCGAACTATGGGATCGATGGCCATGACCGCGCGGTAGGGGAAACACAAAATTGCAGGGGGGGGAATGGAAGCCCGAAGGCAAGACGCTTTGAAAATTTAAAGAAAGACTTTGCGCAGGGGGAGGGGGGGAAAACTAGTGGGATGCTCGCCATCACAAGAAGAGGAGAAATTTGCCTAATCTGGTAAGGTATATCCGGGGACTCGTCGAAGAGGGGAAACTGAAAGAGTACAAAAGAAGGCCCACTTTCTATCGGGAATCTAAAAGTCCGGTTAGTTGAGAAGTTCAGCTGCGCTGAAAAAAGTTCAGCTTCCCATCAAAAGCAGGAAGGGGGTCTGAAAAAAGTGAAAAAAAGGTCTTGCCGCGCTTGGGTCAAACGAAACAGGGGCACGGCAAAACCGCGCAGAAACTTTCACCTGGCATGAAAACCTGGTCATTGGCACGGGCTGGCGTAAGATCGGAAATCTGTGTCAGGAAAATAATGGGTCAAGACTGATTACTTCCTTGGCCTTGGGAAAAAAACTTCCTAAAACCAAAATGGGGCAAGATCAAATAGGGAAGAAAACCCAACAAAAACCAGCCCCCCCCCCAACCCCCGACCCCCCCCCCAAAAACACCCCCCATACACCCACCGGAAAACCCCCCAGCAACCCCAATCATGAGCAAAAATTAGAATTTGGCGGGAGTGGGCTGTGTTAAAGGTTCTCTATGTATGGGGTATGACCGGGAACGCGTGTTAGGATGTGAGGTGGACACTGAAATGCGAAAAGAATCGAATTCAAAGAGGGGCCGAGGGGTAAGGGATGGTGCCAAACCATTGCTTGGTTGCAAGGGGAATGAAAGAAAAGTTGACGGAGGGCGGACCCAAGAAACTCGGGGGATCGAGGGTAAAGTAGTTTGTAAGGTTTAGGGGGCCGGCATCGACTGGGTGTCAACAGTCGTGCAAAATGGGTTTTACAAAGAATAGAAAAAGACCTGAGCCTCCTGGAAAAACTTCCGTGCCCGATTGAAGTCTGTCCCGGTGGCAGGGGGCTGGGAGGAAGGGTTGTCGGCTGCGCAGGGAGCCAGCAGTTATTGGGCGAAGGAGGAATGATTGTCAAAAAGAGGGGCTAATGCATGACTAGACCGGAGGGGGGAGTCTTTGGGGATCACTCGCCTGATCGTGGTGCCGGCACTGTGAAAGGTATTACTAAAAAGACACCACACTAGGTTTACACATGCTCGTGAGAAAGTGAACTGCCTGGGTGCGTAGCCTCCCGCTGGGTTGGCCCCGTGAGTTTACAGGAGAGTGGAGGACGGCCGGGTACGGTCCCGGATCTACTAAAAACATCCCTGTAAGAAACCCCGTCGATGGGGGGAGTAACAATTCTCCTTGAGCTAGCCCGACGGAGTAGGGACATGCTCAAAAAGGGGTGTTGCCATCCTTCGGGCTAGGAAGTACTGGGTGCCGTCGAGGGGAAAGGACATTTAAAAAATACAATGCCTAAAGACTCGGAAGGGACGTCAAGGACAAAGGTTGAGGAAAAAAAAGAGAGAGCAATGGAAAAAGGCAAAAAAAAAAAGATCGCCAAAGCAAGGGAACCGTGAACAAGCTTGTGGGTCACGAGCCGCGGTAGAGTTGGAATGACGCTTGGTGAAGGTTGACCCAACAATTTCAAGATAGTACTCTCAAAATAGGGTCGGGAACGGCAGTATAACGCTCACAACACACCCGGCATATTAGAAATAAAGTCGTTCAGGCCGGGGGTTTCCCTGCCACTCGGGTCGGGACTCTATGAATTGTGGTTTGTACACTGGTCCAGCACTCGATTCCTCGACGAAAAAGAAACATCACATTCTTCTAACCGCGGGGACGGCAATTGCTCTTGGAGTAGGAAAACCGTAGTTTGCCACTGGGAAAATGTTGCAGCCCCGTGGGGGCTTACGGATGGTCAAAGAGTCCGCTAGTAGTACTAAAGGGGGTCCCGGGACCGCGACGGACAAACCCTAGTACAGAATAGGGAATAGATGGAAACAGGAAAGACAATGAAATAATCAGCTGAGGAGAGGAATGAAATGGGTATCCCCCGACATGGGGGGTCTCCATTATGGGTTTAGGAAAAAAACTGCCGAAGCTACAAAAAAATGGAACAAGATCGGTTCAAAAGAAAAAAAGCGAACGCAGAGGGGAAGCCAGCGTGCATGGGACAGCAGAAAAAGAAAGAACGGAGAACAGGGTAACAGGGCACAAAATTTGCTCGGAAGGAAAGATAATCGAATGGAACACCAAACATTAAAAAGACTAGGACAGAAGAAAAGGGAAGAACCGCAATCCCCACCCGCGCAACAGCAAACGAAGTCGCCCGAAACAACCACTGAAAGAAGAGGGAAACGAACACATCACTAACAAAGGACCATCAAAGCCGAGGATACACGTCAGTGCCAGGGGCAGGAAATCCAATATTCGTGTACGCGTACCACTGCCCGAGAACAAGGGCGAGAGGCAAACATAAAAATACCAAATAAAGGGAAAACGCGGATCCAAGAGCGGCAACGTAAAAGGACGAAAATGAAGGAAAGCTTTTTTTTCCAATCCAACCCCAGCAAGGGGGGGCAGCAAGCAATAAAACCCAGCAAACTATGGGTAAGTGCTGTAAACAACCTCGGCTGCAAGGGGAAATTCCGCAAAAAACAAAAGACCCTGCCGCAAAACAAAAAACAAGGCAAAGCCGCACATTGGGAAAACACAAAAGAAACTCAACAACGGCGCAAGGGTGCTAAGAAAGGCTGCCTCTTGGAAGACCCCACAGAAGAGCTGGTCATCGGAGTTCGGGGAAAGGCCCAAGGACCGTTAACAATCATTAGGGACAACCAGAGTTAGGGGGGACCCGCCTTGCCCTCAGGACTGAAAAAACAGGAACCGGATGATTTCCGGAAAGAAAGAACGTCAGGGGCCTATGGGTGTAAATGATGCGTGCTTGGACAAAAACGAAAGGAACGCAGAAAAGGGCGAAAAAGGCGGTCAGAGGGAAATCCGTCAGCAGACACTCGAAGCAAAAGGGAGTCCAGAGCTGGCCGGGAGAGAAATGGGCGAAATCAAAAAAGGGGTCAGTAAAACTGTTGTGAAAACGGCGAAAGAACCGGAAGATCCCGTCCCCAAAGTTGATAAAAGCGCTCACTCGATACCTTCAAGGAAAGACCTGACTTTCAAAGAAATTTACCAGAAGGCTGAAACCTTCAATGCGGGGTGAGAAAGATGCGGGGGGGGAAAATGAAATCACATTATCAAACATCTTCTTTGACCGCCGCGCTAGGACATATGTCAAAGGTCGCCAAAAAGCTTAATCAACTAATCCCAAAACTTCTAAACAAACAAATACAAACGCCTGGAACCAAACCAGAGGGAATCCAAAAACCATATGGCTGGCCACCACGAATACTAAATCAAGGGAATAAAAAAACAAAGAAAAGCGCAGACGAACCATGATACTCAAAAACACAACAAATTGCTTGCAAAAAGAACATAAGCAAGGGGGGAAAAATAGAAAAAAGTGTCAAAGGCAAACGCACGGGGGACAATTACAGGAAAAGAAAGACGCGCGGGCTTTGCATATGGGGCTTTGCGAAAAGGCGAGAAACCCCGCATGGTATAAAATGAACCAAGCCGATATGGCAACGAGCCTAATCTGCTTCCTAAATCATAGAAAAAGGGGAGGAGACAAATGCCGATAGGGCCCAAGACGGGGAGCGTAACCCAAAAAAAAAAAAAAGCGTTGGAATGCCAGAGCTGCATACAAAGAAGGAAAGTGAGGGGGGGAAGCAGATGTTGTGAATCCAAATGGGGTGGGACGAAGAACGTCAAAACCCGCTCAGGAATTAAAAAAGGGGGTGAAACCCAGGCAAGCGTGGCACTGCCAGAATCTAAAGTCAGCCCCAAAAGAAAGACCGCGAGAGGTATTACCAAGGGGGGACGTTCTACGACCAAAAGAAAATGAGGTGCCAAAAGCGAGGTACTATGCAGCAAACCAGGCAAACGCTAAAATTCAAAAAACAACGCACAACACGAAAGGAAAACAAAGCCTTTACGCTCACGTTTCTAATTGGAACATCTTCAAAGAAAAGGCGAGGAGGAATGAGACCATGAGACACAGAATCACCGAAGGAACGCCATTATGGGTCAGGGGGGGGGGTGGAAAGCACGACTGAGC
>Ga0179593_1356969_pt1 | contig 30508 bp, 33 predicted proteins | sample CZODoug2_1_08_16_FD_185931 | JGI IMG/M metagenome (GOLD analysis project Ga0179593, IMG submission 185931) | Vadose zone soil fungal communities from Angelo Coast Range Reserve, California, USA - CZODoug2_1_08_16fungal (PacBio error correction) | ecosystem: Environmental > Terrestrial > Soil >...
TGTAAGAAATACTCTCGAAAAAAAGGTCAGGGCGTTGAGGGGGGAGGTCATAGTCGAAGGGTAGACATCCGTATGCGGATGGGTCCCGGGAAAAAACAAGTTTAATTTCAACTAGAAGGAACGGGGGAAACAAAAACGTCGAGGTAGCGTCGACAGAGGAGAAGGGTTGGCGCGACTAGGAGGGGGAAAGAAACATGATCCCTTGCAGCCACCGATCTCCGATCCGAGATAAATGCGAAGAGGGAACATTTCTTATTCTCGCTTGCGGGGGAAAAAGTCATGGCGGCGCGGAAGTTGGAGACGGCTTGCGGCGGGCGACTAAAAAAAAGGGGAAGGAGAAAAGGGATAAGGTCTGAGTGATAGAGAGACAACATGGGAAAGGGGCAAAAACTTTCAGGGACCTCCTTAGGGACGGCGACAGGTGGTCTCACAGTGGAAAAAGCAGCCCCGCCAGCACCGCGGAGGAAGACAAAAAAACCGCAGACCCAATTGCCCAGGAGGACGCACTGCTAAAAAAATGCCGACGACGAGCATGTGCCTAGTCTTTATCGTGGGAGGAAAGTCAGGGGCCGAAAACCGCGCCAAAGAAAACGGGGTCGCGAATACCGAAACCGAGCGTGCCAGGCCACGTTCTCGGGTAGAGAGTTCAAAAACTTTTCACTCCAAAGCCGGGCAACTGCGAGTTTCGACTGTGCTTCGGGAAGTTGAAACTCAGAAAAAAACAAAGGGTGGGCGGGAGAAAGCGAGGGAGTCAGGAAGGAAGAGGGGGCAAGCACAGGAACCGCGAGCGGATGGCACGATTCCGAAAAAAAAAGGACTTCCCGCCGGCTGAACGGTGGGACTCAATCCGGCCCGGGAAAAAAAATAAAAGAAAAAAGCAACGCAACCTCGAAGAAATTTAGGGCAAAATCAATGAGGGCGAGAACAGGAAAACGAAAATTGGGCGGGGGTGCAAACCCGCCGTGCTGAAATCCAGAACTGCGGAGTGACTAAAGGGCTGAAAATGGATCAGGTGTTGCGGGGGGAGGGTCTCCCACGTCGAGCGCTCAAACAAACCAACAAAAACGTAGAGCCATAATGAGTCGTTTGGGGGGGTGTACACGAAGAACCACTCTACTCTGCGCTGAAGTGGGGGGCCTAGATTTTGAGGGGGCCGTGCGACTAACCCACCGATATCCGCCATGAAGCCCGATCCGAGTGCTTTGGAGGCCATCGCAGGATGGACGAGGCTCCTGCAGAGGTCTAAGAGGAATCTCCGAAATCGAAGCGGGAACTTAGGAAACGTCCGCCTTTTGGGGCACGTCTCTTGCGCGGAACTGGTGGGGGGGGGCCAAAACAACGCGCCAGCTGATCTCAAACTGAGGTTTGGCAACAGGTGAAAAGAAACCGGCGTGGGCATAGCGTGGCGAGGGCGCAAGCTTGACCAGGAGATCCTAACAAGGTTCGTTGGTTAGAGAACAACAAACCAAACCAAGGGAGATAAAATCAACTGTACCGCTCAGGAGCCCCTGTTCAAAGGACCAAAGGTCCACCTTTGCCAAGAAAGGGGGTATATCAAATATCTCAAAAACAAGTGGACCAGGCAAAGATGTCCAAAAAGGGGCAAATCGGCAGAAATCCTATCACGAGAGGCGGTTTTTACAACTTAAAAGCGCTGCATCCGGGTAAAGGGGGTCGGCCGACATTGGATGAAAAGAAAAAATTTGGGTCCGTAGGGCGAGGGGCTCTAGGGCTAAAAGAGGCGCGGGACGGGGGAAAGAAAAGGAACGAAAGGAAACTCCATGTAGTGGGGGCAAACGAAGTGACGCGGGGCAAAAGGTGAAGGTAAGATGGAGCGAAAACAAGCAGAAACATCACCGATCGTTCTTACGAAAGAACCTCACTCGAGGAACCAAAACCAGGTAGAGGGTGCATAGGGTATAGAAACATGGAGGGGTGAAAAAAAAGCAACGAGATAAGTTAGCGAAGAGAATGGGGGGATCTATCGTTTTAGAGGTAATCCCAAAAAACACCTTTCGGGAAAGACTTGGAGAGAAAGAAGCACGAGGGCGTAGGGAGTGACGATTTACAAATCAATGGGGCACATGAGATCACAGGGATAGCGCGTCAACATAAGAGGGGGGAAAAACTTCGCGCCGTTCTGGGAGTGTCAGGGGGCGAAAGATTATAAGGGCAAAAGTATTGATGTCAAACTAAAGGCAGGAACGCAAAAGAGGGAGGTGATGTAAAAAGGGAAAGGGGGAGAATTGAAAAGGACGGAGCGGTGTGGGAAGGTCAGGGAAGCTAAATTAAAGAAGGCAAGGGCAAAGGAACATGGGGACCACCGGGGGGGGCCGGTGGAAAGGGAGAAGGGGATTCCATAGGCATGGGAAAGAGGTATGCAAGGCGTAGGGGGTGGAAAGAGTCTATCTAAATAGGACAAAGAAAGGTGAGACGTCAAGAAAGGACACAAAGACTAAAAAAAAGAACATCGGGAGGGGAAAGAAAATCCCTTCTGCCCTGGATCGGGCGCCTACATCAAATGAAAGGATCAAAAGTAATGAACTCCTTCGCTGGAAAAATAGGGAAAGCCAGAAAGAAAATACAAGGGGGACTGATCTTCATCGACCGTGCCCAAAAAGAACATGCGGAAGGGATATCCAGGAGGGGCCCCAAACTGAGCCCGGAAGGGAAAAAAATCTCAAACCAGCAGGATTCAAACTCGAGAGGACGCGAACCGGGGCTGCGCGTTAGGGTGAAAGAGAGTATTTGAGTGCAGTGGAAAAGGGAACCAGCGTTTCCCGTACTCTGGAGATCAAGGGGACGAAAAAAGGGTCGATGAGCCGAGAACGTCAACGCGGGACTAAGAAAGAGATCAGAGAAAAGAACGTGGAAAGGAGCCCTTGGCGGATGTGGGCGAGGACCGGCGTCAAATCTAGCAAAATCCAAATTAGTAGGGGCCAAACCTTACCAAAGTGCTGTTTGAAGGGGACGAGAAAAGCAAATCGAAGGGGGGGCTCAGAATCTAGACCTTGTGTTCGAAGACCTCGTGAAGAGGGGGGCAGGAGACTCCGGGCGACTGAGGAGGTACCGACCTTCAAAAAACTGGGAGAAAGGGGGATACTTGTTCTGGAAAAACATTATAAACATTGGGGGGGGAGGTCGGTGTCTTACGAGAGGGGACTGGGCCAAGAACTTTTGTGAGGAAACCATAACCCCACCCCCAACAAGATGAAAACAGACAAGTGTGGTGCGAAGAACAAAGGGCTTTCCCACTCGCTTCCGGATAAAAAAAACACTTCACTGAAAATTATCAGAAAGGCCCACGATGGGACCTTCCTTCGTAGTAGGGTGCAAATAAAAAGGAACAAAGAACCCTTCTACTAACAGGACATAGGAAAAAGGGGATACGGTCTCGAGTGGAAGCGGCAGTCTATGAATGAAGGCACAGTAAGGTCAGAAAAAAGAGGGGGAGCGGGACGCACTGGAAAAAGGAAGGGGCAGAAAGCACCTCCGCAAGTCGTGGCGCCAGAGGAAGGGGGGCCGCAATCTCTTCCCCGAGGGGAAGAATCGAACATCTCCTGGCAATCATAACAAAGTAGGAACTGCGAGTTCCTGGAAGAGGGGCGAACAAGGGCACAAATGCCTAACATGAAGGAAACCAGAAGAAAAAAACAATCGTTCTCGCTTAGTGACTAAGGGAGGGAAAGCAGTCTCTGTGGAGAGGGACGAATGGCCGTGAGAAAGGGAAAACTCCTCAGGGTACCTTGGAAATCAGTGATTCGGTCGATGAAGTACGGTCCCTCTCGTCATCATTAGGTTAGGGGGGAAAGGTGTCCCATCTACTTATTGGGTGAGGAGAAAGTCTTTATCTATTCGGCTGTAGGGAGAAGAAGAAGAAGGTTGGAAAATAATGAACCTCTTACGACTAGGTCAGTTTTGTGGGGTTCCGGTATTAGACGACACTCAGAGATTGTTTACTATCGGAACAGGGAGAAAAGAAAAGATGTACGCAGGGGGGGGAGAAAAGATCTCGAAAAAAATTAAAGATGAAGAAAATATTCGAAAAGTGAGTGTGTACCACATACGAGGTGAAGATTTGGTAATATGTTGAATGGAAGAGAGCTAACAGAACAAAACAGCGGGCAAGAAGAAAGATATCGATCATGAGAAAAGTGTGTACGACAAACCCGAAGAGAAGATTGAGAGATTACAATAAGAGGAAAGATTAAATTCAAAAAAAAAAAAAAAAGAATATTGATCTGCCAACACGGGCGAGCCATATGTCTGAAAGGGGTGGGGTAAACGCGCTAGACCCGGTCCTGGAACAAGGAAGCAGCTGGGGGAAGAAAAAGAAAACAGGCACGAAAAAAAACGCTGTCTTGGGCAAATACGGGTTGTGGCGGGTAAAAGCAAAAGCAAAACTAGGGGAGGCGACCTCTAAAGAAGAAGCTCGGTGGAAAGCAAAGGGAACCCTACCTGCAGTGCTAAACAACTGCACGAAATGAGAATGGGGTGGGTGGCGCAGAAAGCAAAAAGAAAGGGACTCTTAAAAGCCGACTGGAGGAGGAGAAGGTTTTCCAAGGTTGGAGAAGGGAATTCTTTAAGAGAGAATGTACGAGGCTTTGCCACCTACTAGTGGAATTAGGCTGGCTTCTCTAACGGAGAAAAAGAGAAATAAATAGAGCAGCGCCGACGAAAAGTAAAACACTCCTATCTTGCTAAAAGGAACCTCCCTAACGACCGGGGAAGAGATCTTACGAGCCGTGAACACAAAGAAGATCGATGATAAATAGTTTTAACTCTTGGAAAAGAGGAATCTTGGGCTGGGTTTGGAAAGAAAGGGAAGAGGAGATCGCAATAAAGGGGGGGGGGGGAAGTATTATTTTTTTCTTGCAGTTTGATGGTACCCAGCCGAAGCGGCCTATCAGGGTATTTTATTGGAAAAGTGTGGAAAGGAACCAACGACCTTCAAAAAGGCAGGTCCAAGCTGACCCAAAGCATCGAAAAGAAAACTAAGCTAAGGGGACTCCTTACCGTGACATTGAGATGGCAGGCGGAGGTTGTTCGTAGAAACAAAATGCTACTCCAGGCAGCAAAGGCGCGAGGAAAGAACGTTCGCGTCGATTTGGAGAGGAGGAGAAAAAGAACCCGAAGAAGCGCGCTCCGCGAGAACATGGTTTGGTGTTTGGTGGGGGCTCGGAAAGAAAGCTCGCGGCTCGTCTTCAGGAGGAAAGAAAATCTGGTTTCGAAAGCCCGTCAAGCTCTTACAAAACAGGGGCAAGCCTTTGTATGTAAGGTCGGGGGAAAATAACCCCAAGACTGCGCCCGGTTCGCGTGTTTGTGTGGAGTGATGAGACGTGAGTCTAACTCCAAAAAACTTGCTCACATCCAGAAAAAATGAAGGAAAAGAACGTCAACAGAAAAGACTGACCTCAGCCGCGTGTGGTTACGAAAAAAAGGTGGCTTTTATCCAAGAATGCTCCCCTAATGATTTTTCGGGGTTCTGAGGGGTGAGGGGAATTCTTGGCTCCCACCAAGAGTCTACAAGCGACCAGGGGCTCGGGAGAGTCCAGACTTAGAGGACTGTCGACCAGACTAAGAGGACTGGGAGTGCCAACACGTGGTACTTCCTGATAGGAGACTGGGAAGCCTCACGCGGCTCTAAAAAACTGGTGATGCGGTTTCACTTGAAAAGGGGGACAGTCGAGGACGATTACGGCAGTGGCAAGAGGTTGAGGGAAACTCAGGGGACTTTCCTAGAACTGCGGGTGAAAAGGAATCTGAGGCGAGGTATTCGTACTATGGCGGCCTGGTGCAGGAGCGGCCCTCACCAGGATCCCGGGTGAAAGCAAAGATCACGCCGTCGTATGAACATGGAAAGGAAAGACCAATGTCGTCTGCATGTGCAATAAAAAGGAGGTCGTGACTTTGGCCATTTGGGTCGGAGTCGTGCAGACGGAAGTGGAAACGGGAGCGGGTGCAGCGGGCAACTAACATCACCATTGTAGCCCGGGGAAGAGAAGAGCTCAGAAAAGGTGAATCAACTCAGACAACAACAACAGGAGGGGGCCAAAGGTTCCTCTTTTCCGACAAAAAGAACCTGGCGACCTGTGATGGTCAGCACGCAGCGCAAAACAAAAAAACGCATCGCCCGCGAAAAAACCAATGCCCACGTCGAAGAGGGGAACTGGAGGCGCACTATGACGGAAAAAAGAGGCGCGGGGGGAATCGACGGCTTGATCGTGAGAAACCGATCTGGTGAGGGCCGATTTCCCTAAACAGGCCTCCGACTGACGAATACCTCTAAAGATAATAGCAGTGACAGAAAGAGGTTTGGATATGAAATTCAAATCCATGGGAACTCAAAGCATCTCCGTGAGGACTTGCGACGGTTCTTTCTGGATGAAACTCCGTATGGTGGCGAGCCTCTTGGGCGCACCGCGCAGCAGGAATTCCCGTCGCTTGGGAAAAAAAGGGAATGCTCTTGCAGGGGAAAACTAGCACCTCTCAAGTCCGGAACGCGCATTAAACGTTGGAATGGTTCTAAGACGGAAATGGGATCAAGATTTAAAAAAGCTACCGGAAAAACGCTAAGAAATGTATGGCAACAAAAGAGGAAGGGTCGCATTCGGACAAAACCACAAGGGAGCTTTTCTTTGCCCAAAACACCGGCTGATGATTCCGTGGCCGGGATAGCCGGAGTCGGGCTGAGTTTACACGGGGCAGGCATGGAGGCTGGTCTCGAGAGACTCAAAAACTCGACAAGGCGTAAAGTGAGTTGGGGGGGGGCTAACTTGACAAAGCCATAACTCGCGCCGCGCCAAGGTTTTCCGAGATTGTGAGGCAACCGGAAGGGTATGTCGGGCAAGGAAAAAAGCTAGGTCCACATGACCCGAGCCAAGGAGTGGTCAGCCGCCATGGAACGCTCGCGGGGGATATCTCTGCTCGTTCTCTTCGTCAGAGACGAAAGGAAACGCGAAACTTAGTGGTCCTTGTGAACACACGTCAGGAAAGGGAAAGGAGTTCTAGCCTTGCGTCGCTTGTTGGTGTGAACAAACAAAGCTGATCTCAAGGGGTCCTGGGGGGCCAAAATTCGCACCATGGCTGGGACAGCTAATGCCAGGTAAAAAATGGACGTCAACAGGAATCCAAGGTTGATACCGACCGCAACGCACAATAAAATCAATGGAGAGAGGTCAGTCAGGGGGGGAAGGGGCCAACCTTTCCAACTTGAAGATGGTATATGAGAAGGAGACGCCGGAGAGGGACAAAGCCCAAGAAAGAAGCCAAAAAGGGGAACACGCAGAAAAAAGACATATCGCGTGTTCAACTGCTAAACGTCACAACTTCAGTCATTTCGGGAGAAGAAGGCCGCCGGATGAAAGACGCTCGGAATTGGGAATTCAGCAATCTATGGGGGGGGGAATAGAGACTGCGAATCGACGGCAAGGAAGCCGCGGAACCGCCTGGTCGGGGGGGAACAAACCGATCTTACGGAGAAAAAACTAAAAGAAAAGTTTAATTGGGAACTACGGAACCGACGAAGCATCTAAAAATCGGGGGTGCTGAGACCAAGAGGGATGAGGGAGGGGAGCCAAAACACCACAGAGAGGAATGATTAGCAATGCACACGGTTGGTGGGTAAACGAGATATTTACAATCTTTAGAGCCGCAGAAGTTGAGAAGGGGGAATGGGCTCAAAGAAACCGCTTGGTGTCTATCAGAGTGGGAAGCTCAAAGAAATAACTATCCGTAAGGGAGTGCCAATCGAATCGAAGACACCTCAAGCAGGCTTCATTAATCTAACGTGAAAAAAAGAAAGGGAAAGATCGGACGAACGTTTTGGGGAGACAAGATGTCGAACAGGGGGAGTTGCAAAGACGATGAAACGATGTCCCTCTTAGGGCTGAAGGGGTAAGTTCATGAGACTATAGTGAGGGAGGAAGCTGGTTTTTGCCGTGGTTCTCGACTCGACAACATAGGAAAAAATCGTCATGTGGACCACGAGGTGGCCGGTTACGATAGAGGGAAAGGATTCAAATTGGCAGGTATCAAAGGTAGGGATATTGTCTCACGAGTGGTCTAAGTAAAATCAGCGAAGTCGGAACGGCACCCACAAACGACTCACAGAAGCGGAGCGGTATAAAGTCAAAAGCGGCTCACTTGGGTGATCCTGGAAAAAAAAAATCGTAAAAAGGGGGTACTGAAAAAGGTCATGACACAATTGGAAACACGAAACTCATAAAGGATGAGAATTCAGCTACAGGGCCGCACGATGGAGAGTTCAGGATTAAAGGGGAGAGAAAAAAAACTTGCGCCTGAGCAGTCAAAGAGAAACTCCTCCAGTCCCTAGACGGAACGATCAAAAGATTGGCTGTTGGGTCCGCATAGTATGGGAAAAGTTCACGGGGAGCAAGCGTTCCAAATCCTCAGGGTTAAAGACGTTTGGAGGGCCAGGGCTCTTCCCAGAAGCTGGGTAAAAAGAAATTTCGAGACGACTTTCGGGATGACAGTTGTATACCGGGGAATTAAGAAGATCGTCCAATAGGGGGGGAAAAAAAAAGTGCAGTGAGGCTCATCGAAGGAGTCTAGATAGAGAACTTTCGAAACTGGAGGGGTCCTTTTCTTAGAAAGGAAGGGAATTTAACGAGGTCACAAGAGAGAGCAAGGCATAGTGATTTAGGAGAAAGAGATTTGGGCTGGGGGATTAAAGAATGCATAAACTTTGTGTATGACAAAAAACCTCATCCTCAAAGGGGGAGGGAAAGAGATCTTCTTGGTGGGGGCATAAAAAACAGGTGATTTGGAATAGCTGACCATCAAACAAATATAAAACATGGGATCTGTCTTCGAAGCCAAGAGAGATTTTTCCCTCTTTGAAATTAAAAAACCGGAACGAAAAAAAGGGAAAATTAAAAAAAAGATGGGGAATCGAACGGGGTGAAAAAGGGAACATAGATTTGGTTCTTCAACACTCAGGTTAGGAGGGGCCTAAGAGATGGAATCTCTCGCTGGCGATAGTCCGGTGAAGAGCAACCGACATTGGGCGTGGGATAGCAAAGAAACGTGGTCAAAACGACGAACCAATGATTACCGGGAAGAGCGGGAAAAAAAGACTCATGCATGGAGTAAGGGGACGATATTACTTTCACTCGTGGAAAAGGGAAAGGAAAAAATAAAAAGAAATGGAGGAAACTTCCAAAAAGAAATCGAAGCCAAGGTGCAAAATCAAGGGGACATGTCCCTGTTATGAGAACTCGGGCCAGAATGTCGGAGGATGAAAAGACCGAAAATTTGGACAATTCAGCGATTGATTGAGTCCCTTCTGAAAAGGAGAACGCTACTTCATGGTCTTTTCAAAACATGGGCAAGAAAGGAGATTGTCCGTGGCATTGTAGGATTAGTGAGTGTAGCAGACAGATCAAATCTAAGTGTGAAAGGATAAGACACAGACGTTTGAATGGTGGGGTTGCATCTAAACCTACAGTTTCCTATTTTAAAGATAGAAAGGAGAGCCATAAGAAAAACTACTGTGCACATGCCACTCGAAGCACACACAAGTAGGAACCAGAGCGGTGGGACACAGGAGGGGGAACGGGGGTAATTATAGTTGAAGGTCGGAAAAACCGGAAAAGAACTTAGCGAGAGCATGATAGCTTGATCATCACCAAAACTTTCAGGGGGTAATGAAATGACAAAGGGAAAGAGTTGAAATTCAAAAGATAAGGAATGGACGTAAACAGCAACTCCAAGGGAAAGGCGACAAGAATGTCCTTGAAAGTGGATTTGCGCTATACCTAAGAGACTAGGGAAGAGCTGGAGGTTGTAAAGGTCAAAAGCGGGGGGAAACACCACTACGCGTTGGCTGGGCGAGAAAAAAGATGAAAGGGGGGGGGGGCGTTTAAAAGAAAGAAACGTATTGAAGAGAGAGCGGAGTAGCTACATTCTCGAGTGTTAGCAGTCAACAGGGGGGAAGGGCGGTAAGGGAAAGAAATACCTTTTTGTTGACAGAGAGAAAAGCTACTGGAGGGAGGCTCTTAATCAATCGAAGGCGGAGGTCGGTTGACTAGAGAAAACTGTCATTGAAGAAATTTCCGATCGGGTTGACCAGAGTGCCGTATGGGAGCTCGCACGTCGAGCCGAGTCGAGGAAACCAGGCAAGACGACGGGAAAACAACCTAAGACAGAACAAAGGTCGGAAGTGACTCACGGGGAAAAAGGGAGGCGGACTTTTCTCGGAACAAAAAAAGGAGAAGAGATGGTTGGTCAGCGGGCCAGTGGGGGTGGGTTCCGCGAAGGAGAAAAAGGGAAGGGCTGGTGCATCAGGAAGAGAGAGACTAAAAATTGTCTACAAGAAGGCAAAGGGGGGGAAATGGTTTGCAATAAGTGGAAAAAGCGGCCTATGCAGGGGGATTTTGTAGAGGGTGGGGGAGGTGTATTTTGAACCAGAGTATGAAAACTAAGAAGGTCCGGCCGCGGAAAAATCACTCGAAAAAGACAGGCCCACGAAGGGAAAGGGGGGGACGGCGGGGGGACAACCCTGCCAGTTATAGAACTGGTTGGGGGAGGAAGAGGCGACGCAAGCCTAAGAAAAAAAAAAGGGGGCGTAACACAGACGAAGTCCGATAGGGGGGAAGAAGAGAAGAACGGAGACAAGAACGCTAATTGATCAAAGCAGCTCGTCTCGGGGAAAGGGAGGGGAACTAGAGTGTTGGTATCAAGAAGACCAGGACACGAAGAAAGTACACACCCATTGCAGAGAGAGCGGGATTGGACCCAAGATCATTTCTCCGGTCGAGGGGGGGGGGGGGGGGTTATATACTGTGCAAATGACCGACCAAAGTCCCTCAAAACAAGAGACAGACACAACTCAAGGAAAGTACATCCTCACTAAAGAGAAAGGCTTAGTGGTTCAATAAATGCAGGGTTAGGGTTCTTTCCCAAAGGAGGGGGAAAAAAATGAGGGGTCCTAAATTTCATGTTGGACAGAAAGAAAGTAGACTGATATATTTGGGGAATTGTTGCGGGAGACACTTGCCTTCGGGAACGCACCGGGTTACTCCTTCTTGCTGGGAAACGGAGGGATGGGATAAGAGTTTTCAACACAGGGAAAATTCTTTCCAAATCTTACTGGACTTGGTCTAGGACATCAGAGGAAAGCGTCTAGAGAACCAGGTTAAGGGTTGAAAATTTGGCCGTAATAGAAAGGAAACCGTGGGGCTGTTTTTCCAAAGTTGAGGTTAAACGGCCTTAAGGGGAATATAAACCCGGGGAAAGGGGTGGGTGGGGGGGGGGGGGGGGGGGGGGGGGGGGGGGGGGGGGGGGGGGGGGGGGGGGTGGGGTGGGGGCCAGAAGGCGGTTCTAATTTGGGGGTGGGGGGTATTAGTCAATGGCTAAGGGGTTTGCAGAAACTTCCCTCACCATGAAAAAAGGAAAAAGTCACTCCTCGAAAAAGAGGGAAAAAGAATTCAATTGGAAAAAGGGTGCCCTTTCGATCGGACGCAGTCAGTCGCAAAACGCGGCGTAGAAGAGGAGGGATTTCCTTGGCTCGCTTGAAAAAAAAACCCCTCAAATGACCCCACCCTTAAGTGAGACTCGGCCTACGTAAATTTAGAAAAGGAAAAAAAAGCAAACGGATTAGGAGGAAAAGGGGAGGAGATTGAAAAAAAAGGGCAAAAGCGGATCCCCGTCTGGGGAGGGTGGCAGTTCCCAAGCAAGGAAAAAAGGAAGGGGCGGCCTCCCATCAGATGACCAGCGGTAAGTCCATCACAAAAAAAGACTATTCCGGACGACAGAGGGTGGGAGAACTGGCGTGGAAACGAAAGGTTAACGAGAGAAAAGAAAAAAAAAAAGGAGAATTTTACTAAAAAAATCGACCGAGCGTGGAACATTCCAAGGGGAAGACAATTCCTTTTAAACTCCATGGGGAAGCAGAAACCGGGTACGGATAGAGGGTCGTAGGGGAATCTTCAAAATTTACGAGAAAAGGAAAAGGGTGTCTCTATCAAAGTGAAAAAAACGCATGAGAAGAAGTCCCGGTCAGCAAGCTCTCTTTCTTATTTAACGATAATCGGAAGGGAGCTAGAAGGGGGTAAACAGGTTTTGTAAGCGGGGGAGGCCATTTTATATCAGAAAGAGGGAAACTTCAAAAGAAGAAGGGGTAAAAGACATTCTTTCAAAAGCGGGGGGGACAAAACAATTTTGGCGTTTCGGGGACTAAAACACCGAAGTGCTTGAGGCCAGGGGGGGACGTGGCCGATGTTCCGTTCAAACGGGGCGCTTTTGCTGACCAACGGGTGGGGTGCGCAGAAAAGGACGCCTCACTGAGAAGAAAAACAAACAAAGCTAACCCGAGAGGAGCTTTTTCTAACTGAACCCCAAGCGACACTAAGGTGCCCGGGGGGGGGGGGGGGCCTAATTGGGAGGAAATAAGGGGGACGAAACCACCGCTAGGGGGGAATGGCCCGACGCGAGATGGAGGGGCCGAAGGCAAGCTGAGTCGAGGAAGCGACGGGGTAGGAGAAAAACCCTCTCCGGAGACGTAGAGGAAGCCACGGGACCCGTTTACTAACAAAAACTGGCGTCCGCCTTTTGGGGGGGGAAAAAAAAACGACAACGGAGATCACTGTCCAAGGGGGGGCCAGGGAGGTCAAAATGAAAAAAGAAGGGGAGGGGGGGCAGTTTCGGCTTTGAGCTGGAACCAAAGGCTAATAACAACGGAGGGTGGGGGAAAAAACAATCCCGCAACCTTTTCGAGGAAAAGGCCCGCGTCAGGCCTTTCCATTGGGGCAACAAGGGGAAAATTGGCAAGACAAATGGAAGGGGGGAAGGTTAAGGATCTCCGCTCCTTATAAAAAAGCGGAAAGAGTCCGCTCAACTTGCACAATTCTCACACATCTGAAGAACCTCATTGAAAGGGAAAAAAGACCGCCTCGCGTCATCGGATGGTAACCTTAGAACAAAATCGGAGTGTTTACGTCCGTCGAAAGAGAGGGAGGGTAAGCGGAGGCGGGAACCTCAGGGTTCCGATTGCAAAAGAAGGGGAAAAAAAAGCCTTTCGAAACGGCAGAATATTACTCGGGAAGCTAGTGAGACGACCGCCTGTAAAAGCTTCCCTAGAGGGGAGTAAGGCCACCAAGGAAAAGGAGCTTGACGGTCCTGAGAAGACCCCAACAGGGAGGAAGTTGTATTATCACGGCACAACGGTCAACCTTATCAACAAAAGATAAAAGAAAGGGTAGAGCGTCGCTCATAGGGGAGTCGTTTTCAAAGGCCAAAACCCTGTTCGAGGAAGAGGTCGAAAAGAAAGGCACGAGAAGGAGCAAGACTTTTACTCAAGACACCCTCAACGGAGGCTTGGCCACAGTAGAAGAAGCTAGCTCTTCCAAAATAGAGACACGAACTCTGGCTCGCGCCGTTAGAGGGGGGGCCGAATTGGGGGGGGGAAGGGTTCAAATATGGAGATTAGGGAAGAAAGGGTCGGAAAGGCCATCGGATTAAAGAAAGTAACCTCGAAAAGAAACGCAACTCTTCTTTATGGGAAACGGGTCAGGGGAGCGATCAAAGGGGGGAAAAGAAATTGGGTAAAAGATGGGACCAGAGGAAAAGGGCATGGGGCCTGTTACTATGGGGAGGAGCTAAAGCATGGGGGGGGGGGGCATTATCACATCGTAATGGATTGGAGTAAAATTGAGGACAAAGCGCGTTGGCCGTCGAAAGAAAAACAAAAAACAAACAAGCAAGTCAGCGTATATCATGGGGAAAAAGAAACCGCAATGCTCCTTGATCCTAAGGAAAAATATGGGGGGGGGTACAGTGCAATTAAAGAAGAGCAGGCTGGACACCCTTCGGTAAAGAGAAAAAAAAGAAAACCGACACTCAGAAGGCGAAAATGGAGAGAGGCACGGGAAACAATTTCCTCCCTAACGACAAGGAGGGAGGAATTTCCCTTTCGAAAAACGAAATGATCATTCGAGATAGAAAAAAAGAAAAACCTCGGACTAGCCAATGTCAAAGGGCCTGCGCGATTTGGGGACATATTTTATTGGTCATTGTGGTGCAACACGCCGGGGGGGAGACTCTCATTGACGCCAGCTTTGTGAGGGGTCCAGGGCTCTTCAGCTAAAAAGGGATAGAGGAGAGCAAAAATAAACGGAGCTGCAATCCAAAAGGGGGAGGAGAAAGTTGGGGGCAGGACGAATACAGCCGCTCTAGAAAAAGGGGGCCCAATGACCAAGTGGCTTGGCCATCGACGGGCTGCTCAAAGGAAGGACGGGTTCTATCCCCAAGTTGGGTGCGTCGTCGCAGCAGATTACCTACTTGCACGGAAGGAGAGAACCTCATGCTGGGGTAGGGTAGGGGCCCTTGGGTTCTGGGAAGGGAGTAAGAGTGAAGGTAGTATGACCACCCTCATCTTTAGAGATCAAACACAACTTATGGAAAGACAAGGGGGAAAGATAGAGACGTTGGGAAAAGATACAAAAAGTTTCTGGTGCAGCAAAATTAAGGGAAAGAAACATAAAAAAAGGGAAATAAATCCAAGAAGGGGAAGAGGAGGGTATTCAAAGATAAAGGGGGAAAATGCCTTCTTAGATTTGGAGGGGAACTTCCACGGCGGGGCAAACAAGACGACGGCAAAGAAACACGCTAGAAAGGGTCGGTTAAAGAACGCAGGGAAGGGGGGCGGTTAAGGAACAGGACTTTGGTAGCAGACTATTGATCGCGCGGGGCGTCGATAAAGTCATCCCAGGGAAAAAGTGGTGTCGCCGGGGAAAAGTCCTAATCGGACAAAAAAGAGAGAAAGCTGCCGAGATAGGGGGAAAAGAAAGAGGAATTTCGTCCACTGGGCGAGAAGGGGAAAAAGTGGGTCTCACCGTATCAAAAGGTATAATTCCAACAAAGACAAAGAACCCATCGGGGGCGGCGGCGTAGGCGAAAGGGCAAGAGGAAATGTCAGAAAAAGAAAGGGCGCAGCGCATTTTCCTTTTAGAAAAGAAGGAAAACGGTGTATATCCCTTTCCGCAAGGGGACGGGCGGCACTGTCGCTGCCGAAGGAAAAACGTCCATCTAGGGTTTTCACACGGGGGAAACGTCGGAGGGGTTGCGTCAAAGGGGGGGTGGATTTGGCTTTTATGCAAAAGCAGTATTCTCTAAGCTCCGGAAGTCTTGTGGGCCTTTCGGTGGAGGTAGAGAAGAGGGACTATGGGAGATAGACGTGCTATAACCAAAATAGAAAGAAGGGGTCGACCCTGCAAGAAGTCGACATTCCTCTAAAAGAGGGAAAAAAATAAAGACCCGGGTTTTCCACAGTACGAAGGGAGTCGGGGGGGGAACTAGGGTTAAGGGGAGGGTCTATAAAAACGGAAAAGGGAGGTCGAAAGAGACCATCATATATAACGGTAAGAAGGGTTTTACACTACCTAATTATCCTAGGGGGAGAGAGAATAGGTACAATTCAAATAACGATCACGGGGGTACTTCAAAAGAGTCCTCGAATCCAATGTCCGTGAAAGGGGGGGGGGACGCTTAGCCTTCAATAATAAAGGAAAGGAAAGAGGGAAGGTTAATAAAAAAAAGGAAACTAGAAAACGACTCTGTCTTGGATTGCTAAAAAGATGATCCCGGAAGTTTTGGTCAGTTCCAAAGAGAACGTGAGCCGACGCGCTAAGAGGGAGGAAGGGAGGAGATACACGGTAGCCATTACACATCAAATGCGAATACAACGATACTATACTGTGGTGTTTTGGGGGGAGACAGAATGAAAGAGGGCCCGAAGAAAAGGGCAGGGAGGGAGACGGTGGGGGAAAAAAGGGCAAGATCAAATGAAACTTGGAGGCGAACGCGTCGGACTCGGTGCCAAAAAAAAAAGGGGCCGACGCCTGTCCTGCTTCTCAGGAAACGTAAAGGATAACATAATGAGCAAACGCACGGACCCAAAAAGAACCTAGAACTTGGCATCCAGGTGAAGGACGAAAAAAAAATCGAGCGGACTTTTGCTGGAAGGGAAACGACGGAAGGGATAAGGGGTGGGTCCTCTTTGTGAGTTTGAAAGTGGAAAGGCTTTGGACATCAGGAGCGAGAAGCCCAACTATTGGACGGCCATATTGTGAAGGGAGGGCAGTGGGTGGACAATTACAATTCAGCTAAGAAACATTTGATTTTATTTAAGTTGGGGGGGGGGGGATTTTAAACAAACTACCTCAAGTTAAAGGGGCCAATGCCGCAAATCAGGAAAGAGCAGAACCCAAGGATAATGGGGGACGGAAGGAAAAAAGACAGTGAGTCAAGCTGTCGCTTTGTATGAGGCGATCACAAAAGATGAGAAGAAGAAACACAGAGCGTACTTTTGAGCACGCGTTATTTCGGGATTTGAGCGGACCCTAAACCTCGAGAAGAAGACCGGGGGGGGATTTTCCAAGAAGCAGGAAGCGGGCTTCGGAGGAAAGCTTTTGGTCGGAGCACTTCAACCACAATCTCGGAAAAAAAACAGATCGGGAAGGTGGTATGGTCAGAAAAAAAAACCATCCTAAGGGAAGGTCAGTTGGTTTGGGGGGTTTCGATCGACGTAGCGACCCGCCAAGGAAAAAAACTATAGACAAAACGCGAAAGGGGAGAAAAGGAATACCTCCTTCCCCGTCGGAGACACCAAAGGTTATGAAATTTTGTCGTTTTGAAAGGGAAAGTAACCATGCTTGGGAGAATGGGGTCTGAGAGGTCAAGGTGGGAGGGTTAATCTTTTAGTGGGTTCTGGGGCTCCCCGGGCCTGAAAGGACCAGCGACAAAACGGGGAAAGCGTCCGGAAAAATATTAGTCGGAGCGGGCACAAGAAAAAAAGGGAAGAAGGGGAGGGCCAAAGGCGACGGTGATCCTGTAGAGGCATGTCTCAACTCACAGGAGGCGGAAAAAAAACATGTTGAGTAAGGGAATTTCAATGGGCAGAAAAAACGCATCCTTACTGAGGGGGTGGGAGGTGTCGAAGGAATTTCTAGAAAAAAAAAGGAAAAAAGTCTGCGTAATGGGCGTCGAAACTACAGGGGGGGGTGAACGTGGGTAGGAAGAGGGCCAACCATTATCCAGCAGCCAAACACAAAAAAAAAAAAAACCTCCGCCGATGCCACAAAAATTACGCCATGTCGTAGAAGAAAGTAAACCAGTTGAGGGCGACTCGGGTCAGGGGGGGGTCGCGGCGCGAGCGGAAAGAAAGAAAAAAGACGGGCCGCACTTTCTTCGGCACTCGAAAACCCTAGACTTGAAAAGAAGGTTTCATCCGGTTCGGAAGGGAAAAACTCTCAACCCACAATCTTAGGAGAAAAGGAGGAAGGGAGCACAGACCGCCCTCCCGTCTAAAGGAAAGGGATGGTCGTCAGTGCCCGCCGCAAAGAAAAAGGAAAAACGCCAGACGACGCCTCAAGAAAGCCTGTTCCGAAAAGCAAAACTGGCTCAAAGTCCGACAAGAAAATTCTCCTGTTGGGCCTCTTCGCTATAGAAACGGGATCAGTGGGGGGGGGAAGGGGAAAGCAAACCAGTCCGGCCTGAGAATACCGAAGACTCCGATTGCAGCAAGATTTTCCAGGCAAAAGGAAGAAGAACGTTCCATAAAAGATTATTATTTGAGGAAGGATAAAAAAAAAACAAGTTGAACCAGAGCCCGGGGGGTCTCTAGAAACGCGGGAGTAGGGAAGGAGAGTGACCCGGCAAGAAAAGCTCCCTCTCTTCGGATGGTGTAAAGAAAATAGTGAGACTCCGACAACAGGGGAAAGTTGGGGATCGGGGGGGAATCCGTCCGCTAGGAGAAAGGAAAAATCAAAGGCTTAAATGTTAAGCTCTCAGAAATTATGCAAGAGGAAATTCAGATGCTTTACTCAAAAAAACAAGTGGCTTTGGACTGGGGGGAAAAAAAAAAGCAGGGTGCTCCAAGAAGTGAAGGATAAGCCGGTGAAAAAATTCGGGAGCATGATGGGTCAAGTGGTGGGGGGGAAAAGGGATTCGCCGCACGTCGGGAGGAGGGGAAGAAAACCAACAACGCTAACCTAATAATGATGAGAGGGGTTGGAGAAAAAAAATAAAACTGGAGAGCGCATTAACTTTTTTTGAAAACGAGGTGAAGGGATCCGACCCCCCTCTATGAAGGGAAAGAGAATCTATTCTTTGGACCTCCACCAACGCGAGGGGGGGGGGGAATTCGGAAAAGGTCTCTTCTACCAAAAATTCAAATGACGCGAAATCGGAGCCAAACGCCTTTTGCGCTGCTCGACCTTTCGTGGGGGTGGACCGCCTACAACGCGCAAAGAGGGAAAAAAAAAAGGGGTTTGGCCATTCAGGACGTCGCAACCGTGAGGAAGAAGAGTGCTGGGGGCTTCATCTGGACCAGGCGAGGAACCTAAGGTCGTGGGTAAATACAAATCCCGCAAAAAAAAAGGAGAATAAAGCAAAGGGGAGAAGGAACTAGGAGGGCTGAGGAAAGGGATTCACAAAAAAAAGACGGGGATCAATTAGTTAAAAAGAGAGCTCCTGAGGACAACTCCAGGAAGAAAAAGAAGGGAGGGGGGCATCAACGAACACATCGGCAAAAAAAAGAGACCAAGAAAAAAAGGGTGCACGTAACGAAAGTAAAAAAAGAGGCCCCGTTCGGTCAGGAGCGTCTACCTGAAGAAAAAAAGGGACCGCCGTAAGGCGCTTCTCAGATTAGGGGCGACATGCGGCTCATGAAGGAAAAAGACGAATTGAAAACTCCTTTTAAAGTTGGCAACAAGCCGAATAGAACGCGCTGCAAAGAGGGATACTTGAAGCAAAAGGAACCGTAGGCAGCAGAAGCGTGCATCAGGAAGAAAAGAAAACAAAACAAAGGCTGCGAGCCAAAAGAAAAAGGGGAAGAAGGGTAGGGGTTTTATTATCACTGGGGAAAAAACACCAACGGGATGGTTATTGCTCCCGAGTGGAGAAAGTAGGCGGCGAAGACGTTTGGGCGGGGGGAGTTAAACGAAACCGAGGGAAAGACTTTTCGCGCAAAGCGCGGAAGGGAAAGGGGAATCGGAAAATTAAAAGCGACGGAAGGGAAGGACGTCTAGCGCGGCAAGAAGTAAAAGACATCGGGGCCTCGAGGTAAAAGGGAACTGAAAGTCTCGGAAAGTGTGGGGTAGGAAAAAAGAGGGGGTTGTCACCATGGGGACTAAGTAAGAAAAGAAAACGGGAGTGAGTAAAAAAAGGAAAAAGGAACAAAACGAATCTATATTATGGAGTGGAAAGAAGGGGTCTCACGAAATGTAACGTCGAGGGTGAAACAAAAAGGGGGGGGTTACTAATGTCGAGGAAGAATAGAGGCGTAAAGGAAAGGTAGGCGTAAATTTTGGGTCGCAAAGGCGTTTCTATCTAAAGTGAAAACGCGAGTGAAGTAGGGAAAAAGAAGGGGAAACAAACGACATACAAAGGAAAGAGAATGAAAAAGAAAAAGAACATATGTCGCCCTTGATCATCGAAGAAAGAAAGGGGAAAAAACTTACCCTACGGAAGGGCCGGGGAACCGCCCAGATGCCAAAAAGCTGAGTGACCGCCCGAAACTCAGCAGGCAAGGAGCTGGGGGGACCATTCTCAACCGGAGGAGGAAAGGAAAAAGAGAAGTTAATCCAGATCCCCGGTATCCGAAAGAAAGGTTGCGTCGTTGATTTTGGGGGGAGTCCGCATAATGAGGGAAGGGGAAAGGGACAACGCGTGAAAGTAAGTCTCGCGTGAAAAGGGGGTGGAGGTGAACCCAGGAGAGACCGAGAGGACTCGAGTGGAAAGGAAAAGAGAAAACGGTTACTCGAGGAAAAAGAGGAAGGTGCCTTTTCGCTAAAAAGGAAGGGGGAACCGATCAGCCAAGGCCAGGCAGGAAAAGCTTTTTAATTAACAAGAGAGAGAATAAAAATCTAAGGGCAGATCCCCATCTGGGAGATTTCCGAAAAAAAAATGCCGGGCAGACTCCGTTGTGGGGGTAACGACTACTGAAAACAATTTCCAGGGGGGCCGTTGGGGCTTTCATTAGGAGAAGGAAAATTTTTGGAGGAGAACACACCCCAAAAAAGAGGAGGATACTGGTCCACTAAACAAGGAACTCAAGCTCAGAAGCACAGAAAGGACCCAACAATAATCACGCAAAGGGGACAGGAATGGAAAAAGTGCCGTCGGTAAGGGGTACTTCTTCACCAGAGAAGGAAAGAAATTCAGGTGGTATCAAAGGGACTCGATTTGAAAGAGAACGCGATGGAGGGAGGAAAAAAACACTGGTTTAATTGGGGCGAACTAAAAAAACGAAAAGATGCCCGTCCGCAACCTCTCCGAGTGTTCAGACCTATATCGAAGTGAGAAAATCAAGGACTAGTAAAGGTTAGAAAGAAAAAAATCAGGAAGCACTTCTAGGTGGGAAAGAGGGGGTTCGCTTGAAACTAAAAGAAAGCCAATCAAAGAGAAAAAGAGGGGAAGCAGGGGCGTCTTCGAAAGGAAATGGAGGGATATTTCATCGGGGGGAAAAGGGAAGATGTGCCTGTGAGAAAAACCGAATCCAGGGAACCCTCCCGCATTTATGATGTGCAGAGAGGAAAAAAACTCCCTCTCGGCGAGGGGAGGTGTCACTAGGGGACCAAGAGGGAAGGGAGGGGTAACATAGTATTTTGGGAGAAAGAGGAGAAGATGATGGGGAGGATACAGAGGCTCGTGAAGGGGTGCCTTTCTTGACGGGGCACGCGCGGGGGGAAGAGATTAAACGACAGACAATAAGGAAAAGGTTGATAAATGAATATCGAAAAGGACTCAACTTCGGAACGGTGAAGGGGAAAATGGATTTTGAATTAAAGAGGAATTTTGAGAGAAAAAACGGACAAGCCCTCAAATTAATATCGATAATGAGGACGAAAGGGGGGACACGAAAGAGGGCCGCTTATCTGGAAGGAAAAAGAGGGATGGGAAAGTTAAAAAAAAAGTTTCAGACGAAAAGGGAAGGAAGAAAAAGACGGCGAAGCAATAAGGAAATTGGTTGGGGAACCCCCCCGCTCTAAGGGGGAAGCCGTGCGAGAAGGGAGGTGGAATGAGTGCAACGTGGCAGAAGAAGGGTGCAGGGAGGGGGGGAAATATGAATCCCGGCGGGTGGAACGAGATCCCGATAGGAAGAGACTCTCTAAAAGCTGAGGGGAGGAAAAGAGAACTGGAGAAGGTGAACTCATCACGGTGGTGGGAGAAGAATCTAGTTGTGTGGGGGGGGGGGAGAAACAGCAAAGTTAGTAGGGGCTCCGGTAACAGGGGGAGATCGACTGTGAGTGGAAGAGCAATATGAGTCGGGAGAGATAGGCTGGTGTTTGCCCACCGAAAAGGGGAACTTCAGCCTGTAAGAGGAGAGGAAAGGCGGAGCAAGGCCTCTTATACAAATGAAGGAAAGAAAACACTCCGGACAAGGGACGGAAAAAGTACGCACGCCCAAAGGGAAAGGGAAAAAGTACGGTGAAAAAGATCTGATGTCAAGGGTGGGGGGGGGGCAGGGGTTGTTCCTCGATACTTTAGGGGGGAGAGGATGAGTCTTAAAAGAAACCCAAAGGTTGGGAGGGGGGAAGGAGGGCCAAGGAAGCGGCCGGACGGGATTAGGGAGAAGGGGGTGAGAGTGAGGGGAAGAAAAAGATTCAGGATGAGTCCTGAAGGTCACCCTCGGAAAAAAGAAAAGGGGCCAAGGGAGAGGCCCACGAATGCGAGGGGGACTTGGCCAAACCCGTGACAGAGCTAAGTTGTAGGCGGCGAGAAAAAGACCAAGGGGAACGAGAAAAAAGGACAAGGACCGTGGCGTTCAACAAGGGCAGGGGGGCAAAAGGAGAAGATAGCCGAGGAAGAAAGGGGAGAGGCGGCCAGCAGCAAGAGGGGAAAGAATCAAGGGGGAAATACTGTTGTTAGGGGGGAAATCCCTTCAGAAGAAACCCATGTCAGCGCGAAGGCAGGGTAAGGGGAGGGTAAACGCCAACAAACTCGGCGCCGGGACGTGGTTGGGTTGGATCTCGAGGGGAGAAAGAAATGCCTGATCCCAAGAAGCGCAAGAAATCAGCGAACTGAGACCACGGATCAGGCCAACAGCAGAAAGTGGGGCAAGAAAAGCCGGGGACTGGGCTGAAAGGACCATTAGGGGGTAAAGGTCTGAGGGGTTTGATTAGCTAGGAATAGGGGGAAGGTTGGCTCCCCGGTCCTGGGATGGAGAGACAACCTTAACATCCTGCGGGGGCTTTCAAAGTAGAGGGAGAGTCTTCACAAAAGAAGCCGAGAAGTGGTCAAAGGAGAGGAAACAGCACTAAGGGAACTTCAAGCTTCTCAGCAAAAAAGTTGTGGGCAAGAATTTGGAAGAAGCCAAGTAAAGAGAAGTCGACGTAGTGAATGGTGAAAGGTTTGAATTTTAAACTTAAAATTGAATTACACAGATGTCCACTCTCGTAGAGGTATGGAGGAAGAAATGCGGATGGGGTTTCAAACTGAAATATAGGCAATCACCACCAGGAAGAGAAAGAAAATATTCAACATGCTGAAGCCAGAGAAGCCAAGCGGAGGCGTCTTGTGAGAGGTCCTGGCGGCGCGGCGGCAGGTGACAGGGAGGCGGCATTAAGAACTCATCAGTAAGAGTAAGAGGGTCATGCGCACCGGGGAGACACAAAGGGGAAGATTCAGAGTAAGGGATTCACCTTTCCGGGGGCAAAGGCCCGTCAACGCGGTATGGCCTTCCAAACAACGAAGAAGGAGAAACCATGAACCAATGCCCAAGAAGGCAAGGAGAGCACGTTCCCTTCAGTAAAGTCATCGACGAGGGGATCGGGGGGGGAATGGGTATTACCGAAAGAAATGGTAGAATCCCAGGAAAAAAACGCCGAGCCAGGGACAGGGATAAAGCATAAAACGAAAAGGGGAAAAAGAAGCAACTTAATTTGCCTCTTTTCACGAAGGTATGAGGCAAATTTCGACAAATAAAAAAGGGTGAAGCGCTGGATGCGCAGTCCACATTATGAAAAGGGAAGGGCATCCAAAGAGGAGTGCCTTTAAGCAAAGAGAAGGGAACTCTACGAAGGGACAGTTGGTCATGGTTAGAAAGAAAAAGGGTCCAGCAAATAAAAGATTTATCTACAAAAAAAATACAGAAATTTAATAGGAAGAGCATTCTGGACAAAATGCAAACGAATTGGAATGAATTCCAACAAAGAAGTGAAAGTGAGTTCCTTTGCCGGATTAGAAGGGCGGGCTGCGGATGGGACAACGGGGGACATTGCGGGGGGGGAACGGAGCAGAAAGAAAAAAAACTCGAACCGGCAATAAGAGCGGTGCAATAAACGACCAAGAACCTCGAGCTACCAGGGGGGGAGGATGTGGACCTGGAAGGAGAACGTTCAATGAAAGTTTCGGGAGGAAAAACATAATCCCCTAGGAAAAGGGAATCAAGTATAATTTACGATGAGAGGCGAGGAGAGGAGGAACTCCCGAAGAGAAGGAAAAACGTCTTGGGGAAAAAGAAAAGGAAGATGATTCTCGGACCTTCTTCGTTGGGGAGAAGAAGGACTGCAACTGATCAGGGTGGTTTGGCACGGCAATACAGAGATGAGGGGGGGAAAGAGAAGGCGACGGGGTGATGCTCTACAGAAGAAGATGTCCAATCCAAAGAAAAAACTTTGCTAAATAAAATCAATGATAAGTCAAAGTATTGCAAGGGGAAGAAAAATACTTGTTATAATTAGGGGGGGGGGGGGGGGGAAAGGAACGTCTGACAAAGCCAGAAATCACGGCAAAAAAAATGAAAAAAGCAAAAGCTGATCATACATGGGGGGGGGGGGGGTCCACGGAGGAAGAATTCATTCCGTGAGGGGAGGACCTTCGCCTTGGGGGCAATAAAGGTGTTATACTGGTCCGTCAGGATCTGCAGAGAGAGGCGCTCGACTAAGGAGAAGAAAGGAAACGCTTCGGGTGGGGGAAAAAAAAGAGAAAGGGGGCTAAAGAAGTTATAGGTAGATTCAAAAAAAGGAAGGAGAAACTGACCTATCGTGCTTAGATCCACTACTAGGATGTGATACAAAAAAGAGTAAGTGTTGGGAGGAAGAAAAAGGGGTGGTGTTAAAAGGGCTCACCGAGAGAGGAAGAGAGAGAGGTTTAGAGCGTCAGAAAAGAAAGGGGGGGGGAAAGTTTTACACTCCCGGGGGAGGGGTAGTTTGCAGAAGAAATCTAGGGGGGACAATAGGGAAAGAAAACCAACCCTCACAAAATCCGCAACAGGCTCTCGCAAGCGGAAACCCCTCCCCTTTCCCAACTCGGGAACAACGTCGGGGGCTGATCAAAGAAGAGGATGACGTTTAATTGAAAGGGGGAAGAATGCCTTCTAAATAAGCTGACACCTTAAGGAATGGGCAAAGGAACCTCGATATAGAGGAAGGAGGAGGTTTTTGAGGGACTCGGAAATCGAGCAAAAAAAACACATAAAGACAATGTAAAAAGGACAGGCATACCCCTCATAGGAAAAATGGGAGATGATTAAGGGTTCCCCTGGGGGGGAATTGGAGAAAATGTAGAAAGTATTGTCCGCTCTATCAAAAATAGGAAAAAAAAAGAAACGAGAGTGCCTTCTAAAAAAAGGAAGACCAGCGTTATAAAAGGAGTCGATCGAGACTTTCGCCACATATAAACAGGAAAGGGGAACGCTTCAACGATAAGAAGGGACACCGTAGTGACAAACCCCTCAAGGGAGAGGAAAGCCGGATCGACCGGGGCCAAAGGAGGGAAGGGATTCCCAAGGAGGCGAAAAGGGGGAGAAAAAAAAGGCCTAAGGAACAGAGAACGCAAGGACAGGCCCACACGGCGAAGACTCCCGATTGGCTGCGAATTTGGGTGAAAGAGGGGGAATTTTCAGTGAAAAGGGGGGAGCCCACGCGTTCCTCGAAGAAGGAAAAAAAGGGAGGGGTAGAGTGACAGGCTACGAGAAAAAGGGGAAAGGAAGGAAAAGGGTTTCTTGCAGGAAAAAAAGACGGGCGGATGCGGAAAAGGAAGGAAACGACGCCGCGAGGCGATAAAAAAGAGAGTAGGGACCCCGCCGCCAAAAGTAGGGAAACGAAAAGAGAAGGGGGATCAGCAGACCGGTTCGATGACATAGAGAGGTGCAGTCGCCAGACGAAGGTGGAATTTACCGGAACGAAAAAGACGAAGGAGGGAAAAAAGGGGGGGATTACTAATAGCAGGGGCAAAGGGTCAGAGCTTGATGGGTAGGAGACACAAGAAGAGAGAAAAAAAAAAAAAGGGTAGATTAAAGGATGGACCAAGAAAAAAAAAGTTGGAAAAGAAGGGGTCAAATAACATAAGCCTCAACGGGAGCTTCGATAACGAACGATTTAGGAGTCGAAGAAGGAGAATTCACGGCGTCGCAAGGAGAATGAAGAAGGAAAAAAAAGAGGGGAAATAGAACTGCTCTCTTTGAGAGATCGATGGAGTTGGGCAACGAAAATTGGTAAGGCGGGGGAAAAATTGATCGCAAGAGGAGGGAGAGGAGAAAGAATCCGGTGATTGGCGAAAATTTGGTCAAGGGATGGTCACCAGTAGAAGGCGCTGGAACGAGTCTCCCGGAATTCAAAATCGGTCTAAAGCGAAGAGGGTACCATTATCACGGGAAATTGTGATCAAAGGAACGGTACAACAAAAATAATCAGACAGAGTTCTTAAAGGGGAGGAAGTTGAGTAATTGTCGAAGGGGAAATACTCAGGGGTAAGGTTGAGAAGGAAACGCCTCCTTGGTAGACGGGCGGCGGCAGCATAAAATCCAACGGAGGAATCTGAAGGGAGAAATGAGGTGTCACAACGTAGGATGGTATTTCCGGTAAGGTAAAGGAGTAGGGGCTTTAGAGAGGGAGAAAAGAAGAAGCTGATATACCATTACTTTAGGGGAAAGGGGGGGGGGGTGCCGTGGGGGGAAAGGCCACGAGCCTTTTGAATTGGGGGTTCGAAAAATAATTTACCGATGACCGGCTCGACATGAAAAAGATCTAAAGAAAAGAAAAAAGTGTTCCCACATGAACGAAGGGGAGGAGGGGAAAGGTCTAGTGGTATTTAGAGTGGGGGAAAAAAGGAAACAAGGCTGGAAAAATAATAGATGATCTAGCATGAGAATAATCTGAGAAGCAAAAGTAAAATTGGAAGGAAGACAACATGCCAGGGAAAAAGAAAAAAGAAATTGTTTCGACGAATCTTACTTCAGCACAAAGAACGAGGAAAGCTTTCCGTGAACTGGGTTTATAGGAGAGATCGACAAGGACAAGCTTGAGTGTGAGAGCGTTGGACACTCCCTATAAGATGACTGGGAGAGAAAGGATGATCCCGAGGAAGTGAGGTTTAAAAACGATCAAAGTCTAAAATAGAGCAGGGTAAGGCGATCTTAGAGTGAGGGAACCCCTCCGGGGGGGGAAGGGAGAAAGAAAAAAGCACTACTAAAAGCGGTGTTTTGCATCAAGGGGGGAGTAGGGGCCGCGAAGAAAAAAAATTAGGTTTTTCGGCAGGTTGCAAAAAGGGGAAAGCAGCAGTAAATATAACCTGCTCGGTTGAACACCAGAGCGTTCCTTCGGCCTGAAGCTGAGGATAGAAAAGGAGGAGAAAAGAGCTTCAAATAAGAGCAAGCCGAAAACGGGAAAAACGAAGAGAGGGGGAGAATGTCGAAGGACGCAACACCGAAAAGGTGAAACGCGTCGGACTTTGGAAAGGGCTTTAAGGAGGAAGAAGATTTGTTCCAGGTTTGGGAAAGGGAACATTGGCATTGTGGGACATCAGAGCGGAGAGCGAAAGAACGATCTAGTGTTTCTTGCAAAGGAAATGTGGGGGGACGGAATATGTTTAAAAAAAATTGTGCGAGTTGGGAGGAAAGGAATGAAGGGGAGAGAAGGGAAGCTGTCAGAAGGAAATAGAAAAGGAAGGGGATGGGGAAGGAAGGGGAAAAAAACGGGGAGGAATCTGCCGCGTGTTCGAAAGCGATCCGCGAAAGAACAGCGCCAAAAGGGCGGAGGGGGACTGGAAAAAAATACAGGCGACGAGGGTCGCGACACAGAGAAATCTCGGGAGAAACAGAAAGGGGGGACTATGGCGTCCAGAGAGCGGCAGGAGCAGGAGACGGTGGGGCGGGCAGAAAGTACACGCGCAATCAGGAAAAAACAGGGCAGCGGTCGTACCAAAAATCCCACTCATTAGCCGGGGCGTTGGGGGGGGGGGGCAGCCGAACGTAGGCGAACAGAACCGGAACACAGGAAAACCGAAAGACTGCCGGCACCAAAGAAAGTATATCAGTCAGGGGGTGGGCAAGAAAGAAAGAATGGGGCGTCCGAATTCTCGCCGGGGGGAAGGTTTGAAAAGTGCCGTTAGCGTTATTCTGGGGGGGCCAGGGAGAAACGGAGGTCGAAACCAAGACAAAGAGGAGGGAGGTCCGGACGTAGGGCATAATGTCAAGAACTGGGTGTCTTTGAGAAAAGAGAAAAAGTCTGCTCTGCGCGGAACGGGAGACGCGCTCGACCACCATGTAGGGGACATGTGAAAAAAAGCGGGGAAGAAACGCGTCCTTCCGGACATGGGGGAGCTGTTGGGAATAGAAACTGGAAGACATAGAGTCGAGGGGAGCGGAAACCAGGGGAGCCTGGGAAAGAGGAGTAGGGAACCTAAATGGAGAAACGTGAGACAACCTCAACCGTAGGATTCAACCTGCTGAGCCATAAAAAGGCGAACATTGGGGCGTCTGAGCGTCGCGATCGTCGCGGGCGGAGGAGGAGGAGGAGGGGAGAGGTAGGGCGGGAACGGACGACCATCATTAGAGAGGATCAGCGGGAAGCTCTCCAAAAAAACAAAAGGAGGGGTCAACCTTTCCTACCCGGATCCTAATCACGGGGGACCTGGTGATGGTAGGAAAGGGAAAGAGAAAGAAATCGCCAACCAGATAGAAGGAAAGCTCGAGCCGACACCAAGCTTCCCTCTCAGGAAAGAATGCGTCATGAGGGGGAAGGAATGTGGCTGAAAAGGTATCAAGAAACTGAGCAAAACATCATGAAAGAAGAAACCACGCTGGGGGGGGTAACAGGCCAGTGGGAGGAAAAAGCACCTTTGTAATCCCTAAGGGGAGCCGTAAGGATGCAAAGTTTGCGAAGGGGGCGGATAAATTGAACGCAGAAAAAAAATCCACCAGGGTGGGGGGAGAGGATTCTCCATGACAAAAGAGAAGGCGTAAAAGTCGAGGTTGGCAATCAAAGTCAGAAGAATGGCCCGGCGAAGGAAGGACGCTCACGCCAGGCTGGGAACCTGTTGTTCGCTGTCTATACACAAGGGGAAAAATCAAAAAGTGAAAAAAAACCTAAGAAGGGTTAGCAAAATCAAAAAAAAGCAAAGAAATTGGGCTGTTTTGACCCAACACAGCCGTGTCTTCGAGGCGGAACTTGCCTGGATGTCTATGGGGAGCACGTGGTGGACGGGGCAGGGGGGGTGGGTCGCTCACGTCAAGAGAGAGCAAAACCAACCCGATTATAAGAGGGGGAAAGGAAAAAACAACGATCCGCTGCCTGTGTGGGTTCCGGAATTTTATAGTGAAGGGAGCCACCCCCCTCTAACCAAGCCCGAGCACATGTAGTGGACGAAATAACCAATTCTCAAAGGCGGATTTATCGGTAATCGCTCTTGATGTCGCGACCCGAAAAGAATGAGAAAATGGTTGAACCGGCAACTTCCGATTTTGGGATAGAATGGAGTCTTTTGGTGATCCAGAAACAACTCGCAGCTGATAGCACTTGGGAAAAGGCAACCATTCTCAGAGTGGAAAGCAGTGGAAAAGGGGCGGGGAGAAGAGGGACGCAAAGTCTCAGCCTGGAAGAAAAGGGGGGTGAAATATCACAAAAAAAACTTTTCAAAGAATCGGGGGGAAGATGGGGGGCGGCCTTTTCAGAGGGAAAGGGCCAAAACTTGTTGGAAAATACTTGTGAGTTGGGAGTCTCCGCTCCTGATGACCCCTGGGAAAAAAAAAAAGACAAGGGCGGCACGGAATCTCAGTCGTGTTGTTCAAAAGTCAAGCGTGGGGGAGCTTCGCACGTTCGGGTCGGAACTTCCGACCTTTAAAAAGGGGGGTACGGGTCTCAAAGAGCGATATTGGATAATCAGGAGAAGGGAGACGAGGGAAGTGGACGGGGAGAAGCAGGACAGGAAACGAGAAGGTCGGTTTCAACCGAGACAATATGAAAATTAAAGAGTTGAATAGATCGCAAAGGAGGAAAAAACAATCTCACATAGGGTCTTAAGAGCAAGACTAAAGAAATGCTTGGTGGAAGACAAAAAAACGGTGTCAGTTGTATTAGCAAGTCACAATTGCTCACCGAGAAAGAGAACCGTAGAGCGTCGAAAGAAGGAAGGGATCGTTTTAAAACGCCTAAGATCAAGCGTTGCCGGAAAGGGACTAGCTAGGAGGGGGGGAAATAAGTAACCCTCAACTAAGTGAAGGGGCACGGATAGCGACGGGGGAGCAGAGGGAATTTCCGACAAATGGAGACGTTCTTAGTGCGGGGAAGGAAAGAAAGAGCTTTTTTGAATTTCAAATAGACAGTCATAGAGGGCAAAGAGAAGAAAGTTCACAGTTCCATGCATATATATAGGGGGAAGGTTTGTGCAAATGGGTCTACAAGAATTCAACATAGAATTTTTTTGTTCCCAACAGGAGCGGATTGGAAACTCTTGGGGGGGCGGGGTAAGGTAGTGGATGTCGGAGCAGGGAGAGGCGGTAATAAGGGGGGAGCGCAGGGTCATATAAAAAGAGTCAAAAGCATGGACCGTCGGAAAAAAATCAAACAGAAGACGAGAAGGAAGGGAAGTATCAGTCTCAAAGCACCGGGAAAACGTCCAAAAGTTATCCTTTCAAGAAAAAAAGAAAGTACAAACTTTTCCGGCCGCCTCCTGAAAGAACATATTGACCCCAGCATGAGGCGGCGAGCTGAGAGGAGCGAGTGAACAGAAAGAAGCAATGCGGAAGGGGGGATCCCAAGGAGGCGGTCATGAAAAAAATGAGGGAAAGCAGGTCAAGAGAGAGAAAAGACAGCCAACCCCCCTTCAAAGAAAAAAAAGCCGCATAGATGGAGAGTGATTTGTTGGGGGGGGGGATTATTTTAGGTCAATTGGGAGGTGCGCCCAAGAAGAGAGCACGCAGACGGGGTACGAAGAATGTGCAGAGGAACGCGCGGACTGGGAAAGGGGAATAGATCAAAAACGGGGACTCTGCGCAAAAAAAGAAGGGAGGAGGGGCGTAGGACCGGAAGGCATCGACGCCGACGAAAGAAAAAAGTAGGCAAAAGATTGAAGTGGCTGTTTTAAGGGAAACACGAAAGAGGAAAGTATCGAGGGGGTTCAGAAATCAAAGCTTTTTCATCTGGGGCCGTCGTAAAGGACAGAAGCAGGTAATTTCCGACCCAACATGCACAAAGCAGGTCCCTCCCATCGGGCGGACGAAATAGCCTTTGGGTTTCAAAAAGCGGAAACTTTTTGTATGAGAAAC
>Ga0179593_1543431_pt1 | contig 30507 bp, 37 predicted proteins | sample CZODoug2_1_08_16_FD_185931 | JGI IMG/M metagenome (GOLD analysis project Ga0179593, IMG submission 185931) | Vadose zone soil fungal communities from Angelo Coast Range Reserve, California, USA - CZODoug2_1_08_16fungal (PacBio error correction) | ecosystem: Environmental > Terrestrial > Soil >...
GGGGAGCCAGTCCCGAGCGATTTCGAAAAAAGCGCAGAAAAAAGAAAGAAGCGCTTGAAAACTGCAGGGTAGAGAGGAGTGGTCCAAAATCCGGAAAAAACCTTTTGGGGACGTACCCGCATAAGACGCAATGGGACGCTCAAAAGGGAAGAGGCCGGAGGACATCAGTGCTGAAAGAGAAGCCCTAGGCGGAGTCAAGTCGCGCAAAAATCGGATCGCGCAAGAAAAAGATGAAAAGAAAGCTGAAGGAGCCGGCGCGGAACTCTAGCAGAGGGCCCGATAGCCTAGGAAAACGATAGAAGCCGAACGAACAAGGATGAGAACCGGGACTAAAAAAGACGGGAAGGACGCGCAACCCAGTTAACCCAGAACGAAGCGCCGAGGAGGAAAAGGGGACCGCGCATCGAAAAGTTCGGACCAGTCGGGGACGGAAGCGTGCGAAAAGGAAAACACTATACGTCTCAGAGGGAGAAAAAAAGGCCCGAAGCTGTATGGGCAGGGGAACCTTAACCAGCCTTGGCGAGTGGGATCTTCAGGCTGCACAGGAGGTTACCAAAAAGCGGTGGAGCGTCGGTTGCGGATCGACTCTGAAGGATCGCAAAGCACAGCGTATCAAGAGGGGGAGAAAGCAATGTGAAGAAGAGAAAAGATCGGGGGAGAGACGCCGGGAAGGGTACGGTCCGTAGATAGAGCCCCTGCGCGAAGAGCCAAAAGTCGTCGAAAAAGGGGCGAAGCCAGTGACGAAGGGGCGCAGGGATCTTGCCGAGGGAAGGGGGGGAATCATTCAAAAAAAAGACCATAGCGAAAGAAAGCCTTAGAGAACCTTTCGGCCAGAAGGGCATCCTCTGTCCAGGAGGAGAGTCTAGGAAGTGGGGGGGAAATAGGCACCAAAATCACACTGTGTCCCAAGAACGTACGCGGAAGGAACGCTAAGCAAAGGGAATCTGCATGTCGAGAGTCCATAATGGACAAAATCTCGAAACTAACGGAAAGAGGATAGCCCCGCTAAGGGGCGATCAGCAAGTATCAAACCTGGGAAGGAGGGGGATATAACTAAGAAGCCCCGGGGGTGCCTTCTTCCCGCCTTTTCGAAAAAAATCATCTCTTAAAGGTGAAACACATCAGATGAAAAAGAACCCTTTTCGAGGTCGGAATCCAGCATGTTCTAGGAGGGCGGGGAGAGCCCAGCAAAGGGGGCTTAATCGGAAAAGAAAAAAAAGCGATGGTGACGGGACCGGTGACTGATCGCGGAAAAGACGGCTGTTCGTAAAGGAGACAAAACAACTGCCACCGCGATTAAAGCAAAATGCATTCAGGCAAAAAAAGGAATCAGGCATCAGAAGTCACCGAATGGAGGTTAGAAACCTACCACTCCATAAGAGGGAAAAACGCCGAAGCGAGAAGGGAAAGGAAAAGCTCCATTTCTACGGGAGATTCAGGGGGGAAAAGGCTCGGAAGGGGGGAAGTTCGACTCGAAGCAAATTGCGAGGAGGAGCCTTTGCTTGCCACGAGAAAGCGTGAGCCGTCTAAAAGGGAATGAAAACTAAAAAACTGTCCGCTGGGGGGGGAATGCACGGGGAAGTTCTGCGCAGAAGAAATGATCGGGGGGAGGCTTCTCTTGGAAAAGGGGGTCGCAATCTCTCTCAAGGGAGGAGGAAAGAGAGATAGAAAGGGGAGAATCTCCGCAAGAACGAGCACATGGGGCCGCGAGGGAAAAAAAAAAAAGGGGCAGATGGCCAACCAGCGCCCGTGGGCGGGCTCGGCTCGCGGGGAGAAACACTAGGGGAAGGGACAGCCAAGGAACAATCCGAGAAAAAAGGCTTCGCGTTTCGAAAGGCCAAGTCCATAGCGGAGAGCGCAGAGAAACGAAAAGAAAAACGGAAAAACGCTTCTGAGGCAAAGGAAAAAAGATGCGGGGAGGATTGATTCAAACTCTGTAAAGTTGCGCTGTGCTAGCAGGAGGGGGACGGCGTTGCCGGGGGGGAAAAAGGGTAGTTTAAGGGGGGCAGATGCTGTGTGTTTTGCTCGAGGGGGGAGAAAAACCGCAAGAGAGAAAAGTCACCCGCGCACCATAAAACTCAAAACCCGATGCTCCAGAGGAGGATGCTGCGCGAGGAGGAAAAAAAATCGCGAAAACGAGGGAGGACTCAGCCACGTGTCGCGACCGTTACTACGAGTAATGGAAGGTGTCGCTGCAGGAAGACACCGGCGAGGACGAGGCGGGTCGCTCTTGAGGGCATGTAAAGCGTTGGCAAGACTGCTGCTAGCGAAAAAAATACGCGGAAGGGCGAAATGTGCGCAGCAGATCAGTTAGACGACGACAGAAAAAATAAAAAAACGGCGAACAAACGGATTACGGAGGGGAAAAAAAAAATTATCGGGAGCTCGAGGGGGAAAGACCCACCGCAAAACTCGACAAAGGGCGGGATTTAGGCGGCTCTGAAAGAACGTCTGTCTGGGCTGGCAAGGGCGAAAATTTGAGCTAGGGGGGAAGAGGCTGATCAGGGCCTCTGTCCATATCCGCCGCGAAGCGCGGGGGAAGGGGATAAAGCTGAGAATACCAGAAAAGCAGGCGCGCCATGGGCGAGATCACCCGCGACTGGCTTGATCAGGATCAGCCTGTAAGCGGGCGGGCAAAGCGCGCGGAGCATTGCTTTCTTGGAAAGAGGTATCCGCCTGCGGGAAACGAGACGAAGCTCAGAAAGGAAAGGGGAATGAAAAACTCGGCGGGGGGGGCTCCTGGTCTAAATCGAGGAGGAAGGTGCAGGGAAGGTTTGGGGAAAAGCTTTTTCCGGAAACCCTAGAAGGGATTCGCCTTGCCTGAGACGCTCGATTTCAGAGGGAAGGCCTGAAGGCTCAAAAGAACGAAAACAGCAACTGCTCTATGGAAAAAATACCAAAAAAGGCGCGATGGGGTCTGGGTCTACTGGAGGAAAAAGTCTGCAGATAAAGCTGGCGCACAGGAAAGATAGAAGGGGGAGGTTCGGCTTCTATCCGAGGAATCCTAGATATCTTACACGCTCGAAAAAAAAAAGAAAGAACCGAGGTCTCTACTAGTTCGGGGCGGGGGAGTCAGAGAAATTGAAAAATGTACTCAGAGTGCCGCTCTAGGATTCAATCCTGGGGGGAAAGGGAAAATCTTTCTCTTGGAAAAAGAAAAGTCGAACAATAAATTGAAGCCAGGGTTTAAGAGGAGACCATCAGATGGAACCAAAGAAATCGGCAGAGGAGGAAAAAACTTAGCCGTTGCAAGCTGTCCGATGTTGCGCGGGGAACGGGATGTAAGAAGGAGAGAGAAAAAACAAAAAAGAAAAGATGGCTTAGCCTAGATGCGAAACCTCGGGACAGCGTGGCGAGGGGGGGAGTCGGTAAGCGCTGCCGACGCTGCGGAAAATTCTCAAGATCAGTCCAACAGCCTTGAGGCCGAAGCAAGGAAAAAAAAAAAAAGGACGTGGTCGTCATGCCGGAAAACGGCTCCATTCATTATGAAAAAAGAGAAAAAACAGAAGGCGTTAAAGGAAAAGAAAAGGCTCGAACTACGAACAGAAGATTTCCAAGAAGGGACGGAGGCGGCGGCTGAAGGCTCGAGCTGTCGAAAAAAAAGCGGCGGCAAAAACGCGGAAAAAGAGGGGACCAAGGTTAACAAGCTGGGGGTCGCCGATTTAGACTCGAGCCAGCAAACGAAAAGCCCAGGACCCCTAGGGACGCCGAACCATCCCGACGGAACTGGGGGGAGTTCTTAAGTCGCGCCGCGGAAGAGAAAAGGGGCTCGAGAAATTCCACGCTTAAGGATATCCGAAAGAAGAGCCTCGTGGCAGAAAAAAAGCACGCCTGAAAAAGGGAAAGGGGCTGCGCAGGAACTTCATCTTCGAAGGGACCAGGGCGCTCACGCCGCTTGCGGGGGGTGAAGCGTCCGTCGAGGAAATCTTCAAAAAGATACGAAGGAAAGAAGTTCTAAAAGCTCTATAAAAAATGACCGGAGGGAGTGCGCGGCCCAGCCAAAGGGGGAGAAACCGGGCTCGGAACTGACGAGCGGCGTCGAGGCGAAGGCTCTCGCTGCTCGCGAAAATCTGGGCCAAAAAAGAAGCATCGACAATCAGCCGGCCGTACATCCAATAAAGGAACGTTAGAAAGAAGCGCCTCAAGGGGGAATAGGTAAGAGCGCTCAAGATAGAAAACTCTTGATCAGGGGGATCGCTTATCAACGGATAAGAAGGGCTTCGCGTTCCAGAGGAAGGCAAAGGGGAGAGATAAAGAGACAGTCCTCTCCGCCCAGAAAATCGCTCGAAAAGAAGAAAGGTACATGCCGGATAGCGCTCGAGAGAGAGGCACCCTCGAAGTAAAAGGGGAAGAGGAGGGCTCAAAAAAGAACTCGTGTTAAAATGGGAGGCGAGTGTCGCTTAAGAGAAAAGATCTCAAAGGGGGGGGGTCTGCTCGCGCGTCCAGCATCTCTTCACGAGCGGTATCGTGGGATAAAGTCACGGGAGCTGTGCGTCCAACTCCGCGGAATTGCCAAAACGATTACACTAAAAAGAAGCCAATTCATGTCACGGCAAGAAAAGAAGTGTGGAAAGAAGCTAAATGAAAAAGGGATGAATCAACGGAACCAAAAACCAACAGGGCCGCCCGAGAGAGGGTGAGCGGAAGTTTTCGACCAAGAGTGCGAAGAAAGGGAAGCTCGAGGAAAATAATCCGTGCTGCTGGGGAGACGTGAGGGGAAGAAAGATGGGGGGGAACGGCCCGCGGGATCCGGAGCGGTCTCTGGCAAAAAGACGCAGAGCCCTACCACGGAGGGGGGAAGGCGAAAAGGGAACTTTGAGGCATCGCGTCCAGGCCGGTCAGGGGAGGGTGGAAGCGCTGGAAAAAAAAAGCATCGCTCGACAAAAAAAAACACGGAGGAAGAGGCACGCGAAAAAGGAAAAAAAAGGAACCCTCGATCACCGGCAGGGGAAAAGTCGCGACCTGTCCGCTTGCAGAAAAAAAGAAGGAAAGGGTCGAAGAAATAAAAAGCACGAAGAAAGGGAGTGAAAGCCACGTCTAGAAGAAACCTTCGGAGGAGGGGGGGACCTTTCCGTCAGAGCGGGAACTGTCCGCTCGCAGAGGGAGGAAAAAAAGTAAAAAAAAGGGAATAACGTAGCGGAAGGCCAAGGAAGGTCCTGATGAGTCAGGGGAAGAATCACCATGGCGCATGTTTCGCTTTGCAACTGAGAAAAAAGAAAGAAGACGTTTAAGTCCTTGGCAGGAAGCTGGGGGGGGGGAGAGGATGGGTGTTGCGCGCGGCGGGACAAGCCGTCCGGCCGCTATCAGGGGGAAGGCACCATCTCAAAAGGGGGAGGAGAAAAAACGATCCAAGAAGCAAAGTGATCGACGACCTAGAAAACCGTGGTCAGAAGGGGGAGAGGGATGGAACCGTACTCGCGTACTGGGGGGGAGCTGCTTCTCTCCACCGGCGGGAAAAGGTAGCGCGGGGAGCGAGAAGAAAAAAAGCGAACGTTTGAGAAGACGGTGGGGCGAGGGAGGAGGGCGTTCGAGAGCCAGTTGGGAAGAGCAACTGGGGAGAGAATAATAGGGGCTACCAAGAAAACTAAGCGATGGAACGGCGGGACAAAGGGGCTCTCCACAAAAATAAACGAACCGCCGAAGGGAGGCTATAGTCAAAAAAAGGGGGGATGGAAGGGGACGGAGAGCGCTTGCGCAGAGGAGCCGCGGAAAAGAAGACGGCCCTAACGCGACGCAGGGAAAAAAAAGGAGGGGCTACGAAAGAAAAAAGGCTGAAAAAAACAAAAAGAGGGAATCGGCAAAAGCGAAATCGCCATGGGAGTTGCTGGCCCGAGGAAAAAGAACTAGGGAGAGCCGAGAAGGCGCAACATCCGCAACGGGGGGACGGGGGGCAAGGGGGTTATGAAGTGTAGAAGATAAAGAAGGTGCTTCAACGCAGGCCCCAGGAAGGGGAGGGGCGTGCCGGGGAAAAAAAAAAGAAAGTTCGGAGACAAAAAAAGGGAGCGAAAGCAGGTGGGCAGGCGCGAACTTGCGAAAATCCGGGCGGACAAAGAAGGGTCCGAACTTTCAAGCAGGGAGGCTGAGGGACCGTCAAGGGGGAGAAAAGTCGGTACGGGGCGGAGCGCGGCTGAAAGGGAGAAGGCCACCACATAGGGGGGGCGGGAAGAGAATGGAAGGGAATTAAAGCCGCGTCTGATCGGAAAACAGTAGCAGCCGAAGAACCGTCCTCCTTCGGAAGAACTCCATTAATAGTTTCTCTGCGAAGTGAAGGAGGGGACCTCCTCGGGCTGCAAAGGGTAATTCAATCATAAAAAAAAAAAGGGGGAAGGGGATGCAAAAAAACACGGGAGAACCTTGTTCCTCATGGAGGGTAAAATGATAATCAAAAAACAAACCTGTGCGGCGCTGCAACCTGATGCCGACGCAGGAAGGAAGGTTGCGCGAAAGAGGTGATGGGGGGGAAGGATCAAAAAAGGAGGTCAAGAAGATAGATTGCCGGAGAGCTATGGGAAAACTCGGACAGCGTGGAGGGTAAGGCGTCGGGATGCCGCCAGGAAAGAGAGCGGAGGATCTATCAAATCCGGAAAGGGCAGGAGGGAGACCTCCAGTCCTGAAAAAAAAGGACGGGGGTGATTAAGGACGCGATGTTGACGGAACAAAAACTTAAACACTTCAAGATTAATAAAAAAACTTAAAACGAGGTTTTTCAGATCTACTGGCCCCGGGCAAATCAAAGCGTAAAAGAAAATCTCATACATCCTCGGGGATATCCTAACTAACAGTCTAGGGAGAACCTCTCTGACGGACGGGATCCATCGCGAGATTCCGAAAAAAACCCAGAAAAATCAGCGAGCTGGTCGGCCTGCATCCATAAGCGCTGGCCAGTGGAGGTCGGGGGTAAGAGAGCGAAAAAGCCATGGAAAATGGCACGGGAGAAAAAGAAAAAGCCTCGGTGGGGCGTAGACGGCACTCCGGATGAGAGAAGACCTAGTACCGAGGGAGCGCACAAATCGGCGTCAGTGAGGAGAGGGGGGGAGCTCTTCCGTTAAAAGAAAGAGCGCAGCTTGATCCTCAAAATGCCTATCAGCAAGAAATAGAAAAAAAGGCAACCGAGCGAAGCCAAACACGGGGTGTCGACGACGAAAAAGTCTTCGGAGTCTATTGCTCTCCAGGAGAGAGCGAGAAACCGATCAAGCGGACCGATCAAACCATTCGGACAGAGATTCATCAACAAAAATAGCGTTCGTTACAGTCCTCAAAAACCTCAGAAAGTGTGGGGGCTCCTCGAAAAATCATCAAAGGGGGAAAGTACCAGCAAAGGGAGTTAGAAAGCGAGGAAAGTCTTCTGTTCGAAACTTTCTCATCGAACACGGATATCTCCAAACTCGAAGCCGAGGAAAAGGCCGCTCATTTAAATAAAGATAGCGCGCGAATAAAAAAAGAAGAAAAAACTCGAAAAGCGACACATGTAAAGCGACGTAGTTCCACAGATCCGGCGAAAAAGGGCGCGAGCGAAGCCAGCAGAGCGAGCACCATAGAATCGACGAAAAGCCATCAAGTCATCTTGAAAAGCCACGAGGGGAGTGTCGGGTGACGGGTGACTGTCTCGGCGGAAGTATGGCTGTGCGTAAGAAAGCTCCAAACCCACAAAAGCCACCGAGATGATACGAGCCAAGGAAAAAACCTTCACGGATCAAAACCCTTCAATACATGAGGAAAGAAAGAGCCTCATCCGCCCTAACGCCGAAGCGCTACTTGTGATAAAATGGGGCGCGCGGTCTTCGCTGCAAGAACTGACTACCGAAAAACGAAGAAGGGGCACCTGCTGTCTGCGCGGGACGTTGCTTGCCCAAAGCGTGATCCGAGAAACGCGCCCCTCCGGAAAGGTGGCAAAGAGGAGAAAAACCTTTCGCGCTCGCGGAGGCCGTGATCGGGGGGAAAAAAGGGCTTAAAAAGCCGGGTAGAAAAGGAGGATAAAAAAAAATACAAGGGGGGGGGGAGGATCGCAGCATCCCAGCAACCTTCAGGCCGAGAAGTCGAAGGGAAAAAAAAATAGGTCACCAGAAGACAGGATCGAAAATTGGTCCTAAGAAAGAGAGCACGCGTTCCTTTGAAAAATGCTCAATCCTCTGAAAGAGTTCGAGTAAAAGTCTCACGTCCCTAAACCGAGAAAGAAAAAAAAAACACTGAGAGAGAAGGATCCACGTAGCGCTTCGGGAAAGAGGCTGTCCGTTATGAGGTTCTTTGATTGAACTAAAAAGGGTCGGCAATCAAGTGTATGGAAGTCTTCCTCAGCGGGTGGAAAGGTGCTTTGTGCGCTCGGGAGGAAACAGCAGTAAAATCGAATCAAAACCGGCCCACTGTCAGGAAAGGAGGCTGCCTCGCGTCCGTCCCCTCACCGGAGGGGGACCTGCAGAAAGAAGACAGGGTCGCCGAAGTACTACAGGCGGCGAGCAAAGGAAGGAAAAGACAGCGTCTTTGCGCTCAATAGGCGAGCGCCTATCCTTTAACTGAGAGAACGGGGAAAGAAAGGGTCCTATTCTTCAGCGGTGGCTGGGAGTCAAAGGGAAAAGCTGGTTGAATCGCGACGAGTGCAGATCCGTTAAGAAAAAAGGGGGCAGGCGACGAGGGATAAAAAGAATTGAGATCGAAAAAACCTATCTACCTCCGATGCAAGAATGGCTGAACTTCAAGGAGAAAGGTAGGATAGGCCTGATAGAAAAACGCTCGAGGAACTCGGCCAAAAGGACGCTCTGCTCGGGGGCGAGCCTTGCTCTAAGAAAAGCTACGAAAATCTCAATGAAGAAGATCACAAAGCTGTACCAACATCACTGGCTGGAGGCTTTAGAGAGGAGGAGGGGAAATGGGGTTGCGGGAAGGATCCAGAAAAAGCCTAGAAGGGGGAAACTCCGAGCAAAAATTAAGCCTCTTCAAAAAGAGGTTGTGGAGCAAAAATCGAATGAAGGTGCTGGTTTACGGAAAAAGCCCCCTAGGCGGAGGCTAGAGAAGTGCCGGCTATACTAAGGTGGCAGCTCGACGGGAAGGGGGGCGCTCCGTTCGACCCGGGTCCTAACTTGCCAGGAATGGAGCGGATGCAGGAAGAAGGCCGACGGGGTGAAAAAAAAAAAGAAAGGTCTCGCCGGCTTTCTCTATGCGTAGGAGCAAATAAAATGCGAAAGATAGTGTAGGGGGGTCCGACGGGATGGAACTCCTATATATCGGCTCCGCCTATATCTTGACCAAAACCTAGCATATTAAAAATGATTTCGTATAGGGGGAAGCTTCGACTTAATCGACGCAGAATCATCAAAACGCGGCACCAATGGAAAGGAGGCTGCGTAGTACTCGTCCATTGAGGCCGAATCTGAGGAAACGACATCAGGGCTGCAGGTTCCCGACACGGTACAGGGAACGAGGGTTGAAACGCAATCGCTCGGGATGGATGCCATCAGACTAAAAAACAACAACGGGGGGGGGAGAGAAGATATAGTGATGCCCCCAGGACGTTGCAACCAGTAGAGGGAGGGAGTCCGCCAGGTCTATACTCTCGAAGCGAAAGCATGAAACGAAAAGGGAGTACGAAAAAAACGCGCGCAATGGAGGGGGCTCATTCCTCGCAGAAAAGGGCCCATTCATGATATCCTAGACCAGACGCCAGAAACCGGCGAAAAAGCCAAGGAAAATTTCCTCAGAGCTGAAGAGAGCTCTTTCGTCCAGCAGGGCGGTCGAAAAGAGCGGCCAGCAGAACGCGAACGGCTATCAGGGGGCTTGGGGCAGAGAGAGAAAGAACCTCTCCTTCCTGAAGAAACCGCATACCTCCGAGAAGAGGGGCTGGAGAAAAAAAAAAGAACGCGCACCAGTTCGGAAAGCCCCGTACAAGCGCGCTCCTAAACTAAACGTCTCTCCTTCACTGGGAGAACGAGCGGGGGCCACTCGGGGGAAACGGCAAGCCGACCCATAAAACTGAAGAACAGCATCGTCAAGAAAGGCGATAAACCTCGTTGCAGCATAAAGTGATCTATCTTCTCTGGCCGGGATAGAACAAACGATCGGATCGGGGCCATCAAGTGCTAAAATCCGGCAAGGAGAGGGGGGGAGAGGCCCGCCAGTCAAAGGGGGAGCCAGCCCCAGAAAAAAAAGCGTCGGATACGCAAGGACGAGCGCGAAAAAAGGGCCGAAAAATCAGCGAGAGGGCGTCCCAGATCTACAGCCGGCCGTCATGAAGTTCGCCATGCCGTTCAGCAAACCAGCGAGGTCTGGAAAGAAAAAATAGCGAAAGATCCAAGTTAAGCGTATCCAAGAAAGAAACGATCTAAAAAAAAAGATTCATATATTCTTGGCGGGAAGGCTCTCTAACGCCTAAAGCGCCACCCCTATCTGCGAGCAGACAGCCTACAGCAACCAGGAAAGATACGGCGCTCGACGAAGAAAAAGCGTCCCTCAAAAGGCAATGCTACAAATGAAAGTAAGAGTACGGTCCAGCAGATGCCCGGACAAGTGTCTCTAAGTAGAGAAATAAAGGGGAAAACGCGCCCGCCAAAAGGGTCAGGATCGGGAGGGCCGGATGAAGATGTAGGAGAAAAAAAGCAACACAGAAGTGCACACCGGAAAATTCTGCAAGAAACAAATGTTGATCAGAAGGAGAAGCATCGCAACCAGAAAATGAGTAAAAAGGAAACCCTCCCGGACGCCCAGGAAAAAGAAGCGCTACGAAAGTGGCGACAAAAAAGGCATGGACGAGAGGAAGAGGTGCTCAACCGCTAATCCTTGCATGGCGCGGATTGAGCCAGGGAATCCAGCCGTGAGCCTCGAGGGAAAAGGCGCAAGAAAGAACGGCTGGGACTGTCTGAAAGACGGAAATTCTCGCAGGCGGCCCTTCCGGTGAAGGAGGGGAGGATTCATTTAGACTTGAGCATCTATCAAATGAGGAGGAAAACCAAGGAGAAGCTGCATCAACTCAAGAGCACCGGCATTTCCTCGATGAAGAAAGGTCCTATTGAAAGCGTAGCAAAAGCGCCGACATGGGGCTTGGCCAGAAAAAGAGTCACTCTTCCGTGGAAGAAAGGGCAAAATCCCGCTCCATCAGCACTTCGCTGGTTAAGTTAGAGCGTCCAGGATGCGCGCCCTGAGGGGGACGGTAGCGGCGGAAAAACAGGATGCGGCGGGGGGGGAAGGGTTTCACTCATTTGACTTGCAGGTTGCATAGCCCTGATGATCACAGTGAAGAGTTTGAAAAATTTGCGGAGAATCGTGAGGGTTGAAAGCGGCGTGGAAAAATCATCACAAAAGGCCCGCTCCAAAGGGGAGAAGAGTCGCGATTACTGAAGATGAGGCGCCCGAGAGCCCGCACAGAGGTGAGGGCTACGCCAGAAAAAACGTACTACGAGAGCGTCGCAAGAAGGGGCGAGCGACTGCAGCGCGGAGGGTTCTCGAGCGAGGGAATGGACATGGGAAGCGAACGGGGGGGTACTCTGGGATCGAAAAGAGGCTTGACAAAGGCTTGTCGAGAGGGAAATCGCCATCAGATCTGGATCAAAAAACGACATGTCCGATATGAGTAGGGCTCGACGGGTACGGGAACAGAAGGGTGATGAGAAATCAAAAAGGGGAATCCAATCACGCTAGCGACCGAGAACTGAGTCAGGAGGAGGGGCTTCACTGGTCCTAAATTGTGGGAGGAAGGACGGGCTGAGTCTCTGGAGGAGCTCTGAATCAGGTTCCTCGTACCAACGCTGCTCTCTGACGTAAGGGGAGAGGTCCGAAAGCGAAGCTCGATGCTCGATGGAAAAAAAACTCTCACGATAAATCGCGTATCGACGAGGCTCTCTTTATCTCCAGAGGTGCTGGTTCCTCTATGTCCATCATAGAAAAAAGACGCCAAATTACTCCGAAGTTGGGAAGAAAGAGTCGAAATAAAGATTATTTCTGAGAAGGCATGTGAACGTGAAATATGGGAACAGTGAAGGAGAACTCTCTAGGGAAATTCCTCGAGAGGCCTTTGCGCATACAAGCGGGAAAACGGGCTCGGGGAAAAAAAAGACGCTATTCGGGGATACTTTTACAAAGGGATCTGGCGAAGGCTATAAAAGCCAAAAAAAAAAAGGTGTCGAATCGATCGTTTCGTGCGGTTCTATCAGAGGGAAGTAAGGGCGAGCTCGATAAGGCCAAAAGCCGTCAGCGAGGAAGGAAAGAGAAACGATGCGGGGAGGTGAGCGCTCGAGGGAGAGGAAAAAAAACGCGAGGAAAGGAAAAGAAAAGAGGGCCTGGCAGCTGTCACCATTAGACCACGAATTGCTCGCGGGAGAATAGACGCCGCCGGTGGGGGTGTGGGACCAGGAGATCGCGAAAAGGACCCTAGAAAAACGCCTCGCTTCATCCTATCTTACCTGGAAGGGACCGAGTTGGCCGCAATCAAAGAGGGAGCTAGAAAAGAAAAAGGAGGAGTAGGGAAATCCATCCCGGGGCCACCTCGGGGAAGTGACGGTAATGGAAGAGTCTCGGGAGCAGGTCAGCTCGAAGACAAAGTAGGAGAGAAGAATTCCAAAGCTTGCGAAAAAAATCTTTGTCGAGAAAAAGGGAGCTGCATATCACCATTCATATTGACTCGCGAAGCCGAAAGGCTTCACTGAGGGAGAAACCGAGTACGCCCGCAGAATGCGGAGAATTGGAGGCCAGACTAGCTGGAACAGCTCTCGGCGGCCGAGAAAGAAAAAACGTCGAGAGCTGGCTGGTGACGGCGGTATAAGTCGCACGTACCCAGTAACCCAGACCTACAGAAGTGGTCGCCCTAGCGCTTCAAGGGGAAACAACAGAAAAAAAGAGATGAAAAGAGCGTCTCTCCGGAGGAATCCCGCCTCGGGACTAGAGGGTACTTCAGAAGGGAGAAAGCCTGCTCAGCAAAGAGTTGTGTTCTGGTTTTGTTGGGGTTGACCAGCCAATCACACCACGCAGCTGAAAACAGTTGCTGAGAGAGCTCTGTCCTTCTACCTCGGAGATCAGAAATTGGTCATCAGAAATCTCGCGAGGGGCCTGATCGAGCGTACCAGAAATCTCCCGTGGAAGCCTCAACGGAGACTAGAGAAAAGAGGTCGCACTCGCTGAGAAATCTGAAAGGCCGTCATGCTTCGCAAGAACAGATAAAAAAAAACTGGCCAGCAAAAGACGGAACCGTTGCATCCCTCAGACCAATCGGCGTGCCTGGATGGAGGTTTCGCAGGAAATGGGGAAAAAAAAATATCCAGCAGAGGGGACTTCCAGGATCGAAAGAAGGACTTTCATGGTAAGATTCAAGAATCTGACGGGATCGCTGAAAAAACGCGTACTAAACCAGGGTAGGAGAAGACTTTCCCGGATATCGCTCGAACGAGCGCCACCGGAAGTTCCACCCCACCCCCCCCCAAGCTCACGCAACCTTGAAAGGTAAGGGGGGGTTCCACCAGCAGAGGAACGAAAACCCAGTGGCGCGAGCTAATGCGTGAGAAGAAAAGGGGGGGCTGCATAAACCCAAGAAAATCGGACGAAGAAAAAGAGGGGGCTTTTTCGTCCGGGGAAGGAGACCGGATCGGCAGGGCTTTGCGGCCGGCAGAGAACACTACGATTGAAAAACTCCCGTTAAACTAAAAGCCAATGCATGCACGGCAAGGAAGGGGAGCATCAAATCACACAGACAGAGTGAGAAAACCCTCATCCGGCACCGAAGCGAAAGTGCAGACGCCGCTGTCGACGCACGATCTGCGGGCCAGGGACGAGAACAGCGAAGCCGGGCAGGAACGGTATTTAGAAGGGGAGCCACGTTCTCGTGAGAAGAGGCTTTCTTCTGGGCAAGAGAGAAGAAAATGCCTGTGGGAAAGGTCGCGCAGAAAAAAAAAATGCCGTTGAAGAAGGGGTGAAGGGTCTCTTTGCGGTCGGCATCTCTCAAAAACAAAAAAAGGGGATAGGATGACGGCCCAAAAACACCCGAAAAAAAGGCAAGGAAGAAATGACGAACTGTCCGCGAATCCATCTGAAAAACACATCGGGATGCGCGCAGTGGGGGCTGAACGGAAGAGTTCCTTTGAACAAGGATCAATCATAAGTGACTAAAGTCTAGGAAAATACCTTTTACGAGCAGCATATCTCTTCTAAGGGAGCTGCGCACGAAAAGTGTCTTACGGGAAGACTCGGTCGATTTTTTCCTTGAAAAAAGGAGCTTTATTTTGCTATGTGGAGAGAAGGGGGAAAAGTTGAATGACTTGAGGAAGGCATCATTTTCTTAGGGAGGATGGGGGCAAGCGGGGCTCGTTAAAACAAAAACTGCCATCTCCCGGACAAAAACGTATATGACGAAAAGAGGGAGGAGGTCATCTCGATGAGAACGGTGATAGCGACTGCAGAGAGACCACGGGTCTCCTGGAAGAGGAGGGAGTTTGCGCACCGGACCACCGGCGCGACAAAACGGAGCGAGTCGCTCGAAGGTGCGATACGAAGTGCTCGCTCTCTTTTTTCCTCTCTAGCGGAGGGAAAAAAAAAAACAAAAAAAACTGAGAGCCAGTGCGTGACGCCAGGGCAGATCCTTTAAGCTGGATACGAAAACGTGGCTATCTAGGCGGACGGACACAACATCACCTCTGTGACGAAGATGGGGGGGCGGCGAGTCTGAGAAAAGAAGGATGAAGTTTATTCAAGGACGTTGGGGCGCGATCGAGACCGCTGGAAAAAAGAGGCCTAGCCTGTCAGAGCCGGAACGACTCATTCTCCATTCTCGAAGGGTCAAAACCGGGCGAAACTAAGCAAGAAAATCCTGTCGTGCTGGAGAAATCGAAATGAGAATTTCTGGACCGCTCCTCTGCTCGCTTTCTAAGAGAGCACCCGATCCTCAAAAAAATGAAAGCTTCGGGTCTAATCAAGCGACAAATGAAGGTGCAAGAATGAAAGGGGGGAAGGCGTTCCAGGACCAACCCGTATCTTTCCCGCCTAGTCGGAGACACGTGCCGGCGGGGGAAGAGCTCCGCCAGGGGATCCGGGAAACGAACCCGAACTGGTCAAACGCTGATCGGAAAAAGGAACTCGAGGCGGGGAGGGTCCACTTGTACGGTGAAGACTGGACGCAGGCGTAACCGGGAAGCCCAGCAAGAGCGTTGTAGTTCTGCGGAAGGGGCCTCCGGGAACTGCGCCCGCTCTAAGAAAGGACTCCTCAGAGTAACTCGATGGCGTGGCTTGATGCGGTTCCTTGAGAAATCTTGATGCGCGAATTCAATCATGATGGAAGGGAAGATGCTCTGGGAAGAGAAAAAAAAGAATTGATCGGACGCACGAAAGCCGAAAAAAGGAATATACGAACACTGCACCTATCTTAAGACCCCTCATCTATCGACTTCTTCAGGACTTCCCGACTCTACAGGCAAGTGGGGTCAAAGCTCGGTATGGATCAAAAGAGATTATTATTAAAGAGGAAGAATCCATCAAAGGAAAAAAAACCACCTCTTACATCGTTGGGGCGTCGGGAAGCGCTCAGGCTATCTCTTTATGGGAAAGAAGAGAGACGATAAGAAAGGGAAAAACAGTTCGGCGTGCGGTCCGCATCTCGCTGGACGCTACATAGCACCCCTTCGCATACTAGGGAAAGCTTACAAGGAAGACTCCAAGAAAGAGAAAAAGACCTCTCTTACGTAGGCCGGGGATGTTCAGCTCTATCGTCTCCTAGAACAGCCTCGGATTAAGCGAACTAAAGGAGGATGAGAAACGGTGCGGAGAGGAATCCGCTCAGCAAGAAACCTCATACCGCTCAGCCCGGTCGTCCTTCATCCTCTCAACCGGTTCTTACCAGTCGGGAAGAGAAAGGCTCCGGAAGGGACTTCTAGCCCGGCCACGGGAGAATCCCGCCACTGCAAAAAGAGGTCCCTCGGCAGCCCATCATCTTCGCTATTCTCAAGGGAACACCACAACACGCCTCGGGAAAGGGGAGTTGGGAAAGGGCTCGCCGCAAGGATCCTAGGGGGTCAGCGCAAGAAGAAATTCCATTAAGGGAGCGGGCCGCCCAGCCATTCTGCCCTGGTGATCTAGCGCGCCTTCCGCCTCAGGAGGGACGCGCCAATGAAAATATAGCCGCACCGTCACGCGCGCAAAGGCCGTTCATCAGAAAAAAAGAAAAAAAAAAGGCATCCATCGCAGCAACGAGGGGAGGGGGTGTGGAGTTTTTGCGCGCCTCGAGCAGAACGGCTGGCCCGCAGGATCAAAGGGCACAGTCAGCGTATCAACGAGTGGCCAGACTCTGGCCAACTGGCTCTCGAAAAGGGGAAAACAAAGTTGGGGGGGGGGGGGGGGGGGGGGGGGGGGGGGTGGGGGGGGGGGGGGGGGGGGGGGGGGGGGGGGGGGGGGGGGGGAGGGGGGGGGGGTGGGTGTGGGGGGGGGGGGGGGGGGGTGGGGGGGGGGGGGGATGGGGGGGGGGGAGGGGGGGGGGGGGTGGGGGGGGGGGGGTGGGGGGGGGGGGGGGGGGGGGGTGGGGGGGGGGGGGGGGGGGGGGGGAGGGGGGGGGGGAAGGGGGGGGGGGGGAGGGGGGGGGGGGGGGGGGGGGGGGGGGGGGAAAGGGAGAAATACGCTCTTTCCATGCCGGAGAGACGCTCGAAGAAGCAGCACGCTAAGTTCCGGAGAACCGGGGGCGCGCTGCATCGACAATGAGGATAGTAGTACTTGTTTGGCGGAGACCTTGCACGACGAAGCCAGAGGAGGGTCTGGAGAAAGAAAAGATCTTCTGACGGACGAGAGGAACGGTACTTTCTAGGAAGGTGGACTTATCGCTGCAGCGCACCGAAGCGCGCAACAAAAGTAAACACAATGCATTCACGGCAACAAAAAAGAGGAGGGGCAAATCGAAACCAGAACAATTAAAACCGCAAAAAAAAAACCCCCTATTCCAAAAAATACGATCCGTTGCGAGCGCAGAGAAGAGGAGAGGAGTCCATGAGGGAAGTCCAACGCTAAAGTGTCAAACGGATTTATCCTTTGGAAAACGGAACCTCTAAGAGGAGTTCTTAAACTCGCGGCTTCGCGGGGGGGAACTCTGGCTGAAAGAGTTCTCGCAGAAGGGCACTGCCTTGATCGAAAAAGGGTCTGGGGTCGATCGAGACAGATCTCAACAACAAAAAAGGGGGAAGTTCGACCAAAAGGACTCGGCATGCAAACTCAAAACGATCACCTTCTTGCCGCGAGAAGGAAGAACGGTCCGCTTTCAAAACAAAAGTAGACTAAAGTCGCGATCGGGCCAAAGACGGGAAGAGGGATCCCTGTTGCACTGCTCTACTCAACCCGGCTTGAGCTTGAAGGGGCCGTTCCGTCCGATCTTCCCCTTTCGCCAGGATCTCGGAAAAACGGGCTCTGAAGTCATCTCTGAGGGAAAAATCTTGCGTGCTCTTCTGTGCTCCTTTTGATTGAAAGGGGGCAGGGTGGGAGCTGGGTAAACGTCGAGTTCATGCATGGGGAGATCTTAAGCTCATGTGGAAAGCAGTCCTTCCGGAGTTCCTCAATTCCCAGACCTATTTTATATCTCGAAGATGACACATGCTGCAGACTATGAAAACTTTAGAGACGACTGCTGCTTCGGCTCTCTCGACCAGGGGACGAACGCAAGAGTGAAAAGGGACTACGAGGACTTTAATTCTGCAGTCTCAAGGGGAGAGGGAAGAAGGCAGCGGGATCGTCTGGAGCGATACCGGAAGGGACCGAAGACTGGCTTCTCCGAGCAGTGGCGCTGCGATTAAGGAGTTTCTGAGGTGAAGAAATCTTGGAATAAGTTGCAGAGCAAAAGAAGACCTTGCCGTCGAAGCTCTTGGACGGACAACCGAATGCGATAGGCGCGACAGGAACCTCGAAAGCCGATAGGCTATGTCTGCCCGGAAAAAGGGTCTGGTCGGCCGCGGGAGATCTGCTTGGGAGGAGATCTGACGCAAATCGCCCCCCCCCCCCAAACACCCCTGCGAGGGGATAAGGGAACTCTCTCGACAAACTACGCTGAAGAAGAGAATCCTTGCGACTGGATCAAATCACGGCCAGAGGATCGATCGGGTCGGGATCGCCGAAGGTCCCGCGGAAGACGCTGTCGGCCGGCGGTCTAGACTTCGGACGACGCCGAAGTGTCATCTGAGGTTAGAATCATGGGAGACCTCGACAGAAGTTAGTAAGGGGAACCAGAAGGATTAGTTACCCGATAAAGAAAAGGATTCTCGCCCGTAGGCTGAAGAAAAGAGTTAGAAGGGGCCGCCTGAATTCGGACGACTGGTCCGAAAACACATCGTCGCTTTGAAGGCCTGCAACACGGGGTCATGGGTCATTGGACTGAAAGAGCAGGTCTCTACTTCCGGGAACAAGGGCTCCCTCCTGACCCATCAAAATCTCTAGAACGAGGGTCGGCTTCGCACCGTGCTTGTCCGGGGAGTCGGTAAAAGGCTCGACCGAGGAATAAGGGGGCCGGCATAGGGGAAAATCTCGACTGGGGCGGTGGTCGAAAGGCTCCTGGAACTTTTTCGAAATACATCTTTAACTAGGAAGAAAGAAAGATGGTTCCCGAGGCGTTCTCTGAACCGAAAATAAGGGCCTGCGAAGTACGCAAGGTCCAGGGAGGGTTTTACCGGGAGCAAAGTCTACCTCAAGAGCGGAAGAAAAGGATATCGGTGGAACTCTTCCCGAAAGTGAAAAAGAGATGGGATTAAAAAAATCGCAGAAGGGTTAAAAAGTCTCACAAAACACTGGAGGGAGTTCCAGAAAGAAACTAATCATGTACTTCCAAAGAGGCATCAATGTATACGAGGCTGGAGCGAGAATTCGTGGAAGAACGAGTGTCGGGGATCATCCTTTCAACGACATTGCGTCGGAGAAGAAATTCCACAATTACGGGGCGCTAAAAGTGGGCGAGACATTCATATTTCCTACCGAGAGCCAGTCTGCCAAGAAGGGCAACCAGATAAGCCCGAAATAGTCGGAAAAATAAACGGGGCCGGTCGCAGGAAGCCCTATCGTCCAAGATAAACGTCGGATACCAATACCTGTCTTATAGATAAACAGGAGTGGTCGCCGGGGCTCTCCTCAAAGCAGCTCTCTGACCAGAAGTATACCCCGGAGGTCGCCCGAGGTTACCGCATCCTCGCAAAAATGAGAAGAAGGGTCACGCTCCGAGCGTCAAGTCTTCGCGACTGACCACTCGAGACAAAGTGAATCCCAGAGGGGTGGAAAAGAAAAAAACGGAACAGTCAGGGGAAGGAAAGCCCCTTCCATCGAGAGATTCTCCATGGAACACAAACTCATGCAGGCGGGGAGGAATCGAGGGTAAACGCGAACGCAAAAGAATCCTCGCGGGACAAAAAGCATTTCATCAGGGGGGAGATCTCGCGAAGGTGAAAGGAAGTGAAAAAGGTCCAGAAGAAAGGGAGTATCCCAGGGGAGGCAAGACTGCTTCTCTTCTTCGATGCTCACTAGAGCGAGAAGCGGACGAGGGGGGATCACGCGCGCAAAGAAAAAGGCCTCACAAACTTTTCGTTAAAGACAAGCTCTAGAGTTCGAGGTGAGGTTGAGAGACAAGGAGCTAACGGTGTAACATTTCAAAGCTGCGCTGCAATACGGCAAACGGAAATGCATGTCGTCGCGGAAATGTAGATGGCAGGGAGAGAGGAAACGCCGGATCGAGAGAAACCGAGCGCATCAGCCGAAATCAGGTTACATGAAAGAGAGAGCGCTCGGGAAGACGAAGACCTAGCTGCCCTTCTAGGCAGGGACCGTTCGCGCCGCAGGGAAGAACTCAGTAATGGCAACGACCCGTGGGGGAAAAATATCAAAAAGGGGAGTTCGGCAGCTCTCCCGTGAGGAGGGAGTCATCTGAAAGCAAACGTGATCCGGCCTAGTACTTGATCGCAAGAGCCACGCCGCTCGAAACACCCAAAAAGGCACTCTATTTAAAGAATGAGAACTCAAAAATGGCAAGCAAAAGTAAAAAAGGTCAGACAATGAGTGAAGAAAACCAGAAAGAACGAGGCCGCCGAAGAGAGACTTTTGATCCTTTGAGGAGGCAATTGGAGACGAGATAAAGGAAGGGGGGACGCTCTGAAAGAACGCTAACAAGGGCTGCTTGCGCTGAGAAAAAGAGTCCAAAAAGACAGTCTCGCGTTCGGAGGAAACCACATCTCTCCGACCTGTATCGCTGGGAAAAGGGGCGGCAATCTTAAATAACGCGTCAGGTGTTTGTGGCTGCTCTTTTCTCCTGGTAAGCTCAGCTGGGAGGAATGAGTATTTCGAAAAAGAAATCAAAGAAAAGAGGTACACGCGTGCAGGTGCAATTCCTCTAACTTTCAAGCCAGACTTTCCACCACTCTACAGCTGGCGCGCGGTTTGAAAATAAGAAGGATCACACTTGAGTCCATCCACGTCTCAAAAAAAGGGACTTTGTGACGAAGGGAAAGAGCGTTCCCTGGCCTGCGCGCAGTCTCTTCTCCAAAGGAGCTGCGTCACCTGGATCCAAAAAGGGAGGGGGACTTCCCTTAAGGGATGCTGTGAGAAATCAGGGGGAAAAGTTGCTAAGCCTTATGATAATCAGTGAGGAGGCTTTTCCTTTCATTCATTGGAAAATCGCGGTGCATCGGCTGAAAGAGGGGATTTAAATCCCATCCGGTCACAATCCGAAACAATCTAAAAGGATATATTGGACTCCCTCAGGGAGAGTGCAGACCCAGAACGGGGGGTTTAAGAAAAGAAGATTCGAGAGGGCGAAAGGCCTTTCATCTGATGAACCGTACTACGAGTATTGTGCTCAGGACGAACCTAGCGGGAAGGGGTGCTCGTTCTTCTTCGAGCTGCGAAGGCATGGAAAAAAGGCAGAAGGGATATCGCAGAAAAAAATCTGCGGGGGGAGGGGGGGTCTAGAGCCAGGCGGCAAAAAAGAAAGATCTGGAATGCGACGAAAGTCAGATCCGTGCGAGTAAGGACTTCTAGAGGGAACTGGAAACCGTGGGGGAAACCACAGGACGCGATGCGGGGAAGAACTTGCTCTGGGCAAGGGGAGGAGGGATTCCGTGCAGGCTTGTCGAGAGCTCTTGGCGCGCTGTAGAAAAATCTCGGGGGATGCGCAAAAACTCTCAGAGAAAGACGCGAACACATTCTCATGGTGGCTATCGATCACAGCTAAAATGGCCCAAACGATCACGGCCTGGAAGAGGGCGTCCCGCGAAAAGGCGCCCGATTGCGGGTGTCTGAAAACCGCAAGAGCCGAGAAACGACCCAAAAAAAAAAGCACATGACGCAAAAAAAGGCGTGTTGGGCCGACAGGGGGAAAAAAAAGCGACGAGAAGGTTCTGCGCAGGACCAGGATGGGAAAAAGTGAAGGACCCGATCTGGGACCATTACCGGGGCCGGAGAAGGAAACGCAAAAGGCGCTCTCCGGCGGACCCGACTGAAGAACTGGCCAAGAGGGGAGTCGGAGACAGCGGGGGAGGGGGGTCTGGTCCGAAGGTCACCGCTCGGAAGGATCTATTCTATAAGAAAAAAGGAAGTCCGAATCCAGGTCTGGGGATTCTAAGTAGAAGCCGAGAGGAGGGAGACCCGGAGCGACTGCCAAAGCCGGCCTCCCTCAGGAGGAAATCTCGACGAGGAGGAAAGTTCGAGACCAGTGGGGGCTGTAACGCCGCGGGGGGAGGAGCGAGTAAGGCAAGAATTGCCTGGGGCGAGGGCAGGAAGAAGACGCGGGCTGAAAAAATTGGACCGGATGATAGACCTCCAAAAACGCACGGAATCTGCAGCCTAGCAGACCGGAAGTCCTATTGAAAAGAGCTCTTGAAGAAGGAAACACAAAAAGGAGGTATTATGAAGCCTTATAAGAGGAAGAAGGGGGGGATTTGCGCCACCTCCAGTACAGCGTTTCACTGAAGTCTTCAAGAGCCGCATTCCTTCGAGGTCCTAGAGATTCTCGAGAAGAAGCACTCCCTGCGCGTGCGAAGCAAGCCTCTCGCATTCAAATACGCGCATCGGGGGCCTTAGGAAACTCGAAAGAGGCGGTAGCCGAACCACAAAAACAATCGGGGAAATTTCCTCCTCTCTGAAGGCCGCGCTGGAAGAAGGAGGGCGCAAGAATCCCTGAGAGAAGCAAACCGCGGCGAACCGCGGCGGTCCCTTCTGGAAAAATCGATGAAGGAAGACGCGAAAAAAAGAAAAGGGAAAACCAGAAGCCTCTGGGTCTATACATCCTCTCCAAAGAAAGGGAGGGAAGTCTTTTCCTAAGGATCTCGACAAGTCGAGAACGGGAGACTGAAAAATCGAAGAAAGGGGAAGGGAAGCCTCCCGGTCACAAAAAACTCAAGACTCGTTTCAGGCACGCATGCCATGCCTGTGCTTCGTTCAGGGAATCTTCGCGAAAAAAAGAACTCACAACACGCAAAAAAACAGTGCGGTGGGGCGCATCTGAGGAAACGCGCAGAGGGGAGATAGGCCGCACCGCGGGCGATCACTCGCAAGAACTATACGCCGAGTCAGAGGAGAGTTGGTCTAGGCGGGTGATAAGCCCCTGGGGAAAAAGAGAGGGGGACGTTAGGGAAGAAAGAGAGGAGCGCAGCGGGCGATCTGGCCGCGGAAGAACTGCGCGCAATCGTCTCCCAAAGACTGTCTCCATCAGCCGTGGAAGAGGAGAGTCCATCGCAAGAAGAGGTGGGTTGTGGGGAGGCCTCTAGCGGCCAAGTCCATCGTCGGAGAGGGGAAGGGAATCTCTTAGACAACGGATCGCATGTGGGAGGACCAGATCTGCTTTCGCAAAGGATATCGAACGCACGCGTAAAAGAGGGGACTATCAGCATCACGAACCGGGAAGTACATAGATGCAGAAGAAGACTATCTCAGGGGGGCTGCAGGAGGAAGAGCCCACAAAATTAAACTACGATATACGGGGGGGAATGCAAGAACCCTTTCTGCAGATAAGCAAAAGAGATCAAGGCTGGCATCGGGGTAAACAATCAATCAGGAGGAATATGACGAGAGCAACAAAAAAGGGAATGTGTGCAAAAAAAGGGGAAAACGTGGACTGATATAGGGGTGCGGAAAAAAAAAAAGGCTCAAACCCAAAAGAAGACAGCCAACGGGGGGGATAGGAACTAAACAAAACGTCATCAGTGAGAAGGCTACACAGCGAAAAAGGAAAAGGGAAAAACCTCCCTCATTCCAGGAAAAAGAGGTCCTCCCGAGACGTTGATCCTTAAGGGTTCGCGGGCGACAGTGCAAAGGAGAGGCGGCCATTTTTAACCATTAGTTAAGGTGTCAGGGCTCTGGCCGGGGAGCCTGGCGGCCACGGCCCAAAGGATCCTTCTCAAAGGGGTAGGGCCACTCGAAAAAAAAAAAGACGTGGGCTGGTGGGGAAAGACGCGTTGTAAAAGCGCGGCCATGCCGGAGACGAGGGTGAGTTTCAAATGGAGCCAGGGGTCGGAAGAGAAAGAAAAAGCTTAGGGAATACCACGCGGAAAAAGCGTCAGCACTAGAAAGAAGGGCCGCCGATGCCAAAAAGGTCCGCTTGCAGCCATCGGGACCAACGAAAGGTCTTGCAATGGAAAAAAAGGAAAGAACTGCTCAACGGCCGTGGGGACCAAACGTCTCATCAGACAGAAGCCCTTAGGGTTCGAACAGGTCCGTTCGAGACGCAAAAGGGGGGAGTCCCTGGAAAGAACCGGATCCCAAAAAATTAGCGCTTCTGAGGAGATGGCGGCTTTTTTCAGGAAAAAGGGGGTAGATTTTGCGATCGTTAACGGGGGGGGGAAGGAAGGGGGGCTTCGTGGGGGGGGAAGAAGTGGGTGTTAGAAGAGGGAGGGAGGGAACAGCTTCCGGGAAGAGAATTCAACCTTAAACAACACTCCCTCAGGGAGAGCGGGACGGCGTGCGGCGCGAACCCGAACGGTGAGAAGGGAGGAACGAGTGCTCAAGACAGGTCGCCAGGAATTACTAAGGGAGGTGGTAGTTCGCGCACATTCTATTATGAAGAGGAAGGGGCGCTCAAAGCAGTCGGTACCGATGCGAAAAACGAGCCTAAGGCTGCTAATAGTGTTGCGCGGCGCTTAAAAGGCGTTCGAGAAGGGGGCAGGGAAAATGCATATCAAAAAATGGAAGAATCCGTTGCTACTAGAGAAAGGCGTGACAAAGAGGGAAAAAAGAGCGAGGTAGTCCTCGCCAAAAAAAAACTCTACCTCCGATGCGGGCGCGATGGAAAAACGGCTCTGGGACAGAACGCGTGAGGGAAGGTCTGATCGGAAGGAAACGCCCTCATAAAAAAAAAAAAAAAAAAAAAAAAAAAAGAAAAGTCGTCCTCTTCAGGAAAGAAGCCTGGGAGCTCCTGCGACACGAGGAAGGACCCGGCGAGGGCTGTCCGAAAGACCTGGAAAGGGAGGAGGGGCTAGCGAGGCGGGAAATCTCCATTGCTTTAAGGGCCGCGGAAGAGCGCATCAGGGAGAGGCCTCTATCGACGCAATGAAAAGGAGTTGTTTCCTGGCGATCGGGGGGGAATTCCCGCAGGCCCAGGAATAATCGTGCCTGACCCGCGAAACCCGAAAGCGGGATTCGACAAAGATGGATTACTCGGGGGGGACGCCGGGAGAATAAGGGGGGCCCCCGGAGGGTCCGAACTTTCCATAGGAGGGGGGGATCGGAGAAGAAAACATAATTAGTCGGTCGGAAAGGCATCGCTTCTGTCTCGAGTCGATAAAAATCGTCGCAAAGGAAGAATCTAATCATCCGGAAGGGACGGCGCGATAGCGGCCTTAAAGCTGCACAGCTCTCTCTTCAAAAGAACTTGAAGAAGAGCGAGAAGAAGAAGAGGGGTAGGGGTAGAGCGCAGCCGGGGAGACGGGCTGCAGGGAGGGGAAGAAGGATGGTCCTGGCAGCTGCCGAATTATCACCACTGAATTGGAAGAAGGGACTGAGGATTACAAGCATTTCGGGATCAATCAAGCGGACCCAGAAAGGCGGCATAGAGGAAGACTTACCGTGCCACTCTGTCAGGGATCAAGATAGGAGGGGTATAAAAAACCACACAAAAGTTAGGAAAGATAAACCATCCCGAGAGGGAGGAAGGGACACCTCTTCGCGTGGCAAAGGGAATTCTCTTGAAGCGGAGGAGCAGTAGAGCTCAGGGGAAGGCTCGAAAATCACGGAACAACACGAAAGGGGGAGCCCAAAGAGCATTCGTGGACTCATTGCCTCGCAAAACCATTCATGATAGAAAGGGACTCTGAAAAAAGGACGTCAGGAAAAGGCGCGAGGAGAACCCTCCATCGGAAAAGGGGTACCTCGCTACGGAGGGTCTCTGGCGGCAGCTCTGCGGGAAAGAATACTCCTCAAAGGAGGGTGGAAAAAACCTAAGAAAAATAGAATCGCCGCTTCTGGGGAAAGGGACGCGCCAGCCGCGCGCGGGACCAGTAGACCCAGACCCGCGGAGAGGTCGGCACGATAAAAAAGGCCCAGTAGGTACCAGTAGGGAGCGGGGAAGGGAAGGAGCCTGCCACTCGACGTAGAAAACAGCTTGGAAAAAAATCCTCTGGTGCCAGCTCAGGGAGAAAATTCCTGTGCCTTCAGGAAGGGATAGCAGGAAAGGGAAACACACCACGTCAGGGGGGGGCGTGGGAAGGAGTATCTGACTCGGCCTTACAATCTGGACACAAGAAGCTAGTCAGCGAGAACGATTCGCAGGAAGGGGGACCAGCCATTCTCCCGGGTAGAGCCCCAAGAGAATTGTCCCTGCGTCAGTAGTGTAGTCTCGAAACAGTCCATCAAATCTAGGCAAAAAGATCAGCCGCTGAGTAAAACCATATCGAGGGGCATCCTCAGCCGGTAGTAAGGCTTCCATCTCCTCAAGTAGTGAGGTCGGGGGGGTGGCGAGAACTAAGAGCTAAAAGTGTCCCGAGGTATTCCATCTAGGAGAAGGATAGAGGGGACGGATCTTCATGTCCTTCGCTATTCCATATCTAGAACTTCTCTCTAACGCCCGGGCAGGAAAAACCAACCGAAAAGTAGAATCGGGACCACAGGACTCTCAGGAAAAAATCCCCTATAGCGCAGAAGAACTATCCACCGAATGGTTGTCTAACAAAAAGGGCGCGAAACCATTACGAGGAAGGAAGGGGGGGGGGGAAAAGGGTCCCTCTACCCGTGGCGCGATCCATCAGGGATGATCACCTTTGCGGAAAGGGGGGGAAGAAAGACAATCATCGCTTAAATCGGGTAGGGGGGGGGGGCTGCAGGGGGTGGGAGGAAGAGAGGCCTGAAGGACTGGAGCACACTCCAACGGAAAAAGCCAAGCACGAAAAATCGATTACTACGAAAACTCCTGTACGAAGGGGAAGAAGAAAAGATATCACAGCTGCAGAACCTTCATACATTAGTTAAATCACAAAAAAGATCCGGCCCGCCCAGATTCCAACCTAAAGGGGGCAAATCATTTGCCATGGGCTATCTTCGCTGGAGGAACTGAAAGGGCTCAACGACGAAGCCGTGCTGCTGAAAGATTGAGAAGTTGCGGAGAAAAAGTGAACGTGCTGGTATCGGGAAGAAGCCGAGCCCGACCTGGGAGGAGGGTTTTCACGCTTTCGAGGTGTAGAAAACATAGCGTGCAAGAAAAGAGGTGTTAGGTGGGGGATCTTGCGCCGTGGTACATAGCTCATCAACACAAAAGAGTAAAGATAGCAGCCAAAGCGAAACACTAACCTCGATAAGAGATGCAGAGAAAGGGAGAGTTGCATCCAGCGTTGGCCAAATCTCCTACAGTTCGGAAAGAGCGCATCGGGGGGAAAGAAGAAAATCACGCTTTAAAAAAAAAACTGATCAATCGCGCTCAAAAGGGGCGTTGCGCCAAGAAAAAGAGGGACCTGGCCGCGCGAAGATCGAAGCCACTTCGCGCAAAGAGACACGGAGAGGATGAGGGCGCAAAAAAGGGAAAGGTTTCCGGCAGGGGTGACGCATATCCTGATGTCAAAGGGGGGGAACATTGCTTCGTAAGGGGAGAGGAGTGGGCAATGAGGGTGTTCGCGCCGCGTGGAAAATTCACGTCCGCGCGAAGGGCCAAATAAAAAAGAACACTATGGAAAAAAAATGAAGGACGAGATGCCGACCGCAACGGGGGGAGAAGCCTCAAAGGGGACTACGGAAAAATCTGGAAAACGTACGAAGGAAGAATGTAAGGTGTGGAAAGGGAGCGCAAGGAGAAAAGAGGTTGAGAGACTTAACTATCCGGTGAAGGGGAACAGGGGGAGAACCGACTGCTGCTCGTGCTCGTGGGGTCGCGGAGGAGGTTCGAGAGGAGGATGAAATCGACGACAAAGACACTAGCCGTCTACGCGCTGGAAGAGGGGGGACAAGGGATGACTGTCAAGGGGAAAAAAAAAGACTCGAACGGCGGGGCAGGCACTCTGTCCTCAACTTATTGAGAGGCTCGGCGGTAGAGATGGGAGCGCTTTCAAAATCTGATAAAAGGAGGGCCAGATCAGGCAGCTCTAAGGCCTTGCGCAGAAGACGAGAGGAGCGATCACCGAAAAAATTGCAGAAACGATCACTTGCCTGGAAAGGACAGAGATAGGAGGAAAGGGCTTTTCTGTCCTCTATTATCCGCTGCGTCAGAAGACTTCCGACTCCTAAAAAGGAAGGAATTCAACGACGGAAAATTGATATCGAGGGGGCCTCATGAAAAAAAGAGGTTCCTGCGTGCCGACAAGATTTCCCGATTCGAAGCACCAGGGCTTCGATACCTTCAAGGAGACTCACCGAATTCGCTGAGAGTACTTGGAAAAAATCTCTGCGCGGGATGACCAACGTACAATCTTCTCTAGAAGGGGTCGACTGTGACTGCCGCGCGAGGGAGGAGGGACTATACCTCCAAAAAAAAATCTCTCGCAGGGGGTGAGGACTTCTATCGCGGATGGCGGGGGATATTCTGTCGAATAGAAAAAGAAGGGAAGAAAAAAGGATCCGGCACTAGGGGTTTTATCCGTGTCTCGCGCGGATCCTAGGAGAAAAAAAGGAATCAATAAGAAGGGGGGACCTTGCATCTTCAGGAAAGCAGAACAAGGGAGAGAAGGCTAACTCCCCGAAAGGCCGTATGAGAGAAACATCCTGATCGGACCCACGCAGCGAGATCTGAAAGCGCTTCCCGGATTAAGGGGGGGGAAACCTCTGAAGGAAGACGGGGGTAGTTATGGGAACAACAAAAAAAGGGAAGGGGGGGGAAAAGAGAGAGAGGGAATTATCCATCAAGGAGGCCACCTCGGCCAGCTGTCACGTTTAAGTGCAGGGGTCGGACGGGTCCGATCAAGAAACTTGCGTGGGAGGAAAATACTCGCACAGGAAAGAAATTCTTGTCGCTCATAAAAGAAATCGCCAGGTCCCGGAGGGGGGGTCTGCAAAAAAGGTCTCTGATGCGAAAGCTAACACTATATTCAGGAGATGACTGGGGGCCGAATGGATGCAATCTCTATCTGAGCACTATCTCCCGAGATCAGAGAAGACTAAATTCGATACTCTGCTGTTGGGAGGGAACAAAAAAAAACGAAGACAGATAAAAACGCGCGAACTTAAAATATACCCATACCTGAATAAGGCCAGGAAGAAAAAAAAACGGCTCTTGCCTTCGTCCATTGACCTCCGATCTCTCAAGGTCTTCTCGAAAAAGAAAAAGTCTCTCCTTCACGGGAAAAAAAAAAGAGGGGAAAGAGGTTTCCTGAAAAATGCGGCAAGGACATCTTCGAGAAGGGCTCCACAACACGCAGAGGGAAAAAAGGAAGGCGGATCAGGCGCTTCAAATCTCGTCCCAAAGATCTAGAGGAAGCACCAAAAAAAATATAAATAAAACCTATCAGGCAAGAGGGCGAAAACATAACCTTTTTATCGAAAAAAAAAAAAGGGACTCTCCTGAGCCAGTAGGGCGAGCAAAATGAGATGAAGATCAGAGGTCCACTTCAGATAATCTGAGGTGGAAATCTCCAAGTCCAACATACAAGTGGATTCCAGAAAAGAATCCAATCTCCTCACAGAAAGGGGAGGGTAAAGGGGATTTTGAGGGGAGGGAGCCCAACTAGAAGGTGTCACGAAATAAGCCTGCAAGAAAAGGAAGGAAAAAAAGATCTTCATGTCGAAGGACGTGATTCCATATCAGGGGAGGAAAACTTTCTCTCGAAGATAAGGAAGACGAAAGACAACCAACTCTACCGAGAGGGAAAAGAAAGAGTCGTCTCAGCATACCGGATCTTGAAAAGCGCAGGGGATAAAAAAGGAACGCGCACCCGGGTCCGAGAAGTTTAGAACTTATTCTACAAGCTTAGGAAGTGAAAGGCCCGGAGAAACAGTGGCTCGAGCAAAGGTCGCGAGACGGCTCGCAAAAAACCTCGGAGAGAAAAATAGGGAGCGTTGCTGAGGGGGCCGGTGACTGGGAGGGGGAGGGAAGGACGGCGTGCGTCAAAGCCGTCGCGCAAACAAATATTTGCCACCAGGGAAGGAACTATAAGGGGAGCTAAAATGAACTAGAAGTCCTTCACTGTGATAAAAAAAATTCATTGAAAGAATGGAAAAAGAAAGCCGCCCGCCCGAGGGCCGCCGGAACTACGTGGATCCGTGCGCGCGCTGGAAGCGATCGGCAGCGAAGAAGCTCTGACGTAGGCACTCTAATAATGGTAACTGGGGATCCGGGGGTTTGGCCCGCATTGCGTCTCAAAGCGGGAGGGAACGCAAGCCGAAAGACTGTCGTTAGGATGGGTGGCACGCTTTGCCAGCTCGGGGCGTAGGCACCTGCCGGGGATCGTGGTGATGTGCTGAAGGGGGAGCCGAAGGATCTCAAAAGAGATAGATGCAGAAAGGGCGCAAAGCGCACCTCACCCTCGATCACAACCGGAGGAGGCGAACGTAAAAACGTGGAAAAGCGGAAAGAAACAGGGTGGTCTGGGGCTCGGAAGGGGAAAGAAGAAAAGGAACGTTGGCGTGGCCAGCCACTGAGAAGCCCCAGCAGAAAGGCTTCGCGTGGCGCCGGCGTCATATCTTAAAAAAGGGGGAGGAGGGGAAACGTCGCAAAGGGAAAAACCGGATCCAAGGAGGAAAGAAAGGTCACGGATGCGGGAGGGAAGGGGCTTTCCACTCATTGTCGGAAGAGGGGAGAGCCTGATGATCAAAAGGGTTTCTTGGACATGACAAAAGAGGTAGCGGTTGCAGTTTTTGAGGAAGGGGAGACGCACAGCCGTCCGAATATCAGTAAAGGGCCAAAGAACATACGCAAAAAGCTGACGGCCGATGAGGCCGCCTAGGGACTCCCGCAAAACGGGGAAGGAAAACTGCTGCTTCGCTCGCGAAAGGTCGCCGGAAAGTAAGGACTGGGAGGAAATCGCAACGGGAGAGTCGACGACGGAAAAATCGGGTCGGAAAAATCCGTGCATGAAGAGCGCCGGTTGAAAAAAGGACGATGGCTGCTAGAGAAAGAAGATTGAGTAAGGGCGTATCGAAAAGAAACCAAAAATGGAATCGCGACAATGCTATCCGTGAAAGAAA
>Ga0179593_1651267_pt1 | contig 30465 bp, 26 predicted proteins | sample CZODoug2_1_08_16_FD_185931 | JGI IMG/M metagenome (GOLD analysis project Ga0179593, IMG submission 185931) | Vadose zone soil fungal communities from Angelo Coast Range Reserve, California, USA - CZODoug2_1_08_16fungal (PacBio error correction) | ecosystem: Environmental > Terrestrial > Soil >...
TGCCAATATTAAAAAAACATCCGGGGGGAAAAAATATAAGGGGAATTCAGACCGCGTAGGGGCGAGGAGCTGGATCCAGATCTTTGCGCGGGCAAAGATTGAATCCGCTTCGCCTGAAGCAGAGGTTTAGAAAGAGGTGAAAAAGCATGAGAGCAGCGCCCTTTGCAAAAGTCCACAAGCCACTTCTAGAAAAAAGATCGGTCAAAAAAAAGAGGGGGGCAACTCCCTACCGGGCCAGGAGATTAAAGAAAATCGGCGACGTCATCAAACGACGACGAGAAAAGTCGTCAAAATTTATCGAAGTAGAAAAAAAGTTCTAGGGTCACGCTTCTCCACCCCCTAACTGAGCACCCAGAAGCAAAAGGTTGCCAAAAAGCGATGAACCCATTACGTTCTCCGCAAAGATCGGCCGAGTAAAAAAATATGAGCAGTCTCGGAATAGAGGCAACCTCGCCACAAAAATACAATTGAGGAGCGTACGAGAGAGAGTTTCCGCCCCCACCAGCGAACAGGCCGCGACCCTCGGATATCCGTATGGCAGTAGCTACGAAGGTGGGGGAACCGGAATCGGAGATGGTGGCACGTACGGCCGTCACATCCCCTCCAAGGGAGTTCAGCAAGGTTGTTTCCTGACGTGAGTGTTGCGTTAAAGGAGGCAATATCAGCGCAACGTCGATCTGTCCTGGGAGGATGGGGAGGAAAGTGTCATGGTATTTACTACGCACGCAATGTTGGGGAAGGTCAAGAGGGCATTCGTCCGCTGGGAGGCGGTAGGGCTTGGGGGAGTCCTTTTCAGGGAGATATCTGCGAAAAGAAAGGAGGGAGTTCTCTCAGGACTCTTCATCAGACCACCTCTTCCCTTGGTGATAGGTGACTTTTTGTCGGGGGAAGGAAGCTATAGGGGGGCGGGGGAAGACAAACGTAAAAGGGGCCGACGTTAGGGCCAGTGACAACTCTCAAAAATCGGACGGGGGGGGAGAGGAACGCATACATAAGCACCGCGGCTTTAGCCTAGCTCGGAGGATAAACATTCATGGCCCCTGGCTAAAAAAAGGGGACCGGACTAACGACTCCTCGATTTTAGGGAAGAAGGAAATTTTATCGTCGTTTCGCGTCAGTGTAGGTCGGGATGAAAACGGCTAGCCCGCAAGTGAAGACGAAACTCGCTCCTTAAGCAAGCCGCATAGATCGTAGGCGCGGAACGGGTTTGTGAGAAAACAGAAACAGCGAACGCAGGCAGGGACGGCAGAAAGAAATTCTCAGAAGACTAACTGTATGGAAAGGTTGTCAGGGCAACCTCTCGGTTTGGAATGGGGGTTTCAAGGGCCTCACGGGCAAGGGGGGGCACATGGGAGATAACGATAAGGAAGGGCTGGGGGGTGACCTCGGATGCCGCAGCTTTGAGGGGGGAAGGGGGGACTTCCTCACAGGAAGTCCTCCTTCCTAAAAAAAGGCAGACATCGGGAATTATAGAATGAGGGGGGTTCTCAAGTTCCTCTGGGAGGAAAAAGGCGCGGCATTAAACGAGCATCTCTGGGAGAAGGGAGAAAAATCGTCGGCGTTATTGAAAGAGCGACAGATATCATCCAAACAATGCTCAAGGGCCTCTTTCAAGATCGAATTCGCTACGAAACAGTGCAGACTAAGCCTTAAATGCTTCGCATGCTGAAAACATCACCCAAGGTACAGCGCACGGAAGAAAAACCCTAAGAAGATAGGTCCTGAGAGTCGGTAGAAGAATTTTAAACCTTCAGACACTTGCAACAACAAAGTGGAAGGAGAAAGGAAGACTTCATGAAGGACCTGTTCTACCAAGAACCGGGGGAGCGCTAAATGTACTCTTATAAGCCAAATCAAAGGAAAAGTAAGCCTTAGCCAATTTCTGAAAGGACCGATATCTGCGCTGATGGAATAGGGATCAGCGTTGGGAGGAGAGCGGGAAGAAAAGCCGGAAGCCGGACTCGTAAGCCAAAGCGGTAACGCAATGGTTATTGGGGAGCAGGAGGCAGAGAAAGAAAACTTATAAAAACGAAGCACGAAGGAGCCGCGACGGGAAGAAGTGCAAAGGCCACATCACAAAGACGGAAAACCGGGGAAAAAACCAAGAAAAAAGTGGAACATCACAGGCATGGCGCAGGGGGCAAGGCCGGTGGGGCCGAAAGACTTCAATACGACTAAATGGAGGAACATGGGCTAGGGGGACGGGGGGGGGGAGGGGTGAACCCGGATGTTGAAAGTCAGAGCGGGAAGGATCTCAACAAAGAAACTATTTGAAAAAAAGGAGTCCTCTCTAAATCTCACAAAGGGGTGAGAGAGATCGCAGCAAAAGACAAATAGGTGGGGAAAAAGGCGAGGCGTTTTGTGGGCATGGGCAAACTATGCAGAGGGGGAGGGGGACCAGTGCCTTGGGTCGAGGGGTTGTCCTGGAGGGGAGGGGTCAGTGCACTGGTACTTTGGCGGTCTCGTGAAACGCTCAATGCGTCCAAAAGGAGGAGAGGGCCCGAAGCCTCCCGCGAGGAAGCAAACCTCACCATCGCGGGGGTCGAGTGGAAATTTCAGCACTTCATGCAGGCCGAAAGGACCTTCTGCCAAATCAGAAACCGAAGCATCCCAACCCAACTTGAAAAAGGTATGTCCTTGGAATTACTAAGATAGACTAAGGAGGAAAGCTCTTGTTCCAGGTTGCCGAGGAACCTCGAACAGGGACGCGCACCGCAAATATCGAGACTACAAAAGCGGCCAACCAAGCTTTGTTGTCTCTTACGGGTGACCGGAGCCGACTCTGCTACGGCGACTCTCTCTTAGAAAAGGGGAAGGGTAGGTTGCCGTACAGGCGCGCTCGGAGAGGGGGGGTTTGTCAGGGACGACGCATTGCGGCGGGGCAACTTTGCTCGGTTCAGACTATTGTGTTTTCGAAATAGGGACCGAGGAAAAAGGCTTCAACTGTTCGTGATGAGAGACGTCGTTGGGGGTTCCGAGGAGATGCAATCGGTCTCACTCGATGCTGATGGGACCGGCCGGCCGGGAAGGGGAGCCATGATCAACGCATTCTAGAGAGGCCCGCATTAACTGAGATTTCAACTTGCAAGGGTGGATCGTGCAGAGCAAAGCATTTCAGGCGGACCTCGGGAAAAAGGAAGCCGCAAGATCGGAAGCCGAGACATGTCTGATCTGAAAAGGAGGAGTGAAACCTGGTCAAATGATCTCTAAACGGAGGCCTGACCCTGGGGGCGACAGCGGATTAGGCGGGGGCACGTACGGGGAAAGGACATCGGTGCAGTCTTGGGAAATCACCAAAAAGTCCGACTGCCAGAAAGGGCGAAACCTTTCGGAGGGAGATGTCGCTACCTTTACAAAAAGATGTCGCTATAGAACTAAGGATACACCCAAGAAAGCCGAACTTGAAAGAAGGAAGAAAGGCATCGGGAGAAAGAGGGGCAGCTCTAGTCTGGGGGGGGATCTCAGGGGGCATCGACTCCGGCTCCAAGATCATTTAGGACGGCTCGACGAGCCGATTGACCTCCTCCTCCTGCGGGAAAAGGGGCGAGAACCTTCAAATGCAGGCCTAAAAACAAACGCTGTAGGACATCGGAAGGAGGCACTTATAGCAACTCAAAATGGAACCGGGATGAGGGGGTGGGTCAGGCCCGAGGCGGGTTCTCTCAAAAGCGCCGTTGCAAGGGAAGCGTACCGTCACAGGAAAAAGGGAGAACATCTCAGTACATTCGGGTGTTAGTCAAGAATAAGGGAGACACATCCTACACTCGACGACGACGGGAAGAAGGATAGAGGGGGGTCTGGGAGGGGTTCAGTTCAGCACACGCGGGGAAGGGGCTGTGCCTAGGAGAACAATCACGGAAGAAGAAAGCGGGCCTCCACTCAAGTCTCAAATCTTACTGGTCCGCCTTGTGTGAAGGGGGGGGAGGAAAGGTGCGTAAAATATCTCGGGAAGGATGGCTGCAATAGCTGGAAAGGGGGTTGTGTGTATAAAGAGGAAGAGCTCAGGTACCTCTCTAGAAAGAATTCTCGTCAATTACCTTTGCTACGTCAGGTGGGGGAAAGAAGGCTATGTCGGGCAAAAATCTTCTTGCATTTATGGCGTGCGAAGAGGACCGAACTTTATCCTCAATGTAGAATTTCTAACCAGGACGATCGTCGGGAAGAATAAGAGTAGAATGTGGCTTGGCTCAGAGCTCCCGCACTGGAACGCAGAGGTGAACACCTCTTAGAGGATGTGGACCGATCTGGATGAAAAATTGACTTGGCCAGGGGCAAAGCGCTAGGGGGGCGGGAGGGAGACACCCTCTGCATCCTGTGGCAACCGAAGGATTGCGACTACAGACGCAGGAGAGGCGGAAACAAGATAAAAAACAAAAAGGAAAAAAAATGGCGATGCTGGACCGGAAAAGCTAAAAAGCATCATAAAACAACAAAAAAGGAGTAGGGAATAAAGACAGAAAGGGGCACCAGAAAAGAATATCTAGACACGTGGCGTGACTTGTTTTAGAGGAAGGGGGAAAGCAAGTCGAGGCTAAGCAGAAGGGAGTTCTTTGCGAGGCACGCCTTCGGACTAGCATGACGGGTTGAAAAGCGGTGAAAGGAGGAGAATCGATGAAGCGACCGAACACACCAAGAGAGGTAAGGTACCGAAGGGTCTGCGGTTGCGAACAACCCGCGCCAAGGGAAATAAAGACAGAAGCCAGAACCAGATGGTAGTTTGCACTAAGTATGTGGCGTCGCCATGGAAGGAAAAACGTGACACCGAGGATCCACGGGACTCGGAACGGCTCTACAGCAGGAAAAGGGGGAACTGTAGACGCTAGGACGCGGGAAACCATCGTTAGGGGAAAGGGAGGATTATATACTCCATGAGACTCATTCAGATAAAGTCTAGAACTTCTCCTAAGACAAACAAAAACCATGGCTGGGCCGGCGTTCGAAAATCGAACGAAGATAGATTTCACAAGGAATGCCAAAGAACAGAAAACGCCTGAGGAAATACAGGCGAGGGACGATAGTCCTGTGATTATACTGAATAGAGGAGCCTGCATCTCTATGTGTCAGCTTCACCATCCCGAAAGCTTCTTCAAACGGTTGGGACGGGAAAGAATTGCGCAACACTCCACTAAGGGGAAGTCGAGCACTCGCTGTCGCGCCGAGGAAGTGGAGAGGTCGGAACGGTATTGACAAATACCGCATGGAGACGCCAGGAGGGGCCGCTGAGGTGAGTGTGTTCTACTTCGGGAAGGTTGCCATATTCTTCCACAAGAGGTCGCGAGACAGAATCCGTGACCCTTCAGAATCTCCGTTCATGAAGTGGGGGAGGTGTTGCAAGAAGCACGCTCTCTGATCAACGTGAGGTTGGGGGAGGGTTTGGGACAAAAAGAAGCAGAAACTCCAGAGGAAAACGGCAACCCTCCGTGCAGGTCGTGATGATGGACGAGCAGGGCCGTGCAAGGGAAGTCCACATTCATGAAGTCGTCGCGACGCTCTGAGAACTTTAGGCCGAAGATTGGAGGGGAGGCTGTCTGGGCTCGGGAAAGATATAGGCGCAAAAAAGGTTTAAGCGAATGAACAACTGAGAAAGCAGGTTTTCGTGGTCGATGCCGCGGCAGGGGGGGGGTCTACGAACGACAAATAAAATGCAGATCTGGGACGAGAAAAATGAAGATCAAAACCATCACTGGCCAAACCTCAAAAGGTAGATGCCCAGGTGAAACAGCGGGTGGGGGGGGTGTTGACAGGGCCTTAGGCAAGTCAGCGAGGACCCGGCGCGAGAGTGGAAAGGCTGGAGGTGTGGGGGAAGAGTGCCTGAGTGGAGGGGGAAGGAAAAAAATACCCAGGTACGTACCTTCGAGTAATGGGACAGAGGGGGCATGGAGTGAAATTTTCTTTGGACTCACAATTACGTCTCATCAAGGGAACTCCTCCGAAATCTCATAATGCCCTCAGATAACTAGAGATTGGGACAAAGACAAAAATCAAAGGGGAAGACCAGGAGTCGGGAACTTAGGAGCGAAAATATGAGTACCCAAGGAAGACAAGCATTCTTCTGCCGCCGGACCACCGACTCTCAAACTAAAAGCTTAGTTGGCTATAAAAGATAAGGAAGGGGAATCGAGAAGGGGCAATTCCCCCCAAAATGCAACCGTACACACAACGGAAAGGGACTACTAATGACACTTCTCTAGGGAGCGCTGTAAGGTTGAGGGCAAACATCTTTTGTTTCGGGGGGAGGGATGATGCCACCAAACCAATAGAGAAGCGGGAGACAAAGACAGTTAGGAGGACGATCGAGTGATGGTAAGGAAGCGTGTCTAAAGCAGTCCGACGAGCAAGCTTATAAGGAGGAAGGCTTTACGAGATAGAGCTGGAAACGTGGGATGAGGGGAAGGGGGGGGGGCCAGCGTCAGGGAGAGAATAGATCGCCGCATAAGGATGACACCAAAGGGACCCACAGACAAAAAACCGAGGGGAAAGATCTCAAACAGATCTTTAAGAAGTCAACCATTGATCCACCTCTTCATAGGTCTCATGTGAGAAAAGTGGAATTTGCACATACTTGGGGGAGAATAGGTGGCCCTTGGATAGGATAGGGAGGATGAGTTTTTGTTGGGTATTGGCTTCCTAGCAGCGAGAGCAAAAAAAAAACTTAGGAGATCTAAGGACGCGAGACTTTCGGGAAAAACCGGAACCAGTTGTCTAGCCAAATGTGCAAATTTGCTGAAAGGGAAAACGGGACTCTTCTCGAGGGTGTTTGGGGGGGGGGGGGGGGGGGGGGGGGGGGGGGGGGGGTGTGGGGGGGGGGGGTGTGGGGGGGGGGGGTTGTTGGGGGGGGGGGGGGGGGGGGGTTTTTGTGTTGTGTGGGGGTGGGGGTTTGGGTGTGTGGGTGTGGGGGGGTGGGGTGTGGGTTGGTTTGGTGGGTTGGGGGGGGTGGGTTTTGGGTTGCCATAAGCTGGTCGTAGCCTCTTCCGCGGAGGTATCCGGGGTGCACTGGGGCGAAAGGCCTGGTGGATGCGGAGGGGGGGGCATGGGCCTGACTGTACGGTAGGGGGGGGGGGGGCAGGACGTGGTCATCGGACGAGGACGGAGCAGACCTTCAAAAGAAAACTCACCCACCATCGCGTTCACGAGAGGCGAAGAAAGCCTGCCCCAAGACGCCGGACGGCCCGGAAGACTCACCAACGACAAGTACATGAGCATTGAAGTCCTCTATACGCCGGAGACTGAGTCCGCAGAACGTTGTGCGATCCCGAAACCGCACCGAAAGCAAGACAAGACTGGCAGTCTTGTGAGGCCTGGAGGCTTGCTTATTCTCTTAACACCGATCTCGTTTGGGGAGAACGGGGGGGCGGTGCCGGGTCCGGCGAGATGGGTGTGGGGTGAAAAAGAGAATGGAGAGTAAAAAAGTGACCGGCTCTCTTCTAGCTTCAGATTGTTTCCAGGAACCGTGAGACGAGCGGGGTCGGGGGAGGAGGGGAAAGCTTTCGTGCTTATCGAAGAGAATTGAGAGGGGAGGGGGACACAGGTGAGGCCACTGGCCTGATAGGGAAGGGGAGCAAAGACGCGGAAAATTGAAGGAATGCACCCCCCATTAAGCGGGGAAAAGGCCAGAAGGTGACGGTTCAGAGGAAAGGGAAAGAACGACAAGCAGTCGGCGCTCCGGAACATGGTGATTGAAAAAAAAAAAATGATATAAAGGATCGGTCGCGGGATCCATAACGAGACCTCGAGAAGGAAAAAAACTTTTAACGATCGGTGCATCTAAAGGAAGATGGGGACCAGCGGCTTCTGCTTCAAGAATGTCAGGGAAGAAGGACGACCGAGGAATTGCGGGCAGCCCAAAGGGCCGCGCAATCGGAGAGAAAAAGGGCTCGCTGCAGCAAAAGGGGGGGCGACTTCACCTCTGAGAAGAAGAGTTAGAACGCGGAAACAATCGAACTTAAATGCCGAAGAAAATGAAGAGATATCTACTACCTGGGCCTAGGGAGGGACGCTAAGTGGTCGGGTCGAGATCACAAGTCATGGGGCTGAATGTGCTCGACGAGCCGCTGTGCGCCTCGCCGAACGCCTACGGGAGGACGCGTCTCGACAGGAGAACGGAAAGGTCAAATACGTGATCTTTCGCACGACATCAGCGTGCAGGCTTCTCGCAAAGGGACGTCACCATTTGCGATTTTCAAAAGGAGAGGGTCCTCCCGAGCGGGGCGCCTGCGCGAGGTCTATAAAGGAAAGGGCAGTTCAAAAGTAACAGACGAAAAGCCGCAAAAATTCAGGGAGGGGGGGAGTAATACCTTCGGAAAGCCTCCACGAGAGATCTCTATGTCGACGAAGTCTAGGGGGGGGGTTGCCGCAACGCCGGAATCTTAAGACGCTGGAGGGCTGGGAATCCGGCACCAAAATCGAGACTCTGGCGTCAACTCCCGAAAGAAGAGAAACGGGCTCGTGCTAGTGAACAGGGTCGGGTCTCATTATGTAAGGGGCGGGGAAAAATCTATAGGGAGAGGTGCTCGCAAGACCGACGAGCAGTGGGTGTAAAGCTATGGAAAGAAAGAATTTCAAGAGACTGAAGGAGCGCGAGGGACAACGATGTTATCTCTCACAAAGAAAATTGGGGCGTTCAAGCTCTCCGGCACTTTCTCTCGATGCTGGAGGGGAGAAGGGGACTGGAGCCGACGGTTTTCGTGGAGGAAGGGGGCGCCAAAAGCGGAAGGTGGATACTCATCTATCTTGGAAAGAAACGACCAGGGGGAGGAGCACTTAACCTGTCCACCAGGTACGCAGCGTGGGGACCTGTGGGCAGGTCAAGGTTGGGGGCTGTAAGATTATTTAGCAAAGAAAAAGGACACCGAAGAAAAACCAGTCATGGAGGGAAAAGCTAATAAATAAAAAAGCGTGAGGCGAGACAGAATACCGCGCTTGAGTCATGGCGTAACAAAGAAAAAGTGGCAACGAAGCAATTATAACTTCTTCTCGATGTGCTGTCAATCTAAAAAGGATGAACAAAAGGAGGGGAATTCAGGCCATAGGAAGGAAAGAAGCGAAATCGCATTAGATCTTTGCCGTGTCCTCAAGGGCGAGGAGCGAGACGAGAAAAAAACATTCTTCTGTGACAGAGGACAATGGGGCTTGGGGGAGACAATGAGGGTGGAGGCGGTGCTAGCAATGACTTACAAGCAGAGAAAGAAGTGAAGCAACCGTCACAGCATTTTCTGTACTAACCAAGAATGAAAAGCGGCGCCGCGGGGGAACACCTCCCCCGTTCGACAAGGAGAAGAGAAGCAACAAGAGAGGGGTTTCGGAACGAATCACGGGGGGAACAAAAAACATGTTGAAACGAAACACCTGAAATTCGAGAATCTAGGCAGACTCCTGGAAAAAGGGAGAAAGCCAGCAGGAAACAGCCGAACGTGACAGAGGGAGAAACAACATCTTCGGGAGAAAGCAAGGGGAGGATAATCGTCCCATTTGCAAACTTCATGCGTGATAGTCTAGCTGCAAAAGAACCACAAGGGACTGCAGTCGGGTCTCTCAAGACTGTCCTATGTAGGGAAAAAAAACGTCATGAAATAAGTACTTGGGAACAGAAATGAAAAGGCCGCGGATATCCTTTTCTGGAGTGAAACCTTAAATATTCTAGGATTAGCCAGCAGGTTCACAAAAAAAAACAAAGGAGGAACATGTTGACTTGCTGCTAACTTTCCACAACGAGGCCAGAAGAACCTTACGAAGCACATCTCGTGGGGGAAAGGTGGATCTTGAAGGGGAGTTAGAAACTAAAACCGCAGATGTGTGCTGGGCCTAATTAGGGAGAATGCGGAGGGGTTTGTCCGTACGATCTCCAGGCCGCGGAAAAGGGAAACCGCCTAGCCCGAAAAAGAACCAGTCTCCCATTTCATAGAGGGGAGATACGATCGAAAAAAGAGGGGGAAAGACAGCACGTAATTTTGCGTCGCTTTCGGATTGACAAAAGGGAAAGGAAAAGCGACGCGCGGCAGGCCGAAAAGAGGGAGCAGAGACCTGAAGCGCTATGCCGATAAAAATCAGGGAGGGAAATACATGGACATTCGTTCTTTCGCGGCCCCCACCGATGCCTTCGGGGGGGCAAAGGAATTGTAAATGATAGATTTATGGAGATCAGACGCCAAGTTGAAGCGCATCTAAGAAGGAGGGGAAATAGCAGAGAAAAGTTTTGAAAGGGTCGAGGTAAAGGGAAAGTGGGTGGTGACAAAGAAAAAAAAGGCGAAAGAAGCCTAAAACCTTAGCGCGTCGAAGGGGCCTTATGTGTCCTGCTCGGTTTATCTAGCATGTTAAACATCGGGGGTTGGAAAATTGCTTCTCTTGAAGATCAGACGTCATGGGGGGAGCAAAGCTCCGAGGGATCGGGAATTTTTTTGACAGAGGTGTCCTAAATGTCGGGTCACGGTACGGGGAAAAACGAAAACTTAAAAGACCCGTAACGGCAGTGAGGAGCAGAGTTAGACTGTGCTCATCTGAACTGAGGACGATAGAGACTAACAGCCCTCAGAGAATGCGAACCATATTCCAACGCAAAAGTAAGAGAATACTAAGACAGCCTAAGATCAGAAACAGACGACAAAAATTCCGGGAACATGGAAAGGGGAGAAAGAGCGCCAGGGAATGATTCATGACCGTGATACAAAGAAAGTCCAGATCTCGGGGGATGGAAAAGGAAAACTAGTCTTGGGAACTATTCTGGTAAGATAAGAGGAACGGCAAGCCCTGTCACTTCGAAAGAAAAGAAAAATGAAACCTTTAAAAAAAGTAAAAAAAGTAAGGTTCAGTCTTTTTGTTGGAGGCTTATCTCCACCATGCTCTCGGACAGTGACTCACGAAGGATTAACGGAGACGATAAAGTGTGAGTTCAGAGGGAAGCTGAAGCGTTTCCTACTTCCAAAGTCATGAAAGGGAATTATCCTTTACCATCGACAAAGCGGCACTGCATGTGGGGGATTGGCCGAGCCAAGATAGACAGCGCCGAAGCACGATGACGACCACGTACTACACATAAGGAAAAAAACAAATAGAATCAAGAGCATTGCCAGCCAACGAACCAGCAAAAGCATCCCATCTGAATAGGTACGTTCCGCCCGAAGGAAAAGAAGTCCCTGGAAAACGAAGGAAAAAAGGGGGGGAAAACCCTTCTGCTATCGGATGCAAACCATTTATGGTTGTTGTACAAGGAATAAGGCAGAGCTCTCAAAAAAAAAAAACATGGGAATGGGGACCGGGATCGTACGTTCGCAACCAATTGGGTGTGATCCTCCGGAAAGAACCATGGGCACTCAGGCGGAGTTACACGGAAAGAGGAGTGAGGCCACGGGAGGGGGGTTCATCGGCGGCAGGATCGAAATTGTAGGGGAAGATCTGGGGAAGGATGCTTCGGATCTGGTGTCTGACACTGAGTAGGAGGGACCGGGGAGGTCAGACGTGCAGACGCCTTCGACGACTATGGGCGAAAAACTCCGGCGATGCGACCTCACCTACAAATCGAGCGGGGAAGAGTTACCGCTGAGGGACCCTGCCCGGAATTAAAAAGCAGCAACATCCAAACGCTCATGAAGGACATCACTGAACGTAAATGATCGGGAAGGGGACCCGAGAGGCGTGATTGGCGGCGAATCAAGGGAACATGTGGGGGGGGCATCCTCAGAGCTCAAATTCCAAAGGGGAAAGTCGCTCTTACAAGCCGTCTTCGTGTGCCGAGGGTCTGACCGCACCGGGACGCTAAAAAAAAATATATCGTTTCGAACGGGGGGGAGGGTGAAAAAGCGCTCCTTGCGAGTGGAATCTGGCAACTGCTGGGCGCGAAGAAAAAGCCACTGTTGTCCGCCGAGGTCGAGAGGTAGAGGAAGAAAAAGATCAAGGTTTCGGGCTTGACGGGAAGGCGTGAGGGAGAAAAAAAAAAACTATGGAAATCTGCTCTGATGGTCAGCATGCAAGAGGGAAATAAAAGCAGGATCTATTGTCTCCCGCCAAGGGGAGGCCAGAAAGGCCTCAAAAAGGGCACGGTTCGGAAGAAGGATTTCGGAAAGCCGGGAGCAGGGTCCAGGAGATAAAGATCGAGGAAACGAAAACGAAGATCCATTCCGTCTTCCGCTCCTAAAAAGACGGAAAACAAAGGTAAAGATCTAAAACGGATCACCCGAAGGGACGGGAAAAAAAATCAAGGACTGTCGAAAGGTGATGAAAGAAAGCGTAAGAAGAGCTTCCCTCGCGTATTGCTTTCGGGTCCAGATCACCACGGGAACGGCTATCGATGCTACGAGCAGGCTGACGGAGCTAGATGCGACTTCAAAAAGGTCGCTATATCGAAGGGCTAGCCCGAAATCCACGAGAAAGGATGATAATTGGCAATAGGCAGAAAGGCATCGAGAGGGGGAGCGAACTTTCAGAAAACGACTGGTGGGGTAAGAGCTCAGACGGGTCTCCAATCCGGGCCTTGGCTAAAAAGAAATAGCTTTCTTGCAATCGAATCCGTCCGGGAAGATGGGGCGTCTAAAAAACTGGTCCAAGAAAGAGCAGAAAGGAAATTGATCGTAGAGAGATTGAGAGGAGGATTACAAGTAACCGGAAGAGGACAGGTGGCTGATGCTTTTCGCGACAGAAACGCCGGGGATGACTATAAGGGGCACCGGCGAAAGTCTAACAGAAAAAGGGATAGAAAAAGGCAGAGGAAGACTCCGGCAAAAACTGTTCGGAGGGGGGCAATACTCTAAGGCAAACACATCCTCCACGACCATCAGACGTGGAGGATCGGGTGGGCTGGGCAACACATGCTGAGACGCAGTAGGGTCGTTAAGCGGCCAGCCGGCACATCTAAGGCGCAGATATCTCGGCCTCCCGAACACATGAGGCGCGGCGGGGGGCAAGGAAGGGGGAGGATATGGTAGGGGGGAATACTGTGCTGGGAACTCTCGCTAGAAGTGGCAGCGACCGACAGGGAGAAGGGCGTGGGGGTGGAGGAGAAGATCATAGACCGCGCCTGAAAGGGGATCTGCAAATCGGGCTCTGATGATACTTCTCAGAGAAACAGACAAGTTTTTGCTTTCGCGCTCTATGGCTGGCAACGGTTCGGTGAGGGAAGGGAGGGACCGTTCACGAGGTCATGGGGCGGCAGTGTTCTGAAAATTTGTCGACCTTTGCTACAAACACCGCGATCTTGATGGGAAAAAGGGGGAAACAATCTCGAGCGTGTGTGCTCGCGCGTTTTGGCCCTGAACCGGACGCGTGTCCACCAGGGCCGCAATACCTCTTGAGTTTTGGGTTTTGTGGGGAATGTAGGGCAATGAGAGGCGGGGACCGGCCATTTCGACACGCTATCACCCGAGCAAGACAAATCAAGACGTGCCGCAAAGAAAAGAAGTGGCTTCCGCGGCAGCTACCTCGCATGACGAAACAAGAGACTGACAATCGCGAGGAGTGCAGCGACCAAAAACTTCAAAAAAAACCTGGTGGTCTATGACTGGCAAGCAGAAACAAACACAAACGGAGGGGGGAAAGAACTGTGTCCAGAGAGCATCAAGCGTAGTCAGTTAGTGGACCCTTGGGGAAAACTTTCCGGTCATGATTAGCCTGCAAACGACGGCAGAAAACAGGGGGATTTTCGAAAAAAAGATGATTTTCGCTCGCATGACGGGGGGAGAGGGGTGCTCGCAAGAAGAAAGAGAAATCGCCGCTGGGCAGCAGATCAGTTGCGGTCATGGGAAAAAAGCGGAGGCTTCCCTGGTTGGGCAAAAGAACGCGGGCAAAGGAAACGTGTCGAGCGCGAACACCATATCGAGAGTTGGGAGAAGGTGCACGATCGAGGGGTTGGGGGGAAAAAGGCGTAAAGCCTTTAAGGGGGAAAAAAAGGCGAAAGTACTACCAGACCCTCAAATCGCTCATCCTCAGCAAAACAGAGAAACGACATCGAGGGGGAACGGGAACCGCCAAATCGCTCGACAAGATTCGGCCCGAATGGTATGCGAAGATGCTCGGGGAATTCGAGGGATCTGCGTAAACACCACGAAGGCTGGGCGTCCTCTGGAGAAAAAAGCCAATCCGAGCGAGAGAGTCAACTCCGAACAGGGGGGAGACCAGGGGTACTGGCAAAAAAGAAGAGTGGCTCGAGGAGGATCAAGTGTAGGCAAAGAGATTTCAAAGTCCATTGTGCGATGGAGGCCAGTGGAAAAAAAACCGCCAGCGTCACAGCAGCCGGTCGGGAAAAACAGCGTAAAAAGAGCGAAGAGAAAAGGAAAAAGACGTCATCTTCGTGGAGTCTTGGATCTTGCACGGAAGGTCTGAACAAATCCGAACCGACAGGATGGGACTTCAACAGGCGATGGGGGTCGCCAGAGGGGAGCCTGGCCAAGTTCAAATCCTGCAAATGGTCAGAGACACCGCCTCGGGCAACAAAGTCATCAGCACCGCTCCCTGGGAGGGGAAGGGTGCTATAAGCGTCTGATCTATGAGGGTGTTCAGAAGAAAAGACGGAAGTTCGTCGAAGCAGGGGAGAAGCAGACAAAAATAGGTTCGTAGCGAGGCTGCATCATCGGTGGGAGCCGAAGGGGAGGGGAGGAGGCCATACAAAAGGGAGAGAGAGAAACTCACATAGTTTCGACCTCTGGACTCCAATAGATGCAAATGAAAAGTTGAGCCGAGTGAATCATCGGCGGGGTGGGGGAATTGTCGGGGTGTATCGGGAATAGGGGGAAAAAGGACAGAAAGTCAGCGAGCACGTTCAGGTTTTCTTAGAACGATATCCGAGGAAACATTTTGGGGGGTCGATCAACGAAGGAAAAAATCGCAGTTTCAGGGCTCTGGAAAGATCGTCAGACCGAAAGGGGGTCCTATCTGGGGTGACCCGAGCAGTGGGAAGTGTGGGAATATCAGGGGATGTTCCGAATAGAATTTGCTCGGAAGATCCTATCTTGATCTGAGTTTGACCGGTGACGGAATGCCAAGCCGAGATGAGGGAATGGAGCAACTTTTAGGAATTAAGCAATCCTTAAGCGGAATCGGAAAAGGTCATTCAGGGGTGTGCATAATGGTACTGAGGGATAGGTGCAATAATCCTATCAAAGAGAAAAAAACCGGGATAAGGACAAGGAAGGATAAAACTAATGAATCCCTAACATAAATTGCGAGAACGGACGAAAACAATTCGGTAACCTATTCAGGACGACCGAGAGGAAGTTACAGAATTATCTAAATGAAAAAATATCACCAAGCCATTATCTCGGCCGAACAGGAAAAACGCCTTCGGCCAGAGGGTACTGAACCGCGCCGGGGAAAGCGACCCACTCAAAAGAGGATCAACGAAACGAACTTCCGCCTGCGTAACGGATAACCTGGGGGGCGAGAATCCTGTGTTGGTCGAGCGAACAAAGGCAACTAAAACAGGCGCAATCTATAGAGTAGCATGAGATGAAGACGGGGGAATTTTCCGCTTTTAGGGGAGGAGCGGTCAACTACTTATGCCCAAGGAAGGACGGGAGTCGAAGCGCCTTACTCTGACATAAACACGATGGTTAGTAGGTGTGCGTAATTTCATGGTCTGAAATACCGGACAACTGCTCACAGATGTACTCCCACGCCCGTCCTAAATTGAAATTAAAAAAAAATCGAAAGAATCATCTGGTCAAAGCTAAGGAAACTCCTAAAGTTGCAACTTTATCAACGCGGCATATTCTCCTATGAAATAACCAAGTGAAAGGGTTTGACGAAGAGAAAACTTTTACCGACAAGGGGGAACAAAGGGCAGTGAGGAGGAGATAGCAACACAGCCAAAGGGTCAAGGGGGGTGATATTCCTAAGGAATCTCTCGAAACAACAAAACAAAAAGGATTATGGAATAAAATCCTCTCGACTTTAGAAAAGGGGGGGTACCTATCGGAGAGCGCAATTTCATCAATCTGGGAGAGGTGGGGAGTTCCTCTCAATTCGTCCACTGCACCGCTGACTCAAGGTCGCCTAGCCGAGGGGATCCATTGGACACTTTGAGAAACTGTGTGGGGGGAGATGCGGAGATGGTTCATTGCACTTAGGTGGGTCGGTCTGCACAAAACCCAACCCCCCGTGGGTCATCGTGTGGCTCGGAAGCGGCGTCGTGGTCATCCTTGCAGAAGAAAACGCGAAGACACCAATGGAGGGACCGGGGGAGCAGGGGGGGGATGCTTCTAAAGCCTGCCGCGGCTCGGGCCAAAGTCGTCCAACGAAAGAGAGGAAAAGCGCTGATAAAGGAGGCCTGTCAAACTATTCTCTTAAAAGGAGAAAGGGTCGCGATAGCCTTGGGCCATTGGAACTGGGGGGGAGAATCCGGTAAAAAAAAAGGGGGAAAAGAAAAAAGGAAAAGGTGTGGCGGATAAAAGGGACGATCGGGGAAGGGGGTAGCTCATGGTGAACTCGGGATGCGGTACTTGCTCGGGCGTTCGCATACGCAGCAGGTCGAAAGCAGTTTTTTTCCTGGGCCGCGGATGGTGGATAGGCTGCCGCAGAAAAAAACTGGGACCAACTGTTTGGAAAAAAGCGAGGTGGTTATAGAGAAAGGCTGCGAGGGGAAGGAGGATCTTCTTCGCTGTAAACGTTTACTCGAACGGTTCGGCATCTAAAACGGGCTGCAAGGTGGGAAGGCGCGGGCCAAGGTGCGGCAATTACCAAAGCAGGTAGGAGGAAGGAATAAAAAGGAGGAAGAATTCCTAGGCTATGCCATATTGCGGTTACTGTAAGTCAGGGAAAAAAACAGGCATTTCGGCGGAGCGCGCGGGGCAGCCTCAATATCGGAGCCGAAAGCAGCGGAAATGGAACAGACTGAAATGCAACAAAAAAGAGGGGGTACTGATCTCGGTTCTCTAACCGTTCCGGGACCATAGTCTGGCGCAGAAATTATGCGTTCCGGACAAACACCAACCGGCGGATGTCGTGGCAGAGCAAAAAAAAAAATTGCGCGGCTCTGACAAATGAAAGGAAAGGAAGGCTCTGTCAGGGCTAATATGCTCTTCACCTAGGGCGAGAAACGGAAAGGAAAACCTAATACACGAAAGTACCTCGCAGAGGATAGCCAAATAACTGGGACGATGGGGGAAGTAGGGATATTTCATCTGCGCTCCAGAGTGGGATGCTCAAAACAAAAAGGATGCGGGCACCCTAGCGCAGCCTCGCTGTATGAGGAACATAAAAAAGGAGGAACCAAGTCAACCTTGGGAAAGGGAGGAAAGATCACTACATCTATCTTTCTAGATGAATCCCAGGTGAAAGGCGGTGCTGGGTGAAAAGGGGAAGCTTCTTTTTTGAGCGCCGGGATCTATAGAAAGGTTCAGAAAGTCTAACAAAAAGAAACGTGGGCAATTCAATCCTAGAAACAGACTGTTCGATGGCATACATATTATGCCAGCACACGACTCTCGATGAGGAGCGAGAAGGCTGGCGCTGGTGTTGCCTAGGGGCAAAGTCGGGAGGGGAAGGGGGGGGAGGGGGGGGGGGAAATGCAACGGCACAGAAGGGGAAGAGAAAAAAATCTTTCCTCCCCTCCATAGCGCGGAGCACGTGCTATGTCGAGTCGCAGTCGCGGTCATGCGTGAGGGAAAGATCTCGCGAAAGGTGCGGTCAAGAACCATCGTGGTGTTCAGAATATCGAATATTGGACCCTCTCTGAAGGAGCTGCAGAAAGTTCGGAAACTAAGGAAGAGCGCTGCGAAAAGATTGGCTTGGACCGCGCGGAGGAAAGGGACGGCTGCTGCTGCGGAGCCGCCTGAGGAACGAACAGTGACGAAAGGTGTTCGTACCTGTGAAGACCAACCGCGTCGTCGTCAAGGTGCTGGCGCTCGCAAACAGAGCATGACGCGGCGCGTTTCCAAAAGGGCGGCTGGACTGGAGTAACGCAATAAAAAATTGTGGGGGCGTGGGGGGGGGGGGAAGGGGGCAAGAGTAACGATTCGATGTTGCGAAATCAACTGGCAGAGGGGACGAGCAACAACGGAAGAAAAAAGAAAAGAAAAAAGGGATTGCTTCGATTCGAAGCAATGAAAAAGTAAATGCTGGAAACCAATTATTTATGAGGGAAAGGAAAGGGGGATGGAAGGAAAATCAATGCTACAAAGGGAACATCCTCAACTAGAAAGGCCGGCCATCGAGGGCCGGAAGACTATCAGGCATAATCAGTGCGTGACTAACATTGGCCGATGAGCGGAACTCAAAAAAAGACAATCCATGTCTTGTTCTTGGCAGAGTTCAAAAGGGAAAAAATGAGGAGGAGAGCAATGACGTTTTGAAATTCACACTCAACACAGCCGCTTTTTGCAAGGCCGGACAGTAACAGTTAAAAAGAAAACGGAAACCAACTCGCCTCGGTACAAAGCGCAGGGGGGGGCGTTCGGGGAAAAAAAAAGCGAACAGGGGGGAAATCCACCAGGAGAGATTGCTAGCGATCACTATCTCGGTGGCGAACAGCTGAACACCTTGAAACAGTAAGGCACGGTCAGATCCAAAAAAGGAGAATCCAGCAGCAGAGAAGGTGAACACAGAGGGGGAGGCTCGAACGTCACATCGTTCTCCGCGATAAAATTGCCGCGACAATTGGGGATGCGGCTGACATCGCTATTCGAGAGGGTTCAGAATCTCTAAAAAAAGGCGGGAAGGGGGCTGATCGCCATCCTCAGATATTTTCCGCACTGCCAGACTAACATTGGCGAAGAATAATGCCTACGTCCTATAAAAGGGGGAGTCCAGAAGAAAAGGTTCTTCAAAGGAAGGGCGAAAGGTGCCAGCGGCCAGCTGACAACATCCTCCACTAGTAACAAGGGAGCCGGCACCGTTGAAATCGACACGATCTCTCCTGAATCGAGGGAGTCTCGGAGTTTAGTTGGGGGGGCATAACGGGGGAAAGGGGGAGAAGGTTGAACACCCTCTAAACCGCAGATTGGCCATTGCGGCGGCTGTTAGAATCCGAGGGGGTGGCCGGGAAGACTGCACCCGAAGAAACAATCACTCGGGAGAAACAGAATCATAAAGAGACTTTATCTTTACTGTTTGCTGAAGGAACGATCAGGAGTGAGATACTTCAGCAATGAATTTGGGGGGAGGGAGGAAAAGTGCCATTTTTCGCCATCACGCTAACAAGGCGGCGAGGCACTCCAGCATCGGGAGAGCGGCACCTAAGGAACGGAAAAGGCGAGGAAGGGAGGACTGGCAGAGGAAGGGAGAAACCATCTACGCCCTCTAGGCGAGGCCGAGATTTTACAGGCTGGTGTCTCGGCGGTGGAAAAGGGGAAGAGCAGTTAAAGGGGGAAAAGCTTGTCGCAAACCTAAGAGGGACAGGAAGTTGAACGATAGTCCACAGTTGTGATCAACTGAAAAAAATCAGCTAGGGACCAGTCGGAAGAAATACTTATCGAGGAAGACTGAAAGAAGGTAAAGTCATCTTTCTTTGAATAGAATCATGGTTGTTGAAAGAAAAGGTTTAGGATCATAAAGATCTCACGTCATGACGATCTTGGCGGAAAAAGTGTTGCCGCGCGCTGCGAATTGTCTAGGAAAAGGGGGGGTCCCACCATTTCATAATTCTGAGAGGGGAAGGGGCAAGAGGATCATAGATCCTGCGTTTGAAAAAGTACTTCGCCAGGCCGTAAAAAGCCCGAGCAGTCCTATCAATATACGAGCTCAAGAAGAAGAAAAAGTTCAGCCGAAAAGAAGAAAACGGAAGAGGAAACGGGGGATGGAAAAAGGGCCGATCCTGTCCGCTCGCATTCCGCCGAGCACACCCATCGAAGGACATGAACTCGGAAAAAGGAACAAAAAGCGGAGTTCAGGGAAAGAAATGGTTCTTTAACCTAGGCAAGCCCGGGTCAAAGTCCAGAGACGAAGAAGGAACAGGAGCTCGACCGAAAGTGGCTAAAAGGGGTTGTGTGCGGGAAGAGACACCAGAAAATTTCCTAACTGCATCGAAGGCGTCAAAGCGGAAATAAAGGCAAGGTATCAGCGTAGCTTTAACTCTCGTGAGCGTGCCGACGGCGGCCGATTGCCGCAGGCCGACGTCGCGCCGGGAGGCGCTCAAGCGGGGATGGGGCGGGACGAGATCATCTTCGCTAGATCCAAGAAGATTAAAAGAAAGTACGAAACGCCCACTGCCTCCTCCAAGAATTGCAACGACAAAGCAAGTCAGACAGAGACCAGATTTTTCGGCCGAAACAGACAAAGGGAAATCCTAGAAAAATAAGAGAGGACTATAAAAAGGTACCGTGGAGGCCTAACTATCAGGAAAAAACCAATAGTTGATGACCAATGGCGGCGATAGAGAGGGAAAACCGATGCCTTTGTTGATAGGTCAGCGGCACAAAAAAAAACAGTAGTATTAGAATAAAGCAAAGGAAGGGAAAAAAATCTCACACCTAAATGATCTCGCTATCGGAGATGGCAAATCTGTTATCGGTCGAGTCAAAGGTCGGTCGGGGCGCATGTGTAGGGGGAAGAAAATCCTCTTGGTCGAGAGTTTCACTTGAAGGGCAGAAATCTGGTTGAAAAATTTCGTGGTGGGAAAGGGGGGGAAAAATGCTGCTGCGAAAGAGAGATTGCGTTCGGACGAAGGGAGTTGGGGTATAAGAAGAAAATGGACTCGCCCTCACCTAATCGCGTAAGGCAGGTTACCGGCGGAGAAGAAGCCCGGCCTGAAAAGGTGCGAGGGGGAAAGAAACCTCGAAAGAAGACAATATTACCTCAAGGTCTCTAATGGAATGACTTAAAGTGGACGAGTGCTTCCTACTCAGGGTTCGGTCATGATGGGGCGAAAAATGGAAAAAAGACGGTTTACCGTACTAGCGCCTACAAGGAGGGCATCTTTATCTCGGGGCATGTGACCGTCTGCCGCAAGAGGACCTTTACCTATCGTCTTGAGAAGAGGGTGAGGGGGGCGTTCAATCGAGCGAGGAAATTGTGGGAGGCGTCATACGACTGCTGGGAAATGCGATCGACACGTAGGGACATCATGGGTGAAATGGGGGTTCGCCGAAAAGAAAGGGAGCTCTGTTCGGGATTCCGCTTTCAGGACTCGCACGGATGTCCGTCATCCTGAAAAGGATTCTGCGCAGTGAAAACCGAAGGGAAGGCTCCATATCAAAGGACTATGAATGCAGCAATGCCCGATCCGAGCCGGAAGAACGGCACGGTGCGGGGGAAGTTTGGGGACAAAAGAGGTAGTCGAGGAAAGAAATGCCAATCAAAGATTCGAAAAAAGTCACTATCGTCCGAAGGAGAAGAAAACCCGCTTTTCAACTTATCTCGGGGCTAGACCCGACAGGCAGGGACCATAGCGAGAGGAAGGCTGAAGGGCGGGAGTCCGGAAGAGAGACCTCTTATTTGCGCAGGGGTCGTTCAGAACCAAACGCGCCTATCCTAAAACCTGCGCTCAGCAAAGAGAGAAATTCGATGCAAAAAAATAGGTGAGAGAATAAGAAGGCTATTCAAGGAAAAAAAGAGGGACAGCGACTGATAAAATTCCTCTCCTCAGGAGGAAAGATTATATCGGGGTGAGGGAACTTACCTATTGTAGGGCCAAGGTGGTCTCTGGAATCGATCAGAGCAAGGGGCTGCGTAAAAAAAAAAATATGAAACTTTCTGCAATCGAAGAAGTAGGAGGAGAGGAAGAAACACTGTTCAACTCAACGTCTAGGACCGCCAACTGCACCCGCAGGATCGTCACCGAATAACAGACGCGCGGGAGCGAAAACAAGACACTCAAAGTCATGAGGAAATATGTTGCTGACTGGAGCCCGATTCGTTCTCGACGGACCGAGGTGCAGGAAGAATATACCGTCAAGGTCCCGAAGTAAGAAAAAAGAAGAAGAGACGGCAGAGGTCAGAAGAATTGAGGTTTGCGGGCATACCTTCTACTCCAACTCCCGACTAACTATCGACAGTGCGCGAAGGCTTGCGTGTTGGTTTCCAAAGGTCAGGGCAAGTCCAAAAGCTGCACTTTGGATGTTTCCCGGGGAATATACAAGCAAGATTAAAAGACGAGAACTCGGCCAACCGAAAGGATGCGCGCGCCGGCATGGCATCCAGCAGTGCAGAGAAGTTCGCCGTGCATATGTGCGGTAATAGGACAGAGACCTAAAACAATCCAGCAAAAAGGGAAAAGACCAGGGGGAGGGGGGGGGGTAGCTATTATCCATCCGAAAGCCCGCGGACGCAGATGTCGCTGCACGAATTCCCGGAGAGTAAAATTGTTGCGAAAAAAAAAAAAGGAGATGTAGGACACTTGAGGAGAGCTGAAGGTATGGCCAGGGGGAGGAGGGTAGGATCGACCTTATCCTGCACTGTAAAGGTGTTTCTACGGGTTGCAGGAGACACACATAGAAATACGTCCCGAGCACAGTCTCGAGGGGGATCTGCCGACCTGTGGAACACTGGAACTCGGGGCAGTTCACACAATCAAAAAAGAGGGTTGGAAGAAGAGGGGGAGCCGTTTTGTGGTCTTGTTATTTGCAAGAGTCGCGATTCATAAGTCAGGCGAGCAACGCTATCAACAGTCATGGCGAGCGAAGCATCCAGTTAAGGCGGGGGGGGAGGGCTTCAAAGAGGGAATGACGGAAGTCAGGAAAAGGAAGAAATGCAAAGGAAGAAGGAAGGAGAAAGCTCTTAAGGGAAGCTTTTTCGCTACTGGCAAGATGAATCAACACAAAAAAACCGATGATGATTAAAGAGAGATGATTGGAAACGGCCGCATACAGCCTCCATCAAGAGAACGCTCATTGAAGAAAGGGGGACAAAGGGGCCTTTAAGTGAAGGGAGAAATATCGAGAGACGAGCAATCCCAGGCGAGGAGAGGCAAGATTGTTCTTCGCTTCGCTCGAAACTGTATTATGACGCCCCTCATCTCCTGGGCAGCAACCGTCACATGAACAAAAAACATTGAGGTAATTCGAAAAAGAGGGAAACCATATTCCTAAGGAGGACTGGGGGTAACAAAGCCCTCGTGAAAGCGAAGAAACGGTCTTCAGCAGCACAAGAGCAGATTTTGCAAAGAAGAAAAGATCGTTTGGGAAAAGAAAGAAGGGCAGGGAAAAAAAAAGAACAGGGTCTCCCTGCTTGAAGCTGAATCCATACATCTGCAGCACCATTAGAACAGGAGTCGGTCAACACAAAAAGAAATTTCTTTCAAATCCAGGGGGAGAGGGGAAAGAAAACATTGATCTCCTGTCATTGCGAGGAACTAGAGAGGATCAGGGGGAGCCACACACGCACTCCATGAAGGCCAGAGTCTGTCAGGAGAAATCGAAAAGGAGCGAAAGGAGGGGAAAAACCTCATTCCCCGCATCCCACAGGTCTACCAGACATGAAGCCCTATGCCGGGTAGAAAGGTGGCCCGAGGTAGAAAGGGAATAGTATGGGGTGGGAAGGATTACATACTGCAAAAGATCATTCATTTCCTTTCCCTATGCCGTAAAAACACGATCGAAAGAGACCGGGATAAGGAGTCTATTCTGCGAGGGTGGTTGCTTTATATTTGACGGGGGCCCGCGAACGGTTCTGCACTGTCAGAGGACCAGGTCGGCTAGTAGGAGGGGGGGGGGGAGACTTCTTGGCTGGTGTGGCGGAGAGATAAAAGGGCAACAACGGGGAGTCAGGTTCGCTACCTCATTCTTACAAGTAGCCATCTCCCTTTTTCACGGGGTTTCGGAGAGCACGAGCGAGTGGATTCCTCGACGATCAGCACGTGTGAAGTTCAAAAAAAAGAACCTAAAGACTCTTCGGAGAGATACAAAAAGGTGTCTTCTAAAAATAAGCGATCACCTTCGTCTTGATCGAGGGCCTAGACCAGGAGATGGCCGCTAGGACGCCCGCCGAGATCTCAGAAAGGCGGATTTTAGGGAAGGAAAGTGTCTCGCTTTTTATGAAAACAGTGTAAAATATCAAAAAATCTCTCATTTAAGCTTGAGGAGGGCGCCTGCAGTACGAAAATCGATTCGATAGCCAAGTGACAAAACGAACAAAAAAAGAGGGGCAGGATTATTTTAGACGGCACTACCCTACTCACGCCGCCGCCATGGTCCCGGCATCGAGACCCCGGTCAATGAATCCGGCGCAGGGAAGATCCGGAAGGCTTCAAGGTCGAAAGGGAGGGAGGGGGATATTTTTGACGCGGCGGCACAGAAATGCGGGGCGATGTTCAGAAATTGCCAAAATGCCGGCCGCAGTAATTTCGAAGTCATTACTGAAGAATCCTGAGTGAAATCAGGTCAGTCTCCGGAAAAGAAACGCAGAATACAGCGTCGGAAAAGAAGGAAAGGGGAAAAGAACGGAGCGATTACATCCCGAAAGAAGAAGAATTCCCGACCAGAGCAGACAGTTCAGCAGAAGAGAACAAAAAAAAAGAAAGTATTAGAAAAAGAACGCGGAGCTTGTCCCGGAATGCAATGCTATAAAACCATCGAAAGGGACTAAAAAAACGGAAAAGACAAAGCGTGAGGGGGGGGGGGGGGAAAGTAACAATAATGTCTAGAGCTGGGCAACGGCCAGCAGGTTACAAGTCCGGAAGGAAACAATAAGTCTGGTAAAGCTCTCTACAGATCCTTTAAGGTGGAGAATTCTCGACGAAAATCACTGGCCGAACATAAGAACCGTCAAAAAAAAAAAAAAGTAAAAATGCTGTAGAAGAGACTTAAAAGGAATTCAGCGGTGGATGAGCGCCGACGGCGGTCTGACAGTGACTGATTGAGGGAAAGTTACCCTCTTCCCGCTCGGTATTTGGAGGTGCGCGCATTTCATGGAGGAGAAATATACGCACGCAAACTCCTACTAAAGAAAGGCGACTAACAGTTGCAACTTAGAACAATCAATCTACAGCAAAAAAACTTCCACAGATTACAATTCGTGAATCAAGGAGACATGAGCCTATGAAGGACGGAGGTGTCGGGGGCCTAACTATAAGATTAAAATAAACGAAGCAACAGAGAGGAAATTAGGTGGATCAAGGGACGGTTTTATCTAAATTAAGGCGGAAGATCCTCCACACAACTAGGATGAATGCCCGCTAGGACAGGCTCAACAAAGGATGAAAGACTCGAGAAGAAAGATTTGAGAGCAGCGGGGCGTTACCGGCGAGTTCGTTCACGGAAACTGGGAGGAAAAAGCGCTATTGTCAGCTTGTCAGGAAGGGAGGGAAAGGATGGGGGTTTCTAAGGATGGAGGAAGGGGGGAAGAAAGGTTTGAAACTTCTCTTCGTTCGGGATAGTGCGCGGAGGGGCGACTGACTGTACAAGGAAAAAAATCTTCCCTCCAATACAATAGTCTGGGAAGCGCACGAGTTTGTCGGAGAATCGGCCTGCACCTCAGAGGGCGAGGAGGAACGCTCCGCGAACGCTCTGAGGCATCGGAGAGACTGGGACTGAAAGGGCCGATAATAAGAAGCGGAATGGGCGCCTGGGTTCACCAGTGCTGGTGATGAAAACCAGAGCGAAAAAAAGGAAAGGGTTATCTCTCGTTAGAGCTTAAGTCTAATTAATCTTTCGGTGGGGGGGGGGGGGGGGGGGGGGGGGGGGTGGTGGGGGGGGGGGGGGGGGGGGGGGGGGGGGGGGGGGGGGGGGGGGGGGTGTGTTTTTTTGTGGGGGGGTGGTGGGGGGGGGGTTGTGGGGTGGTGGGGTTTTGGGGGGTGGGGGGGTTTTGGGGGGGTTTTGTTTTGTTTGTGTGTGGGGGGGGTGTGGTGGTTTTGGGGTGGTGGTGTTTAGTTGGGGGGGGGGGGGGGGGGTTTTTTTTTTGTGGTGGTGTTTTTTGTTTGGGGTGTTGGGGTTTTTGTGGGTGTTGGGGGGGGGGGGGGGGGTGTATGTTGGTTTTTTTGGGTGGGGGTGTTTTTTTGTGTTTTTTTGTTGTTTGGGGGTGTGGGTGGTTTATTTGGGGGGGGGGGGGGGGGGGTGTGGTTGGTTTGGGGGTTTGGGGGGGGGGGGGGGGGGGGTGTTTGGTTGGGGTGGGTCTACCGGCACGCGGCAAAAACGGCCATAAAGAGGGAGGCCGAGAGGGCGGTATTTTTAACAATGCGGGCTCCTCTGTTTTTTTCGCGCCTCATTCAAAAACTGGGTACGGCGTCGGACTGTTGCTGATAACTGGATGTAAAGGGGGGGTACGAGACTGTGCGCTGCCGGAGGAGACTGGTTAGGTTATCTGTCGCTTTAGGATGTGACTCGACCGAATGATCCGGCAAGGGGCTGATTAACGTTTAAATGAGAAGAAGGAGGACAATGGAAAGAAGGATAGATGAAGTCTGCGCGCCTCCTTCCTGCGGAAGGCCTCACGGGACGGTGATAATCGAGAGAAAGAATTAAACGTCGGTCAAAAAGCATGATAGCTTAAAGTTATCTGAGAGGCGAAACGGGAAAACACCTTGGAGAGGACCCGATAGGACCATCAGGAAGGCCGCGAGAGGGGACCGTCCGACAGAAAAAGATTTGGGCGCGTCTTGGGAAGAAGCACCACCTGTTCCTCGAAATGTCCTACAAACCTTCGTCTGCTATTAGGCCGAAGAGGGCCTTCACTCGGCGCGAAGATAGCCCACACAGAAATCCGAGTGATAAAAAGAAAGGAAAGGGGAAAGAGGAGGGGGAGGCGAAAAGTCCGATTTCTTGTACTGTGCATCGCTCGCTAAAAGCCGCTTTGAGCTACGCCGCTTGCGTAAACCGAGGCCCGGAAAGAAAGGGACCATTTTCATATCCAAGAAATTTAGGAAATCTTCTAGGAACAAAACATCTTCTCTTGCCGTACACTTCGAACCAGGGAGGGGGCTGGTCAACGCACTCGGTCACCACGTGCGTAGCCGGAAACCGGCAGTAGCTAAAAAAAAGGAAGACGCTTTCAGCGCACTGCACAATCATCTTTTGGTCAATACCTGAAAGAGAAGAACACATCAGACGCTACAGCTCAGGGGGGATCGGGAATTAGAGAGAAGGGTGGAGAGTTTGGGGGGGGAAAAAAAAATGCGCCTTCCAATTCACAGTTGGAGCGGCGGGGAGGGAAGTTAGCGACAAAACCGGGGTAAGCAGTCCCCTCCCAAATTAGAGAGAGAGGAGAACAATTCATCTTCTATCCTGCCCGCGGACTGGGAGGGAGGGCGGTAATCTTAAAAGGTTCTAGGAAAGGAGGGGCCGGAAGAAGAGCCAATTGGCTTTTTGTGTCGAAAAATTTTCCCCCTGAAGGATAGCTATGTACGCGACGAGCCTGTAACAAAGGCTGGGTCTCCTCTGGGCAAAAAGGGAACTCTTCAGGAAGGATGGGGAGAGTAGTTTCCTTTGGACAGTAAACTTCAGTAGAGAATGGGTGCAGCAGCAAAAACATAGATCGGTGGGCAAGAAAGGGCTGGACTTTCTCTCTAAGAAATTCGATGCAGAGATGGTTAAGGGGAGGGGGGGGAGAGGTTCACTTGACTCCTCCATGTTACCTATGTCCGGGGCAATAAGATTTGTGGCTTGGGTCTCAAGCGATATGAGGGGAAGAGGAAAAGTGCGATCACCATGAAAAGAGGGGCGAGCTCGGGGAGAAATAGTGAGAAAAATAAGGATGGAGTCTGGCTAAGAAGAGAAAAGGAGGGGAGGGGCTTAAACAGAGGAGACTTGCTGCGAGAATAGCTCTGCTTGCCGAAGAGGGTACTGAAAGACATCTCTCAAAAGAAAAAGAAAATGCTGGGAGCACGCTTCAGCGAATCTCAGTGTTTTTTTCAGGAGTGAGAGGAGGGGAGCGGGGGAGCAAGAATTCTTTCGCGCACTATTGCTTATGCTCTCAAACTTTATAGGGGCTCGCATGACTCCATCGATACACGTCGGGGCTTTGGAAAGGGAAAAAATCCACAAAGAGTTCTGGAGAAGAGCGGTAAACTCGTGCAGGAGAGGCCTTTACGCGGACCCGTTCAGGGCGAAAAAAACTGTCCTTCTATCAGCCAAAAGATGTGCTCGGTAGATCAAATCGGTGTGGGCAGGCACAGAAACCTTAATCAGGTCGGCGCAGAAAAGAAAAGGCTCATCCCGCAAAGGTTGAAGACATCGCAGGGGGGGACTCCAAACTCGTAGATCGCTATGAGAGCCCCCTGGAAACGATCTCTAAAAAGAAAGACACACTAAGAGGGGGGGCCGTTTAAAAGGTGCTCGACAATCCTTCCTCGGTTGACCCGCCAGGAAACGAACAAAGAGGAAGTTCTTAAATAGATAAGGAGGAAAGTCCCCGTCTTGGCCCTCGATATCAGATTAAACATATGCGATGGTGCGAGAAGCAACCAGAGAGTAAGTCCAGTGTGGAGGAGGCTTCAAGTCCTGGGAAAACACAATGGAAAGGATCTTCCAAACTGCGAGCGTCGTGGTGGGGTGTTTGCTTTCTTGAGGGGATTTCATAGGGGTAACGGAAGGGGGGGGGGGTTGGAAATGCAGGCGCACTGTAGATGCGGCAGGGGAATCTAAAGTGGGAAGGTGAGGATAGTAAGGAAAAGGCTTTCTGTCTCACAAAAGGTCAGGTTACCCGGGAATAACACCAGCTATTCGAGGGTTTGAGAGAGCCGATCATCTCTAAAGGGGATCATCATCAGGTTTCGTGAGAAGTTAGGAAAGGGTCATATCTCCTCACCTCGCGAGGCGAGAAACAAAACAGGAATGACAAAAATCGGATTTTGGGATAAGAAAAGGGGGCGGGGGGTTACCTACAACCAGAGGGGGGCGAACCATAGTACATTTCCTCTAACTTTAAAAACGAGGCCGAGTTTAAAAATAAGTTTCGTCTGGAGGGCTGTGGGGATGGAGAAGTTTATTCACTGGGAGAACCAATGGGGCGAAAAATCTATCTCACCCGAGGGTTTCTTATAGAGCGAACAGGTTGGTTAAGACTCAAATCATCGGGGAGCGGACAAAAAAAATACCTTATACAGTCCTCCGGAACTTGATGCGGGTAGAACGATCAGGTTGTTTTCCAGTCTCAGCCGGGAAAATTGTCGCGAATAGTAAGGAGGGGGTGACGGCATTTTTACCTCATGAAGCGAAATATGGGACGAGAACTGCCCATCACAAGGAGGGTGAGTTCCTTCACGCATGAGGGAATAGGGGCAAAATGAAGATCAAGTTATGCCGCACAAGGAGGCACCGGCAGAAAAAAGCGCAGCGTGCGAAGGAACAAGGCCTTCGGATCACTATAATAGATAGCAACAAAAACGAGCTGAGGTTCCCGAGGGGAAAGAGCCTCTTAAAAGGGTGAAAAGTCGAACGAGCTCCTTTCAAAAAGCATTCTTCCATATCCGAACCGATAAAACCCCGTCCAGCCTAAAAAGAGACCGAGTAGCGAAACTATATATGGTTGAGACAGAGTGCAGCAAGACGTACCAAAAATGCCTGAAAAATCTTAGATGGGACTCAGAAAGGCGGGGTTGAGAGATGGGAAGCCAACAGCAATGACCGAACCTGCGGGGAGAGGGCAGGCGCAGATCGCATGAGGCCGGGGGGAACGAGACCTAGACTGGAAGCGAGTTCTCGAGGAAGCGGAGAAGTGCAATCAAGACGGGTCAATGAGTATTACAAGGAATCAGGGACTCTGACAAACGTACGGTCGATTTTTTATGAGCGGCCGCCAGAGTAGTAGAAAGAAACTCGGGATCTTAAAGAAAAAAGCAAAAGAAAATGAAGCCCTCAACACTTCCGCCGAAGAGTGTCAAACTGACGAGCATCAGCAACATAATTGGATGACGACAGGGGGAAATTATACCCGCTCATATTCTGCCGGTGAGAAACATTTGCCTTGGCCAAGCACATTTGAAAAGAAGCAAAAAGGTGGTCCCTAGCGCGTCTCGATCAACTGGTTCGTGGATCCAAAAGGTAACATAGACGCAAACAACAAAACGGAGGGTAAAGATTAAGCCTGGCTGTAGCTCAAACACCATTGTGGGGACTAGGGAGGAATCCAGGGGGGGACAGGAAGGGAGGCGTTGGAATGGAAATCTACTTTCGGCCAAAGGCAAATGGGAGAAAAACGGAATTCAGTCGTTGCACGGAGGCGAAATAAAGGGGGACGATGGATGCAGGGGATGACATTTGGTCGTACTGGCGGACTGCTTCATCGCATGCGCTAAGATGATACCTGCCTAAGGAGCTGGGGAGCTATGCCACACACCTAAACCATCGAAGATACCTATGGGGGGGAAAGTAGGCCTAAGGAAAGGTTCAAAGGAATGAGTGTGTTCGCAATCCCCTCTCAGATCAACACACTTAGGGACACAACGGACGCTTATTAATCTACGTCATTAAGAATTCACTGGAGGATCAAAAGGAATATCAGGTAGGTCATGCATACGAGAAGACGCCGCGCGCCACCTTAGTATAATTAGGAAGCTAAGATGGAAAAATGCTTGAATGAAAGGGGGGGTGACCGAACGGGCACCTGCCTCTCTCACTACGGTTTCTGTGTCCTGGTACCTGCATTGTTTCAGGCAATCAAAAGGAATTGTCAAAAATG
>Ga0179593_1380812_pt1 | contig 30454 bp, 52 predicted proteins | sample CZODoug2_1_08_16_FD_185931 | JGI IMG/M metagenome (GOLD analysis project Ga0179593, IMG submission 185931) | Vadose zone soil fungal communities from Angelo Coast Range Reserve, California, USA - CZODoug2_1_08_16fungal (PacBio error correction) | ecosystem: Environmental > Terrestrial > Soil >...
AGGGGAGCAGTCAAAGAAGCCCCGGGGGTTTAGTGCCTGAACGGGCACCATTCCTGAAAGAAAAAGGGATGTAATCGTGTGATGGAAATATGAAGAAGCAAGGAAGTAACCTTGCAAAAAGAAGGGTACGAAGTAAGGGGCCTGAAAGACCTCTACACAGGGGGTGGCCTTAGAGTAAAGAAAAGGGGGTGGGGGCGGACCAGTCATAACAGGGGAATAAGAAAAAATCCATAAAACCCAGGATTTGTTCTGTAAGCAACCAAACACAGGGTTTTGTGGGGGAAAAAAGCAAGACTCGAAGGGAAAAAAAGAAAGGTTAACGGCCGGGGAAGGGGGCAATACTTCAATAGAGGAAGGAGGAATGGGGGGTTTTACGATTCACACTTATCATAAAAATATGTCCGGCCAAAAAAAAGGGATCAGGGGGAAAACCTAGGCTCAAAAAAGGGTAAACTAACCATCAAAAAAGAAAAAAAAGACAAAAAAAAGAGGGGGATCAACCGCCAAGTCAAGTAAAAAAAACAGACCCGGGGTGAACCGAAGTCCATTTTCAAAGAGGTTGCAAACCTCCTGACACTCAGGGGGTGGGTGGGCCGGGTTCAACCGTTCGGGGCCCAGCAAAATAGAAAACGAGGTCAAAGGAGGCTCAAATTTTGGATTACAAGGAACGAAAAAACGGGGGGAAAAAAAAAAAAAAAGGGCCTGATTTAAAAGAATAGGGAAAAATTCAGGGCTTTGATGGGGGGACGGAGGGAACTTGATGGACAGGGGGCAGGGCCCTGGGATAAAACTAATTCCAGCTGGAAGAACAGGGGAAGGGGAGACGTCTAATAAGGAATCGAGAACTCCAAAAAAAAGACCGCGAGCAGTCTCCTGGAAATTCCAAGGGGGTCCGGCTGGGGAAAAATGGGGGGTAACGGGGGCTGTGAACATCCAAAATAGTAAGTTAATATAACTTCAGTTGGGGAAGGAGAATGTCCTGGAAACGCGCCAGAAAGGGGTGTCATACAAAGGCCTCAAAGAAGAACGCCTATCCTTTGCAAAGAAAAATTCCTTGAAATCCACAACGGTAATTAAAAAACCAAGACCCATGCGGCCGGAAAAAAGGGGAAATTGGGGGGCGCGTTGTCGGGGACGCCGATTGAACCCGACTAGTTGGACAAGGGCGCTGGTTATATGCTGCGGGAACCGGATCTTATAGGGGAACCGGCCGAAAGACTTCAAAAGAAAGGGGAGGCGTGCGTGTCGGATCGGAAGGGGGGTAAAACATGCTGGTTCGACGAAAGCTTTGAGATCGGTGTCGCCGCCAGTATATTCAGGGGACGGAAGGGAGAGATGTCCAAAGAACTGGGGCAAGTTGGCCCCAGGGTCCCATATGTCAGGCCGAAGGCGTAAAAAAAAAAAACGGGGGAAAGTGTTTGTGGCTGTGGTCGAGTCAGCCCAAAGGGGGGGGGGCAGGTTACAAAGGGGGAGTGGCATTTTGGTACGAGAATGCTCTTTGTCAAATCCCGGGCAGATAAAAAAAAAAGGACATTACAAAAAAGGTCGAAAATCGGGGGCAGGTGGGAAATGAAAATGAGGGGGTGGAAGAAACACATCTGCAGAACAGGAAAGGGTTGCGCTTCCAGGGGCGTCGACCTAAAGGAAGTGGAAAGGAAAAGAATCCAGCTTTGTTGAGGGGGAAAAAAACAGGTTTTCGATCATCAGTCAAAAAGAGAAAAGCGAAAGGATGGGAGAGAAAAGGGCACGGGTGTTCCGAAATTCCCGGGGAGGGAAGCCCCGCCCCGACAAGTTAATTTTCTTAAAGGGAAAAAACGCTGGGACGAAGGGGAACAGCTCTGGGACGGGGGAAGGAAAGGGGGGACACACCAGGAAAGAGTGCTGGTGGTCTGTAGAAAAGATCAAGGGTGAAAAGACCGGCACAACCTTCAAGCCGCGTCCAGGAATTAGGGAAAAGGAAGGAAGTTAATGCAGCCTGGAGTAACCCAGAGGTTTCGGAAACAAACGTGAGGTTGCAAGCCATTCTTCCGAGGAACCTTGATCCCAAAGAGGTCGAACGTCGTCCACAGAAAGGCCAAGAGTGTACAATCACCGAAAAATAATGGTGTAAAGAAACAAAACGGGACCCTAATTTTGTAAGAAAATCATGAAAAAAAAGAAATTTACAGGATCGGAACTCGGAGAGACGCAAAACCAAAAAGCCAAAAGTTCCCATAACAAAAAAAAAGAAAAAACATAAGGATTATTTGCCATTGGGGATCAGGCCAAGGGGAGCCGATGAATCGAAGGGGGGGAAAGAGGGGAAGGTAGTTACAGGCCACCAAGGGGAAACAAACTATTTCCTGTTAAAATTCGGAGAAGGATCATTCGAGTTACAAGAAAAAAAAAGGCAAGTAGGGAGGAAATCCCTTGGGGGGGAAAATCGCCTTTTCGGGGAAGTGTGAAAATAAAATCCAATGAAGCCAGAAATGCGTGCCCGTGCACGTTGGGTGGGAAAATCATCTTTTTTCGAAAAAAAAGGGGATACCACAAAAAGAGAAGAGGCCAAGCGCCATCAAAAGCCGTGGGACCGCAAAGGGGCGTGTCTGTCAAAGAAAGAAGCGAGGGAATCCCCAATGAAGGAAATTGCAGAAAAAAAATGAGGAAAGAAAGCAAAAAAAAAGGGGAATCAATCGACTTCAAATTCAGGAGGGGACGGGCGAAATGCGTGAAACTTTTCTTCATTTCATAGGGGAACGCGGGGGGCAAGGAAACAAAAGGTTCCTAGAGGTCTCTGGAGGAAAAAAAACCACGATGGTCAACGTAAAAGGGGAAAATAGGCAGAGGGTTCAGGAATAGCAAAAAGACTGAAAAACCACCGCGTCCCTTCGGAGAGACACCAAACACAAAAAAACGGGAAGGAGGAGGAAAAATAGAAAAAATACAGGACTCTTTGGGGGAAGACCCCTGCTGAAGGAAAAGAAACAAAAGAGAAAAAAAAAAGGTTAAGTGTGTTGATGCGCGAACGCGACCGGGAGGGGGGACAAAAAAGGTGTTAAATGTCTCTGAGAGGCGGCATGGGGGGGGGGAAAAAACGCTACCAATGTCCTGCCATCCACTTAATGAAGCAAAAAAAAATCAGGGATTGATGGATTACTTACCAATCGCCCAAAAAAACCTTGAAGGGGGGGGGGGAATCTGGGGGACAAAGGGAAAGCTGGGGTGAAAACGCCGCCAACTGGGCACCTTAAAGGATTGGCGCAGGTGGGAACCAAAGAGACGATGGATGACGACTGGGCCCGAAAGGGGTCAATCAAGAGAGTCTCACGCACACGACGAAAAGGGAATTGTGTCTCTGAAGCGAAAGATCAAAAACATCACTACAAGAGGGGGTCCGAACAACATAAAAGAATTGACGAAAAGGACCGCAAAAGGAAAGGGGGAGGTGAAACGAGAAATAAAGAGAATTTTGGAAGCCATGAAGGGGGGGGGTAGGCATGAACTACATTAGCGAGGGATTCAAACTAAAAAAAAAATTGGGGAATGGTGAAAGGCAAGGCCCTGGGATGTTTCCCTTGGGACCATTGGGAAAATCAAAGGGGGAAATGTCCGGTGCTACTTTTGGGGGGATGTTTTTGGGGAGGCGCTAAAGAAAAAAAAAAGATACGAAAAAATGGACCTTTTTGAAATCAAAAAAGTGAAAGAAAAGAAGTTTGGCAACGGACAAATCGGGTGGAATAACAGGAACAACATATTGGAGTTCACAATCCAAGAAAAAATGGTCAGACACTCGTGGAACAAAAACGGCGGGAGTTAAAAAGGGACGCTTCGAGAAAGAAAAAAAAAGGGGGGGGTCTCACAAAAAGGTTCCCCCCTGCTTGGGAAATAAAAAAGGAAAGAAAGTTGAGGTGGTGGGGGTCTCGCAACTAAGGAGGGGTAACGGAAGGGAATTGTGGTCAAAGGGAAAAAAAAAAAAAGGAATGAAGGGACGAAGGGCGGAAATGGGGGGGGGGGGTTTAAGGGACTGTCAAAGAGCGTGTGGGGGGGGGGGAAAGCTAAGTCAAAAAACATGTACTCCCGGTCTGTGCAAGGGAAAAGGGGAGAAGTCACCATTCCACCGCCAAAAAAGTCGTTTTCCATCTTAAAAAGTTGCCTTCGGTCAAAAAAAATGCAAGGGGGAGGGCAAACAGAGCAAGGTTGGATGAGAAACCATCGTTAATACGTGAAAAAAAAAGAAAGCGGGGGTAAGAAAACCGGAGAAAAACAGCTTCTGGGGGGATCTGGAAAAGGAAAAAAAACAAACTCACCATTCGATGGGTCTTACTCTGTGGGGGGAAAAGGAAGGGAAGCGACCGAGGACTTTCAGGAAGTCCACTTGGGGGAATTCAGCAAAGCATAAAAAGCGCTCACGAACATGGGGGTGGAATTCGAAGGCATGGGGGAGGCAAAAGAGAGGAAAAGAGGAGGGGAAAAACCCACCACCAATCATGGGAAGAAAGGAAAAATGCAAATCGGTATCGGGTTCATTCAACTAAGCCACAAAAAAGGAAAAGGAAGTCTGTTTTGGGGTCACGATGGGCAATTGGGGTACCTAGGGAAAACCCCTGTGGGAAAAAATTGGAAATGGAGGGGAAAGAGGGCAATCCGACAAAAAGGAACAAGATTAAATTTAGGCGGACCCCACATCACAGGGAGGACAATTTCGCAGAATAACGCCAAAGGGTTTACAAAAAAAAAGAACCAAAAATCACGAAAATCAATGAAAAGGATGGGGTCGAGATGATGTCCAAAAAACCTCGAAAAGGAGTCCATCATATAGACAAAGCGGCACGTGAACAGGGGATTCGGGGGGGGAAAAGAGAGGGACCAGAAGGGGGGCTACCCTTGAAAGATCTCCCTCTATGCCGGGGGCGAAAGGGAGGCATCAGGGGGTTATCTTGGGGAAATAGGGGGGTAACAAGAGAAAAGGGAAAGAGGGCATCACCGATTATCGTAGGCCCCTAAAAATGGAGAAAAAAAAAAAAAAAAAAAAAAAAAAAATCCTTATATCCTAGGAAAAGTTTTATATATTGGGGAAAAGAAACAAGGTTTCAATTATCCGCAAAGGGAACAGTATGGGGGGGGGAAAAGAGAGGAATGAGAGTTTGGGGGAAGGAGGGGGGAAAAAATCATATGAAGAAGACCTTTCCTGCCACTCAGAGAGGATATGGATTATTCGGGGGGTTCACGGGGAAATGGGAAAGGGGGTAATAAAGACTTTGGGGGGGGGGAACGAGAAAAAATATAAGTAAGGGGGATAAAAGTGCAGTACATAAAAACACCCCTTGTTGAAGAAGCCTGGTCGTGGGGGGGTTAAATGCACCAAAAAAAAGGGTTTAGTGTGGTAAATTGGGGGAAAGAAAAAGGAGAAAGCTTCCTCTTGGAGAGAAAAAGGTTTGCGGGGTCTATGAAAAGGCAATAATCATAGGAAAAATATTGATAGAAAAAAACTGGGTGGGTTGCAAAAAAAACTCTCTTTAAGGGCGGCAAAAGAAGGGAGCGACCGGGAAAAACTGTCTGCACAGTTTGAGATGTCCGGAGGGGGGGGTGGAAAAAGGGGTGACTGAATGCTGAAGGGTTACATAAAGAAGGGGGGGGGAAGAAAGGGAATTGGTGCCGTACGGTGTTTAGAATGTGAATCGGAAAAAGGGAAACCTACCCTTGCAAACGCGTAACGTAAAAAAAGGGAAGTAACCCGGGCCTTGGTGACCCTTTAGACTTTCAAAAGCTTCAGGCAAAAAACCAGGGGGGGAAAAGGGGGAGTGGGAAAAAAAAGACAAGGGTCCCTGGGTGTTTTGGGGTTGGAGGGATGGGAAGGGGGGGGGATATAATCTCAACATGGGTGTACAGATGCTGGGAGGACCTAAAGGAAAATTAAAACGGAAAGGAAACCCCTACTGGTCAGGGACATTCTACCAGGGAGGACCCAAGAAGTCGTAAAAAAAGGAGGAAAAAGGGCAGCGTCATAAAGGGGATTTACCCGTCACCTTTCAAGAATCGGAAGAGAGGGAGGAAGGGCCTGGGGGGGAAAAAAAACCGGAGTTCGGTGAAGGATGCTGTCGCATCTCAAAAAAAGAAAAGACAAACAAACAACGGAGGAGGAGGAAAGGGGAGGGGGGGCTAGCAAGCATTAAAAGGAAAAATTGGGAGCCCTGAAAGGGGAAAGGGAATCAGAAAATTAGGGAAAAGAGGGGCGAAACGTGACTTTTCCCCGGCAGGAGGGACGGGGCACTTCTGGGTTGGTGACGAAGGAGGGAGAATTTGAAATCCCCCGTGGGGGTTTGGGAAAAAAAAAGGAACAGAAGGGTTCGGAAGAAAAACAGCATTCTTACCAGGGGGGGGGGGGGGAGGTGGCAAATCCAAAAAAAAAAAAAAAAACAAGGAGAACTTTTTAGGCACCTTAACAACCTGGTGGGTTGGGGGGTTGGAACGAAGAATGGGAGACTTCAAAAGGAACCTTGTTTCGGAAAGGAAGGGGGGAATACGCCCAATAGATTGGTTGGGGGGAAGGATCACCCTTATGAATGAATAATGTCGGCAAAAAAACTCAAAAAAAATCACAGCAGTAAGGGGATCTTCCAATGAACTAATCCAATTTTTAAAAGAGCTCAAAAAAAAAAAAGAGGGAGAGGCTCTGTCCCGAAAGGGAAAGCATCCGGGAGCAAGTGGAAAAAACAACCTTCATAAGTCCAAAGACGGGAAAGATTTGAAAACAGGTTGGTTCGCGCAACAAACAAAACATCAAATCGTGATGCAAAAGGGACCAACCAAGGGAAAAATTCTCTTTGGGAAACACTCACGAACGGGGGGGACCCTTCCCCGTCAAGGGGGGGCAAAAAACAGCTGGGAAAAAAGGTAAAAAAATTGAAGGTTGGGTCTGGGAAAACCAGACAATAAAACGAAGAGCGCCAGGAGACAAACGCTTCTGCCAGGAAGGTCTATCTTAAAAAGGGGGAATTCGTAGAAAGGAAAAAAATCATCAGGGAAGGGCCAGGGGAAGGGAAGTCCACTTCCCACGAGGGGAATATGACAAATGGGGGGGATGAAGGCAGAGATAAAAAAGGGCGTTATAATCAGGGGAAATAGCAAGGGGTTCTCACAGGGTCGGGAGGGGTGCAAAGAGGAAAACCTTTTGGAAAAGGCTGCGAACATAAAAGCACCCGCGAATCGGGTACTAATAGAGGGGTTCCCGATCACCACAAAAACGGAAAAGCCGTACGTAAAAACAGGGGGGGGGGGCTGTTCTGGCCCCCCATGGCTGCGTCGGTTTGACGGGACAGGGAGTAAAAACACTGTAACCGGGGGGGTTTGGGGGGTGGGGACAACGTGCGCATTGGGGGGAAAAAGAAAGGGTCTCCTCAAAAAAAGGGGGGTGACCGCCCGTGAATCTCCAATGCATTAGGAGGGGAAGGGGGCGGTGGACGGGGGGGAAGAGGGGGGGGGACTTTGACAAAAAAGCGGTATTGTTCAAAAGAAGGACGGGTAAAGGAGGAGGAGAAAAGCCCACTTATCGGGAGTGAGCGAAGAACCAGGGTACAAAATTTTAAAAAACCGTCCCGAAGGGGGGGGGAAAAAAAAACCCCAAAACCCTAAAAAACAAAATACGGTTCCTGGGGGGGGGGGGGGGATGTGGTTCCCGCATAATGATTACCGATTGGGGGAAAAAGGGAAGGGAGAAAATGATGCGGGGACAAAGGGGTTTCATAAAGAAAAAGAAAAGAAAAGTTGCCCTAACCAAAAAAAGGGAAACAAGGGCCTCCACAGTGTCGGGGAGGGAGGGTTACATTTCAGTTCCAACAACACCAGGATGAAAAGAAACCAAAAGAGGAAAAGTTCCCAAACGTCGGTGAAGAGCCTGGATCCGCAAATGTAAAACAAAAAAAAAAAAGGGAGTGGGGGGACGAAAAAGAAAACCGGAGAGGGGGGGGCCGGGTGGGGAAAAACTCGCCTGCAGAAAAACCTAAAAAAGTTTCGAAAAGTTGAGATATGGGAAAAAGAACCGCCCTTTAAAAAAAGGGGAGGGGGGACGCCGGAAACACTGACGGGGGGCAAGTATGCACGGTGCGTGGGGGGGAATGTTGGGGCCTGGAGATGCCTTGATGAACCACGAGAAAAAAAAAAACGGGAAAGGGCGGTGGAAAAGAAGAGGGTGCCACCAAAACAACAGGTGTTCACAAGAAAGAGGATCGTCAAAGGTCAAGAGAAAAAAGGGGAAATGAAATAAAAAGAATTCGGGCAAAAAATCGGCGCCCCCCCAAAACGAAGGGGAAGGGGGTCAAGGTCCCATTCGAATGAACGACGGGACACTTTGGGGATGCCAAAACTAGCCAAGACGACACGGTGAGAACAGAGGGGGCGCACAAGGGGGGAATGGCCGCAAAAAGAGGGGTGAGACAAGCACGGCAATCGAAAAAAGGGGGTGGGATAAAGGTCATAAGAAGAACACGCCAGGGTGCTGAGAGACCTAGCGGTTGAAGCGCCTCAAACCACAGCCAGGGGGCGAAGGAACTCCAAGCCCCGCAGACTTAATGTTTCAGTTTTTTGGAAGAAAACAAGCGCGTCTGAGTTGAAAAGGGAAAAGGGGACTTGGAAAGGTCCGCTGGGGAGGGTGGGGAAAGGCCTAAGCGACTCCCTGAAGGTCTTCAGAGAAGGAAAATACAAAAGAGCGCAGGGGCGAAAAAAAAGCGTTAGTGGGGGGGAAAAGAACATCGGAGTTTAAGAAAAATGGAAACTTCTGCGTCTAGGGGAAAAAAAAACTTCGTCCTCGGGTGGAAATCAAAAATTAATTGAGGAGAGGGGCCAGCGAGGGGAAGAAGAGAAGATTAAACCTTTTTCCAAAGCCTCATTGAAAAACCAAAAAAAAAAAGGGAGGAGGGGAAAGCTCGCAGCTTGAGAAACTATGGGTCAACAAACTCCACTTGAAAACACGAAATGTAATGCATCAAAAAAAGGCTCAAGAAGGCTGGAATGACAGTACGTGGAGGGCTAAGGAAAAGCCAGTAGTCCAATGGGGGGGAAGGAAAAGAGGAAACGAGGCCATGAACACAAATTGGGGGGAAGAATAGGATCTAGACAGGGGAAAAAAATAAAAAAAGTCCTTTTCAAAAGGGAAGGCAAGGGGGCTTGGAAATCAGAAGCAGGGGCCCAGCGTCCTTCGGTATGAAAAAAAAACACAACGGGGGGAGTAGAGGGGGAAGAACAGAAAAAAGCTTTGGGGGGGGGGGGAAGGCTGAAAGGGGGGGAAAGAAACTCCTCCGATAGGGAAAAAAAAAAGGTGTGAAACAGGTTAATCTGGGGAAGAATCGGGGAAAAAAAACACCGTGGGACAGGGGGGGGATGGGGGAAGTGCGGAAAGCGAGGGAAGGAGCCTTGCCTCGTGAAGACAAAATAGGAGAAAGAAAAGGGAGACAGGGGCTTTGGGCAATTGCAACTTAATCTGCGCCAAAAAGAAAAGAAAAAAACGTTTTGGACTCAAGGGGAAAAAAAGTCAATTTAACGAAAAGCGGGGGAATGCATAAGGGCCCGTGGACAATAAGGTACAGAGATGGAGGAATCGCGGCAGAAAATCCCAGAGGAGGGTCGACAAAAGGAACGGAAAATTGTGGCCAGAGACGACGAAGCAACAATCTACCGCAAGCATTGCCACCGGGGGGGTCGCCGAACCGGGAGGCGATGTAACAGAAGGAAATCCGCCCTTCGAAGGGAAGAATCGCGTTGACGTTAAAAAAGGGGAAGGGGGGGGCAGAGACTTAAACCTTCGCAGTGGGGGGGAAAAAAACCGGGGGGGGGTCAATTCAGAGGCCCGGTTGCGAGGGCCACCATGGAAAGAAAAGGTAAGTTGCGGGCGAAAGCCGTTAACTTTTGGGTTGGAGCCTCGAAAAAAAAGAAGATCAGAAAAAAAAGAAGAAATGCATTCAAGAGGGGCTGGGATGTTGTCGACCAAAAAGTTGGAAAGTCAGGGGCGGATCACAAAAACATAGGTAGGAAAAAACTGGGGGAGGGGGCGACACGAGGACTCCGGCTACCGGCAAGTAGTGGGAAAAACCGAGGGAGTGTGGGGGGAATCAAAGTTCCCGTTGAAGGAAAAAGAGAACGAAATTCTGGGGGGGGGAAAGGTCCAAATATAGAAGGGGAAACCGAAGAGGGGGACTTACGTGAAAAATGTAGCCAAAGAAAAGAAGGAAGCGGGGGGCGGAAAAGGGTGGTTGGGGGCCTGTTTGCCAAGGAACGTTCTCAGGGTTTGTAAGAACAGTACGCTGAGGGAAAGGAGGAAAGAAGAAAAGGGGGGAAAAAAGTTTGAACAAGTCGAGACAAGCGTTTGAATCCGGGAACTAAAGTTGGGAGGGGCGGAGGGGGGGAGGAACGCACTCAAGGAAGCAATTGGGGGGATAGACCAAAGGATTCGAATCGGTAAGGCCTGATTCAGGGAGAGAAACCTGGCGACAAGCTTGGGGGAAAAAAAAGGGAAAAATGTTACGGGTCCACTCAATAAAAAAAAGGGGCGGGCCGCGATCGTAAGAGAAGAAACTCAGGGGGGTAAGGTGGGGGTAGGGGGGGTCCGTGCAAGGAAAAAGGGCAGAAATCTCTCGACATGGGGGGGGGCCCTGGTCCTATAAAGGTTAATTCAACAGGGAGGCGAAAAAATGGGGAACCAGGCATATTTGAAAAAGGAAAGTTTCAAAAAAGAAGGGTGGATGTTCGGCCTGACAAGTCCACCAAGGTTAAGGAGTTGTTTGGGGGGGTCTGGAGGGAAACCAAAGGTGATTTACAGAAAGGTGGGGGAAGACCAATTAACAAGGATCGGGAAGCAGAAAAGGAAGACCATTTATGCACTACCCATCAAATGAAAGGAAAGAATTTTCATCTAAGAAAAAGGACGACATTGTGGAAACTAAAAGGAAAGCTCGACAAAACAAAGCCAGAATCAGTTGGGGGCGAGAGAGGCGTCAAAATCAGAAGAGAACAAGAATCCATATAATCAGACAGAATGAAAAAAACAAAAAGAAGGTCGTAGGGGGGATCGGCTGAAAAAAGCGCAGCCCGTAAGCCGAATGGTTCCATTCATTGGGGAGATCAGATGTTTGGTAGAAGAAAACCTCAGGAATATATGGGATAATGGGGGGAAGCGGGAACAAGTCTGGTCATCGTCAAAGAAGGGAATGGGGGGAAAGAAAAAGAAGGAAAAGAGCCCGCTGCTATTTATCATGGAGAAAAAGTACTTGCAAATTATTCACTAAGGAAGACTCCGGGAATCCGTATATTTCAGCCCTCTAAAAGTGGGTGGCGAAAAAAAGGAAAAAAGGGAAATGGGTTCCGCAGAAAAGGAAAAAGCGGAGTCAGGGGGGGGGGAAGGTCCCGGAATTCCACGGGTGAGTAAAAGGAAAAAATGAATAAATTAAAACAAAGTAAAGGAGAAAAGGAACAACGCCCGGTGTTTTTACGAGCAAAGGAATTCAGGAAGGGAAAAAACAGGGTGGGGGATTGAGGGTTCTAGTAAAAGAGGAAAAAAAAAAAAAAACGGACCGTGACCTGTGCGCGGGGGGGGGGGGGGGGGGTGGCGACAAAAAAAACGAAAACCCGGAAAAGAGTCACCACGAGGAACGATTCAGGCTGTTTTTGGGCAAAATTAAATCGTGCAAAAAAACTTTGTGAGGACGCACGGGGACTGCAAATGTGTGGGCGAGGGGGGGGAAAAGAGGAAGGTTCAGGTGGGGATTTTAAGGGAAGGTGAAAAGGGAGGGTTTACGTAAGGAGGGAAGTGGCGGGAGTGTGTGGAAGGACAGTATTTGGCATAAAAGGAAAGCAGGAACAAAAAAAAAATCACCTCCTGTGTCACAGTGGCAGTGAAGGTCTGAAAAAGAAAGGGACCGGTTAAACAAAAAAGGTAACCACTTTGAAGGGGGGGAACATGGGAAGTCGGCAACAAAAACCAAGGGGGTCAGGGGGCTACCAATAAAACAGCCTTTTGGGGTTTGGGGGGGGGGAACATGTGATTAAAGGGGGAAAAAACAGTGTCAGAAAGTGCGGGTGGCCGGCCTAACATGAAGGTTAATCAGGAAAAAAAAAGAGACTTGCCTAATTGCTAAAAAAGATCCAAAGAAATAAAAAAGTAGACCGGGGGGGGGGTAGGGAAAAGAAAAGGGACTCATCGGGAAACGATTGGAAAACCTCCTAAAAGGCTATGGCATGAAAAAAGAAAAAGGGAAAAAACAAAAATTGTAAAAACATTTGAGAAAGGGGGTTGGGCTTCAGAACAGAGATCGACAACAACACACAAAGAGTAGTATTAAAAGTAGAACGAAAGCAAGGGAGTCAAAAAAAGGGGAAAAGGGCCCTGGGCCTGTCAGGGGGACCTAGACTCAATGGAGAGTTTTAGGGAAGGATGAAATAAAAAAAGGGGAATCAAAAAGGGGGAGGGAAAAGGGAAAACCACGAGGGTTGGGGTACTATTCTGGAACAATGCGGATATTAGTGGGGAAAAGTAGAAAAAAGTCGGGGGGGACCTAAGACTTCGGACCCTGTTTTGAGATTAAAAAAAAAAAAAAACAACCCAAGGGGGATGTAAGAAAGGTACACCCTGGGGGGTGGGCTGGGAGCCACTTGTTGAAGAAAGAAAAGGGGGACCGGCAAAAAAGGGGGGGGAAAAGACACACGAAAGCTTGAAAAGGGGGGGGGGGGGGAATATTCACATAATGCAGAAAAAACTTAGAGGAAATCCGGAGAAAAGCACCCTCTAGGGAGCCGAAAAGTAAACTAAATCAGGGTTCAGGAACAAAGGAAAGGAATCGAAAACCAAGAGGGAGGGGAGTCGGTCCGACCCGGGAAGGAAAATTGACCGTTTCAAGGTGCAAAACGGTTAACAGATAGGGGGGACCATCGGACAGAAATTGGTGACACTGTTGAAAGGAAAGCCCATCAATTCGCAAAAAAAAAAAAAAGACACTTCCAAGGGGTGGTTCGATGCACAAAAAACTGGTAAAACGTGAAGGAAGGTCTGATTGGCAAAAAAATGAAGCTTAAAAAAAGGCGGCTGGGGGGAGGAAAAAATAACGAGGGAAGAGAAACTGGGCTAATAAAGGAGGCCCCAGGCTAGCGAGAAATACCATTCTTCAAAAATGAGACAATCTAACAGGGGGGGAAGAGGGGGCCCACGTGTCCCAGGAGGAAGGTTCAATTGTGTTTTCAGGAAGAAAAAAAGAGGAACTTATAAAGAGAGGAAGCTTTTACGACAAGGTTTACAACGAAGTCGCGCAAAAAACAAAGAAAGTAAAACCTCTAAAGAGGGAGAAGAGTAGATTGGGGCAAGGCCCTTTGACAGAGAAAAACCCGAGATATTTTGAGAAAGGGGAAAAAACGGCCCGCGGGGACGGGCTGTTCGATGAAACAAGTGGTTTGCATTGGGAAGAATATTCTGCAACATCAGGTCTCGAAAAAGAAAAAAAAAGAAAGATCGCCAATCATTAGGGGGGGACCGTGTCTTGGGGTCACCGGGGGAGAGGTAACCACTTGAATTAGGGAAAATAAAAAAAGGCGGGGGGTTCGAATGATAAAGTTCAGGACAATTCAGATTCAGGGGAGGTGGGAAACACGAGGCCTGCAAAGGGGAAAGTGGACACGGTCCAGTGCAGGGAACAAGGGCCCGAGCAACAACGCGAAGGGGTGGTTGAAAGGGGAAAAAGGATGGGATACGAAGGGGGGCCAAAGGGTGCTGGAAAAATGCATGGGCCGGGAAAAGGTTTGGGGGGGTCAAACGGAGGGGGGAAGGTTGGTAACCCATTGAAGTGAGAAAAAAGGAAAGTTCAAAAAACATGGTTACCGAGCGATTAAGGAAAAAGTAACGGGGTATGAGGGAACAGTCCCAAGGGCATTCCAAGGGTAGCTGGGGACATGCATCTCTCCAGGAAGAAAAGGGGAAAGTGGCCCGAAGAAAAAAAAAAAAAAAGTTGCACTTTTTTCTTCAGCGAAAAACCGCCTACCGTACGAAGGAAGGGAGGATACAAGGGCAGTTTGCCGGAACAAGGGGAACCCGCTGTGGACACCAAAAACTGCCATAACCCTTTTTGCGGAAAACGGATGACAAAAACGCATTTTTGGAAAAAAAAAAGGGGGAAGGGCTTCTCGTCCGGTGAAGGAAGGGGAAAAAACAGACGCGCGTACTGGGGGGGGGACAAGAAGACAAAGGAGAATTGGGACAAAAGCCTCAACAACGTCCAAGAAGTGGACTTAAGACCAGGTCCGATACAAAGGAAGAAAAGTAGGTGCCCAGAATAGGGGAACCCCAAAAGGAAACACCGTTCGGGAAAAGGAAAGTAGGAATCACATGACTGGGGGGAAAAAGGATGGGATGACCACTCGGGGGGAGAAGGGGGGATTCAAGACTCCCGGTAGAATAGGGGGGGCAACGCAGGTATCCGAACAAAAGTAGGGGAAAAATGATCCAGGGGAGGCGCTGTGGTAGGGGCATAATCAAAGCTGGGGATCTTCAACCGGTTCGGGGAGAACGAAACCCAAATCCAGGGGGGGAAATCCCCTCCAAAGGGAAAAATTCATTCCAGGGGTTGGCCTCGGAAAAAGCGAAGGGGAAAAATGCACCGAACGTTCTAGAGGAGCAGAAAAACTCAGGGAAAAGGGGGAAAGGAGAGCGGATTTCAGTGACTTGGTGGAAAATCGCGACAGGTTAGGAAGAATCTTGCAGTCGAACATAGGAGGGGGGGCGTGGAAAACGAAAGGGGGGGATTCACTACGCGTCGAGGATGGTTCGGGGGGGGAGAGCAACGGATTGTCTCGGGGGACAAGCAATGAAGGCCGTAAGCAGGGGAGGTCAGGGGGAAGGACCCAAGACGGGGGGCGTTTCAAAACGATGTCTGCTGATCCGGGGGGGCGTTTTCGCGGGAAAGGAGGGAACAGCCCAAAGCCTGCGGAAAGGGGAAGTTACTTCAGGATCTTGAGGGAAGTCAAGACGGCAAAAGGTCAAGGGACGGAAGGGGGACCTTCGAAAAAAAAAGGATTAACTTGGGGGGAAGAAAATAGACTTTCCAGGGAAAACCAATGGCACAGATGAGGCATAAGGGTAAAAAGAAAAAAAACAGCACAGCCTTCTCCACCAACGCGGGTCCTGAGGGGAAAAAAGCTCATCTGCACAAACAAGGGGGCGGGGGAAAAAGAAAAAAAAAGACGCGTGGGTGACCCGAGGGGGGGGGGGGGGGGAAAGGGAACTCTGAAAAAAGGAAAGGAAAACTTTTTGACTCGTTCAGAAACCCGGAGAAGTGTCAAAAAACTCGGAGGGGAGGCGGCATGGACTTGAAAGGACCTCAGGAAGAGAAAGTCCTTAAGGAAGCCGAGGGAACATGCACTTTGGGCTTCATTGGGGGAAAGGCCAGGCGTAGCAAAACTTTCGGGGGGGGGAATCGGGGGAGTAGCAGCGAGCGGGTGAACTCCTTTGACGGGACAGGCATTGAAGCCTCGAAAAAAGGAAGTACGGCGGATGGATGCCTCTAATGGGACCAACCGAGATCACCCGACAATTAAAATCTAAGAGGGAAACAGAAAGGGGGGTCCTGAAAAGAGCAAGACGAAAAAGAAAGAAGGGACAACTGAGAAAGGGGTGACGAAAGACCTTTCAAAGGAAGAAGGAGTCTTTAAACTAAAGAAAAGGAATCCAAGAAGGAAGTTGAGCAAAAAAAACGTGTCTTCCTGAAGAAACATTAAACTCAGGAAAAGGAAAGGAGCCGTGGGGAAAAGGGGGGAAAAATCGCTTAGAGGACAAACAAGGGGCAAAGACTTAATATGGCAGGCTGGGGGGGGGGTCAATACGAAAGTTTTTTTTGATGGGGGGAGTCGACTACGGGACCGTAGCATATCCTAAAAGGGGAAAGGGGGGGGGGTCCAATATGAGGTTCGTGACAAAGAAGGAAAGGGAAGGAGACAAATAGGGTGGGGGCCCCCGCGTGTTGGAGGGAAACGAAAAAAAAGGACTCGGGTAGTAACGAGGAAGCAGCAAGGAGTTGGCAGAACAAGGGCCCGTCTGTTTATGAGAAGGGGAAGACGACTGGGGGGGGGGGGGGGGGGGGTCTGAAAGAGGGAGGTCAGAAAAGGGATTGAATGCCTGGTAAAGGGGGGGGGAAACTGGATAATTACCATTCTTGGGAAAATGGGGGGGGGTGTGGGGTGAGTCCTCACAATTAATTGAAAGTAAAAAACGAAAGAAGCGGAGGAAGGGGGGGGGGGGGGCAAGTCAACCTTCCATAAAAAGCACGGAAAGATGCATACGAAAGGAAAAAGGGGGTAGGGGAGGCACGTCAACTCCGGGGCACAAGGCAGCAACACATGGGGGGGAGAAACATTCTGAAAAAAAAAGGGAAGGATACGGGTTATCAGGGAAAGGGAAAGAGACCAAAACTACAAAAGAGATCGGCTTTAAAACAATAACATTTCTCGCGAATGACGGGGAGAACCTACAGTCGTTAAAACTGCCTCTGGTTTGCGAATAAAAAAGCTGAGTTCTGACAATGGGGGGAGGCCGTGGCTAAAAAGAAGGATTAAGCCCAAAGCAGAAGTTTCGGACCCAAAACGTCCCAGTCCCAGGTAGCGTTAGATGCAAAAATCGGGTATCATTCCTTCACAAAAAGCCACAAAAAGGAAACGTAAGGCGTTGGTTTTTGGGGAGGAGGGAAAGGGTCCCAAAAAAAAAAGGAATGCCGGGGGGGGTTTTCCCAAAAGTGGGGGGGAAAGGGGAACAGGGGCCGAGTCTCTACATAATCCGGGAAAAGGCTGAAAAAAGGGGGAAAAAAAACAAAAGAGGCGAAGATTTGTCAAAGAGGAAAAAACCAGGGAGGGGGGAAAAAACGGGGACTATAAACAGGAACACGCGCAAACGTCAAGTGAAAATCAATGATGGAGACACTGGGAGGGGAAATCCTAATATGAAAGGGTAAAGAAATATCAAGGAGAAATGAGAAAAAAAAACCGGTCTCTTTGTTCACACTGTGGACAAATCGGCAAGGACCTTCCTAAAGAAAAAAAAGGGCGTGGGGGTCAAAGGGAATCTCATTTTGGGAATACTTGTAAAAGGGGGAAAATTTCCTTAGACTGACAGTTTTCATCACCGGGGAATGCGCGTAAGGGGTCCAAGAGAAGAAAGTGGGAGGGAAAGCGTAGAATATGGACGCCTTATTAATTGGGGAGAAGGAAAATCAAAGTACCCTTTGGAAAGGATAAAAAGGGAAGCCGGTGGCAGGAAAAAAGCTCTGGGTTGGGGAGGACGGGAGAAGAAGAATGAGTTCGCCGGGGTAAAGGAGAAGACGCAAGAAGGAGCAGGGGTTGAAGCAAGGAAAGGCAAGAATGCAGTTTGTTAAGGGGAGTGGGTAACATTGGGAGGGAGATGAAAATTTTGGGAGGGCCAATCAAGATCCTAAAAAAAGGGGGGTAAAAAGTCCAAAAAAAACGGGGTGAAGATTCGGCAAGGGGGGGTATTGGGATGGGGGGCCAGTAAAATTATAACGCAGGGGACCAAAAAAAACACCCCCCCCCCCCCATGGATCTCCGTTTTATGGAAACTCAACAGAAAAAGGCGACCAGGGGGAACGGATTGTTATACTGTTTGGCAAACAAATGAAAAAGGAAGCTTAATAGGGTTTCAGATGTAAGCACCGAGTGGAGAAACGGGTTAGGGAAAGGGGCTTGGTAGTTGTTTAGCTAAGGAAAAAAGTGGTAGGGTTGACAAAGGGGAAAGGAAGAACGAGGTGGGACTTTGGAAGAAGGGGATTGCACCGGGGACCAGAAGGGTATGCAAGAAAAAGGTGGGGGATTCGTCCAAAAAAAAATGAAAGGGACTAAGTAGAGACCAAAGGCGTTTAACAAGGGGGAGGAACTTTGGTAACGGGGGAAAACTGAAGGTCGTCTGGGAACAAAAACAAACGGGAACTTCCAATCAAACAAAAAGAAGGGGGTGGTTTTTGGGGGGGGGGGGAATGACTGTCTGATAATCAAAATTGACGCCGCTGGCGGGGGGAAAAAGGAACACTTGCCGGGGAAAGAAAAGGGACCCACGGAAAATCAAGAAGAAAGGGTGATTAGCCGTTAAAAGAACCAAGGGACAGGACTTAAGGGATTTTAAAATTCCCATTCGGAAAAGGGGGTACAAGAATCCTGGTGTAAAACTGGGAAAGGGGGAAAGTCCGGGGGACTTTAAATGGAAACACATTGACCACCGGTCCAGGGGAAAGGGGGGGAAAGGCATATGTTCTTTCAAAACTCACAAATCAAAAACAAAAACGATTTATTTATGGAAGACACTGTAGCAGGAAAAAAACCGGGGTTTCATTCCCCTGGAAGGGGGCTAAACAGAAGGGAGGGGAAAAAGATGTGTTTAAGTGGAAAAGGGGGAAGCAGTTGGACGAAGGGAGGTAACTGCTTTCTTGGGGGGGACAATGACTGAGGGGGAAAACAGGGGGGGTGTCCCCTTATAGGCCAACAGGTGTTTAAAAAGGGAAAAAAAAAGCATTCCGGACAGGAGAGGTATGAAGCAATCCCATGAACCAAAAAAAACCCCAGTCATTCACTTGAGCAACATGAACCTGTGTGGGGGGGGGGGGGGGGACGAGCAGGAGCTGAACGTTAAACGCAAAACGTTAAAAAGTGCTTGGCAAGAAGTACGAAGGCTAAAAGGGGGGGGGGGGGGGAAGTTGGGGGTGTGACGATTCAACCTTAAAAAAGACTGTAACAGCCAAGAACCCATCAATCCCCTCCAAGTAGGGCGGTCCTTTAACCTAAAGAAAAAAAGAAAGGGTACATAAAAAAAAAAGGGGGGAAAGCCAGAAAAAAGCAAGCAGTCATACGGAACGCCGTCAAAAAAAAGGGACCTAAGGGAAAGTGCAACTAGTTGCAAACAGTGAAAAGGGCCGAGGGCGCAGGGGAAGGTTGTTTACGCACCAAATCAATTCGAAAGGAAAAGGGGGGTCAAGGCGGGAATAATTTTCGAGAAAAATCAGGAAACGGGCCTTCAACCAGGTCATAGTTAAACGATCAGGAGAAAAGGTAGGGGGGGAGGACGGCATAAAAAAACAGTGTTCGGACTGCCACGGGGAGAACAAACAACCCGGAGTAGGGGAAGGCCAAACTCGTAAAAAAAAAAGCCAAGGAGGAGCTCGCATCAGACAAAAAGAAAAGAAGGTCCTCCAAATGGTAGCAAAACGGAGGAAAGAGGGGATAATTGCAGGTCGTTTGCGTAAAAAGATAAATGAAAAGGAAAAAAAAAAAACGGCGATTCAGCCTTTTCTCCAAAAGGGCGTTGCGGGAAACACGCCAGGGAAGGGGAAAAAGGGTTTGAAGACGCAGAATAAACGCCTATCTGGTTGGGGACCTAGCTTTTGGGGTTTCAAAAAAAGAAACCAAACAGTACGAACGGGCAGGGGACCCATGCGGCAAAAGAAGGGTCAGAGGTCCTGTGGGAAAAAAGGGAAAAGGAACAACAAGAAAGGTTTTTGTGGGGGGCAAAAAGGAAAACTCCTGGGGGGGGAGTATGCTGACCGCGGGTCTAGGTCATGTCCAAAGAAAGGGGAAGGAGGAACAGTGAAATCGGTATAGGAAAGGGGGCAGAGGTGGAGGGGGAAAAACGAATTGAGTTCCCTAAAAGGAAGCTGGGTTCTGACCGCAAAAAAGCCTATTCAGAAATTTGACAGGATTCCGAGAAAGGGGAATTGGCCACGCAACTCATAGGTCAACAAAATTCCCTAAGGCAAAGACTACTCCCTGGTGGTGGGGGGGGGGCCATTCCAAAAGGTACCGTTTTGCATTGATGGACGAAAAAAAAATGGAAGGGAACAGTGGTGTCCGTCAAAGACTTTTTCCTTACAAAAGGAATAGCAGGAAAGGGGGGGACCCCAAGGGGAAACACCATTGGAAACCGCTGTAAGCTTTGTAAAGGGGATATAAAAAAAAAAAAAGAAGGCAACCCCCTAGTCAGGGAAATCCTGCCATGACGCGTAAAAAAAAAAAGGAAAAAAATTATGGGGGGGGAAAAGGAAAAAAGGAGGAAAGGAAAGGAGTTGACAACGTTTTTGATAAAGATCCAGTCTTACCGGAGCGAAGCCTGAATAATCCAATGTTGGCGGGGGGGGGGGTTGGGTCCTCACCTGACCTTCTTGGGAACGAAGTAAGAAAAAGGGGACTTTCAAGGATTCGAAACCAAACCAACTGAATTGGGGGGTGGGGGGGAGGTGTGTCCAGGAGAGGAGGGGAGACTTTCACCATAGAAAAAAGGAAAACGCATAAAAAAAGGGGGGGAAAAAACTCCTCAAAAAAGAAGACACCCAAAAAAAACGCTTCCTTCACAAACCTGGGGGGGGAGTTGAAAAAAAAGAACAGGGAATATTCCCGATGAAAAAAAAAAAAGAAGCGGAGGGGCCCCAACTCCAACGGTACGGAACTTCAATGAATCAAAGAAGGGTGATCCCAAATCAGAGGGCCATAGGGGAAAAAAAATGAAGACGGGACCAAAGGTTGGCGCACCATGAAAGAAAAAAAAAATAGTTTAGAAAAAAAAAATTCAAGAGGGGGAAAACTGCAAAAACAAAAAGGGAAAACGGGACTAGGGGGAGAAGGAGCGCCCCCAAAATGAACCAAGGGGGAGGACCGGATCAAGACACACTCTCATATTAGGGTAAGGAACCATCGGAAAAAAAAGAAGCGAAGGTTCACCATGCAACAGAAAAGTTGCACTAGGGAAAAAGAAAACGCGATTTAGGTCACTGGGAAAAAAAAAGATCTGACTTCAGGGTTAATCGCGCAAGGCCAAGCAGGGGAAAGCTCGGGGGGGGTCGGAGGGTTGGAATCTTCGTCAGGCGGGTTAACAAAAGTCAAAAAAAAAAAAGGGGGGGTTATAATCAGAGGAGGGGATCTCGGCAAACAGAGAGTCATCAAAAAAGACAACAAAGCCTGGTGGGGCAAGGACGAACCGCCGGGGGCAGGGGAAAAAAACCAGACTGCACTTGTAAATCAGAAGGAAAAAACTCCAGGGGCGCGCAGAAGGGAAAAAGACAAAAGAATGGAGACAGCGAAAGGAGGAAAAAACAGAAAATCGGGGAAACGTTCAAGAATTGGGAGACAAAAAATCCATTCAAAAAAGGGAAAAAAAACCGCCCGACGAGGCCATGAACAGTGGGTCCGCGACGGGGAGAAGAACGAATTTCCACAGGTAAAACATAATTTGCAAGCAAAGGACCCATTTTGTTTAATCAAGCCTCGAAAAGAGTGTCCTTTCAGGGGAAGAAGGAAAAAACAACGGAAGGAGGATGAAAGAAAGGGAGGGGAACTAAGACGCGTGTGCAGAGACAAGGGAGGGGGGGCTCTGACCACAAAGAGCAAGGAAAGGGTGAAATTGTAAATCGGGGACAGGAACCGGCGCAAAGGGAAAAAGGGGGGTTCAATGGAAAGAGTCGAGGAGGCAATGGCATGAAGTATGGGGAAAGAAAAGCTCCCAGAAGGGGAGAAATGTAGTAAAAAGCGGGGGGGCCAGAATTTGGCCTTTCGCAACCTGACCCATGCTCGCAGGGATATCTGTGGAGGGAAAAAAGGGAGCAGTTAACTCCGCTTGGGGAAGACACATGAATGGCGCTGCCAAGGGGAAAAGGACTTTATGATGAAATGGCAGGGTGCAGAGAATCAATAGGGCAGGGAATTTCAGGAAAAAACGTACGGTACTAAGGGGTGGCAACTCCGAACGCGAAGGGAAAAATCAAAACCAAATAGGGGGGAACGACAAACGCAGGATGGTTTTCAGCAATAAAGTTTGGGGGGGGGGGGCCGACCGCTGCGAAAAAAAATGAAAAAGGGAGAAGAAATTCCGCCCTCTGAAGGGAAGGGGCATTTTTTTGAAAAAGGAAAGAAAATTAGCTCTACTGGAAACAAGGTCCCCGAGGGACTGTTAACGCGGCCCGGCTTGCGATGGGGGAAAAAGGGGGGGGAATACATTGGAAAAAAGGGGGGGCAGTCGTGGGGGGGGCCCGGCTAAACTTTTTGGGGGGGGGTTGGGGGTGAGGGAAAAGAAAGAAGAAAGAGATCCGAAATGCGTTTCGCAACTTGGAGGGACAAGACCGGGGGGGGGGGAAGTGGATCCAACAAAAGAGGGTTCGGCATCAGGGGAAGGCGAAACAAAGGAGGATACCGGTCTTAATTGGTAAAAGCGGCTCGGACCCCAAAAAAAAGGGGGCCCCCATGACACTTTTAAAGGAGGGAGGGAGACAGGGATGAACTAAAGTTGGGAAGGGGGGGAGAAATCATGCCGGGGGGAAGGGTATTTCCAGGGGGGAAAAAAGCAAAAAGTCATTAATGGACGCACTTAGGAAATTGTTGGGAGGACTAAAAGAAAGAGGAACTCAGGGAAAGTAAAAACTCTTGTAGGGGGGGGGGGGAAAGGCTTTCACCCATAAAAAAGGGAAAAGACAACAATATTGGGCAATAAGGAAAACTACAGTTGGTAGGCTTTCTTCCACTTGGCAAGTTTCACAAAGGGCACTTGATCGAAAAGGGAACGGACTGGGGTACGGTAAATGGGACGATAAACCTCGCAAAATCTGAGGATCACTGTACTTTCCAAACATAACGTCGCGGCGGACCGAGGGGAGAGAAAAAGCCTTGGGAAAGGCCAGGGGGTTTGGGAGTCAACAAAGAAAAAGAGGATACCAGAGGCTCACGTTCAAAGGGCCCTGTAATCAGGGAGAGGTCAAGGGGGCAACCTCGAACTGATAAAAAGAGGGAAAAACAACTGGAAGGAAAGGGAGAAGGAACAAGGGACAAAAAAAATAGTATAATGAGCCTTGGGCAAAAGAAAAATGGTCCAGATAGTGTACTGTGGGGGATCCCAAAAAGGGAAGCGTTGTTTTCTCGATACCGTCAGGGCCAGACCTAGTAAGTATGGGAAAAAGTTTACAGGGTCTGGCATCGTCAATCACAGCAAAAAATCTTAGGTATTGGACCGGAAAAAAGATCGGGGGGGGAAAAATTTCGGAAAAGAACACCAGCCTTTTTAAAAAAAAAAAAAATTAACCGGAAAAAAAGGGCCTTACCAAACAAGACATCAATGGCATTTGGAAAAGGGGGGGAAGAATCCAGGAAGCGACAGAGGGGGAGACAGTTGAAAAACACCGTCGATCAGGGCCAAAAAAGAGACTGGAGACCCGAGGAAAAAAAACACGCGCCGCAAAATTTTGGGGACAACGCCATTGAAAGAGAATCGAGGTGGGGCGGGGAGGGCAGGACTAGAGCGTAGGGGGGGGGCAGCCGGCACACATAAACGCGTCCTATGAACTAACCCGAAATGGATAAAACTGAAGAAATTCCGAAGAGTATCTATAACAAGACGTAATTGACCAAAGAATAGTGCAGTGTCCCCCTATTCAGGGGTCAGGGGGGAGGGAGTCTCTCTCCGAACTATTCGCAGGTCACGCGACCGGGCCGTGGGGGGAAGGGCCGCCAGGCAGATCGGGGTTTATTTAAAGGCCGGTCCATCACATCAAGACCGGCACGCACCTGGGGGGGGAAAAGGGACGCCCGAGGCCAACTGTTAAAGGGCCTGACGGGAAGGCCCCGGTGGGTGGGGAAAAGCGAAAGGAGAACAGCAGGGACCGCGGGGGTGTGAAGTGCCAAAACCCGGCAAATGCGGTCATCTTAAAATTCTTATACTGTGGAAAAAACTAGCAATGTAAAAAACAACAGTGGAGGGTTCTGAACCGAGAGAACGTACTGGACCAAATAGAAGGCCGTTCGTTTAGTGGTTAGAAGTGGGGAAAAAAAGGGGGGGTGTTTACAGAAAATCAAGGGGAGACTGGGTAAGGGAAAGGGTTTTCATAAGGCACCAACATCAAAACTCAAAGAACGGATATGAAAGAAAGATTTGGAAAAGGGCAATTGGGGGACCAGAGAGGGTGCAGGAACCAACCCCGGGGGGTGAAAAATACAAGACCTGGGGTTTTTTTGGTGGGGGGAGGGAAAGGATGTAGAATATTAAAAATCCGACCGTGGTCAGGGAGAAGGACCAACTGCAAAAGGGTGGAGGAACCTAGGGAAGCCGAATGTCCTAGCCGTTAAAATGGCAGTTGAACGACAGGAAAATGCTCAAGTTGAGGAGGGCTTTTCGGCCTTGAGGAGGAAGGGAATGCCTGTTCCGGGGAAAGGCCTTAAGGGGGGGGAAAGCCTCAATGTGGCTTCATAAGATCTCAACAACAAAAAAAAGAGGAAAAATGAAAATTTCTAAAAGGGAGGCATTCAAAAGGAAAGCCCCAAAGGTTTATGCCCCCTTCCAGTTACCTAAGCAAGAAAGGAAGGTAAAGAGTTTTATGACAATTAGACCATGGGGGGAATAAGGCGTCACTTCTGTGACGAGGAAAAAAAATTCAAGAAGCCAAGGGCGGCGTAGGTCCTTTAGATTAACCTTCCATGGGGCGGACAGGCAAAGGCGGACCCTGTGGAGATTAAAAAAAGGGAAAAAAAAAACCCAAGGATGTGGGTAAACACTTTAATCCCTTACCAGGAGTGGGAAACTCTGGGAAAATCTGGTTTAACGCCGCGGGATGTCACTAAGAAAGGAGGGGATTTTGGGGACGAAAAATATGAATGGAAACTGAAGTCAACGCCAAAAAAGGGCACATCAAAATACTAGGCTTCCGGGGAAAAAAAAATAACCCACTAAAAAAGAAAAAGTAAGTCTGCAACACGTGGAGGGACGCAGGAAAAAAAGTGGGGCCCGCAAAAGTAAGGGCACAGGGAGTAAAAACCGTTCGAAGGAAGGAAAGTGCCACTCGGAAAATGGCCGGGGGAAAAAAAGACGTCGCGACCCTAAATGCGCCACACGGGGGAAAAAGGCAGGTTTGCAATCCTTTGGAAGTAACAGCAAGAGGACAGTGCCGTAAAGGAAAAAGTGGGGCCCTCGAATAAAAAAATGTGCAGTTCCTTTAGGGCAAGGGCCAGAAAAAGGGAAAAAAAAAGAAGACTGGGCAAAAAAACAAGGCCCGCACAGGTTCAAGGCGGTATCACAAAGCAGAAAGCCATTTTCCCGTATCAGCAAAAGAGCACAAAAAAAACAGAAAACGGCCGGGGTCCGCCCCTTTGGATAATTAGGGGAGGTTGAAGTGACTGCGGGAATCGGTCTCTGAACAACGGGGTCAAAGAAATTGGCGGAAAGGCGCACAGCGTTGAGGACCGCTGCCGACCAACCGAAAGAGGTGCTATGCTTTCCGAATACACCCCAGAGAGGATGGAGGAAAGAATTGGGGAACCCAAAAGCCGGCCGGAGGCGAGTCTGGGAAACCAAACCTAAAACCTAAAACCTTTTTCACGGGGCCGCTTTGGTATATGCTGCCACGGGTTGCTCAGGAGGGGTGTCCGCCTTTCTCATCATTAATGAGTGCGTGGGCAGAAAAGCTCTTAAACAGCTGGATAAACAAAGGCTTGCGTTTCCAGGAGGAAGGGGCGCAAACCCGAATGGAAAACGAAGAATTGACAGAGGGGAATAGCAATTCAATTGTCCACGGCAAGAAGGACCAAGGCCCCGATCGCACACGCCCAAGGAATTTATGTGCGCCCCAGGAAAAAAACAACGTGATTTTTCACTTAAACTGGCGAAAAGGAGGAATGGAAAAATGGGAAGATCAGTCGCGGGGTTGCCTTACCAGAAAGAATAGCGAAAAAAACGGCAGGAACATGTCGAGAGGGAGTGGTGAAGGACTGAGGATGAGACCACCAGCGGGAAAAAGTCCCTCAAACTTCAAGGGAGTCTGGAAGCCCGAAAAAAAGTGGACCGAAGCGGTTTGGCGCCAGTGGTGCTCGCGAACAAAGTTCTCAGAACACGGGGAAAACCTGGAGATGAAAACCCCCTTATGTCGCACACGTGACACAGGGCAGTGAAAAACCACCAACACCCCCCCAAACTAAGGTCGTTGAAAGTAGGGAAAAAAAGCTTGTTTGCGATGGGAATCCTTCTTCGCGTGGAAAGCCAGGCAAAAACAGTAAACGTAGGGTTGAAAGAAAAAGAGATGGGGGTGGAACAAAAAGGTCCCCCGACCCGCGTCCCACTCCTTCACGGCCGAGGGCAAATTCAAAAGCAAGAACAGAATCTGGCCGAGAACAACATTTTCGTTCCTGAAGGAGGGAAAAAGCAAAGAAGGAAGGGCGCGCGCCGCGTTCAAACTACGCAAGGTAGCACAAAGGGTACAGAAAAAGCCGCAATTTTGAAATCAGACACACGTCACCTTCCACGCGGTTGTACCTAATAACAAAGGCCCAGAAAAACGCATTAAGACGGGCTTTGCACGGCACCGAAACCAACAAATCCAAAAGGGAAATCCGGAAACAGACTTGAGTAATCCATTGTGCCAGAGCAAACGGTCGCCAGTGGAAAAAAAGGATCTGGAGGAAAAAAGAAATGTAGTTCAGGGCCGGGGGAAACGCTATGCTGTCCGTCGGGATCAGGTGAAGGGGGAGTTCAGGAGGCCGAAGAATGTATGGCATAACGGGGGGTGTCGTCGATTTGTGGGAAGAGGAAAAGGGTGGGCAAAAAACAATCGTCACGTTCGGTGGGGGGGAGATCATCGGATGAAAACCTCGGAAGCCGTAGTGACAAAAGGTCGCAATCGACAGTGTGGCCCAGCGCCATCAAAAAGGGAAACACCTGGTTACAGCTCGAGGCGGAAAGTCACAAACGCAATTGGTGGGGGAGGCGCGGAAGGGGAAAAAAAAACTGAGAAAATAGAAGTACTTTCCCGGGGGAAAAAAGGGTCGCGGCACTGCAATTTCCATCACGGGCCCTTCCACAGAAAAAGGAAAATGGTGTTGGAACCTACGGCGCGAAAAACAAAAGGGCCCAACGGTAAAAACGAAGGTGTGAAAGGGGGGAAGAAAAAGTTAAAGGCAATCAATCAAAACTCGCACAAATCGATCTCTCAGACAAAAAACAACAACGATGAATTAGAATCCAGGAAAAAAAGAGGGGGCATATGGATTAACTGACGCAAAGGAGGGTGTTTACGGGGGGACTCGTGGCTCAACTCGAAGGGGGGGTAGGCCAAAAAAGGTTGCCATGCGTAGGAATTCGGATTTGGTTGCCGCAGGCCCCAAAAAAAGACTAAAAAAGGAAAGAGGGAAAAATGAGCCAGGCTTTTGGGCTGCTTTGAAAACCTTTCGGGCGCAACTTTGGGACGTGGGGGGAAGAGGATTCAAAAAAAAAAAGGAGCGGGTGGGAAAGACCGGCGGCCCCTGCATGAGGGGGGTGCCCAATGCACGGAAAACGAAATCTCGCTGGCCGAGGGAGAAAGGCACGCTTCACAACAAGAAGGGCACTAGGACTCGAGAGAAAGGGTACAACAGGGAGGAAAAAAAATGGTGAAACCATAAGACCCGAAGATTTGAACACCAGGTAACGCCTTCAAAGTGGAGGGCATCATCCTGTTGGAGGCCTGAAACAAAATTAAGAGCGAAAGAGAAGAGCAAAATGGTGTGAACTTCTTAAGTTCTAGGGAACACAAATGAATGGGGGAAATCAACTTAAGTATGCGTTCGTGGGGGAAAAGTACCAAGGGAGCGGGGTGGGGGGGTGGGGGGCGGCCGAAACTCCCAAGAAATCAAGGAAAAATTCGTGGGGACAGTTTCTTGGTCCGTTGGAACAAAAAAATGTGAAGAAGGGCACTACATTTTGGGGAGGGGGAACTCAAATTTGTACAACTCTGTCCAGACGTAGTGAACGCCCGGCAGGAAACGGCCAGAGTGTTTGGACATAAAAGGTCCCGTCGTGGAAAATGGAAGGAAAAACACGGTGGTTGGGCGCAAAAGTGCGGGGAAGTGATGCAGTGGAGGAAGGGAATGGGGGGGGAAAGAAAAAGGGGGGTTTGGGTTGAAGCTGGGTGAATCCGGGGGGGTAACGAAAAAGTGACCGTTTCTGGTGAAGAGGGGTTCACCTAAGGCACATGGTCCCAACGGCCAACGGGGTTGGCGCAAGGGACCACAGTTTTTTAGGGCGTGGAGTCAAAACGACGGACACTGGCGGAAAAATGCTCCAGTCTTGAGGAAGGGGAGACTGGGTCTTGGGAGCGCAAAAAGAGAACCGGAACCCTCCCTTCGTTTGTGTGGTCCAACCATAAAAGCGGGGGAGAATCATGGAAAAGAATACAGGGGGGAAAACTGAACGCCTGTGGTTCAATCACTGATCCGAACATGCGAAAAAAATCCGGGACAATGGGTGAAGGGGGGAAAAAGATGAGCAAGGGGGAAAGAAGACTGGGGGTAATCGGAAAAAAACTGGACCCCAAAGTTTGTTCACAGGGCAGCAAAAAAAGTTAGCTGCCAAGCAAAGGCAAAAACAAAAAGGGGGGAACTTATGCCGTTTGGGAGAGCCTGGCAAGGGGGACCTTAGGATCTACGGTCAATTAACATGTCCGATGGGGGCCCATTCAACAACACTGAAATCAGGGAAAAGGAGGGCTAAAAACCCAGAGACATCGGAATGGAACCATTCGCCAATAATAAAAAAAACGGAAAAATGACGTACCGCACCAAGAATCAATTGGCCCGGAGAATCGGGTCGGCAAACCGCCGAGAAGAAACCGGGCAAAAGAGAGAAACGCAACGTGGGAAAAACCGGTCCGTCAGGGGTAAGGCTGGACAGGACCGGAGACACAACCGGCACGCCTGATTGGGAAAAAGCCGTCTACGAAAGTGGGTACGGGGGTTTGAAACAGGGCATCTGAACAAGAGGCAGGGACTTACTGGCACAAGGCAGGGAAAATCCGGGATCTCAGACGTCCCAAGACACAAGAAGCCTTGAAAATCTAAGAGCAAGCTGGAAGGGAAGTCAAAACGGAACAGAAATTATCAAAACCGAGGGGGGGCAACGGGGGAATTTTTGGTCTGGGGCTTCATAAAGATGGGGGGTTCGCGTCCTGAGAAAAAAAAGAAAAACGAGGATGATTGGGGGGGGGGAAAGCCAGGGGGGGGAGGTCAGGATTTATTGAAATTTTTGTTTGGGATGTATAGGGGGGGGTTGATGATAAAAGGGGGGCCGTGAAACACCTGGGTTTGAAAAAAAAAACGTGACCATTGACATGACGAGGGGGGGCCCCGGTTTAGTTTGGGTTAAAATCAGGAAAAAAACCCGTGAACCATCCTGGGGGAGGGGATAGGGTTGATTCTGTTGTCGCGAACCGAAAAAAAAGGAAAAAAATGCGGGGTCACGAGGCAGATTCTTAAGACGGGTGGAGGAAAATTCGGAATGAAAAAGGGGCCACGACATCAAACAGAGAAAGGGATCAACCCGGGAGATTAAGTGGTCTTGTTTTGGAGTGTTACTTAAGGGTTAGTGGGAAAAGAAAATAACAGGTTGAGTTGCCGGGACCTTCTTGATTCATAATGGTGGGGTGAGAGTAAAAAAGATCATTTTCCGCTTTTCAGGGAATATCAGGGGGGCCGACAAACAAAACCTTGCTTACCTCTTCCAAGGGGGGGGGCGACGCCAAACCAGGGAGGGAAAAAACTTACAGAACAAATACCTGGGTTTTTGGGGTTCATGGCCTTGTCGGGTTGATCACAGGTTAAAGACTGCAAGTAGACAACCCAGGGGGGGCCATTTCTGGGGACAACCCGACGGAAAAGATAAGGGGCCAGGTAAGTACAAAAAAGGGGAAAAGTCATACGACCTTGGGGATGAAAAGGAAACAGAGTCAGAATCCACCATCCTTTGCTGAGGGTGAGGGGAAAAGGGAAGGAACCACTTTGAACGGGGGGGGCCTTTTCCTTGGAAGAAAGGGGAGGATCAAAAGCGACGGCACAACAACTGAGTTGGAGGAGGGATAGAAGGGCGAAGACCACGGGGGGGAACTCAAAAGGATAGAAGGCCCGGGAAAAGGCAAACATTATCCTAGAAGCAAAAAAGAAAAGTGTTGACTGAGCCTTTTCAAAAAGGAAACCATTGCGTACTGCACTTCTTGGGGACTGATTACTGCCATATGGGTATAATATGGGTCAAAGTATAAGGGAACCGGCAAGGTTCGGGCCGGAGGGGCCGACCAACTGGGTTGTAATCCCCATGAAACCCAAAAAACCCAGTCGGTTCTGTAAACCGGAAAAACAGGTTTTTGTGGGACAAGAAAGCTGAGCGGAAAGGAAAAAGCCCGGGAACAAAAAAAGGGGCTTTCCAGGACGGGGAAGGGGAAGGGGGAAGTGTTACAATAACCTGGTATGCATAAACTACAACCCCGGACCCGACAAGAAAGCCAGAGGGGTCTGAAATAAAGGAATTCAAGTAAAAGAAAAAAGTAATCTCAAACGCCGGGGTGCAAAGCGGGGGAAAGAACCTGTTGCCGCAATTGAGGCACTTGAATAAAGGATACATATCTGGGAAAGAAAAAGGGTTGCGGTTGGTGGGGGGTCCGCGCCAGTCGCGGTAAAAACACGC
>Ga0179593_1613568_pt1 | contig 30451 bp, 31 predicted proteins | sample CZODoug2_1_08_16_FD_185931 | JGI IMG/M metagenome (GOLD analysis project Ga0179593, IMG submission 185931) | Vadose zone soil fungal communities from Angelo Coast Range Reserve, California, USA - CZODoug2_1_08_16fungal (PacBio error correction) | ecosystem: Environmental > Terrestrial > Soil >...
AGGGCGACATTTACCTGTTCATAGCTAACAAAAAGAGGGTCAAAAGATCTATCCTATACCGCCTATGATGAAGAGATTGACGGTGGATCTCGACTCCCATTAACTGGGGAGGGGGGGGGGAGAAAAGAAGCCTGCGTCCTAGTCGTCTTCCTGGGGGGAGGGGGCGGCCATGCGACTCATCAACTGTTTCTTGTTCGAAGGGTCCTGTGATCGAATGCCGAACAGGGAAAAGGGCTGTCTGCTGCTGCTATTTAGAGGAGTCCGATGAAGAAAAAAAAAGCTGATCGCGCCTGGTCTTTCGATTGGGAAATTTGTGGGCTGAAAAAAAGGAAGGAGTGCCCACGTATGGCCGCGGAGGGAAGCCGCTCTTTGACTATCTAAGGAAAAGGGAAACGATCCTTGAAACTCTGAAAAAAAAAAAAGGAGAGATGTTTTTCGGGAAAGGAGGGAGGTCCATGGTGTATTGCCGGGAGGAGGGGATTGTGGCTGCTGTGATTCGCTTGGAGCCTCCGCTAGGGGGAGGGAGGGCGGGCGGGGCGCCGTCGCTCAAAAAAAGAGGAAATGGGGCTCGCCATCCGGGGGGGAAAGGCAACACCTGCTTCCAATATCTCAGGAAATCGATCCGCACAATGCTAGCCGGGCGGCACCATCGCGAAAGAGCCGGCGCCCTTCCTTTTCGACGGGTTTGGTCGATTCAGAAAGGAGGGCGGTGACTTCCTAGACTGATAAAAAATCAACAAACCAATGTTGGAGCGAGAAAAGCCACCCCGGCGTGTCTCGCCACCAAGTAAAAGGGGGAAGGGTCGTCGGCGCTTTCCAGAGGAAAGCAGATTTCGCCCATTTCGCCTCAAATAATAAGAAAAAAAAAAAATGCCCGGGAGGGAGGGGGAATCAGAATGCCCGAGGGGGAGGGGCCCGCCCTTTGGAGGAAAAGATTTTCGCAGCTGTGCCAGGGGGGGGAAAAGACAAGCGCGCCGCAGAAGAAAAAAAAGTATCAGCAGAAGGGTCGCCGCCAAGCACCGGGGGGGAAAAGAGGACAATCGCTTCAAAAGAGGAATGGGCGAACGCCTCCTACTGGGGAAAAATCTCAAGAGACCTTGAAGGAAGAGAGGGGGAATTTTTTGACCTAACAAGGGGGACGTAGTCCCGTTCAGTGCAAAAAGTCGGTCTACCAAGAGACAAAAAGCTGTCAAGGAAAAAAAAAAGGGACAGCAATGACTGAAGGGAGTTTTTATCTACTTGAGGTAAAAAGAACATCCCTCGCCGAACGATGAAACCAGCATGTTGACGGGAAAAAAAAAAACCAAGCAACGACACCTCTCCCTAGAAAGAGCCTGTTTGTTTGGGCCGGAAAGAAAAAGGGGGTGGTCGTGGCCGGCAAGGAAAGGGAGGGTAGATCTATGGCGCGCGGGAAGAAGGAGGGGGAAGATTGTCACGTTGCGAGCTTCCGAGAAGAGTCAGCAACTGGCGCTTAGGCAACAGGAAATGAAAAAGACCCGCGGCCCCCCACCAGCACTCTAGGGAAGGAAAGCTCTAATCCTTCATATAGGCGAAAGAAGGGTTTACCGGGGCGTTGATTACGGCAACGGCTAAGAGGAGAAAAAAAGGGAGCGAGTGTCCGAACTACATGGGAAAGCTTGACCCATTTTTTGCGGGTTCGAAAAAAAAAGAACATCAGTGCCCGCTTGAGGGACCGCCACAAGGCCTGAGGAGAGTATGACCCTAAAAGAAAAATAGTTTCCTTCTTGATCGTTCTGAAGGTAGGGGAGAAATGGCGCCCCTTTGTCAGAAGGGGGCCGGATTCTTGGGACGAACACCAGAGGGGGAAAGGAGGTGAGAGGTTAAGGAGTAGGAAGGGGGGAATGGGGGGGAGGATAGTAGGCTGGAAGAGGGGAGTCGCGGACCGAAAAAAAGGACGGCTTTTGTCACTCGAGGGGAAAAAGTACGTACCTGCTCCAGGAGGGAGGGGGGACATTCTCTTTCTAAGAGAGGGTCTGTTGGAGTAGGCAGAGGGAAAGGGCGGTATTACTCCTCTGGGATGGAGCGCTGGAAAAATCATTACCACGAAAGCGCAAAGGCGGCTAAGTGAAAAATAAGTGGCTCAGTATGGAGCCGCTCTGCCTGAAAAGGGAAAAAGAACCAGACTCCGAGGGGGAACGCTGGATCTCAAAATAAGGAAAGGTTTTAGGAAGGCTTTTTAATGAAAAAGAAGTGGAACCACTTCCGATGTGGGGGGGAAGGGAGGGACGATTGTTCTTCATCAGAAATTTGGAAAACAGGTGACGATACCTTTGAGGGGGAGAGTCGTCGGCCGGGAGAGAGGCCGCGATGATTGTCCTGGGGAAAGGTCCAGAGCGAAAATCAAGAGGGGAAGCAGAAGGGGTTTGCTTTCTCTTCGGAGAATATAGGAAAAGGCTAATCTTCCGCGCCGCAGAGTGAGTCTCAACTCAGCCGAAGAAAAGGCCGTCATTTTTCTCGATAAAAGAAGCCAAATGTTCTTTCAGCTCAGGTGGTCGCGATTTAGTCGTCTGGAAAAAGGCGCATTGATCCTGTGCGCAAAAAAAGTTACTATGAAAAAAGAGGAAGGCATCGGCCCTCTTCAGAAAGGGGGCGTTCATTTTCGTGGATAACGGGAAAGGGGTCGAAGAAGAAAAAAGAAACGAGGAGGAGGAAAAGCTAGAGAGGGAAAGAAAGGGGATCCCACCATCCACTTTGAAGAGAACGCGGCGATGCCTGTGTGAGTTCGAAAAAAGTAGCCGGGCAAGGTAATTTCGGGGGAAATCCATGCGAACAAAGGGAATCCATCTGCTACCCCATTGGGGGGGAGAGAACACATGTTGTCTCCATCGCTAGCCACCTGAAGAAGAAAAGCACACACCGGCGTTCGTTGCGAAGAAAGGCGGCGGCTGTCTGAAGAAGAAATTCACGTATCTTAGAAGGGGGAAGAGGCTTCGTCCTATTTCACGACTGAGGGGACGCAACTCATCGTCATGATGACCATCATAGAAAATAAATGCCTGACGCCCTTCCCCAAAGGAAGGGAGGAAACCACGCCTAAATCTTCATTCGGAAAGAAAAAAAAAATGTAAACACATCTTCACTTTTAGGATTAGGGGGGGCCATATCACCAGAACGCGTCGTCTACTCAAATTCGTAGAAAAAAAGGGGGAGAACACAATTCATCCTCTTTGAGAATCCAGAACTGAAGATGCTTCGTTCGCAAAAAGAAAAAAGAAAGGTTTGGTAATTGCGGAAAAAAAGGAAAGCAATATTCTTGGAAAGCATCTTCTCAAACTCCGCCTAAAAGGAAGGACGATCCGCGACTCCGAAAAACAAAACCCTCGCTGATTCAGGAAAAGTAGAGGCGATTTTTTCAATCTCGGGAAAAAATCAAACGGCCACCTCACTCTCTGGTTTGGAAAGGGGGGAAAAAAAAGATCAATGGAAAAAAAGCGGCGCCCTTTCGTGGTCTTTTAGAAAGGGGAAAAAAAAGCACGATCCCGAATGCATATTTAGCGGGGAGAGGGTCATCTCGATACACCAAGCAGGGAGAGAGTGTTCTCGCTTTGGGAAAAGGGTTGCTAGCCTTCAGCAAGACGGGAAAAATGAGGAAAGCCCGCTTTACCCGCAAAATTGTTCAAGGGGAAAGGAGGAACTCGTCCAAGCGTTTCGCGGAACTCGTAGAAGGGAAAAAAAAAGCACCGGGATCCCCTCTCCCACCGGGGGGAAAGGAAGACATGACGAATTTGATGCCGAGGAGAGGGGGGCCGCATTTTTCATCGGAAAATAAAAAGCCCTCACGATGCGGCTCCTTACTGATCTACAGGAAAAGGCGAAAGCTCAAGCGCGCCCATCGGGAGAAAAAGAGGGACGGCCGACCATCCCTCACTTTATCGGGAAGGGGAAAAAATGTTCTCTATGGCGCTGTGGTAGGGGGCCAGGTCACCATTCTTCGGGGTAATAAAGATGGGTCAACCGACGGAAAAAACTCAATTGACTGAGGGAGAAAGCCGGTATCTTCTAATTGCAGAGGGTCGACCTGAAGGTCACAAAGGGACGACGTCCGGCGTTCACGTGAAAAAGAGAAGACGTCAAGGTCCTTGTCGATGCTAAAAGGATTCAATCGATGTTATTAATCCGAGGCTCGAAGGGGGGACAAAAGTGCTTGGCTGCGGAGGAAAAACGGTCATGCTTGATACTGAAGAAAAAAGAGGCGCTTCTATGGAGAAAAATCCGAAGGCTTCCGCCTCCCCAAGGAGGAAGATTTGAAGGCGAGACAAAAGAGGGGCGTCGAGTTCCTTATCTCGAAAGAGCGATCGGCGGATGAAGCCAGAGAAGAACGACTCAATGCAAAGAGGTCGCCACACGGGGGAGACAGTGGTGATTTTCGGAGAATGGCGATCCGCTCACAAAAAGTCGTGGGGGGAAGGGCATCGAGTAAAGAGGGGGAAAAGGAAAAGGAGACAGTTGCCCTTCCCCAAGGAAAGAGAGGGGCAGAAGGGCTACGATATCGCCCTAGCGGGCTCAAAAGGAGCAGACTGGTGGATGCCGCTAGTCGTCGGAGGAAAGGAAAGAAGGGGCTTACTGGCCTCGCCAAAAAGAAAAGTGACTTTTTTGTCTGGGAAAACTGCTTACGAATGCGGCCGTGTCCCCGACGAAAAAAAGAAGCGACAATATCAAACCGACAGGAAAAAGAAGAGCGCGTACTCATCTCCGACGAAGCGGCTCCTTTCAAGGGGGAAAAGGATGCGTTGTCTGAGCGATTGCCAGCCACATCCTCTTCAAGGACAAGGGGAAAAGGGTCAATTCGACCTGCCCTCTAGGGGAGAAAAGAAAGAAAGGGCGAAAAATTCCTCTAAGGCAAAGGGGGGGGATCCCGGCTCGTAAAGACGCCAATAGCCTCTCTACCGCCAAAGGAAAAAACGGGTGCGGCAATTCTATCACGAAAAAAGGGGATGCTTCTCTTTCCCGCCAAAGAGAAAGACGAGAGGCGGCAAATTAAAATAGGTCATGAAAGAGAGAACCGTCAAAAGCTCGCATCATCGGAGAGGGAAGGGGGGAACTTGCCATCGTTGCTAAATGATGAGGGAAAAAAAAAAAAGGGGAAGACTGGGCACTATCTCTCTCACACCAACGTAGTAGGAAATGAAATCGCCCGCTCATGAGAAGGAGGCAAGCCTTTACCCCGATGGTCACTTTCCGAACGGAGAGGAAAGGCCGATGATTCCGGCTTCTTTAAGGGGGGAGAGAAGTTGACCATTTAGCCTCCCCAAGGCTGAGGAATCTGGCGTCCTCGACAGCATCAAAGGGAGGGGCTGTGAGGGGAGGGAAAAAAAACGGCGTATTCAATCACGATGATAAAGGGAGAGAGGTCGGTCTAATTAGGTTCTAGACAAGGGAAGGCGCGTCCGATCACCGGAAAAAGGCATTCGAGGATTTTTCTGCCGGAAAGGGTGTGTCGTAACTCACCGCGAGGAGGGCCCGCGATGCTTTTTCCCTGTCCGCTCCGGAAGGGGGGAAATGACGACGGAAAAAGAGAACCTTGAAATCTTAAAAGGAAAGAAGAGTGCCGAGTATATGGAGGAGGGGTTTGTCCTTTGTTTGAAGGAGGGAGCTTCTTGTATCTGTCTGGGCGGAAAAAAAAAGAGAAAAAGGGTGGGCGTGGCTTGTCGCCCGCTCTCAAAAGAAAAAAAGAAGGGACTGGGCAGCGTCCTCCTGGGGGGCAAAGAAGCCACTGTCTTCAATACAAGCTTAAGCCTCGAAGATAGCCAGAAATTCTCATCCAGGGCGGGGAGAGGGACGCGATATCTTACCGCGACAAAAGAAGGGGGATACGGCGCCTGCTAGCGTGGGGAGGAGGAGCGTCCTCTTACGTGAGGAGGAGAAAGGGATGACCTTCATACACACCTAAAGGGGGGGGGTCACTCATAGCTAAGAGAAAAGGGACGCGCCAACCCATGGAGAGGGGATGTGCTTCGTCTCTTTCCATCAGAGGAGAAAAGAATTGCAAATCGCGGAAGGGGGGGGACGAAAGAATCGAGGTCGTTTTACGACGAAAAGAAAGAGGCCCTCGTGAAGGGGGGGGGCCATTTTTTATGCGGTCGGCCATTCTTTTTACTCAAGAAAAAAAGCCTGCGCGCTTCTAAAGGAAGAAAAAAAAGAAATCGAAGGGAACCTTTTGCCACGAAAAAGGGGAAGAATCCGAGCTTCATCCAATAGAGGCTGGGGGGGAAAAGCCGCCGACGATCAGAAAGGACGAGACGCCGCAATCCATGCCGGGTTACGCGGAAAGCCTACTTATTCAAGAAAAAAAGAACCATCTGACCCTCTTTTATAGAGGAAGGAAAAGGGCTGTGAGCACATTACTGGGGGGAGTTTGAGCCCGGGTTTGAAGGCGGTTGACCCATGAACGAAAAAAAGATTTCAAAGGACGTGCCGCGGAGGGAAAAAAACTACCACATCCAATCTAGGAAGAATGTCCGTAAGCCATCACGAGAAAAAGAAACTTCCTACTTCCATTACTTAGGCTTTGTATACGATTTCGTCGAAGGTGAACTATCTTTGCACTTTGCTACGGAAAAAGAGGAAGCAGCTGTTAGGTCAGGGGAGAAAAAAAAAAAACGGTCCAGATGAAAAATGCTGGAAAAAACGCTCGGCTCACATTCGTCAGTCTAGAAGAAAAGGGTTTATTGGGTACCGGTGAGATTAAAAGGGGGGGGGAGGAGAGGTAGTCCCCAGCTCGAAACGCTGAAGAGGGGGAAAAGCGCATTCCGTTCATCTTGAAAAAAGGTGAAGAGGGGACCCGGCCCTTTTCCCCTCTCCATCAGGCCAGGGAAAAAAAGGGGATGCCCGCCCAAAACGAGAAAAAAAAAGACTCCTTCGAGGTTAGAAAGGGAAGCGGCCACGACAGCTAATATAGTGAGAAAAAAAAGAGAATGTCTACCATTCAGGAAGGCGCCCGCTGGTGCCGGTTCTGAAGGCGGCCGGATTCTTTGAAACGAAAAAAAAAAAAAGGGTGAGTTTGTCCGCTGACCGGAAGAAGGAAAGGGGGCCCCAAATCTCCTTACAGTAAAAAGGAGCTATTTTTTTCAAATGCGAGGAAAGAGCGTCTCGATGCACGGATAAGGCTTGTCTGTGGAGCAGGGGTAAGCATCTTGCTGTCGTAAGTGCCTCTGAAACAAAAAAAAACGCAAATGGCGCGATTGGAAAAGGGGCGTGGGGGGCCAGAGGAAAGGAGCTACCACCAGAGGAGGGTGTGCCCTTCAAAAGGAGTATCGCATTTGGCTCACAGAAAGAGGCGGACTCAAACCGGTTGATATGTGCCATCAGGGAGGGGGGGAAAGGGAACAGGCTGCTTTTTTTACAGGAAAGGTGGACATTTGTCGGCAGCCTGAAGAATTTGAAAAAGGTGGACGATACGGAAGAAGGGCGTCGGCCTGGAAAGGGGGTGGTTTCACTAAGAGGATGGTCACGCGATGGTTTCCAAAAAGAAGAAATCAGGCTCCCGACATAGGACATGCGTCGAGATCGCGTGAAGAAGATGGGGGCCGAAAGGAGAAGCAACGCATCTTCCTTGGGAGGAAGGGTCAGGTGCTCTAGCTCTTCAGAAAGGGGAGAAAGCAGTGTAACCAAGGGGGGGGGGGGCCTTCTATTTATTGAGGGAAGGCCGTGTTTTTTCCATAAGGGGCGCCCGAAAGAAGAGGAAAAACGCTGGGGAAAAGAAAAAAGAAACGCGTTTCTTCCCCCGGGCAGGTTGCTTCATTGTAGGGGTAACTGAAAAGGGGGACGATATCTCTCAACAACAACAAAAGAGGGAGATGTCCCGAGCACCGGTGAGAAAAGGGAACTCCACCTGCGGGAGGAGCCGTTGGTTAGGTCGAAAAAAGGGAATAGGGGCAAGGTATTTTCAGGAGGGGTCTAAAGAAAGCGCCCGCAAAATCCAGTCTGCGAAAAAAAAGGGTGTTTCCATTAGCTTCAAGGAGGGGAGCCAGTCGCTCGAGCACCTTACGCAAAAAGGGAAGAAATGCTTTTCGCCTACCCCAAGAAAGGCCTCTTCTCCAGACACTGAAGGAAAAAAAACTAGGCTTCGGCCAGGATGGGAAAAAAAAAAAGGGAAGTGCCGTCAACCAGCGGCCGAAGAACGGGTCTGAAGGGAATTCACGAAAAAGACGCCTAGCACCAAATAGCCAAAAGGGAAGGATACCCGCGCCGAAATCGTCTTCTGCCAAGGAGGGGAAAAAAAACACAGCGTTCCGTGCAAGGAGTTCAAAAAAAAAAAAGGGGAGCCCATATCACCGGAGCGGAGGAAAAAAGAGCAAATGCGATTAGAAAAAAGGGGAGGCAACCACAAAATTTCATTCCGCTGTTAGCGAAAAAAAGATGGACGTCTTTGAGAACCAATTTGGCGCTGGTGGTCTGCGGACCACAAGACAGCAAGATGCTTAAAAAAGGGTAGAAAACCTCCAATCCGCCGAAAAGGGGGGGGAGAAAGGGGCATCGCGACGCGACGTGAAAAAGAGAGTCCATTAATAGGCCGGGAAAGAAAAGAAAGAGAGGTCGCCACCACCCCCTTCGGGAAAGAAAGAAAGGGGGGGAGGTTCTTTCCCATCAGAAAAAAAGCGAAAACATCTTGCGAACCTGCAGTTTGTACGGGGGAATTTCACGACAGTCCCGACGATCCTAAGTAACTATGGAAAAGAAGGGGTGTCCATCTCCTAGAAGAGAGATTCATGCCGTCTGTTCTCAGGGGGGTATTTTTTGCTGCCTTCAGCAAACTCCCGTGCGAGGAAGAAAGAAACGAGATGACCCGCAAAAATGTCAAGAGAAAAAAAAGGAAAAAGAGGAGCAAGCGTTTTTTCTACTGCTTGGAAAGGAAGAGGATCCCCGCCGGATACCCTAAACAAGGGGAGGAGAAGAGACACGAAATGAAGAAAAAGGGCGGCCGCGGGTCCCAATGGGGGAAGTGTTCCAAGCGCCCCTGAGAAAAAAAAACAGATGCTGTGGCCTCTAAGGAACAAGCCTCGTCAAGCTATCTCAAGGGAACAAGAAAACGTATCTTACACCGAGCAGAAAAACACAGCACGTTAATCTTGCCGGAGGAAGAAAAGGAGTGGCGCTTTTTCCGGGCTGGGAAAGAAAGGACACCATGCTTGCGGGGTCGGGGGAAAGGGGGCGGTCAACCGACTGGAGGGCTCACACTAACCTGTCAGTTAGAGAAAAAGCCGGGTTTTTACGGGAGGAAAAGCAAGATTGTCTCTTTTTAAAAGGGAACGTTGACTCCAGGTCTTTCGCGAAAAGGGACTAATTGATTGCGTCGGATCGGAAGAAAAGACTCGACGGAAGGAGGACCCCGCCGCTCTAGGAAAAAAGGAGGAAAGTGTCGCGACTTTCTCTTTCAGTTCAGAAAGAAAGACACCCGGAATGCTGATAGCTTTCGGGGAAAAAAGCGGCTTAGAGCTAAAAAGGGAATGTCGAATCTTAGCAACAAGTGCTTCAAAGCAACAGTTGCAGAGAAGAGACAGGCACCACTCGCCCTCTAGGATGGGAAGTAGGGACTCCGCTTGCAAGGGAGAAGAGGAAAAAAAGGCTCTATGGCCCGCAAAAAAAACGGTCGCCACCTTTTGTCGCAAAAAAGGGGGTGGATTGGGAAAAAGCGATCCGCTCAACAAGGAGGGGAAGAATCAGGCGTCACCGCCCGGGGAAAGGGACTGCCTTCGCCAAACGCTCTCTCGGAAAAGGCTCCCTTCTTACGAGAAAAGCGATGTCGCCGCCCTGATTAAGAGGGGGCCGAGCGTCGTATGCTTCCTAGGGAGGGGGGGAGTCGATGGCTTCCCAAACAGGGATGAGAAAAAAAAAGGGCAGCGTGACTTGTGGGGCTGGGAGCGGAGGGAGAACAGTCTTAAGAAAATCGTCTTAGCACAAAAAAAAAAAAGGCAAGAGCAAACCGACCATGAAAAAAAAAAGAAGCGCTTACTCATATAAAAAACGAAAAGCTCCTGCGTCCGGGAGAAAGGGGAGCAGTGCGTTGACGTCGAGTGGAAAAAAAAAGGGAAAAAGCTCGCGGCCTCGTGGGCAAATTAAAAGAAAAAGGGACGGCGAAATCCTCTCCTCCGGGAGAGGGGGGGGGAAAGGGGCGAGCCGGCATCGGAGGAAGGAGAGAAAAAAGCCAGGGCTTTATCATCGTGCGGAAGGGGAAAAAAGTAAGGACGAACACGCCTACGTTGATCGGAGAGGCAAGTACCCAGCCTACCCTCTCCCAGGAAAAATGGGAAAAGGGGAGGACGAATCACCGCAGACTCAAAAAAGGGAAAGATCGGCCCCGATCGTTTCGGGAACGGAAAAGGGGGGCGCCGATGATCCGTTCCTGTCTCAGCGGAAGAAAAAAAAAAAACGATAGTAGTAAAAAAGAGGAAATCGAAAGAAAAAAGGACAGGGTCATAGGCCGACGACCTTCATCTTGAAAGAAGAAAGGAGGGGGGGCCGATTGCCGCAGCCGATGAGAAAAAGACGACGACCATGAACCCCTTTGTCTTTGAAGCGGCCTGCGTCGAGGCGGAAGGGATGTGCGTCCAGCGCAGCAGAAAGGGGGGGGGGGAAAGGGTCGTGATCGATTTCCTGAAAAGAAAGAGGAAGTGGCGGTCCTCGTATGATTGGGGGGGGGGATCACGATGGCCGGCTCGGAAAAAAAAAAGGGAGGAGCGCGCTTCGAGGATGGGAGAAAGAAAAAAATTGGTGTCGGAACGCAAGTTTCCCACGATTCCGCGCTGTGAAAGGGTCCTTGCCGAGGCTGGCTGGAACTCGATAAAAACCGCCACGATCTTTAAAAGCGGAAGAAGGGCGAGATGGCGTACGGGGTGGCCCTTTCGTAACAGGGGGAGCTGCTTGGGGGAAAGAAAGGGGACTTTCTTAAGACGGTTGCTGGCGGGGGAGCAAAGTGAAGCTGTCCTTGGCAGCTAGGGTTTTAAAAAAAGCGAGCCCACTGCGTCAATAGCTCCGACAGAAGAGCGCCGCACCAGATGCGACAATAAGGAAGAGGGAAAGAGTGTCGGCGATATCGTAGCAGGGAAAAAAGACCTTCGATCGTTTTGTGTGCAAGGCAGAAAGGAAAGGGCCGCGTAAATGGCGGTGACGGAAAAGAAAGGGAAAAACCGAAGTGTTGGATAGGGAAAAGAAAAAAGACACCACTTCTGCGCACGAAAAAAAAGCGTTTTCATTGGGCTTGGAGAGGGGCCAATCTATCCTTCAAAAAAAAAGAACATTTCCAAGCTCGTTCTAGAGGAAAAAGCTAGAGGCGTTTGACGTTCTCGGACAATCGTTGAGTTTCATTGGGGCGGAAGATTTGAGGGGACGCTTCCAGGAAAGGGAAAAGAAGCTCCTGGAAAAAAAAAGAGAAACAGAAATGAAAACTCCCCCAAAAAAGAAAGAAAAGAAGGTCGCGACAGGGGAGCACACTTCATCCCATCTAGAGAAAGACCGATGGGGAGGCGGCGCAGATCGCAATACTGGAAAAAAAAAAAAACATTCCTCCATTTTTACCGCGAAATAGGGCCCGTTTTTCCAGGTGCCCCCACGTAAGGAGGGAGAAAGAGGGCCCTCTTAATCGAGGAGAACGTCTTTATCATCATTAACGGGAGGGGTTGAGCTCCTTTTTTACGTCAGGTGAAAAAAAAAAAAAACTGACTATTCCCCAAGAAGACCAGCGATAAAATCAAAAAAAAAAGCGCCATCTCTAAGAAAGAAAGAACAGATGCCGGGGAAAAAAGAAACCGACTTCGGAGAAAAGGTGAGCTTCGGCTTTTCCTCTGGGGCACGAAGAAGGGACCGAGATCCGCATCTTTTCATGGCAGAAAAAAAAAAGGGATTGGCACAAAAAGGGCACAAACCTCCCTCAAAGAAAAGGCATCCACATTCGTATGTCGCGAGAAGAAAAAAGAAAAACGGTTGTGATGTTTAGAAAAAGGGAGTACGGAACGTCGAAAAAGAGAAACGCTTGAGCTATTATAAACCGAGAAAGGCCGGTCATCTTGAACCTGGAGAGAAGTTTTGCCTCGGCCTTGGGAAAAAGGGCCCGCTTGCTGAATGAGAGGAGGGGAAAAGGGGGAACCGCCCACACAAAAAAGATAACAAAGAAAGACGAAGAGATGTATGTCTCTATAGAAAAGAAAAGGAAAACGCTCAAGATGTTCAGAGGGTCAAGGACGTCGAAATTCTACGAAAAACCAGGGAAAGGGCCCCCGCTGTTTTCAGAGGAGGGAAGGGTGCGTCCGGAGGAGAAAAGAACACTGCATAAGTGAGTGGGGAGGGCTGTGTGGCGATCGAGCTGCAAAGTCCAGTATCCAAGGGAAAATGGAATCGAGAGGGGGGAACGCTCTCTCGCGGGGAGCACACTCTGGGTGGTAGGAAGTGATGTTTTGCGAAAAAAAGGAAAATTGCTGTCGTCTCTTGACGGGGAAGGGGGAAGGAACCACCAGGGACGGTTGTCTCCTAAACAAGGAGTCTGTTTCATGGAAAGGGAAGCGGGAAGGGGGGGGGGAGATCACCATACGCAAAGGGGGACGTCTACTCGGTAGAAAAGAACCGACGCTCAGGGGGGAAACTTTCTTTTTTGGGGGGGGGAGAAAACCGAGGGGTTTACCACGTCTTAAGGTAAGGGAAAAGCCTGACATTTCGGAGAAAAAGGGAGTAAATTGCTATTTGGTGCTAGGAGAAAAGGGAAGTGCCTTTCGTGTTCACTGCGCCCACCGAGAAATTTGGAAAGCTTGGTTTCCGTTCAAGGGACCATCTCTGACAAATCAGAAGGAAGAGTGTTCAGAGTTCTAATCCGGGTCAGGCTAAGATTTTCCTCAAGAAAATCCGCAGATGTTTCGCGCAACGCAGGAAAAGGAGGGGCTGGCTCTCGTCATTTGAGAGGATGTAGGAATTTGGGGGGAAAGGACAGCATCATGGGACCACCCATGGGGAGAAGATGGGCTTCTGGAGCCGAAAAAAATCCTGTGCGAAAGACCGTTCTGGGAAAGAAGGGCGTGGGCGACTCCGAAGGGAAGAGGAAAAGTCACTTTCCTGGGGGGGGGGAGGTTGTTGCTTTGGGAGGGAGCTCATGACGAAGAAAAAAGGAAGGAGAGGACAAGATAATGAAAGAAGTTATCCACCAGAAGGAGCCACCTGCAAGAACGCGAAAATGGGGGATTCTCAGTCTAAACGGGCAATGTTTTAGAAAAAATGCGAACACCTTCGAAAAAGAGAGAGAAAACATGGTTGTTGAAAAAATTGTTGTCGCGCTCGATGACTCAGCGCGAAAAAGGCGCTGCTTTGACAAAAAGGGCGGCCTCTTCGCTGTAGACGGGAGATTCAAAGAGACAGCAACTCGTCTGAGGAAAAAGGGGTCGCTCTGGAGAGGAAGACGATGACCATCACTCCGGCAAGAAAAGGATAGCCGAACCGACTACACTCAGAAAAAGAGGCACATGGTGTCTCCCCCGAAGAAAAAGGAGAATAGTTAAACATCACGCCGTAACACAGCGGACCCGGGTGGAAGGGGAGGAAAAAGAGGGCCATATCACCGGAGAGAGAACGCCGTCGACGCAAAACAATATCTTCTTGAAAGCCGGAAACAATTTCATTCAGAGGAAAAAAGAAAAAGAGCCAAAGATTCTTCTGTTGAAAAGAGGGGAAAGAGGGGGTTTCATGCGGCCCCACACGGAGGAAGGGGGGAGTAATCCCGCAATGTCCACTCCAAAAAAAAACAAAGACGAGCCTCGAAAAGTCGATCCATTGAAAGGAAAAGAAGAGCGTGCTATTTGGAAATCGCGGAAAAAAGACAGCCTTCTGTCATCTTCAAAAATAAGGGAGTTCCCATAAGAAGAAAACAAAACGCTAAACAGCGGGCTCCCTTGAGAGAGACTGGCAGTCCCCGACGATCCGGGACTATCGTAAAAAAGGGGGAAAGAGGATTCGGGTCATCATCGAGAAAAAGGGCATGTTCCGTCCTTTTCGAGAGGAAAGAAGTTTGGGGCGATGCCTTTTCAGCACGGAGGAGGGAAAGCCCGCTATTGCTCAGAAAGTTCAGCTGAAAAGGGCGGGGAAAAGGGGGCGGGACCTCGCTCAAAGGGGGAAAAAAAAAAGAAAAACTACGCCGTCCTCCGTTCCGTGAAAAAAAAAAGGAAACACCTCCCCACCTTGTTCGCCTATCTGGGGGAAAAAAATTGATACTAAAAAAAAAACGGTGCAGGCATTTTTCAGAGGAAGGGCGCCCGGGCGGCGCCTCCAGGCAGAAAAAAGAAGGAGAGGACGATCGCACCGTCCAAGCTAGAGAGAAAAAGGAGAAAGCGAAGTCCTGTAATCGGACTAACCCGGGGAAAAAAGGGGCTTCCTACACCGGCGCTGTCGGAAAGAGAGGGGGGGGACGCGCGGGCCGTCACATGCTGCAAGAGAAAAACGAGGCTGGGTCACCTCCTTCCAAAAGGAAGGAAAAGAGGGAAAAAGAAGGGAAGGTTACGGCGATTTCCCGAGAGAAGAGTGGCGACCGACGTGGTGTGAAAAGGAAACGGGGACGCGTTCACCAATTTCTCCTTGATTGAGGAGCTGCGACTCTACCTGGAGGAGGGAAAAAACTGCGATTGGATTAGAGACGGGAAGAGAGGTCCATTTCCCGCAAAAGTTTTCTTTTTGCGCTAGAAAAGCAATGCTTATACTGAAGAAGGGAAAGGGAGGCTTTCGAGCTAAAAGGAAGGACCTTCTAAAATCTGCAAAAAAAAAACTAAACGATGGCCTATGTGGAACGATACGTCAAAAAAACGCCGATGCTGTGCGTCTATGTATTTAGAAGAAAGAGGGGCGAATCTATCGGCGGATGGAAAGGGACAGCGCCGACTCCAATGAAAAAAAAAAGGGGGCTCTCCCGAAGTGTGTGGAAAAGTACCCCTTCTATCTCTCCAACACTTAGGGGAAGGGGAGAAAAGGACGTCCAATAATCTAAACGTCGTCGGTCCAAACCGCTTAAGAAAAGCGAAAAGATGTCTCGGAAAGAGGAGCACTATCTCTATGCTCCTCCCGGGGGGAAAGGGGGGAGGGTCGACTATCTTCTATTCTGCCGGAAAAAGGGACGCAAGTGGCTCTATGGCCAAAAAACAAATTATTCTCTTCCAAGAAGAGTGGGGATCGCGTGCGCCCCGCCCGCACCTGAGGGGAAAAAAGGGAAAAAAGGGACGCCCTCGCTCCCTCATCTCACAGAGAAAAAGGCAACAACCATGTCTCCCTCTGCTCAGAACCTACGCCCTCTCGAAGAAAATTTTCAAGGTAGGGTAGGTCAGAAACCGCCTCTTCAATTACAAGAGAAAACGGGGCAATTCTACTATCGGGGTAAGCCCACCAATGTGACGAAGGAAAGGCCCCCGATTCATCTCAATTAAGAAAAAAAAGAAGGATTCTATAACATAGGGAAAAAAAGAAACCGCCAAGGACCATCTGGGTGATTAATAAGGATCAAATTCGATCACGACAGAAGAAAAAAATGCTGTCGCTGGCCCTCCAGAGAAAAAAAAAAGGAGAGAAGCAGGCCTTCACATTTTAAAAAATGGAAACAGGGCAATACTCTTTCATCATCTTCAGACTCAGATATAGAGAAAAAAGGGACGGTTCCATAGGGCTAAAATATTAATTTCGGAAGAAGAAAAAAGGCTATTGCACTTCTCCTCTCGCAAAAAAAAAGGAAAGTGCAATCGCCTCTCAGGCGAACAAAGGATTGAGCCAGATTGCACGGTAACGCAACTGGAGCCGAAGGGGGAGGAAGATGATGCCGAGTCTTCTTGCCGGTGAAAGAGAAACCCATGAACTTGGTCTGGGGAAAAGGGAAGGCCTGCGTTCAGCGCGGAGGGGGGGGAAGGGGGCAGCGGCATCAAACGTATGAGGAGAGGTCGTGATCGAAATTGGCAAAAAAGGGAAAGAAGCCCTTGCGTTCGGCAGGCGAGGAGAGGGAAAAAGGGAATGCCGGACGCGTTAACCAGGGAAAAAAAAGAAGGAGGGAAACTCGACGTATTTCTCTGTCACCTTTTGGAGAAAAAAACAGTCGAGCAGGAAGCAAAATTGCCCCTCTTGCCGCGAGCGTAAAGAAAGAGGCTGGTTCTTGTAACCGAGGAAAAATCGCCACGAATATTGAAAATAGAAGAAGAAGAGAGGGCGTCGTATATTCTAAAAAAGGGGGGCCTGTCGGGTGGAAAACGATGTGAGCGGAGGGAGAGGAGGACCCCCCGTTCCTCCTTGCTTAAAGAAAGGGGGGCGCCCTCCTCCCGACCAGGAAACGCTGCCTTGGGAAGGGAAAGGGGGGGGGGGGGAGGAGGCCCATTAGATCCAATGCGGAGAGCGTAAGCCCTATCTCTAAAAACACCAGATGCTCAAGAAGGAGGGAACATCTGCGAAGGAGGAAAAGTATCCTGCTCCCAGAAGAACGCCTTCTACGGTTTTGAGAAAAGACTGCGCTTCAGGAGAGAGGTGTACGGCAGAGAGGGAAGAAAACCGAAGTTTGGGAAGGTCCACTCTCGAAAATCCAACTAAGGAAAAGCCCGCCACCCAAAAAAATTGCATTGGCTTCGTCGAAGGGATCAAATCAAAAGGGGAAAAAACCAATGCAGCGCGTAGAAGAATAAGAAAACAGCATCTAGGTAGGGGAGAGTCATGAGAGGAGAAAGTGATTTGGACTCCCTTTGTGCGGAGGTTTCGCATTCTGCCAGTTCCTTACTTGGGAGAGAAAAAAAAAAAGCGAAAGTATCATCATTCGTTGGAACCAGACGCCGGAAAAGCCCCTTTTTGCCAAGAGAAAGGAAGAAAAAAGAGAGCCTTCATCCAATCGAGAGAGAAAAAAGAAAGGGCGATTCGCAACCTGACTATCCTCCGACAAAGGGGGACGCGAAACGCCGACTATTAGTCAAACACATACTATAAACGGTCGTTCGACCAATCATGGAAAAGAGGAAAGTACCGGCTTTGAGAGAGGGACAGTGAGTTTGATCTATGGGAAAGGAAAAAGCCCTCTCAAAGGAAAAAAAGCATGTTTACTGGCACGCGAGAAAAAAAAAAAGCTCCATCTAAAAAACAGGAAGCCGGCCTACCCAAAGAAGGGTCCTTCACAGGATACACATACGGGTCGCTGGTACGATCGAGAAAGGGAAAAGGGGGGCCGATCTGGCACGTGCGAAAGGAAAAAGCATAGGGGGATGGGCCTGTTTCTCCATCCCGGGCGAAGGAAGAGGAAAATGCGGCACCGCTGCGTCACGCAGAAGGAGGGAGTCGCTACCTTCCAGATAGGCGAAAAAAGGGGAAGGAAAGTGGGCGTGGAATTACGGAACGGCGAAAAAAAGAGGAGGAAAGATTGTACGATTTCCCGTACCTGAAGGAAAAGGGGGGGACGGGTCAGAGCGGGTCTGCCACATTGGAAAAAAAAGGCACGGCCTTGCAGTGAAAGAAGAAAAAGCAAAAAGACTTGGAAATGGAACAAAAAAAGAAAAAAGAAAGGACGAAAGAGGAAATGAACCCGAATCCCGAAAAGAAAATAGTCCTTCTTTATCTTCAGGGAAAAGAAACGACCCATCGCAAGGGCGCAAGAGGGGGTCGCGTTCTTGGAAGGGGAAATCTTGTAAACGAAAATGCCATAGACGAGACATCCTGTGCTGGGGGGAGGAAAAAATCCGCCGTACAGACCGGGGGAATGGAAATCGCGGAAGGGGGGGGGAAGGAAAAGCGACGTCGTCTGACTCTGCGAAGGATTCTTAGTCTTTTTGGAGGGAGAGGGAGAAAGAATCTTGCTTTCGTTCGGGGAGGGAGCATGACCCCCCTCTCAAATGTCGAAAAGGAAAAAAGAAAAAAAGACAGACTGCTTTCCATACTCAGGAAAAAAAAAAATCGGCCTGAAAGGGGGGGGGGAAAGGAGCACCATAAAACGAAAAAGGGAAAGAGAGAGGTCGCCACCGACTCTCGGGGGGGGAGTTTTACCGACTTTTCCACCCGCTGTTTGAAAAAAGGACGAATTGGGCTTCATCCTGACGATTTCCTGAGGGGAAAAGAGGGGAGTAAAGGCTATTGGTTCTAGTAGTAAAGGGGAGGGAGAAAAGGACCGCTATATTTTCTGCCTCGGGGGAAGAGAAAAATCATGACGAGTCTATTGTCCGCGGAAAGATCAAGTGAAATCAGCCTAGAGCAAGAAAAGGAGGGGTCCGTCGCAACGCGCTCCGTGTGGAGAGTTCAAGGTTCTCTGCGCTTTCGCAAAGACAGCATGGTAACCACATTTTCAAAAGATTAGGAAAAAAAGGCGCCCGGGTTCGCATTTATCTGTGAGAAAAAAGGGACAGTTACTAGACTCTGGAGAAGAAAGAAAAGCGTTCGTCACCTTTCAGTGGGGGGGGGGGGGGGGGGGGGGGTCTTTCAATTTCTGGTGATAACTGGGAAAAAAAAAAGAACTCAACACAACAACGTAGGATTATTAAAGAGGGGAGAGGAAAGGGTCTCCACCATCCCATTGAACAATGCAAGGTTACTAACTCTTCCGAAAAGGAAGAGTCCAAGGTACCTTCAATTTGGGGGGGAGAGGATCCATGAGAAAAAGAAAAAAACAAAAATCCATCTGCTACAAAAGGGTTACATGATCTCGATCACAAAGGGGAAAGAAAAAAACCCCCCCCCCCAACACAAAAAACCCCCCCCCCCCCAAAACACCAAACCCAAACCCCCCCCCCCCCCAAAAAAAAAAACCCCCCCCCCGCCCCACAAAAAAAAGCCCACCCCCCCACACCCAACAAAAAAAAACCCAAAAAAAACCCCCCCACCCAAAAAAAAAAAACCCCCCCCCCCCAAAAAAACTAAAACACCCAGCCCCCGCCCCAAAACAACCCCCCCCCACAAAAACCCCCCCACAAAGAGGCGAAGACTCCATCCACAAGGAGGGGCTTTTCTCCACACTCTGAGAAAGAGGACTCTGTCTCCTTATAGGCGACCTTCGGCCAGCAACAAAGAGATTTAGTCTCTTAGAAAGGGAAAAGAGTGACCATCATCTCTTGGCTGAAACTCATAAAAAAAAATAGCCCTGTTCTTCAACTGGGGTGAGAAAAGAGACCGTCAGTCTGCCGCCAATCTTCCACGCAAAGGTAGAAAAGGGCGGCCTTGTTCAATTAGGGGATGTTCCAATAAAAGAAACCTCGTTTTTCTAGCAGAAAAAAAAATATTCGGCGTTCTTTTGAAGGAGGAAAAAAAGGCGCTGTAGCGAAAGAGAAAAGGGATGCGTTGAGCCACTCGCGCAATTTGAGTCGGACCCACACGGAGCGACCGAAACAAAGAAGGAAGGGAAAAAAACGCCCATCCTCCTCCAAAAAAAAAAAAAAAAAAAACAAAAAAAAAAAAAAACAAAAAAAAAAAAAAAAAAAAAAAAAAAAAAAAAGGAAAAAAGAAAAGGAAAAAAAAAAAAAAAAAAAAAAAAAAAAAAAAAAAAAAAAAAAAAAAGAGAAAAGAAAAAAAAAGTAAAAAAAAAAAAAAAAAAAAAAAACAAAGAAAAAAAAAAAAAAGAAAAGAAAGAAAAAAAAAAACAAGAAAACAAACAACCAAAGAACAAACCAAAAAAAAAAAAAAAAAACCACCAAAACCAAAGAAACCCACCAAACAAACCACAAAAAAAAACAACCCCCAAACAAAAACACACCCAGAAAAAAAAAAAAAGGGAACAACGGGAAATAACAAAAAAAAAAAAGAAAAAGAAAAATAACAGAGAAACACCAAACCCAAAAAAAGGAAAAAAAAAAAGGGGGGGGAGAAGAAAAAAAAAAAGGAAACAACAAAAAAGAGAAAAAACACCACAATAAACAAAAAAAAAAAAACCTCCTAGAAGAGAAACGGCTCATTTAAAAAGCAGAGAACCGGGTTACTTTCAAACCGGGAGGGGAAGGAGAGATCGCCCACCCCATGGGAAAACCGCACTCTTCTTGTTCGTCCCGAAGACGCACCGGACCAGAACCGCAAAAAAAGGCGGAAAAGAAAGTTATCGGCATTTCGCCGTCCCGACGATAAGAGGAGAGAAAAAAAGAGTCGGGGTAATCTAGCGACAGAAAAGAAAGGGCGTCTTGTTCCTCGCTGTGAGGGAGAAAAGGAGGGGGAACTTGAAGCAAGACGGCCCTTCTTGCGAGTACAAGGCCGGAAGGAAAGAGAAGAAAAGGGTTCAATATTACCGGAATGCGAAGGGAAAAAAAAAAAAAAAGGCGGTCCGAGCTTGCACTACTCGTCCGCTTCCGAAATCCAGGGAAAGAAACCGGGGGCTCCTATTCTGAGAGAGAAAAGGACGAGCGTTCGGCCGCGCGAAGGGGGAGAAAAAAGGGTCCAAGCTCCCTGTTCTTGATAATAAAAAAAAAAGAGGAATCATAATCCAAGAGAGGGGAAATCAAGTCTCTCCATCGAAAGAAAAAATGCACGTCCTACCAGAAGAATCGTTCCTTCCTTCAAAAAAAGGGCCAAGATTGCGCTTGTCTGGGAAAGGCCCGCACAATGCATGGGGAGGGAAAAGGTTCGCGATTTGCGGGGAAAAGAACAAAAGGTATCTCAACTCAAGGACTGAAAAGAGTTAAGCACTTGCCCATCTCAGGTTCGATACGGAAACGTTGTGTTCACCTGGAAGAGAGTACGGAGTTCCGTCACCACTGGCAAGTGGGGGGGGGGAGGGAAAAAGGTCTTGCGATCTGAGAAGGAGAAAAAATATCACCTCCGCTCTATTGTCAAGCTATTTGAAGAGAGTGGCAAAAGGGTGCTTGGGCGAGGGAAAAAAAAAAAAACCCGGCTGAAGGAGAGGAAAAAAACGGCGGCTCGGCTTTAGATCTGACAAAAGGGGGAAAAAGAAGAAACGCTCACCAAGTGCGGCAAAAACAAGTCATAGGGAAAAAAGTCAACACCGCTTATTCGGGGAGAAAAACGACGGCCATTGTTCTAAGAAAAAGGCTGCTGATGGAAAAGAAAAACTTCCAAATTTCTCCACCTGTTGGCGCAGAAAAGAAGGGGTTCTCGCTCTTGAAGAAGAGCCACCACTTATGTTGGGGAGGCTCATCAAAAAGAAAAAGGCCCTTTCCTCGGACGCGAAAAAGGGCCTCTCCAAAACGACTAGGGAAATAAAGTGAAAAACTTAGCCCGAGACGCTTAAAGGAGGCGCCGCCTGATTTCGAGAGGAAGGAGGTCGAGCTTCCGATTCCGAGGGGAAGGGAGAAACCCGTCGCCAAAACCAATTATTCTCTGTCAAAGAGGTCGAGTAGCTCGGTCTCCCTCCAACACTCGGAAAGGGGAAGGAGCGCCCGCGCTCCCATCCTCGAAGAGAAAGGACCAGGAACGGCAACACCATGAAAAAGAAGCCATCCTCCTACCGAAAGAAAAGTCGACCTTCGGACCGTTAAAAGAAGAAGATGACGTTCTAAAAAAAATGAAGGACAAGACAAGCTCGCGGCCATCGTGGGGCAGAAAGAGGATTACCTCCACAATTTTACGGGAGAAAAAAGAAAAAGAGAAGATAACTTTTCTAAAAAAGACTCCTATAGAAGAGAGTCCGCTACTCTCCAAGGGAATCAGGGAGGAAAGAGAGGCAAGTCTATCAAGAACCTCCTAAAAAAAAACTGTGTCTGTTCCCGCCAATTCCGCCAGAAAGACGCAAATGAAAATGACAAGTTCAGGGGGGGGGGAGAAAGGGGGAAACATCTCGGCATCATCTGCTTCTGCAATAGGGAGAGGGGAAGGCAAAATAGGGTCTAGATATGAATTGTCGTTCAAAAGAAAAGTAGATTGCACTTCTCTCTCTCACAACAAAAAGGGAGGATAAAAAAGGGCGACCGCTCATGCTACAGGACTGTTCAATGGAAGAAAAGAGAGGGGGAAAGGAACGCACGATCGAGCCGCTATTGCCGAGAAAGAGGAAGGGGGGAAAGGTGATCTCTCTACTCCCATGACCGGGAAAGGGGAAAAAAAAAGCATGCCGTCAAGATTCTCTTCCTGGTCTTGCTGTCCAGCTACACATCACGTGAGGGGAGTTTCGGCAAGGGGGGGGATAGGGAGGTGCCTAACTGCTTATCATCACATGAAGGAAAAAAAAGGGCTAATTTCCTCTTTATCAAACAGTCCGATGGCCGGCGCGTTAAGAAAGGGGGGAGGGAATAGCAGCCCTTCGAGAGGGAAAAAAGAGACGCAACCGCGAAGGGGAAGCATTTCCCACCGGGTGGTACTTGGAAGAGGAAGGATGGAACTAGACTAAATGCCAAAGAAAAAGGAGAAGGCGACTAAGGTCATCGGGAACGAACATGGTGTTTGCCCTTTCGGGGGAAGGGGAGAGTGATCTGCTGTGTAAGAGAGAAAAAAAAGGTATGAGAATGTTCTTTCGGGAGAAAAAAAAAAGTCACGCAGACTCACATTGTAAGTGGTTTTGGCGAGGCCCTTCAGAAAATAGAAAAAAGACATTCGGAAGCCCGAGAGAAGGGGAGAAAACAAACAGTGCGCAATCCGTCGGAGAGAAAAGAGACCTTAGACTTCTCCCCTTAGGAAAAGAGGTGGCGAAGTCCTACTGAGTAAGAAAAAGGTGACGGCCTTTATAAAGGGGGGAAAATCAACAACCTAATTTTTTTAGAAGAGAGAAAAAAAGTCTGTGTCGCGCCACCGGGAACCGGGGGGGGCATTGGACGGTGGCGCTTGAAAAAAAAAGAATTCCGATCTATTTCGAAAAGGAAGCTCTCGGAGAGAAGATAGAGAAAGAAGACGTTTTTCTTTCTCTCTCCAAGGAAAAAGGGGAAAGGTTGCCGCCCTGGGTGGGAAGGGGGAAAAAAGCGGCCATGCCGGCTTGTAGCGAAAAAGGGGGGAAAAAAAAGAAGGAAAGGCATCAGCATTGTCCGGGGGGGAAAACTCCTCAATCCCCTAACTAAGACATCGACTTCATAAGAGAGGGGCGAACTCCGCCGAAGATTAGGGAAAGCGCATACCGTTGTATTGCAAACAGCATCCCAAGGGGGGACTCGAACGCCGTACTTAGGACAAAGGGAAGAAAATCTCGTTCTACATCGACAGAGGGAAAAGGGAAAAGAAAAGGACCTTTGAGCAGCATGAGGTCCTGGCGTTTAGTCCTTGAGGAGCTTACCCACCTCGCCGAACGAATGAAAAAAAGCAATGGTGACGTGCACACAAAAAAACAGCTCCATCGAAAGAAAAAGGGGGTCCTGCATTGGGGGGGCTATCAAGAGGGGCCGCACTTCCAGTACTAAAAAAGAAGGGCGCTCTTGAAGAGGAAAGGGAAGAAACGTTTTCGAGAGGAAGAGGTGATAGGCCTGACAAAGAGAGCTTGGCACAACTGGCCCAGGGGAAGAAAAAACAAACGCGTCCGCAAGAGAAGAAAATTCTTCATGTACATCTAAAGGCACAGAGAAAGAAAGGTGGGGATTGTATCCAGGGGCGGGGGGGAGAGGAGGTATTCCCCAGCTCAAGAAGAGGGGAGAGTTCCGAACGGAAAAAAAACGGGCATCTGGGAACTATTTTTTTCGGTAGCGGGAAGGGATCGCCATCATGGGACCGTCTTGAGGAAAGAAGAAAGTGGATGCCCAAAAAAAAGGGGAAAAGACCCATTACTCCCGGGAATTTCTATATACCGAAACGCGTCAGAAAAGAGGGATCGGATAGGAGGAATAGAAATTCCTCTCAAAAAAAAAAGGCTGCCCTCGTTTTACGGGAAAACATGCGTCCGAAGGGGGGTCTTTGAACTAAAATAAGAGAGGAGTGGCCGCTTACCGAAAAAGGGGCAGCTCTCTTTCCCTCGAAAAGTACGGAAGAAAGGAAAGGGAGATCGCGATGGGGGGAGGGGAGCTCTAGGAGAGACCGGATTCTTCGGTGGATTGGGGAGAAAAGGTGTTTGCCGCAGAGGAGTGCTTTCTTTCTCGGGAGGGGAGTACCCACCGTGCTGCAAAAGTGGCTCAACGAAGAGGGGAGCTGTTTTCTAGGGAAACGGGAGGGCCTGAAATTTGGGGAGAAACAGAACGCCTACTCTCGAGGGGGGGGAAAGAGAAGAATCTGCACAACCTCCTCTCAGACATCGGGCTTTTTGCCGGAATGACCACGTCCGCGTGGTGAAAACCGGAGGGGAAGGAATCATTTACGGAGAATTCGGCGTGCCCAAGGGAATACCGTTCTATGTGGGGGGGGGAGAAGGCCTTTATGCGTTCGTTTTCACGAACAGGGAGAGTCATGATGCAGCTTGGGGCGGACCATTCATCCATCAGCTGAACAAGAAAAAAGAGTTGTTTGTTCAACCACTCGGGAGGATAAGAAAAGATCCTCCGCGAAAAGGGGTGTTCGAAAAAAAAAGGTGTCTGTCTTCTCGTCAGGGGAAAGAGCGCTGGAGAAAAAGGGAAAAGGGCAGCTCATGGAAAAAAGAGCAGATTTATTTGATGCTAGGCAGTGTTCAGGGAAGGGGGGGGGGCTCCTGTGGAAAGACCCGACCATACCTTGAAAAGAAACAGGGGGCTAACTCAACGCCAGAGAGGGCGTCACCGTGGGAGGGGGGGGAGCAAATTGGGGAGGGGGGGGCTTTCACTCAAAAGGGATCAGGACAGCTCTCAAAAAACAAGGAAGAGAGAGATGTCCCGAGAACCGTTTAAAAAAAGGATCCACCAGCCACTTGAAAAAGAAAATAAACGACGACGCTCCTATAGGGGGGGTTGACGCCACTTCATAGTCCCCTATAAGGGCGCACATGAATCCATGCGAAAAAAGGAAAAAAAACACACTGCTACCAAGGGTTCCCATGGCTCTCAACAACGGGAAAAAAGGCAGGAGCACCTGAGAAAAAGATGCTTTGCGAAAAGGAGGAGGGAAAGAACTGATTCACGGGGGGGACAGAGCCGCGGCCAGCAAGAGTAGGAGCCTGAGGTGAATCCTGGGAATATGGGCCGGCAAAAAAAAAGGGAACATCATCTCGGAACCCCGTTGGAGAAAAGAAAGGGAAGACGCCAAGAAACACAATAGACAATCGTTCAAGGTTGCGAACAAGCCAGAAAGCGTCATTCTGAAGGGGGGAAGAAACACTACGTTAAACACATCTGAAGGGGGAGTGAAAAATCCCCTATGGAAAGCTCTTCTTTTCAGCCTCTCTGAAGGGGAGATTTCTGCGGGAGGGGGGGGAGTGCCGTCCACAAATTTACGGAGAGAAGAAGATACATGATACCAAATCTGGGGAAAGAAATAGTGAGCCACTATACTCCATTGCGAGGGAGGCCCCCACTTAGAGGAAAGGAAAAGGACGTATCCCGCAGCGTCTAAAAAAAAGAAAAAATAACCAAAGCCCGATCCGCCTCGCAGAGAAGAGCCATTTGAAATCTCGAAAGAAGAGGAAGGTGACCGGTGTACTTTAACTTCGATTGGGGGGAAAAAGAGCGCCACCAGCCGGCTTTCAGAGGGGACAAAAAAAAAAGTTTCTTTCGAGAAAAAACGCCAGTCCAGAATCCAAAGACAAGAAAGTGCGATGGGTCTTGAGAGGGAGGGAGAAAAAAGACGAAATCACCGAATGAACTCTCTTAGCTGTCAACAGGGGAAAACGGAGGGGTTCACTCGGATGAAAGAGACATGGATCATGGAAGGAAAAAAGGATTGTGGCGGGCTCAAAGAAGGGGGGGAAGATGAAAAAGCTCCTTATTGCGAGGGGGAAAAAACCCCTCTATGCCCCTCAAAGGTTCAAGGAAAGCCACCGTTTCGGAAAAAAAAGAAAAAGCCAAGCGTTTCTATCTGAGAAAAAGAAAAGGTTCCGTAATCCGCCCAGGTGAGAAACAAAAGGGCGGACACTGCGGGAATGGAATCCTCCCAGGACGATGGGAAGGGCGGTCCGTCTGGGCCGAAGGGAGATGGCCCGTGTTCCATCTCCCGGGGAGGGGAAAGAAAATCCACAGATGCGTCTCTAGGAAAAAAAAGGGCAAAGCTCTTCACATCAGTCGCAATAAAAGGGTAGACCCGCGAAGTCCCTGAAGGGAAGGGAAGGAAAATACGGGACGTTCCGGGAGCCAAAGGAAAAATGCCTTTTTCGTTTCAGTGGCAAAAAATCTTGGCGGGGTCATCGTGTACTATGTAGGGAGAAGTCCCAAAGGGGAGAGAAAGGGAAGGAAAAGGCTTCTCAAAGAAAAGGGGGAAGAGAAATCTCAAGAGGGTCACGTGGAGAAAATGGTGTTCACCTGAAAGGAACTAAAGGAGGAGAAGGAACCCCAATGGCTAATGGGAGCGGATCTTCAATTCTTGCTAAGATGCGGAAAGGGTTGCCAATGCCTCGCAGTTCTGAAAAGGTCTCTACTTATCATTGGAAGGGGAAAGGTCTTTTCTGCTATTCCGCAAAAGGAAGGAGGGGACATGACCTGATAGGGCGCGAGACCGCCGGCATTTTCCGCTGAAGAAAGAAAAAGAAAAGGGCTGTCAACTCAACGATTTCATCTTTGGAAAAAAAAAAAACGCCCTACGTATGTCTTTTCGTCTAGAATAGCAGAAAAAAGAAACACGAAATCTCTCTTCTTTAAGACTGATGGCAAAAAAAAAGGCAAAGAAGCGTTCGCAACCACGGGGAGGGGGGGGGGGGGGGGGGGGGGGGGGGGAGGGGGGGGGGTGGGGGGGGGGGGGGGTGGGGGTGGGAAGAACCGTGTGATTTTCCTAGGAAAGGAAAAAGATCCACACACTTGAGGGGGGAGAAAATCTGCCTTCACCTCCATGGAAAAGAAAAAGAACGGACTTAGACCAAAACTCTCATCTACTCGGAAGAAAAGGTGCTACGATATCGCGCACGAAGGAGAGGGGAGAAGAAAAAGAAGGGTGCGGCTCGAGCGTCTCGGCTGAAAGGATTGACTCCTTTTCGCAGAAGGGCCTGAAACAAGGAATTTCTATTCCCGGAGTGACAAGGGGGGGGTTTGTGGGGCTGGTAGCCGGGAAAAAAAAAAAAAAATCTTAAAAGAGCGTCTGACAACAAAAGAGAAATCGACAATATTCACACCGACAGTAAAAAAAGAATCATCCTCTCCTAGAGAACGGCGCCGTCAAGGGGAAGGAATTCTATTTCCATCACAGAAAGGAAAGATCCGCGGTCCATCGTGGGGAAGAAAGGGGCATCGCTTTCTGTGAAAAAAAAAAAATCCATCTCCTTTCCGAAAAAAGAGAAGACCGGACGCAGCCCGGCATCTGGGAAAAAAAAGAGACATAGCCCCGCGACCAGAAAAGAATCGCCTTTCTCAATTCGTAGCAAAGAAAGAAAACACCCCCACCCACCAACCAAAAACCACCCTACAAGAAAAAAGAGGGTGCGCTGGCCCCCAAGATTAAAGAATAAGCGACCTCATTCCTCAAATTTTAAAGGAACAAAGTGAAGGGGGGAACGCAAGACTTCTTCATCACGGCTCGGCAATTATCGAAAAGAGAAACGGGTCAGACGGTCTAGATAGTCGGGAAGGGGGAAAAAGGGAGAAGAGCGGGCGAGTTGCCTTATCTCAGAGAAAAAAAAAAGGAGGAAACTATATATATCAGTTCCATCGCAAGAGAAAGAAGAGGGGTACGAGGCTACTACCTTCTCTTAGCCCGAAGAAAAAAAGCTAGCCCGGATATTGCAGGAAAGGAAAGGGTTGCAGTGATCTCGACGCCCATAAGGGGGGAGAAAAAAAAAAAAGGAAACAGGACTCGTCTCTTCTAGTCCTTGGGGAATAGGGGAAAGAAAAAAAAAGGAATTGTCGTGTTCTAGTCGGGGAGGGGGGGTAAAACGGGCTTATTCATCAACGATGAGGGGGCTTTTCGCGGGGCTATGTAAGGAGGATCAGAGAAAGGAAATTGCCTTATCTTCCCCTCGAGGAAGGGGGCAGGAACATTTTGTGGGAGGGGAAAAAAAAAAAGGGGCCCACATTTCCTAGAGAAGGGGGGAAGGGGATGCCTAGGCTGGGAGGGGAAATAAAGAAACAGCGATCCTTGAAGGACGAGAGTGAGGAGAGATGATTACGCGAGGGAGAAAGGGGGGGGGGGGTTTTGCTAGGTAGGGGGGAAAAAACAGGGACGGCACCTCCGATAGTGAGGGGAGGGGACGGGCGGGGAGCCCGCGGCAGAAAGAAAAGTCCGCTGCATTTTTCATAGAGAAGGGGGGGGGAGGGAGGAACATTGTCTACCAGGGGAGTCAATATCTCGACAGGAAGCCGCGTCTACGAGAAGACGGGACACAAGATCTAAGAGAGATTGCTAAAAGAAATATCGGTAGCCTTCGACAAAAGGGAGGGAGCGGCGCCTTGAGCTGGGGGGGGGAAAAGGAAGGCATCGTTAAAAAGTGGCTGGGACGTCCTTATCAGGAATACACAGAAAACAGGGGGGTGGAGGGTCGTTATTAGGGGGAAAGGAGGAGAAAAACTCCAAACAAATGGCTGGAAAAGAGAAAAACAGGGCTACAATTTGGAGGGGAAGGAGCTTGTCCATCATAGCCTGAGTAAGAAATAGATTCTCCCATTATAAGGATGAATAGACTCCAGAGATGGAGCGGGGGGGAAAAGTCCGCTTCAAAAAAGGAAGAGGAGTTTTGCCGCCCTTTGGTGAAGGGAGGGGAAAAGAGCCACGGCCAATGCCTTCTTGTAGGAGTCAAAGGAAGGGGCTCGCGGTTTAAATAAGATGGGGCGGCCGAAAAAAGCACCGTTTCACAAGAAAAGACCGCTTAGGAAAAAAGGGCTGGGCGAAAAGGGGAAGGACGCCGTCGTCGTCGTCATATTGACCGAAAGAAGAGCCATCGCATCAGCGAACCGAACGAAGAGGGACTTCGCATGTTAACCGCACGGAGGGAAAGGGAGAAGGACACTATTTATATCTGGCAATGGAGAAGAAAAGGCTTTGCATCCTCGACTGAATGGAGTTTTATCTCCTTTTGGGGATCGGGACCCAGCCATCGGAAGGACGATTCCAAGAAAAAAATTACCGGGGAGCACAAATCACGACGCACATCTAATAGAGAAAAGGAAAGGGGGTTCGAAGTCCTGCCCTATCCAGAGGGGGGGGGGATCGGCAACTGAAAAGGACTGCGTTTATCGTTCGTTTGGAGGCGCTTGGCGAGACTTTGCAAGGGGGAAAAACTCCGAAGCCTCATCTTTGGAGGAAGGAGGGGAAAAGGAGTGGCACACGGGAAGGAGAATAAAGGACGCAAATCTTCATCACATCAGGCCATGTAAAAAGAAAAGATAGGCGCCCCCCTTTTTTGTTTGGTCACAGGGGAGGGGGGACAGGCGACGTCGTAGTCAAGCTCTAAACGCTGGGACAAGAAGAAAGAAAAAGTCACATCGTGAAAACCATTTTTGCGTGTTTCATAGAGGAGTGGGGGGGAAGGAAAAAGGGGCATCTTTCTTTGCTAAACTCAGAAAATACTTGGATGTGTGAGAAACAAGACGGGTGACAGGAAAGAAAAGATTGGTGTTTCTAGAAAAGAAGAAGGGGTCCGGCCCTCTTCAATAAAGGGGGGGAAAAGAAAAGGGTTCTGATGTCACAAAGATTCTCTACACAAAAAAAAAAGGGCGCCCGCCTGTTTCGAAGAGGGGAAGGTGCGTCCGGAGGCAGAAAAAATGGAACATAGTGATTTGAGGATGGGAAACTAGGGGAGATCCGCTTGCCCAAGAGACACGCTCCAATTACCGAGGGAAGAGGTTGTTTCAATGCGCTCGAGCGGAAAGGGAGGAGAGCTGTTGAGGATTGCTTTTGCTGGGGCAAAAAAAGGGGATATGGCTGGTCGGTTCAGATTACCGTGGGGAAGAAGGAGGACAAAATGGCGCCGATTTGCTCAAGAAAAAAGAGAGGGGGGGATCAGGGATGGGCCCGACCGAGAGGGGAGGGGGGAAAGGCGATCAAAAACATACTCCTAAGAGAGAAAGGGGGGGAAAGAAAATCGACACAACTCCCGGTTATAGGGGGAACAGGGTCCCCCCAAAAAAGACCCCCCCCCCTTGAAAAAAAGGGAAAGGAAAGGCGTGCTTGTACTATTTGCGACAGAAGGAAAGGGGGCGGAACAAGTTACTATCCCGAGGGGGGGGGGGAGAGGCCGGTTCTGCCTTTCTAGGCGGGAAGGGGGACGCAAAGGGGAGAAGATGGTTTCCGTCCATTAGCCCAAGAGAAAGGGGAAGGAGATGTCTGGAGCTAGAGAATCCTTGAATCCGTAAGAGGAAAGGCGCCGCAGAGGGGTCAAAAGAAGGAGGAAGGGGGGGAAAAGATGACGTCCTTTTCTAGAAAAAGGGGAAAATGGTGCACTGGAATCCTGATGTTGTCGCGAGGGGGGAGAGGGAAGGTGTTCGCATGGCATCCCTGGGAAAAAAAATTGTTTCCGTCCTAGGAAAGACCCCACAGCACATCTCGTAGAAAGGGGCAGTGCGGTTCAATTGGGGAGGGGAAGAGAAAAGGTTCTCTCGGCCCTCTCAGAAAAAAGGGGAGGGGAAAC
>Ga0179593_1441667_pt1 | contig 30449 bp, 36 predicted proteins | sample CZODoug2_1_08_16_FD_185931 | JGI IMG/M metagenome (GOLD analysis project Ga0179593, IMG submission 185931) | Vadose zone soil fungal communities from Angelo Coast Range Reserve, California, USA - CZODoug2_1_08_16fungal (PacBio error correction) | ecosystem: Environmental > Terrestrial > Soil >...
CTTAGGAGGTCCCCTAAAAACTATTAGGAAAGAAGGTACCCAGAAGGTAGCGTGGTCAGCCAAGTTTCCTTTCACCGTGGGAGCAATAGGTGTTTTTCTAGTGGTCCATGTGATTTCAAGTGCCGGGGCAAACAGATGTCGACAGGGGCGGAGAGGAGGAAAATGATTCTGTGCTTGAATTTGGCCAACCTGAAACGGCGCTGGAGTGCGGATGGTTATCCGGGGGGAAGGCGGGAAACCGAAAGACGGAGAGGTTTGAAGCAGGAGGGACACGGCTTTTGGTCACATCCCAAGTGGAGCGCCTAAAGTTACATGACAAGGAAGGCGAGGGTGGAGGGTTGGGTGACCGTCTGGTCCTTGCAGAGCAGGGGGATTTTGAGATCCGATATAGAGCACGGGGGAAAGATAGCGTGAGTCCTCTGTTTCCTGAAGCGAGAATTTGGACGCCTTGTTTGGGTTCCTGCAATTCAGAAAAATTCTAAGAAGTGTTGGTAGGGGAGGAGGAGAATACTTGGGTCGATTTGGATCGAACCTTAATGTTGTTGTGAGAAACGTCTCTATACAACAGATTCCGTGTAGTGTTGTTGCTGTAATGCAAAGAAGCGAATGTTGTTTCTAGGGGGAACATTGCAAGAAACAAATCAATTGGGTAATAGGGGTGCAATAGGCGAGGGACAACGTGCGCACTTTTGACTTCGAACACGGGGGGGGTAAGATGCTGGATTTTTTGCTTTTCTATCAGGGGATGTCGCTTACGTAGTGGAAGAACTAGAAAACGTGCTTCGGGTTCGGGGTACTCAAGGGCGGAAGAGAGCTGGGCAGAGGTGATGGAAGAGAACTAAGACGGCATGGGGAAAATCGAAGGGAACTACAAAAAGGTGCAGTGTACTTGGCTTGGGGAAAACAAACGCTTCCAGAAGGGACTTACTGAGGAAGGTAGTCAATGTAAAGAGAATAAAAGGCAAATTGCCAACCGAAGGTCCGGCCGGATTCCTAAAAATTTGAGCCAAAGTGGGAAAGGGTGGTCAGGGGGGGTAATATATCATCCAAAGCTGGAGGTCTTGAAGTTCTGGTTGGGAATGAATTGACCACCATATGAGTAAAGAACCTAGTTAGTCGAAATTTCCAAAAAAAAAGCACCACCCCCGAGGAGGAGATCCGAACACTGAGGTCTCACTAAAGAGTTATGCCAACGGTTCAGGGATACTTGGACCTAGAACTTGACGATCTCAAAACCGGGACCGGGGTATAAAACTTTAGCAAAACCAACGGTCAGGGGTGGCAGAAAGGGGTGGGGAAGAAGGTCGATACGGTAGAGGTTAGAGCACCAATGCCGGCAAATGGTTGCAATTTGGGCCAGGGGGGGGACGGGAAAACAAAAACTCTAGTGGCGGCTACAGCATATGAGACTCAAGAAGGGAGAGAGTCTAAAGTGTGTTGGGGATATAAGAGGAGAGAGAAAACGCGCAACAAGGGCAGCGTAGGACTGCCACTCAAAGTATTGGAGTATGGTCGTTACCGGGATGACTTGTTGGATCAAGGGAGAGTGGTGGTAGGTTCCGGGTCTCTTAGGACGACGACCTGTGTATGGAGCAGTATGGGGAGTCATCGGAAATGGGGAATGGCGAGCTTTCGATGTTGCTACGGCGCCGTAGAAAACAACGAAGTTGGGGAGAAAGTCTTTCAGAGGCCTTCTTCGAGGAAACGGAACGAAGAATATGTGTCAAGTGGAAAAATCTTCAACATCATTGGAATGAATAAAGAAATAAAAGAGCAGTGAGCGAGGGGACATAGGAATTGGTACGCGGTAACTGTTGTTGGGGGATATGAACACTCACGGTTACCGCGTGCCCCGAATCCTACGTTCAAATTAGCAGAGAAGCTGGTCTCCCGCGAAAAGGGGGCGCGGGAACGGCCCAGTGCCCTCCTTTTGTGAGTTACGGAAAGAAAAAGCAACGGGAAAAGGTCTGGAGGTAGAAGGGTCCGGTATGATGCAGAAAAGAAGGTAGAGACAATTCTGGGGGAGGGGGAGAGGTGGAGCAATGTTCTACTTGCATATGGGGGGGGAAAAGATACTTTATAAAGGGGTTGAAACCCACTGTGGAAAAGGGAAAACTGAAACTGCTTATATTTTTTGGCAGGTATTCTAATAGGGAAGAGGAAGTTTGACGGAAAAGGGGGGGTCGTTCGATTTTCAGCTTAGATATACCGTTATCCGGCGGTACGCGAATACTATAGGGGGGTGGGGGATGGAAGGGGACGGTAGGAAAAGGGGTAAGGGTTGGACTTTGATTGAGAAGGGGGATGAAGGTCAATTCGGTTTAAAGGGGGGGAATATGAAGGGAATACAAGGCGGTCATCTGAGTATAAGGGAGTGACAAAAGGAAGTTACCCAGCTGTGGAAGTGACGGAGGGGCAAACACAGACGACAGTTACCTCAAAGTCATGGGACTGTTTACGAGTCGAGTTCAAATTAAAGACTCAAATAGGTAAGTGGGGACAGGGACATTCCAAATGGGAAAAGAGAAGAGGCTCGGTTTGTGAGAAACGCATTGATAAGACCAAATGAGAAAAAGATAAAGCTTTCCGATCTGTCAGTTTGAAAGCTTAAAAGGGGGGGGAAGGGAATGGGTGGGTGTGATGGTAGTGTGCTTCTTGAGAAAAAAAAAATGGTTCCTACAGGTGATTCTGTCAGTTACCAGTAGGTGGGACCACAAGGAGCTTTTGAGGGTAATCTGGCAGCTGTAACAGTCACCGCGTCAAAAAGAGGGGACATCTGAGGCGAGAAAGGGAAAGCTCCATCTGTGAATGGGAAGAGGGGAGAGAAGGTGGAGGATAAGTTTGCTCGCATATGGTGGGTATTTTTTGGGACCATGGAGTTTTGAAACAATCAGTCAACTGTTAAAAAAGTGGAAGAAAAAAAAGGGCATACCGCGAAAGGACCAGAAAATTTGTGGGGGAAGGGAAGGCGGCACTAATGGTGACGCGCCCGTCCAGCCAGGGGCAAACTACATATGAAGTCAAAAGAAAAGGGGCTTAGCCAGAGCGCACTACGGTACAACAACAACGTTCGGTGGAGGGAAAATAGTTGTGAGAAAGGAAGCGGAGGGCCAGCCGGGATTGTGTTCTGGGGGAATGAAATGGGGCTGGTGACTGTGCGGGAGCGAGCTTTCTCCGGAGGTGGGAAGGATGATCGGCAGTCGGGGGGTTCGAATCGGATTGGAGGGGCAGACCATAGGTGAGAAAAAATGTCATTGGATTGTTTTCGAGCACAAAAAAAGGGGGAAAAACAAGGCAAGCCACTCTAATTGGCCGCTGTGCGGAAGACGCCTATGTGACCGAGTAGCGACGAGAAAAGGAAAAAAAAACAGTATGTTCTGGGGAGGGAAAAGGTTTTTATGCAGAGGGTTTGTACGCTCACTCTTTTGGGAAAAAGGAAAGGGGGGGGGAAGCAATCGGCCACCTCCCATAGAAAAAGGTTCTGTCACAAGAAAAGAGCTATATAAAAAAAAGGTAGGGTGGACGCCAAGGCTTCAGCGTTACTTACCGGAAAAGGGGGGAAAGAAAAAGAAGGGCTGCTGCAGAAAGAGGCTCAGGAAGACTTTGCGGCAAAAAAGGACTTGGGGGTTCTTTGAAGGGAGGGAATTTGTATATGCGGACCGTGGAGGAGGCCACTGCCTATTGAAAAGACAGGAAAACTCAGGGGGGGGATGGGGTCGGACTGGGCATTTTGAGAAACGTCACTGACAAACCAAAATGGGGGGGACTTCATTCTAACCTACCGGGAAAAGTCCCTTTGATGTAGTGGGAAAGGAAGGACAATTAAAAAGATGAAAGTCGGTCTCTAGCTGGACAAAAGCGCGAATGGGTTACTTGACTGACTGCTCAGGATAATCGCCTGAATCGCCTAGCGGGAATCGGAAAGCCAAAGTATTTTTAAGCTTGGGGAAATGAGAGGGGGAAGGTAGATAAGAGTGTCCGTTGTAGGCAGCCTGCCGCACCCGCCCTCATTACGTGGACCTGGAGACAAATTTCCCAGCAATGGTGGGCGATCCTCCCTCGTCGACGGCTAGGTCGACTCTGAACATACCTGTTACGTCCGAGGGGGGAGAATGAATCAAAGAGGGGCCAGCATGACCAGATTCCAACGCACGCCCCCCCCCCAAATTTGTTTTGGGGATGCAAATTGCAATGGTGGGAAGTTTGTAGCGCACACTTGTCAGGAATCTTTATAAAGGAATGAGTTGAGAGGCGGATGCCATTTGAAAAACTTGCTGATTACCACAGTCCATCATTAGTAAGAGGGTCATCAGCGACGCGTGTCCGTTCTTGAAGTGGTGGGAGAGGCCGTTTGCGAAGGGGTGAACTGCTACAAGTGTGGGGCCGGGGGGCCTGCCACCAGTCGGTTCGGTAAGAACTGGGGTTAAGGACTGTATGGAAGAGAGAAACCGGTAGCATACATTCGCACGATCAGCCACTCTGTTTAAAGATTCGTTTTAATCTGTTGGCGTAAGAGATAAATCACTTTGCATACGCTACGTATTTCTTACCAGCGGGACTCTGAGGAACACATAGTGGAACACCGTCAAAGGGAATGGAGGGAGGTGGGGGGGGGTTCTAAAAATGGTTAGTCGTAGGTTATTAGAAAAAGGAAGAAAAATTCGCCCCGGCGTCATAGCTTGTTACCATCAGAGAGTTTTGGGGGAAAATGCCCTACAATGGATGGACCTCTCCCGGCATTGTGATGAGCCCATCGCAGTATCGAAGGGGAAGACACTGGGCAACCGCCCGTTGGTGCGGGACCATGTTCCAACCGTGGATGAGGGGACCCCCCAAACCCCCCGTTCCCCATAAACCCCCCTGGTAATCAGTGTAGGGTCCAAGTACCCCGTCGCGAAGAGGGAGGGGGCGTGGTCGACAGGTGTCACGGAGGCGTCCGAATCGTGTGGTGGGGGGGTTAGGAAAATTACGCAGCCGCTAGGGGGAGGATGTTTTAAAAGGAAGAGTTGGGGCCGCCTACTGCATCATGTGAAAAGGGCTGAGACTCTAAAAACCTAAAGACACGTGGGAGAAAAAGAGTGGTCTTGCCGCGCCCGCGTCTGGCACGCAAGACTTTTCAATTTCCTCAAGGGTGAACAGTCAGGCATTTAAAAAAAAAAAAATGATAGCAATAGGATGGGGGTCCTTCTCAATCTGAGTGACGGGCATGACTCGCCCTGAAGTATCTCGAGGGCCGAAGTTTGCGCGGACCGGGAAGAAACTGCTCAGGCATAGCCTAATCGGAAAAGTATAGGAAAGATTTTTCCCGATGGGACCGAAAAGGGGGCCGAAGCCTCCAATAATCCATTCCAGCCGGAGTTAAAATGTCCGGAAACCTGGGGCGGTAAAGAGTTGTACGCGCAGGCCCAAGCGCCATTTTGGGAAGGTCTTCAAATTGTAAAGAAAGGCCGACAACTTCATAGAGGGTCCGGACATCGATCAAACGCTTCAGTTTCCGAGAGGCAGTAAGATGCTGTTTGTAGTCCGGGGAGCGTTGAGAATGGCTTTCAGGATCATGGAGCTACGGAATGGGAAATTGTAAAGAGAAAAATATGGAGAGCAAGTACCAGCGTGGCAAGAGGTGGTCTTCTTTTTACCGCTGGCGAAGAGGAAAGATAGCTTGAGAGTAAAAAGATTATGAACAAACTAAGGACACCGAATACTAGAAAGGGCAAGCTTGTGGCGGACGGAACTGACAGACGTTTTGCCCCGGACTCCCAAGCCGTGGGGAACTTAAAGATCATTACGGTAGGTCTCTTTAAAGTGGTCCCTCGAGTCTGGGGTAATCATCCAGATTGCGCGATAAAAAAGGGCAGGAGTTCACCAGCAGGGGGAGGGTAAATCGATAGACAAATGTCTCGCATTCCTGGGTACGGAAAATGTTGTTGAAACCCGGTGGAAAACATTCTATACCAACATTTTGCTACACGGTGGCGTGCCACTTGGCTTTCAGGGCTAAAAATGTGTGGGGGGTCGAGGTGTGTTCAATCTTAGCGTCTCTCAACAACAACAAACTGTGATTTATTATATGCGACGTGGAACCAGCGGTCAGATCAATAATCACTGGACAGCTATGCGCCCCGAATAAGGGCTGGAAATGGGGAGCCAGTTGTTGGTCGGTGTCGCATGTTTGGAACAATTGTGCAGGACGTGGGGGGAGGATATTTCAGAACATTTTCGGCGAAAAAAATGATCCGGCTGGGCAGGACGGGTGCCAAGTGGGGGTATGTATTCACGGATCGGGGGGACCCGGTGACCTGCCAATGTGGGGATAGGGGGAACGCGAAGAAACACGGCGTGCTTGGCCGGCCCAGGCTGCATTGGTGGAAAAAATGTACAAAAAATTGACGGGGAGTGAGGAAGGTGGGACGAGGGTGACTTTGTATTCAATATGGAAAATTTGGTAAGGACGTTTAGAAAAGAGGAGAGTGAGTGGGGGAGAACGATGGCCCTGGTGAGGTGGCGATAGTGGCCGGATATGTGGTCCGCCCGCTGAACTTTGATCAATACGGTGTAGAAGGAATCGCGCCGCGACGGGGGACTAAACAACGGGGTTATAGGAATTGAATTGCATGGACGTGTTAGTGTTGTCGGGGGGCACCTTCACCGATCGGGTTGGGCTGGCCGGAGGCAGAGGGAAACCCAATGCGCAGGGGTAATGCTGCGAAAACAATACGAAAAAGGGTGACTCAACCGGGGGGAAAAGGGCATGGAATATGCCGGGGGGGAGCGAAAAGAAGTGAAATCAGCCTACGGATGACGTCCGAAACCTTGATCTTGGTCTTCAGATAGCGAAAATTGTGGCCTCGCGGTTTCTAGACACTAAAGTGCGGAGCGGGAAGGGGGGTTATGTGTGGGGCATGGAATCAAAGGCACCTGTTGCCCTTATCTGGTGCTGTGGTGGGGCGGTGGGTGTAGAGTTCGTGAGGGTTTGTCAGACTGCTTATTCTTTTGCGGGTGATTCTCTGCGCGTGTAGGGGTCTCGTATTTGGGACTTGTGTCGTGCATTTGGTGGATCTTATCTTCTGGTATGCCAGTGGTGGGGGAGGCTTATTGGTAGTGGGGCTCCGGGGCGGTTGTTTATTCTTCAGCCTATTTCGTTAGAGTCGGTACCATTGCAGTTTTTGCTGGGTTGTCGGCCTACTTATTCCTCCTTCTTTTCCTCTCGCATTCATCGCTGCCTTTTCTCTGTCGTCGCCGGGGAGAGGTCTAAGGCTGGGCGGAGACTGCATCGGGCCGTGTAAGGGAGTCACCTGCTGTTGGTAGGGAGAAACTATACGTGCCTCCGTGTGGGCTGCGCTTATGGCCGACCCGCAATAGGGTTGAAGGCTTGTCAAGTTTGGTGGCTCATGGTTTCTTGGAAATTATCTAGGTGTAGCAGACGAGGGAGTCGCAGTCGGGGTTCGTTTCGTATTATACAGTGTTTTGATGTCCGTCGGTGGGCGCAGGCGGGTGATGCTCATGGTTCGGGATTTTGTCCCCCATGGGGGTGCGTAGTGGTTTAAGGCGTGGCCTTTTATTTGGTTCTCTAGGGGTGTGGCTTTGGCGATGCAGGGTAGGTAGATAAGGAGCGTGCTCTTGGATTTGAGTTTCGCTGTTGCCGCATGGTTAGCAGGGAAAGGATCTTTGTTTGTTTGGTCAACTCATTCGAGATTATTGAGGTCATCTATCTGTCATTCGGGACAGTTATGTCTAGCGCGATGCGTTATGCGCTTTCAATGGCTTGTGGCGGGCGGTGGGCGTGTGGGCCTGTCTTGTGTTAGCTGTGGACGAAGGGGGAGGGACGTGGTGGCGGTTAGGGCGGTGTCGTGTTGTGCCATTAAGGAGTGTCGAGAGGGGCGCCGGAAGAAAGAGGAGGTGATGGTAGTGCCGGAGATTGACGTGCAGAAACAAAAAAGAAGAAAGAAGAGAATCTGAAGGAGGTTGAGGGGAAGGAGAGAGAGAGAGTGGGTAATGTTCGTATGAAAGAGCTGGTGTGAGTAGAGGTGGACGGAAGAGGAAGGGGGCCGGGGGGGATAGGACGACAACGCGGGTGTTCCTGGACGGTTCTGTCTTCGGTAATGAAAGAAAAGATAAAACGAGAGGGAGGAAAAAATCAAAGCATAATCACTGTTCCGCGGAATAAAAAAGAGTTAGAGAGGTAACTCACCTCAGGTCTCAGTAGGGTTGAGGGGGGGTATAGCTAGCCCTGGCTGTTTCGCCTGAGTGATTTAGGGGTGCTGTGTCCATTGATTGTCGTCCTGTCTAGCGGGTTGTCTATCTCGTATATAGTGACGGCGCCTGGGATACTCTGGTCGGCACATTTTGTGGGGAGAGTGGTCCTACTTCCTTCCTTATTGTTTGGGTTATTTTATGTGTGAGTGACTGCGTCAGATGTTGTGCGGCATTGTGGGGGGTCTCGTCTTCTCATGCATGTTCCGTGACGTCGGTGTTGGCATAGGCCGTCCTTATCGCTCCATTTTTTTGCTTTTCGGATTGTTTTCTTTTGGGTGGCCGAGTGCTCTGCTAGGGATGGACTTCAGCCATGGATGTGCATTATTTCGTATGGCGGGGAGGAGGCCATTGGGGGGTTGTGAGTTGGTTCCTTGATGTTGCGTGGAGATGAAGGTTCTGGGCTTGCTGATTTGAGGAATAACTCGTTCATGGGTCTATACGTGCCGTGCCTGCGGGCATATGGCTTGAGCATCTACGATGCGCGTATAGTTTGAGGTGACCGCTGGCTTTGTAAGATCAACGTCATGGGGCGTACTACTGGACGTCGGACGAGGGATGGTTCGATGTTGTTGCTATCACGATGTTCTTAGTGAGTCGGTTTGTGGGGTGGTTTGGTTGATGAATGTCTCTCTGTAGTGTCAGTCGTTTGCTCCGTCTGAGGACTGGATGTTTGTGTCGGGTGGTACTGTCTCTGCTCTGCTCTCGTTCCGAGTTTTTGCATGGTGGGTGGCGACGTTAGGAAGGTTAGGGAGGTTGACATTCTGAAGGGGATATGTTGGCGTTTGCATGGTCAGTTTGCCTCGCATGGAAGAGGGGCGGGAAAAGGGTTTTGTCTTCTTGGTTGGGTCGAGCTTGCGTACTGGAGCTTTGGGTCAGGAAATGTTGTCTGTGAGGTTGGCTCGGTGTCTTGTACCTCGGGTATCTTGGAGCCATATTGCGAGTTCGATTTGGGGAGGACAATGAGGGCAATGTCGGCCATCCTGCGTTGTGCTCTGAGTGGTGCTTCTCTCCGGCCCAAACTGTTTTTCTCCGTGGCTGCAGCATTTTTTTGGGTGTGGTACGGTCGTCACCACAGCTCTTCGGAATTTCGCTTTAAGCAATACCAATATTGTCGCATCCGGGTTGGATGGTAGGCGGTGACTATGTGTTCACGTGCTTTTTGGGTGACGGAGACAAGTATAGTCTAACTATAGAGTTCTGTTGGTCGCGAGAAGTGGGTGCATGCATGCAGGATACAGGATACGAGCTTCGTCGATTGAGAAGTTGAGAGGGAGTGGGCTCTGGCTGTCTGTGGATGCTGGGGGCCGTCTAGTCTGTTCATCCAAAATGTTGAGTCCGTGCACGGTGGGCAGGGGAAGGTTAATGTGTGATATATTCGCTGGTCGTGACTGTTACTTTCTTGTTTCTGTACTCGGAAGGTGGTTCGGTTTTCCTCGGCGTATGGCGCGGTCGAAGAATTGACATGGAGTGCTAACGGATCGCGTCGAGCGTTTGAGGATTCGATACTGACCATACAGTATCGTGTCTGACGAGGTCTCGTATCGGGAGGGGCACACCTTTTCCTATCAGCTGGGTGAGTTTAATTTTCGCCCGGTCGGGGGAGGCGGCAAGAAGCGATCTGAGTTGCATCCGAGGGATTGGGATGGTGATCCGTGACGTGGTCTAGTTGCTGGAGCGGTATGGGTGCTCTGTGCATCTCTCAGACCTCATTCGTTTGCGGTATTCCCGTGCGCGTTATCCCAGGTAACGTATCGCGCCTGGCTGGGGGTTCAAAGGCTGCCATGTTCCTAATAAGTCCGCCCCGATTGGGAATGCTCACGTATGGGGTTTCCGTGAGTCTCGTTAAGTGACGTACACTCAGCAAGGACTAATGGTACCCGGAAAAGTTCTCCCCGGGGTGATCGCTCACCGGTTCTGGAGGAGGGCTGTCTGGAGTGTGGGGGAGTATCAACGTTTTTTTCGAAAAAAAAATGCCATGGTGGGCGTGGGCTCGTCATAAGTGTCGGATTGGTGGTTGTAACTTAATCTTGAATGGCCGGTCTGCGGAGTCGTGGGGTCAATGTTATGGTAACTGACTACCCGTTTATGTCAAATTTATCCCATTCTTTGGTCCGTTGGCCGCCATATACTTGTTATTGGGTCAGTCTAGGTCCCCGAGTAACGTGTAAAGATACGGGGTGAGTTCGGCTCAAGTATTAGACTGTAGCACCGGAGATCGAGAAAAAAGGGAGGCATCACCAACTAGTAATGGGGCGTTGGCATTTGGGGTTGTAAATAGAGATGACGGTTTCTCACGCGCTTTGTAGATACAGATTAGCCTATAGGCCTTTTCATGAGCTCACCCAACTTTGAGGTGTCCGTCTATTCATTATTCCTGCATCGGCTTGTTGTTCATACACCGACGCTGCGTTCGCCCCGCGCTCGTTGCATCTTCACTCGCCGTACGGTTACACGGTTCCATCCCCCCAGACGTAGGGCTGCCTCCAGTCTCGATGGTCTGTAAGAGCTATTGAGAATGTGGACTTTCATGGGCACCGTGAAGTTTATTGTGCTGTGTGCGTCCTGTTGCTTGTCTCTACTTTCCTGCGTTGGGGAAAAAAATAAAAAATGAGACATCATATTGGGGCAGGGAGGAGTGTTGCGGAACGTTATGGGTGAACTAAATAGCGTAATGTATATCTGAAATGGGTGAGGAAAGTAGTTCCTCCTTCTGGGGATAGGGCAATGCGGTAGGTAAGTCCTATGCTATCGAAAAATAAGTTTGAAAGACGAGCGATTGGGGGGGGAATCTCGGAAAGCGTGAGTAGTGGAGAAATAAAAGGGGATTAGAACGGCCATATAACCTGTATGGTTCGGGGTCTGTTGTTGAATGTGTGTCGACCCGTTATTTTAGCTTTCGATCCTTTTCTTTGGTGGTGTGCTTGTGGGATACGCTGCATTAGGAATCGAGCCGGACGTGGTGTGTAGGGTTTGGGGTGTGTACCCGGTAAATAATCGCGGGTGTACCTCCCCTTGTGTAGTATTGGGTTTCACCTTCAGGGGCGGGTCTCATGCATTGCTCTCCTCGCCCCGTCTTGTCACTGTGGTCTGCCCCCAGAGAGATGTTACGACGTGTTTCCGTCCTTGAAGGCTCGACTCCCCCTTGCACTGCACCTCTAGGATGAACCAAGCATCTTTAGGACTTTGATGAACTAGTCTCTTACTAGGGAACTTGGTAAGAACAGTCATAGTGCAGCGAGCCGATTGGTGACACTGGAACGATGTGTGGTTTTTGGTTATTAAGTGGCTTGTCGTGGGCGTCAAATTGTGGTTGGAAGTCGATTCACCGGTTGACCTGCAAAAAATGTGTCCGCCATAGAAAGTCTGCTTGTCGCACTCCGCGAGGATGCAGTGCGCTAAACCCGACGAAGCTTGGCGTGAGTGTGAGTCCCTCAGTTGGGTTTTTTTGTAGTCATTAAAGGGCAGCCGCAGGTTTAAGTTCTGCATTCCTGAGTTGCGAGGGGTGCTGAGCCGGGCCACCGCTTACTCGTTTCTAAGCTCGAAGTTCTGACTGAGAGGGCTAGGCTGATTTCCTCGTCGTATGGAGCCCTACGGGTGTCTGGCAAGTCTAACTGTTGGTTCATGGTTCGCGGCCTTTCCGCCTTATCCCTTGCACTCTTAAAGACTTTGTCTTCACTTAGCTGGACCGTGGAGCCCAGGGTTTCCGCGTTCGAACCTAAATTTATGGAAGTTACCGCGTGTATTACGGTTATTAGCTGTAAATTCTCCCTTTGGAAATTTAGGGGACCCGGAAACTCGCTAGATGACCTACGTAGACTTATTCTCCTTATCTGGTCCAAGGTTGCTGCCTTTAGTGTGGACACTCTCCTTTTTAGGCTAGGGTCCTGGTTGTAAGTGATGTTTCATGCGGAGGAGACACTGAGGGGTATTGTGTAGGGGTCTATTGTCCTGGATGTACGATTTTGGTGGGTGTAGGTTTATCTTACGGCCGACGTAGCAGGAGTCCTCCCTAAGAGTGAAATTCGGGTGCTTTTTAGGGTTGACTGACCCACCTATAGAAACGACAGTTGAGAAAGGCTGGATTCATGTTCAAGAATGTCCTAGACGGAAATCAAAAAGGGCGAAAGCGAGGGGAGGTGAAATTGTCAACAAGTATGAATACACCATCGAAAATGGTGAGTGAGTGTTCATTTGGTACATCACAGTAATGACCCCAGCAAAAAAGAGAGGGGGTTTTACTTGATCCTGGCTCAATCAAGGGGGTTCGACATATGGTATATGACATGGAACGTGCAAACAACCATCAAAAAAGTAAACCAAAAAAATTAACAAAAAAAAAAAAAACATGGTAAGCTAGGGGGATTGTGAAGATTGTAACCTTCTTTATCGTGTCAAGGGGGGCAGGGTAAGCAGTCTTCTTGATCGGGCGTAATGTTAAGAGGGGGGGGGGAAAAAAGCGGGGGCGATAGCGTGGGGGGGAGTGCCTATCTTATTTTCGTCTGATTGGCCTAACCATTTGTGGAGTGGTGGGCAGATGAAGGTCGGGGGGTACCAAAGAATTGGGGTGCCAACTGATACAAACCTCAGGTCCTCTGAAAAAGGACCGAAAGAATGAGGCATTAGGTGGAAGGCAGAGAACCTGGTTCGGAAAGGGCAGCGATTGGGGTCACTGGAGAATTTTCGATAATGGGTGTCAGAATTGGGGGGGAGGGCTCATGAGTGGTTGGGGGTTTGTTGGGAAGAAACCCGATTGATTCGCAAACTTAAGAAGCCCTCTATTCTTAAATAAAATTTTGATACTGGATTCGTTAAAGAAAATAACTAAGCGTGTTCAAAGAAATTAGGGCACTGAGACACCTACGGGAAAGACAGCTCGCATGGTGATAGCCTCCACATATTAAATTGAAGGAGTGCTCGCAATCGGGGGGAAGAGCGAGATCAAAAAAACAAAATTTATGATATTGGTGAGCGCAGGTGCGCAACCAGCGGGATTTAGAGCGTCAATGTGGTTGATGAAATGGGCGTATGGAGTGAGCGGGCAGCGGAGATATTCCAAATTATGGTGGGGTCTTGAGTAAATTGCCATACTTGGGGACGTTAATCAAAAAGGAATCAGAGGGTGGAGACCCAATCACAAAAATTGGGGGATGAATCCCGACAATTAAGACATGTAGGCTAAACTATGGTAAACGCTGGAGCGAAGACTAAGTTGGAAGAAAGTCCGAAAGGCCTTCAGAAAAAGGGACTGGAGTGGAAGGACGGTGTCATTGGTCAAGATTTTTTTCGAGTCAGACTCACTCTGGTGGGCCAAAGAAATGGGGTGTAAAACGGTAGGAAAACTGTTTATGGCCGAAGAGAGTACGAGAGAATGGTAGGCACTAGGGGAAGAAATCTAAAAAGTACCGATCGGAGTAAAGAAAGCTCTAAGATTCCCGGAAAGACTGGGCAACAACGAGAGAACTGGGGATTTTCATTGCCGTTCGGGCAAAAATTTGGGGGTAAGGGAAAAGAAAGGCGGGGAAAAAAGCCTGTCATGGATCAGGAAATCGAAACCGAACAGTGGAGGGTGTATCCTGGTGGGTAAGGGTTGTAAAAACTCAATGGTGTGGAACCCCCGGCGGGAAGGAAGGACCGAATGAAGAACTCTGAAATTCTGATTTGTAGGAAAGGACCTAAAATGGCGAAAAGGAGGGGTGCAAAGAGGAAGGACTCAAAAGCAGACCTGGTGGAAACTAAGAATCATCCGTATCGTGCGGAAAAAATAAAAGGGCCATCCGACCGTCAACAGATGTGCCGAAGGGGAAAGCAGTCGAAAAATCAGGGGACCAATTCACTATCAATGCCTTGTGAACGCCGGATCCATGCAGGGATTATGAGCTTGAAACGTGACTGGAATTAAAAGAGCGGAAAGCTCGGCCAGGGGGAGAGATATACGCCTTCTACGTACATGAGAAGTCTTCAACTGCATCTCAAGGCGCAAAGGGACTTACAGATGTCAGTTGGGCTGATTCTGTCCGGAGTAAAATTATCCATTCGAGGGAGTGTTATCCCGCTTACGAGTTCATCAATCTGACCATGTTGGGGAGAGCGGTATGCCCGCTTCAGGGAGGAGGGTGCGGCACAAGGGTGCCAGAGTGAGAATTTGGGTCATGCTAAAGAAAAAAGGGTCAAAAAGGGAAGTGAATGGTGTCGGCTGTTTCACGTTTAACTGGGAGTCCAAGTGGTGGCTTGAAGTTACTGATCTAATAATCGGTCGAACTGAGAAAAGAAAAGGGGGTCATAGGTAGAGGTCGAGATTAGCAAACGTGAGGAAAAAGAGAGACAAAAACGTAATGGACCACTGAGAGAGAAATTCTGACTTACGAGGGGGGCGTAGGTTAGACGTTCACGGCCAGCGCGTTCTGTACAAGTCGGCCAGTGGAGGAGTACAACAGGATGTGGGCAAATCCAGAGGGAAACGTCTATTTTCGAAGTAAGTAGGGTAAGGACTGAACAAAGGGGGTGAGGCAGACCGTCTGAACGCGTCTTATCCATAGGACGGTGTGTGGGTTGGACAAAAATATTAAAAAAGAGGAAGAAGAGGCGACCCAGGATGGGTGGTGAAGGTGTAGCGAGTTTGCCCTTAGCGAGCAGGTAGTAACAAAGGAACCCAGGGGAACGGTTTGAGTGCGGGCTAAAAACTGGGGGGGAGGTGAAAACAAGGACCTTTCACGGAATACGTGGAAGGATGAAAAGGTGAAGTGCGGAAATAGGGGGTAGATCTCCGAATAGGGGTTGGATCTGGGGGGGAAAAAATTTCGATTAAAGATGTTATTGTAGTTTGGAACGGGACGGAAGTTGAACATCAAGACAAAAAGACTGTTAAGGGAACTCTCTACACCTGACAAGAAGTTGGTGGCTCACCGCGGGGCTGCCGGAGCGGACGATGTAGGCCAGAGGCAGATTTGGAAAATTTGCCAGTCATTGCGTATAAAGGATGGTAAGCGGGTGTGTGGCACGATGATGCTCTGATTTGGGGTATAGAGTCAACAATATTCCCCATGTGGAGTAAACATCATTAGGGCGATCGATATTCACCTCTTGGCCTGGGAGAAACTAAAAAAAGAGGGTTGCGAATGCGATTACAGTAGGGAGGGTTCCCTATACGTTCCGCGAATAGACGAAAAGTCGCATCTTTCCCCTTGGACGGAGCGAAGTTAGTTTAAGAGTGGGGGGGACACGTTCCCAATCTCAATTGGGAGTTTTATGCGGAATGCAGACGGGAGCTTCAAATATGATTTCAGGTACATTCAAAAAGGGAACTTCAAAAAAAAGTAGGCGACAAAGGGTGTATTCCGGAGTAGCCGAGGCAGAATGCTAAATCTCGGATTCGATAAATTGACGCGGGGCGGGCAAAGGTAGATGGCCAATAAATAAGTGCTCGAAGAAGGAAAACATCGGTGGAATGAGGATGGGTCTTTAAGAGTATCGAAAAGAAAGACTAAAAAGTAAACAGAGCAAGACGCGAAACTTTAGGATTGAACGCGGTGGTGGACTTCGGTAAAGGGAATACTAGAAGAAAAAAAACGGATGTTGAGGGGAGTTCAATATCCTCCTAAGGGCGTGTGAAGCTTAAAGGCTCCGCTATCGGTAAATTTGAATCGCAAATTGCGCCAGGGGATGACCAGGAATCCTTTGGGGGTTTAAGCCTAAAATGTCGACAGGTACCTGGGGGAAGAGATTATTGCCGTGGTACAACAGGAGGTTCACAAGTTAGGACAGGGTTTGCAGTGCGGCGTCGTGCAGTTTATTTCTAATTATTTGGGGAAGGGAGGTAGGGGGGATGGAGAGGGACTACTAAAAACAACGGGAAAATTCAAAGAAAGGTATGTACCATCGGGTGTCAAGAAAAACCAACCGCGACGCCTCCAGTCAAAAGAAATTATTGGATAAAGACGGTTTTGGTGGCGCAGGTGTTTCCCAGGGCAACGGACAAGAATATGATGTGTCTTCGAACACATTGAAGGAGAGCCTGGCAGCCGAAAGGTGAGTCGGGAAGTACGGGGGGAACCGATCGGTGGAGCAGTGAAAGGGATGACGGGGGGTAGGAGCGTTTTATTACTGGGAGAAAACGGCTTTGGTAGGACGACGTCACTTTTAGCGGGAGGGGACATCCCAGGGAGTGACGCTTAAAAGGGCCTGAGGGGAAAAATATCATATGGGGTTGGCAAAGGATATCTCGACGTGGCGGAAGAGTGGCCATACGATGGACTGGGGCTAATGATAAGGACTGGCAGAAATTTACGCCAAGCGGAGAAAAATGTATCTGAGGTGGTGTCCGAACGCTCTCTCTACTGAACCGAAAAAGGTTCTTCTCCACGCTTGTGCCATGCCCGGGTTCTGGGTGGTGTCTCGGTGGAAATGCAACTAATGAGGTAAAAGTCTGCGTAAGGTTCAAACTGGGGTAAAGACACCATGCAATGGCGCTTGGGGCCCTTTCGTACACGTAAAAGGATAAGGTTCAACGACAGGAAAGAATGCCAAGTTGGTATCTGCGAAAAGGGGGATTCGCCTGACCTAGTATTAAAGTAAGTGAAGAACGTGATCTGATGGAGAAAACGTGTAGCGTTTTCGGTTCGACAAAGTGGGTTGAGGCACCTGACTGATTGCTGTTCGATCTGCACTAGATTCTGAGCAGTGTAATATTGGGAAAGGGGCGAACTCAACAGGACGCCAGGAAATCGTGGCTGTTACAGATCCTTCCATCATTATGAATCAACAGGAATGGGAATGCTCCCAATATGGTTTGCAGAGGGGGAATAAGAAGTCCTTTCTCAAGGGGGGCAAGACAATCTGTTAGTGGAACAAAGTTGTATCTCAGGGGGTGTGAGAACTCATGCCTGAAGGATGGAGTCGGCGGGTGAAAGTGTAAAACCATCATTCAAAAATCCGGATTTGAGTCGTGTAAGGTTTCAAAAAAACGGCATAAGATTCGTATATTCCTGAAAGAATTCACTGGGGGGAAAACGGAGGGGTAAGGGGTACTTTGAAGCTACACTGAGGGTCGGAACCAGGGAAATGAGTCAGCGAAACAGGGACAGGGTTGGGCAGGTGGACTCTGATCTATAGCGATAAACGACTGCAGCGAAGAAAAACCAATAATGTGCTGCTGTTGTCACCTATATGATTTAAAGGAAACACCACGCGAGAAAAAAAGCTAGACGTCGGCAGGGAACTCTAATTGACGGTGTTGGAAGATATACACTATGCGCAAAAAAAAGTCAACGTCACGGAGGTGCCGAAGGGGTATACTCCCGGGGGAAGAAAAGGGTTATCAATACGTGAGGAGGGAACCCGACTAATATTTACGACATACTGAGCTGGAAAAGGGAAAGAGGTAGGGAGGAAAAGCTCAGTTAGTTGGAACAGAACGTGTGGCGAGGGTTAGGCGAAGAGACGACCTAAATAGGGGAACCAGGAAGGTTCAGCTTCGAGGGGGCTTGGGGGAGGAAAGCAAAGGGAGCAAGTTGAGTCTGCCAAAGTAGAAAAATGGCGGACAAACGACGTAACTAACTAAACATAATACGCGGGATTAAACTGGCACACTGTGATAGTTCCTAGAATGATCGTCTGGTCGTCTACCGCCTGGAGCACTAGGGGTTACGCGAAGAAACCAAATCCGTGGATTTGGTACTGCCCGGATGCCACTGCAAAAGAGCTAAGTCAGGTCTTTGGGGATGGCCGAATGATTCATATGAAAGTTCGGAGAAGGGTACGGGATCGGTTGGAGAGCGTTATCCTTTAGAAACCATGGGGCATAGCTTAGGGACAGGTGTAATAAAATATTTACAGGGGCATCTCCGTGACTATACTTGATTGAAGAGGTAGCCAGTCTGCCTACAAAGAGTCAACTTATGTAGTGGAGGTGTTGTTTTCAGAAAAGGAGCTTGGGTCATAGGTGTTTAAAAGTGCGTCTATCACTGTTAGAGGGATAGGATAGGGTGGAGTGGATTGAACGTAGTAGTGCAAACTGGGCAAGAAGTTGGAGGCAAGGAGAAGTTTCCAGGGGAAATGTCATTCACCTTTAAAAGAAAGGTTAGAAAAGTGTGGGAAAGCGAGATGGGGGTCCCATGAAGTCCGTCATCGTGGTCCGTGTGAGGTAGGTAAAGCCGAGGAAAAGAAAAAAAAACTAAAAAAAAGAAAAAAAGAAAAAAGAAATGCAGAAAAAAAAAAAAACAGTCCTTAAAGCGAAGGGAATCTTCGTTTTGTCGGGGGCAACCTGATTCGTGGTCAAAAGGAGGCAGTTGGCATACGCAGTGTGTTAGGGGGAATTTGTCCAAGGGGCAAGGAACGGGCACGAATTGAAAATGAAGAGAGCTCCTTTGGCAAAGATGGAAGGCACCCCTGATTAGTATTGACACAGATGGCCGAGCAGTTCATCTTGCAGGGGAGGTACTGTATGGGGCGCGGAAAAGAGAGGGGGGTGAGTGTTCTGATATTGCCCTTCTTCGGGGGGGGGGCCAGAGATTGGTTCCAGAACAGGGTGTAGGGCAGATGGGGCCGCTAAAAATCTTTTTGGGGTTCACCAACGAGGCTTTCAAAGACAAACCGGCCTAGGGTGGGGAACTGAGGAAACTTGTGACACTTAAAAAGTCAACCTGATATGCGAATGAGGTCATAGTATACAAAGTATGAGGAACAATGATAGCTCTAAAAAGGGACAGCTGGGTGTTGTTGGGGAAAGTCAGGGGGCTCAGAAAAACTATGTGGTTTGGGGGGAGAAGACGATTGGGGTCAAAAAAATGATCGATTACGCCACGGGCATACTTAGAAGACACTAGCATATTGGAAGGACGCCTCTGCCCTACTAAGGACCAAGCCCATTTGCACCTAACATATACCTCAAATCCGTATTCCAGTCAAAAAATCTCACCAGCTCTATTCGAGAAACAACGGAGGATTTAATAATAGATAAGAATTGTGACAATCTTGGGGCGAAGAAAAATACGGGATTGGAGGAGGTTGCTTCACATTTTCATGGAAGATTAGGACCGAAGATGCAACAACTGTATTTGGATTGGATATAAGGAATTTAAAGGAAAGTGGGGGGGCTGAATAGGAGTGGGGGCGCATCCATCGATCCCACCTCCCCCAAGGTTGGGGAAAAAAAAAAAAGCCAGCCACAATTAGAAACAATGTCATGGTCAACGTCGCTTGGCACGTTACGACCTGGGGGGAAACAGAAATTTAGTCTATAAAGCCTCGGTTGTGCGGTGAAGGGCGTTAAAGATTGTTGGTCAGCCAGGGATCATTAAAGGGTGGTCCAAAAGAAGTAGGCAATCTGCACAAAAAGGAAAACTTTAATTGCCAATAAGAAGAACTAAGGTAGAACGACTTCCAGCTCGACAAAGTCTTGAATACAGGTCAGATCCGCGCAGAAGAAAATCTTTCAGGAAAAATGGGATCAATAAAGAAAATGCGGGAAAAACATACTTGTCTTTTCTTGACGAAAAGGGTTAAGGCGTAACCAGGGGGGGGCGAAGAAAGGATTGTCCGACGAACGGAAATCAAAAAGAGGGGGTGAGGAGTGGTCAGTCGCATTTTTAAGAAAACGAAAGGACAAAGAAAAGGGACTGGGGCAATTGGGACCCTAATGAACCGCCGTGGTTAGTTGGGAAGGTAGTTTCCAGTAACCAGGAAAAGAAGGGAAAGGACGTGCTTGGCTGAGAAAAAGGATCGCGGAAGTGGAATCTCTACTAGGCCGGACTCGCCTGACCCGCGAGACCTCCCAAAAAACTTTGAGGGCAGACGGCAGTAACGAAAAAAATAAATGGAACCATTGCACGAAGTCAAGGCCTTGGGGCAAGAAGCGCACCCGCCCAAGTAGCGGAAATGTCGGTGGAGTGGGGCCTTGATTAACGAGCTTCACAGGACGAGCGGCCAAGTGCGGGGGCTCCGCCGCTAATGGTCCTAAAAGGCCTTCATCGGGGCAGAAGGCGGATCCTTAGGGCATGTCAAGTGTGGAATATGGGACTGGCCGGGGTTAAAATCCAAGGGCCCTAGTCTGTTGAGCTGCAATTTTGCATCAGCGGAGGGAAGTTGAGGGAGAGATCGGGTAAGGCACCCCGGAAAGGGGTCGGTGACAAATCAATGGTCATCGGCACTTATAGTCCCTCAGCGACGGCTTTGGTGCAAGGTATGAAAAAAATTTGGAATGAAGGTTGCGTGAATATTGGCTGAAGAATATGGTGGATAGGGGTTCCGTTTGCAAGATAAATACGAATCTGAACGTTTCAAGAGACGGTGGGGTTGCGCCCGGGGACATACACTGACTCAACAGGGGACAACCTGAGCTGAAGTACCAAGGGCTTTCCAAAGGGGGGGCCGGGATCGAACTGGTATTAAAGAAACCGTCGAAAAAAGGCGTCTTACAAATAGGGGGGAGCACAGAATACCGAGCTGCAATGGTCAGAGAAATAGGGGGGGGGGGGGGTGGGTATAGAAAGTACCAAAAAATGGGGAAGCAGATTCCCTGGGACTCGCAGAGTGAAGTAGAGAACGTGGGTTGGGGGGACAAAGAACGGAATGAGGTTGAAAAATAAAGGACTGATTGTTTTTGAGGACCAGCGATCGTGAGATGGACAATAGGGAAAAAAAACCTGAAAATGTCAGAACACTCCCAGTTGTCAACCGGGGGATCGAAGGTAAATTTATGGCAAAAAAAAAAAACGTTCACAGAATCGGTTGGTCAAAGGTTCAATGATCCCTAGCGGTACCGGGGGGAAATCGTGGGTGGTGATGGGGCATGGACACTCAACCGCTAGGTGTCTTGGGGAAGGGAATGGAGAAAAACGGGGAAGTTGAATAAAGACCCTTTTCCATGAGCGCTCTAAACAGGAGAGACCTTTCCACAGTGGTGCCACACTTGGACCTGCATGCGGACCCCGGAAGGGGTCGGGGCAAGGCTAATCAAGGCAGGGATTCAGCAAATCAGAAAGGCAGAGTTGGAACAGAAACGAGCGGATTTGTTTGAAATCGTAAAAAAGTCCCTGAACAACGGGACTAGTGCGTCGAGGCAAAAATCCTGAATGTGAGAACCAGGAGAAAACAGGGGGGTCGAAGGCAAGGTGGGCTATTTCCAGGAGAGAAAAAAGACCAGCGTAGAAAGGTAGTAGCTGATTTAACACGGGGTCGATCGACATTTTCGGGGTTTGTAAACAGGGGAAAAAAATGTGGTGGCTGCGGAATACAGAGGGTAAGAGCGGCGACAGCCCTTCAGCGGAGGCAAATAGAACATGAAAAGCGTCGGGGCTACGAAAAACCGGGTGCCGCACGAGAGCACGGGGAGACAAACTTCTATCAAGGGTCAAAAGCGGCCGAATTTCAAAAAATAAGGACGAAAAAATGGCAAGCCCTCAGTAAAAAAACGGTGGCAGAGGGCATCCTGAGGGGGGTCAATACGGCGCTAGATCACAAAACTCTTACAAATAAGCAGGAGAAGAGAAAAATCGCGGGAGGCCTGGGAAAGCAGGGGTTCTCAGGAAAGGAAAAGATTGGGCCCGGACTCCCAGCCGGGTGCGTACAGCCTGAGGGAAGCCGTAGGCGGTAAAGGAACTGTTCATACATCCGCAAAGGGGACCAGGAAGGAGGGAGGAAAAGCGCATGTGAAAAAATTAACGAATCTTCCTGGGTCCGTCCCACTTTCCGGGAAACGGCGAACGTAAAAAGGGGGGACGAAGTTGCAACGTCCACGTGGGGAGTGCTGGCGCGGATGTGCTGGACCATTGAGGAGGACGGGAGCGTTCAAGAAAAAGTGGGAAGCGAACGACATCACACCCAAACACGTTTGAAAAAAGAAGAGGATAAGGAGGGAATCACGGTTCCTGAAAGCAAAGGAAGGGGGTCCAATTCCAGTGGAAGGCAGAACGTGGGTCGAGTTTTTTTGTGGAGGTGGCCACAGGGGAGGGGTCATTACCCAGGAATATGTCAAAACTGGTCGGAAAGAACAAAGGAGGACTGGGCAGCCCGCTAACGGGGCACCAATTTGAACGCACTAAGGGAGCAATTTAGGAAAAAAGACGGAGAGTATTGTGACAAAGAAAAAACGGCGTTGGGAGAACGGAGGGGGGAAGGTAAGACCGCGTTACAGGGAAACCGGATACGGGAGAAGTCGCGTGCGAGAAGAGGGGATGGGTTGCCAACGAATGGAGAGGCGCTGGAAAAGACCGATAACGAAGTGCAAAAGGATGGGGCTGGCGATTAAGGATCAAACGGGGTCCTTTATAAAAGGGGTCAAAGCCGCGGTGGGGAATCGAAAAGAAAGGTTAAAGAAGTCGTCCCTAAACGGAACTAACCCTTGTTCTTCCCGAAAAAGGAACGTATTGGTTCTCGGGAATCTGAAGATGTCGCCGAAAGTGAAAAAGTGCCAAGAAAAATCAACGCTTGGGCACCTCGGGCATCGTAAAAGGTTCAGCAGGGAAGATGCAGGACTTGTAGTTGGATTATTAAAAATGGGGAGAAAATCGTGGGAAAATCGCCTCTGCGTCGAGGGATAACACAGAGGATGGGGTTCTCAAAACGTCGAACATGAGTGCCCTCCCACGTCGAACTCCTCCGAAGGGGAAATTTGAGCGAACCACCTTCCGTGAGAGACTAACTTTCCTGGGAAAGAGGTAGCTTCTGACAGTAATTTTCATTCACTTCTACGGCCATAATAGCCAAGAAAACTACTCGTCGAAGAGGGCAACAACGTGAGAAAACCCCGTGGGAAAGCAAACAGAAGTGGTTATAGCTGCAAAGGTACAGGAATCGGCGGAACCCGTAGGCCACCATATTGGTTAGGACAACCCGGAGGGAAGAAATGTTCAATCCAGATCCAACCCCGTTGAAGAGATGAACGAAAAACTAGAGAGTCGACACTGCCAAGTTTGCCAACTAGTTGTGACTTGGGAAAGAAAAAAGGAACAAACCGGTTTGAAAAATGTTCGTTACATAACACCAACGGGAGTTAGTGGGGGGGGGGGTATGATCGCTAGGGGAAGAGATTGAGGTTGGGTACAGACACCACCAATTCACGGACTATTCACTAATAAGGAGGGAAAACACCTTATGTAGAATTCGGAAGCTATAATTATCCGGAATAGGCAATGAAGGGTGGAAAAGTCATGGCGGACTATTACTCTTAAGAAAAAGAAAAGACGGGACAGGAGGGTGCCACAAAAAACGAACAGGGGTACGAGGGTCGGAGATGGGGGGGTAAGCTTCAGCGGGAGGTCCCTATCGTAAAGACACACATTAAATCTAGGGGGGGGGGGGGACGTCAGCTCGGTTTTAAAGTTCATGTTGTCAGAATGTAAATGCTCGTATAAAATGGAGACAGACCGCATGAGGGTAACCGATGTCTTGCAGCAAAGGCGCTCGAAATGGGAGTGGCAGATGTAAAAATCAAAACCAACTGGATCACACGGGAAGGCAAAGCTTAGAAAGACAACGCGTCGCAGCAAGAAGCATCTTAAGACGTGACTGGGGGAATCAGCGAAGTTTGAGGGCAGGAAATCCATTGTCAATAAAAAGTCCCTGGATCACGAGTGGAAGGGCTCTACAAAGACCCTGGAGGGGTTACGAAGTTGCCTCAAAAGGAGGCTAGTGGGAAGCGGAAGAGAGGCACAAGATGCAACCGGTGATACTTCGGCGGGAAAGAGGAAAATTTGGCAGAGCGAGGGAGGCGCGTGAAAAGGAAGGTGGGGAAAGGATGCCCTGGTACGCTGAGGGCGGAGGCAATTTACAAGGCACCGACGTGCATGGTTGGCCAAAGGGCAAGGCAGGTCAGGAGGGAGGGACCTTGTTAATGTCCGGAAGATTTTTAGAAGGGGGTATTCATGAGGAGCAAAGAAGTCGAAGCTTTGTGACAGCTAGAGCACGAACGGGTGGGCGCAAGATTGTCAGTCAGTCTGTACTCAAAGCGAAACTAGGGTTACCCAGGCGGGTTCGCGGGAGGGGCCCATTAATCCCCAATTAGTGGTCGTGGTAAAAATGAAAGTGCGGGGGGAAATGCCACCTTACTGGGAAGCTGCAAGAGGGGTCGTCGTCGTGTCCGGAGGTCTCATTCAGTTTGGCTTGGAACTACTGGGTGAAGGAACAAAGTTCCGAAAAAATAAGAGGCTCGTTTGCGTGGGAAAATCTTCCAGGGGAAGCACAGGGGGGATGCCTATCGGTAAAGGAAAAATGGCCCGGCGAATCTGATTTGTATAGGTAGTTTTCTTCTTCGGGCAAAGGGGGTACCTAATGTTAGATTGCCCTAACAAGTCGTTGGAACCCCAAAGGGTGAGCTGAGGAAAACATCGGGCCCCTGAAAGCCAATGCCAACCCGAAGAAAGGAAGGTCATCTGATGCAGAGTGGGCCTCTGCAAGGAAATAAATCTGGTGGTTAGAGCACAAGTCAGCGCGTTTGTCTTCCTTGGGGGTTGAGGGAAGGAAAAAAAAACGATTGTGATAGGCAAAACCTATGGATAAATACAGAAGGGAACTCGATCCGCAACTGGGCAGACGGAATCCAAGAATAAAATCCGGTGAAAGAACCAATTACGCCCTCCATCCCTTGATCCTCAACTCGAAACCTCAAATAAGAGAGGGGGGCTGCGCAAGAGATGCATCTAGTCTCAACAAAAAAGAATAGTAGAGGATTGTGGGTACTAAACATCCGTTATTTTAGTAAGAGTAAGGAATGGCATGGGGGGGGGCGGGGGTCTTTCAAAAGGAACGGATGTAGTGGTCAAGGGGGAAGTATGCCCCTCAGTGAGGAATCGAGGCTGGAAAGGAATCCATCAGGGGATTCGCCCAATTCAAGTAGGGGGGGGTCTGCCCGGAACACAGAAAGCGCAGACTGCCCTTGACCTGGAGAGAGTGGGACGGAAGTTCCGCTCATCAGAACATCATTAGGGAAAGGCTTTTAGAGAAGGAAAAAAGGGGGGGGTCAAGAGACGGGGGTCCAAACGACGGTTAAGGGTCAGGAAAACAACAAGAGGAAACAGAGGCCAATAGAGAAGCACTAAGTATAACTACACATCACGTGAGGATTCAGAAGAAGACATCATGAAGGGAAAGAAGAAAGCTGCTCGGATTGAAGGAAAAATGGGATCGACAACGATCTATTAGGAGTAAGCCGTTCGGTAACGGTGAAATTCAGGACGGCTTAAAAGCCTGCAGGGGCCGCGAAAGCAACAGGAACAGCCGATTTTGGTTGGCAGCAGAATTGTTCACTGGGGGGAAAAACGCCCGCTTGTTTGAAATTCACTGGAAACGAATCTGGGGAAACTCCAAAACAGGGGTAAAAAAACCAGAAAACCCCGTAGCGTTTGATGTAGTGGGCCGGACCATGAAAAGCATTGGAAAAGGAGGCCTAGCTTGCACGCCAGCGGCGCCTTAAAGTGGAACACTACGCAATCCGATCCTGGAAGCGATCCGCCGCAGGGAGAACTTGAACCCGACTTGAGCAGATTCAAGGAAGCACCAAATTGGGGAACACTTCACTATCATTAGGGCGGGTGCCAAGCCTGAAAGGCAACTATAAGAAGTATTCAGGCTGGACGTTCAAAAAGTGACTTTAGGAGGGCCCCTCGCGAGAGGGAAAGGTGAGCAATTCTCAACGCCGATAAACTAGAACAGTCGTTAGGAAGAGAGGGGAAAAGAACTATAGAAGGTCCAGTTGCTGCCTGCCGTATCAGGAACAGCGGCGGTTGTAGGCAAAAATTTCATCTAGTGAAAGCTGTGGATAGAGCGGGGATAAAGGAAAACTATTCCCAGTGGAACACGGTAGCTATGTAATCAGGAAGGCTGGTTCTTCCCATTTGGAGAGGCGGGTTCAGAGTGGGGGGAACAGGAAGTCAAAAAATAAAGGTTGCTGCCGTTCGCCAAGCACTTCCTGGACTGAAGAACTTGTATAAAGCGCTTGGGGAGGTGAAAGATGGATTGGCGCCTTGAGGACGAGAACGATGCCATGGCCCCTAGAGCCTTCGCGAGGCGAGAGTAGTGTCGTAGGAGGGGAATCTTAACGTTCCCAACGGACGGAATTCTTGGCTATAACAAACTTTCTTCTTAACAAGGGTGGACGGCACCTCCGGGACAGGGAATACGATTTTACATAGTACCATAACAAGTCAGATCATATTCCCTGCCGCAGGCAAAACGTGTGGGGGTAGGTGGAGCTAAGCGTTACAAAGCAAAGGAGGTGGTGTTAACTGAGGCGGATGCCGATGAATAGGTACAAGAGGGTGGGTGCTGACGAGTCCATTTTTCAACACGGTGGACGTGGGGTCCGTGAAAGGGGGAAGGGAATATGGGGAACGGAAGAGGGGGGAGGGTCGGAATCCTCGGGGGGGGGGGTTGGGGTGGAAAATTCGGAGAAATCTAGGGGTTTATTGGGAATGAGCCAGGGAGGATGAAAAAAAAAAATCCGACGAACTACTGGGGGGAAAGGCCGAGCTACCACTGAGGCTACAGGAACCGTGGGGGGCTCACAGCTTGTCTGCCGGAAGCCCACGCACGAGAGGGAAAAGTTGGAACAAAATGCCATGTCACGGAAGGAGAGGAATGACGGGGCAAATTGGGAAAAGGTAACAGATTGGAAGAAACGGTTCTGGAGGGTCGCTCACCTGTCCCATTAATCTCCTAGGCGATGGAAGATGGACTCAGGCTTTGAAACCTGAAAAACAGGGTTGACGCGATCAAAAGGGATTTAATATTGCAATTCTCTAACTCTGAAGCCCTCAAGTCGAGTGAAATTAGCACCGGGGGGGGACAAAGATTTGTTGCTCTAGGTGACCAAGCGCCATTGATGTGTTCTGCAATGGTCAACAATAGGGAGAAAGCGTCTTCAAGGAGGGCGCGGGTTCCATCGGGCAAGGAACAACGTCAAAGAGGCGTGCGAAAAAGAAAAAAACTTGGGTTGAGAAAAGAAGCGACTGCGACACCTCGTAGGGGAAGCATTGGGGAAGTCGAAATTTCTAGTGCCTAGAAAAAAAAAGAATCTCGCCGGTAAAAAAAGGGGAATCTTGAGTCTGGGATAGTATAATATCGCGGCTCGCTGGACAAAACCATAGAAGCGAAACTCGAGCAGGAGAAACAGGTGGCGTGTACGTTTAGAAGAAATTACATACGGGGGGCATCCAAAGCGTGGTTATTCAGAGGTAGGCACCTATCCAGGAGGAAAAATCGATGGGGCTCCGCTATCGGGGGATAAAAATAACATAAAAGGGGGAACAGTGGGAAGGAGGGGAGCGGAATGAAAGGTAGACAATTTTGTTCTAGAATTCGAGAAAGTTCAAAAAGGGTCAGGGACTTGAAGAAGGAAGAAAAACATGCGAACCACCAAGAAAAAGACCGGCAAGACGGCCGAAGATTGCTTCCATGATTTGTAGCGGAAGAGATTTTGACAATCCGGTATCTCTCAAAAAAACAGAGGGGAAAAGGCAATAAGGGAAAACGATGGAAAAGGAAAGAAAGGGCAATCACTGGAACCAGCCGGTCCGCCGATACCGTTGCAACCAGGTGGGGGGGTGAGCAGAATTTTTGGGTCCGAGGGGGGCAAAAAAAGGAGATTTGAAGGAAGGCAAAGAAGATCGACATTGGCGAAAAAAAAATTATTTCATAAAAGCCGCCTGAAACTGGCTCAGTTAGGGATTCACCGGGGCAGGAAAAGCCGAAGAGAGATATTTGTAGCCGGGGGGGCGAAAACGTATGATGGTAGCCGTAAAAAAAGAAGGAAGCAAAACGCGTTAGGACATGAAAATGCTTCGCGGTCGAGGAGGCATCATATAGGGGGGGACAGATATCATCGTAAAGAGAAAAAAACCGATCGGGGGCCGCCAAAATGGGGGGCTGAGAATTCTTTTGCAGGGAATGGATAAATTCAGAGACGAAAAATTGATCGGGAACGGTGTCGCAGTCGCATCTCGCTGCGAAAAAAAACCTTGGGGTTTTAGGGCCGACGACTGAAAAGAGGAGTGGGGGCAAATGCCTGGGCACTAATCTTGTGGGGAGGCGAGGCACATTGCAAGGAGAAGCCATCAATGGCTCAGGGGACAGGAACGGGAAATGTTGTCAGAGTCAGAGGAAGACTTGGCGGTCTGCGGGGGATACTTAATGAATAGACTGGGAGAGGCTACTACCTCTCTCTGTGGTCCAAGGGCGAAAACGGCAGAGGGAATGAGGAGAGCCCTAGCCACTAGAAGCATTCGGGGTCGAAGAAGGGAGCGGAAAACCCAAACTCCGTGGGAGTAGTGTTTCTTGGAAAAACGAAAAACATTCTGACGCAAAGGGGGGGGGAAGTACCGGAAAAAAACGGAGGCGTGCGCAGACTACTCGACCGAACGCAGGCAGAGCAATAGGTTTATCTCAGAGAGGGGGGTCCATACTGAAAAGTCTTTCTGAGTGCGGTTAACGGCACAAAAGAGAAACAAATAAAAGTTGAGAGAAATGTTCCAAAACCCTACGCAAAAAAAATGACGCGATGAGCGCGGAATTTCCAGTAACCCTTGTTAACTTTCGAGGGGGAATCCGGGAAGGAAAAGGACGCGATATGACACCGGGTTAACTTGAGAAAACATAAAGGGGGTTGAAGTTGGAAGTGGATCGCTACTTGGGCAAGTCGCTGGACAATTAAGACGCAGATTGGGAAAAAAGTCGAAGTTTTACCGGGAACAACAACCTTACCTTCGTCGCTGACGAGGGGAAGCAGACTAAAGGACGGTGTTCGGTCTATGACCTATGCTGAAATCAAACCGTCCCGAGGTGAAGTAAAAATATTTAGGAGCCTGGCTCAATAAAGGCCCGCGGCGGGGTAATGGAAAGGTCAAAATAAAGAATAGAAGCGTAAAAGTTGGGGGTACTGTTCATCTCATTTTAGAAGGGGGGCGAAAAAAGTGGGTTTAGAGACGGGCGCCATCTGGGGAGACCTACCGTGGTCTGTGGCATGTAACTGAAACGGACCTGGAGGGGAAGAAGAAGAAACATGTGGATCAGAAGAATGCCATTGACAAAATGGGAATAAATGACAGAGTAAGCTCTTGAGTAAGACCCTAACTGGGAGACACTTGGGGGGAAGGCATCCCGAGAAAAAAAACAAGGGCCTGGACACGCGGAAAAAAAGTTGTGCCTAAAAAACGCAGAAAATTGCCCGCGGTACGGCACAGCCAGAACAACGAATTCTCATAGTCATCGGGGCAGAAAAGGAGTGGTAGAAAAGGGAGAGGGGTAAATTTAGAAAAAGTTGGTGCTGGAGGAGGAAGGGCGCTCGTGTAATCAAGGCACGAAAAATAGAAATTAAGTATAAGGATTAGAGGTGTCGGCAGGTCCTCAGCCACAGCCTTATCTTCGGGGGGAACGTGGGTCCAAGGAAAAATGTGAACGAGGAGGAAGGAGGAGGCTTCGTGCGAGACAGAGTGGAAATGGCGATGAAAGGTGGTACTTAATTCGGTACCCCGTCCTCGGGGCGGGAGCAAGCGCGAAAGAAACACGGCGCGATTTGAATGGTCATTATGGAACTACCATGGGGCCAGAGGAAAGCGGGAGGGTAGGGTCCCCATGATAAAAAAAGCGGGTGGGCGGGGGGGTACTTCGGAAAAGGGAAAAAAAAACTGCACCCGAAGAGGGTCAAAGGGGTGGGCACCGAGTCGTTCCAGGCAAATCAAAGGCAGTGTCGTGGTATTTGGTCTGAACATGGACAAAGTGCCTACTCACACCTAAGCGCTCGTTGTGTGAAAGCCTTTCAAGGTGAAAATTGCCGGAAGTGGGGAAGGGGGGAGGGGCAAGGGAATCGGTACTGGAACGCTGAAGAAGTGGGAAAAACGGGGGGTTCGGGAGGAGATGGTGCCGGTCTTGGCAGAGTGGAGTCAGGTTTGAAGGAACATCTAAGAGGTGGAATCACCCGGGCTGACAAAAGGGAAAATGAAAGACAGAATTCAAACCGCACGGAGGGTTAAATGATCAAAAAGTCGTCACAATAGTGGCAGGGAAATTCTGCAACGGAGCAAGGTTGTAGGACTTGTTCGGGTCTCATCCAAACTAGGTGTGGGGGGGGAAAAACGATGGATGCGCAAACCGATCAATGTTTCCCGTAAGAATTGGGAATACGATGAATTACAGAAAAAAGTGGGTTGAGAAAAGAACGCTGCCACGAAGACCCGGAACCCATTTTCAACACCGCTAATCCCGGAAGGGGG
>Ga0179593_1503433_pt1 | contig 30445 bp, 40 predicted proteins | sample CZODoug2_1_08_16_FD_185931 | JGI IMG/M metagenome (GOLD analysis project Ga0179593, IMG submission 185931) | Vadose zone soil fungal communities from Angelo Coast Range Reserve, California, USA - CZODoug2_1_08_16fungal (PacBio error correction) | ecosystem: Environmental > Terrestrial > Soil >...
ACAAGGGGTCAATTGGGGGTCACTTTGATGGAGGTAAACGGGACTAAACTGCTTTGGGGGGACATTGTATTCAGAGAAAAGGAAAGCCCGTCCAACAGGAAACAAAAAAAAAAAAAAAATAAGGAGAGGTGGAAAGACAACCCTAAACGGAGTTCCCGAAAAAAGAACCAAAGCGTCCTCGGCACGGGGGTTGAGGATGGAACGGAGTTTATTCAAGGAAATAAAAATCAGGGAAACGGCGGTACCAAATCGAGAACATTTCAAACAAGTCAGAGGGAGGGTGAATTCAACGTAACCCAGCAAACGGATGTTAGGGAACCGGATATCCGGGGGGCCAAGGAGTGCCAGGGGAGAAGAACCGTGGGTCAAGGTAAAAACAGGGAAGGAAAAAAGAGAGGTTTGGGTAAGCGAAGGGAACATCACAGGGGGGAACGAGGCAGCAGTCGCTGGCACGAACTTTCGTCATTCACGGGAAAAAAAGTGAGAAGGTTAAATGCCGGACGTTGTTGGAAGAGGGGATGCCAAGAACGGAAAATCACCGGAAGGACGCGAACACTGTGGGTCGGATGGCCTGGAAGGGGAGACCCGGGGTTGTTGTGGGGGGGGGGGGGGGGGGGGGGGGGGTGTGGGGGTTTTGGGGGGGGGGGGGGGGGGGGGGGGGGTTGGTTGGGGGGGGGGGGGGGGGGGGGGGGGGGGGGGGGTGTGGGGGGGGGGGGGGGGGGGGTGTGGTTGTGGTTGGGGGGTTGTTTTTTGGGGTTTGTTTGTTTGTTGGGGTTGGGGGGGGGGGGGGGGGGGGGGGGGGTGTGTTTGGGGGGGGGTGTTGGGGGGGGGTGTTTTTTTGGGTTTGGGGTTTGGGCGCCCTACCCCTCCTCGGAACTCTCCAAAAGGCGGTTCCAAACTGACGGTCAAAAAACCAAAAAAAAAAAAAACAAAACAACAAAAAAAATTGTGTGGGGTCCACGCATAGGTGCACAAAGACTAACAAGAAAACCCTGCCAACCCTGCCGTGACACCTACGCATACGCAGGAAACTTTCCTTCTAACTTCCCAGCCGCACCCTTTCACACAAAACGCAAACATCTCACCTCCATCTATTAGGAAAAGAGCGAAATTGGGAGGGTCAACGCCCCCACGATCACGCCAGGTCACACCAAAAAGAAACGCAGGCCCATTGCCGTTAAAATCACAAAAAAATTTACAGCGAAGCGAAAATTTCACGTGCCCAATTCCTTCGTCCGGGACGAAATCGTACAGGGGGTTCACGAGGGTTGCAAAAAAGGGCCCGATAAGAAACCCAAAGAAAAAAACGGTACGTTTTTCGGAAGGGGCCCACGATCAAAGTCAAAACACGCCGGGGGAGGCAGTATCCTAATGGGGGTTAAAAGTTCTCGGGAGCCAACGCCGTGATGCAATTGCACCGCGTGTGACAGCGGGAAAAAAAACACCGGGGAAAAGATGGTGCCACCATCCACAACACGGCACTTCACAAGTTCAAGAGAGCGTGAAAAATACCAGAGGGGTGGGTCATCAGGAAAACAAACACCATCAAGGGGGGAAACGGCCCGAAAAGTTGACCACATCTAGACAAGCAAATAACGACAGGCGGGAAGGGAGGGGGAAGGGAGGAGGAAAACAAGTCCTTCTTCAGGTCCCGAGAAATGAGGCTAGCAACCACGGAACACGCTGCCACCAAAAAAAAAGCCAGAGAATCAACTGAGAGGAGGACGCATCAACCAGCCGGAAGTGGTATCAACAAGAATGGACCTTCGGGGCGCACAACAGCTAAAAAAGCACCCGAAAAAAAAACGTCTGCTGATCACTCCAGGGAAGGAACGCGCGAACACGGGGATTCCAATGTGAAAAAGTGGGGACCGGTGTAGGGATTGGAGACCCTGAGTACTCAAGGAAAATATTGGCCAGAGTGGAAAAAAAAGGGGGGCCAACGCGCACTCCAAGAGAACTCAAAGTACCTAAATGTTTGCGTGGGAGATACTGCCCCCCACTTGGGGCGGGGAAAATATCCTGGAAGAAAAGGAAAAAAAAAACTCACACGAAATTTGGGTCAGGGGGAAAACAATAGCGGGAACTTTCAGAGAAAGCAGAACCATCTTGCCACCGGGCGAACAGGGAAGGTATTACTCAGGAATAAGTGTAATGGCCCGATGGGGAAGCATGGGGGGGATAAATAGGAGCGTCAAAAAATAGGGGAAGGAGAGCGGAAGAAGGTACGGCTAATAGGTAAAAAAGATCGCAGGACCCGTGAGAAGGGTTCCAGAAAATCAACGACCGAGAATCCGCTTCAAAAAGTCGAACACCTTTACCAACGGAAAGCGAAAGGAACGAGTATGTAGGGCATTTGATGAAAAACCGCCTGAATGAGGGAGAAAGGAGTCAAAGGGTGGCGGGGATGGAGGGGTTCGGGGACCGGACGGCGATGCAGACTAAGAAAAAACGCAATCGGGGTCCCACGCAAAAGTGAAAGACGTGGCCGGATAACGAGAAAATCCCGAAGTCAGAAAAAAAGAGGGAAGGAAATACATGGTTTTCAGAGGAAAGGACATTGGGGACTCAACTCAAACTAATGAGGGGTTGTAATCGATTATCGGGGACGGAGGGAGTAACCGGTGGAGAATCAGGTCAATTCAACTCGTACCATGTTAAGACATTGTTGGTGAAAACGGGAAAAAAGTGAAGGGAATTTGAATTTGAGTTAGAGTTTTTTCTTGGAAGCGGGAAAAGTTTTGAATATCTCACAAAAAGAAAAGGAATGGGAGGGAACCAAACCGCAGCGAGCATTGGAGGAATCACAACAGAAGGAAAGTCACTGAAATAAAATGGGGTGTTAAATGTACACTTGAAAGGATCAAACAACTCAGGAAAAAGTGTTGGGAGTGAACCAAGCAAAGGTCAAGTGGTGAACGAAAAAACGGCACGCGGGAAGAACCGCTTCATTTTCCAAAAACAGGTGTGTTTAGGGGGCCGGGAAGAGATCCAGCAAAGAAACCGGCATTATCGGGGGACGGGCAGAAATTTGCATTTGTGCTGACGGGTGGAATCGAGAGCTCAAGGTTGGGTTTCCAAGGAGGGACTTTGCAACCGTTCTTCGCTGGGGGAACACTTCTGGAAGCGGAAATCCACAAAGGAGGAAAAGATGATGGAATCTAGATACTGGCCCGAAACGTCTGCGGGGGGAGGGGGAATTCTCAACGAGTGTTCGTGGAGAAACAGAGGGGGGAATTGTGGCAGAAAGTTGGACGATGGTCTTGAGGGAGGGGATAGGGTGTCTTTTGTCCAAAGCCGAAAGCGGGAAGGCATTACCGACTGTGCAAGAATTGGCTGCCAGAACTACTGAGAAGGAACTGGGGGAAGGAAGAGCTACAGGCTTCGCAGGGGGGGAAATCTCCATGCCACGCTTGTTCGAAGGGGCAGTCACCAGGAGCAGTGGGCAATAAAAGGGGGGGGGATCGGCCTGAGTGAGGGGACGATTCTGGACGAGAGGTTTTCCTCAACTGAAAAAAAAGTGCGTGAGTGTTCCCTTGGAACTGAAGCGGGAAGGGAAAAAATAAAGAGGGCGTTTTGGAATCGGGCGACTCAACAGGGAGAGGAAGGAGTTTTCTTTGCCTCTTTAAATGACTCTCGGCACAAATTGATAGGGATGGCGGCAGGTTGGTCTTCAATAAAAAAAGAAACTGCATGGCCACAGAGAAAGGTCACATTGGAAAAGGAACGTGTTGAGGTGTCGATTTCTTAGAGGCCTAAAAGTAGGTTGCGGGGGGATTGGTACGAGGGGGCTTGAGTACACTAAAAAGGGGTAAAGAGTCCGTTTCCGCTTGAATGGAACCTTCTGATAGGTGGGGGGGGGACGTGGTTTAAGTGCCGTGAGGGGGAGCTCTAGGCTACTTAAAAGAAGGGGTTTGTAGTGACCCCGCAACAAGGAACCCTTCTTAAAGGGGGCGCGGGGGGGGGGTATACCAGATTAGGGGTGAAAAAATTTTTCTGAACCGTGGGGCAAGAAAAGCTGTGTTTCGCGCTGTTCAAAGTAAAAACGTAAAATGTTTAACAGGAGCGATGGGACGGCGAGGCCGGGGGGGCTGTTCAACGATCTGCGAAGGGAAGGGGGTTGTTTGTGGAAGAAAAGGGCGTGGCAAAACGCGGGGAGGAAGGAAAAGTCAGCCATGATCGGGAACGACGGGTGGCAGAAAGGCTGCAAGGTCATTGGGGAAAAACGGGCTCTATAAAAAGGCAATTGCGGGAACCTGCGGGTGTTGAAAAAGATGAGATGGGGGGCCAGGTTTGAAAAATAAAATCATGGGAAGGACCGATGGGGTTATTTGTTATTCAAACGAAAAAAAAGGAGTTCCGACGTTGAAAGTCCGAGGGGGAGATGAAATCTTGGGTAACGGTGCAAGAGGGGGAGAAACGTTTGGGGAAAGGGGAAGCGTGTGCGGTCGTAACAATTTGAAAGCCGAGCCGTGCAGGTGCCATCGGCTGGGGCGTGTGGTTGTTTGAAAGCAAAGGCAGGGGATCTGTGAAAAGTGACGCCCAGGAGGGATCCGAGATGAAAGGCGTGGGTGACGTGAGGGGGGGGGGTCGCATCAGGATGCTGTTGCAAAAGGAACCAACTGAAAAATCGCGTGGGTGGGGGGTCACACAAGTGAGGGGTGCAAGCAATGTGCTTCCACCATGAGAGGCTCCGCTGAAGGGGGCTTCGAGTTGGATGTGGCGGGGGGGAGAGAAACGGGAAAGTTGAAGGAAATTGGCCGGGGGCGATAAACCTGGTGATTGAAGTAAACGACTTTCGTGATACCTACCGAACAAAAGTTATTACTGGCAGGTAAAATCTCAGGGGGGTCGTAAGACAACCAATGTGGGGAAAAAGGAAAGATGGCACGGTGGACATAGAACGCTTGGGGGTTATCTAAAGAAAATTGGAGGACCTTTGGCCAGGAAGGGGTTAAATGGAGAACTTTGATAGAAAAGGCCGTGCAAAGAGGAACGACTTACAGATTAAAAAAAGTAAGGAAATAAAGTTGGGCCGTCCCAGGGAAAAAGAGGAATTGGGGTAGGGAAGAAGCGAGGTTGGTCAAGCCGTCCTTGGGGTCGGCGAACGTTGGCATATTTAGGGGGGGGGGGGAGGGAGGAAAGAATGGCAGCCGCCATTAAAGGAAGCAAGGTGCACCGGATCACCCCGGGGGAGAGGGGGGGATCAGAAGGGGGAAGAGAGAAAAACACCGGGGAGGAAAAAAGGAGAGAGATGCACAGACGTCTATATACGGTGTCCTCCCGGAATCAATTGGAGGGGTCCCGCATCGGGTGAATTGGAAAAGCACGTAAAAGGACGCCGAAATAACGAAATTTAAATCCATCGAAGGAGGGCCAGAACCAAAGAAAAAAAGGATCGAGGGGGAACTTTTCTAAAAGGGGCATTCGCAGTCACGCTTGGCGGGGGGTCAGGAAGGCGTCGCCGTCACCGGCAGTCCAGGGAAAGGGGTCAGGGCATGTTGTAAAGAAAAAAAAAAACGCATCCAGCCACCTGATTGAAGAGGGAACCGGGGAACGAGTAACAGGAAAGGAGGGTGACCAAAAAGGAGGACACCGTTGTTAAAACGCAACAAACAGTAGATGTACTGCCGCAAGGGACGAAAGAGGGTGTTGGAATAAAGGAGGAGCGGAAGCAATTCGTCAAAAACTTGGGTTCCAAAACCGAGGAAAGCTTCAAGGAAAGGGGAAGGTAGAGTGGGCTGGGAATAGCAAAATCAACGCATAAAGAGGGAACACGGTGTTCAGAGCGAATAAAACGCGCCACTGCGGTAAACAATCTGACCGGCGGGCAAAAAAACGCGAGTTTAAGTCACCTAAAAGGGGAACAGCATAAGGGTGAACCAGCTTTGCACCCGGACACCTTCACGGGGTTGGTGGTGGGTTAGGACGGCGAGAGGACGCGCGCTTAGGGACATAAGAACACAGACAGGAAGAAAAAAAAAAAAAGCTCCGGGAAAAAACGCTGGCCAAAAGGAAGCTCTCAAAATTGTGTACTCAAAAAAACGACGAAAGTCCCACAAAAGGCGCGGCCGGCACTTCTTTCAACGGAAAGAAGGTTCAGCCACCATCCCCGTCAATGGAACGGCGTCGCACTTCCGGTACGATAAACGACATCTAAATCGGGCAATTGTGCAGAGAAAGAAAACAACACCACCGAAAGGCAAGACAGGGACTGGTGAAGTCGGCCCCACATCAAAAAAAGGCAAAAAAAGAACGGACAAAAAGCGTCCGAGCGGCTGGACACTTGAGAAAACGCCGGTTTATTATGGAAAAAACAAAAGGTCAACCGTCAAAAAAAAACAACAAGTGAGCGCAGATCGTGCCAAAAATCAAGCCCGAAGCAAGCGCACGGTAAAATACCGGGTTGTCACCTCGATGACACAAAGCATAAGAGGGTTTTTCCAAACGCGCCCGTGTTGGGGATGGTTGAAGGCAAGACACTTCGCCAGTCTACGGGAAAAAAGGGGAAGGGGAAAGGGGAAAAACACGAGGGAGATTTCCGTACCTCACATAGGGAAAAGCAACGCTGAAACACACAGGATCCAGAGACGAGCAAGAAAAATTCCCGCAGGCACATTGAGGAAGACGCTTACCAGGGGGGCCGGGGGAGACGAACCTCTACGGGTCGAATGCGATAATCAACGACTAACTAGGGGCTTAAAAAAGAAAAAGTGTTGCCGGTTTGCTGGGGAATCAAAAAGGAGTTAATCTATCAAGCTTCGTGGGGGAAATGGCGGGAGAAATCAAACGCCCCAAGCAAAACGCATTAAGGAGACATGTTCGTATGAGAAAAAGCCGCGTGGAGGGCTCACTATAGGGAAGTAACAACCACCCTTGGGAAAGTAACGAAGGTTGAACAATAGGCAGAATTCAGTCCCGATCAAAAAGAAAAAGGAGAAAAAAAATTCGTGCCACAGTCTGATGAAGGAGGTATAAATCTTATAAACAATCTTGTGGTCCAAAAGGGAAACACCCCATGTAAGTGGGGGCGGAGCTTCGTCGAAATCTTAGGGGGAGCGGGGTTTCGACCCGTCGTGGGGGGGGGGGGTAGGGAGCTACATTAGGAAAAAAAAAGTGCAGGGAAAAGGCAAGATCTTTCGCCTTTGAAAGAAAGATAACACTCCCCCCTAAGTCCTCACCGGAGGGGAGAAAGAGGGTAAGTGGAAATTTCCAGAAAAATCAAACAGTTTGTGTTTGCTGTCGACCAAAGCAAAAAAAACAGATCAGTATGGGAGTCTCCATCGCATTGGTGATGGAGGTTGTGCTTGACCTCGAAGCCTATTCACTAACTAAAAAAGAAACAAAGAGAATTGAATCATCACGTCGCAGGGAACCTTGGGCATCAAGGGGAAGGGAAGAGGTTTACAGGACAAAAAAAATGAATTGCCTGGAAAGATGAATTGGGCCGGCACGAAGAGATTTTCCTGGATCGAGACACGGACTCCAACCGAAGGGGAGGTTATTACTCCCGCGTGCGTGTAAGTCAAGAATGTGGGAAATCCACTGTCAATTAAGAGGGGGGGGGACCAGTGAAATAAGGTAATTTCACTGGTTGAGATTTTAGCTTACTAAAAGGTTGTCTTCGGAAAAAAAGGAGCGGTACGCGGGGGGGACTCTCAACACAGTATTCTTGAAAGAAGATGAGGGACAAAACTCTGGTGGAGGGAGGAGGGAGAGAACAAAAGACCCGTCAAAGCAGAAAAGTGACAAGGAACTGGGGAACTTCGAAAACGGTTGGGAAACTTTGTAGCATTAATTTACGCACCAGTTGGGGAAGGTGGCCGGCAAGATCCCGCTATCCAAAGGCGGGGTGGCGCGTGAACGCATACGCCAAGCTCCTCGCCGCGAAAAAAGGATCGGCGTCGCAATTCATTTTGGCGACGGGCGGATAAAAAAAGGCGGCGACTGGCCATTGAGGGGGGGGACAAGAGGGAAAAGTTTAACAATGGAAAGGAAGGGTCATTCTTTCAAGAGGAAGATCAGAACAGCAAACCTCCATCAAGCAAAAATGTTTGAGATCCTCAAAGGGGGGGGACCTAGGAGAAAGGCCGTGCAAAAAAAAACGATGGTTTCGTGGCGAAAACAAGTTCACGGGTTTGTAAATTCTGGCGAGGGGAAAAATGGGATTTGGAGCGGGGGTCAGGGGGGGTAACGGATCCGAATGGTGCAGGACGGTTTTGCCAAAGAAGGGAGCGAACCCGAACTCCTGCTGCTTTACGGGGAGAGCGAACCGGGTGCGGGAACATTTCTCCCCCTGCGTTCCAGGGGTTGGGTCGTCAAGGGAACGATTGTGCGAAATGGCGCTCTCACAAATTATCCGTTACGAATTGGGGGGACGATCATGTTGAAGGAGTGCTGGGACGCCCTGGTTTCATGCAAAAAGGTAAGGCTGGCTGGGTGGGGTTCCGGGGCTCATTTACTATGGGGAAGAAAGGAACAGGAGGGAGATACCGACCTGTGGAAGGATGTGGGAGATTGTAGATCAGCTGTTAATGCTCAACGCCCGCTCCAAGAGGGGGGATCTGAGTACTAGGCATTTGAAGCCCAAGAAAAGGGAAAAAAGGCCAAAGTCCTAAACGTTGGAAGACCGGGGAGTCTTAATACTCGTGAAGGGGACGGCAAATCGGGGGTGCCGGGGAGGATTCGCAACGGTCAGAGTGGAAGCGAATGGGACCTTGTGAGGTCCCTCGAGGGGCGGGAATGAGGGTTCTTTGTGGTCCGCGGACTTGGCGTGGGGAATTGAATGGGAAAAAAAAGAAGCTTTTGTGTCAGGGAACAAGAAAATCCGAACGAACTTCCTTACTGGGGACGACTTGAAAGGGTATATACGAGTTGGGGGGACGAACCGGGTGAGGGGGGGAAAAAAAGGGGAGTTGGGGTGTAATCGGGTTGACACATTCCCCGATTGAAAAACACAACCACAAACCTTCTATTAGGGGAAAGAAGGGGGGTGGGTCTTGTTTGGGAACCAAAAAGCTCTATGATTTTTTTTGGGATCGGTGACAAACTATGGTGGGGTGCCATTAAGCTTTGAGGCCGGGAAAAAGTCCGCCACTGTAGTGGAACTCTTTCGCGCCGCTCTCCTGAGTGGGGATAAAAAAATAGTTTCCGGCTCAAGGTCCCGTGCTGGAGGAAGGGGACGGGTGTGGGGACGAGGACGGGGAAGGTTTGTGACACATTCGGGGCAGAAGTCCGGGCGGGGGGTATTGATTCAGGGTGGGACACTACGATTGGAAATGGAAAAGGGGAGGATGCAAAAGGAGAAAAAATTGAAGACCAGTTCGGTCAAGAATGACCGGGAGGAAGTTTGTTTTGGGGTGTGAAACTAACGTGGAAAGGAAGTCCAATGGGCGAGCAAAAAGGGGACGGGGGGGAAAGTCTGGGAGTAGATGGGAGGGGGGGGAGAAAAGGAAGAAGGTGAGGAGGGTCGAAAGAGACTCTTAACTAGTCTTATAATCCGGGCCGAATGTAAACGGGCAGTGTGACCCAGGTACTGGGGTGAGAAGAGCGGTGACAAAAAAGAAACGGTAAGTGGCAACTTACTCTCTGGTTGTGGGGGGAAAAGACGAAGGGGAAAAGCTGGGGGGAACTTTGTATGGTCTGGCCGGGGCGGAAAACGAGGGATCGCCAAGGACCACAAGTGGTGCGACTTCTTGATTGGTCAAAAGGGGACTACATCAGAAACTGCTTTCAATCAGGAAGAGGGGAAAAAAAGCCCCGCCCTTTTTAAAACTGGGGTTAGCGGAGGACGGGGGGTGAAAAAAACTGTCACAACGAAAAGGAGGGAGAGGAAAAACTCGTTGATGGGCGGAGGGGGGGAAGTAAAATCCTCGGGGAAAGAAAAAAAATGTGGGGGTCACAAAAAAGGAAGGTGATGAGATCCATTTACACGCACTGGAAAATATATAGTGGTAGGGATCTGGGAAAGTCAGCATTTGATTTCCGGGGGAATTGGAAAAAGCAGACTGTAACAGGGTGAATGAGGAAAAAAGAAGGAACGGGGAGTAAGGAACGTAGGCTTTATAGGATTGAAGAGTTGGGGGGCCTGCACCTTTCACTAGAATAAGGGAGGTTGTAACTCAAGAGGGGGGGATCACCAGAAATGCGGCAGGGGCCGGGGGGGAAGTGGAGTGAAGGGGGGTCGAAAAGACCGTCATTGGAAAATGCCTTACGGTCCAAGCCATTGAATTTAAGAAATTGCACAGGGAGAAAAGAACGCCGTGGAGAAAGATTAAGCATGAGAGACAACAACAGAGGAAGGGAAAAGAAAGGTACGGGGCGAAGCAAAAGGAGTGAGGGTTGCGTCCGGAACCATGGGGGGCATATTGAAGGGCGTGAAAACAAAAAAACTAAAAAGGGTGACAGATCGAAGCAAAGGCAAAACACGGGAAAAAACGCCGCAGAAAGAAGAAGAAGAAAGAGGCAGCAAACACAGGAGGCGAGTGGGCAAAGAAATCGTCAACAACGGTCTCCATCGTCCCTTCCATCCTCGAGAAAGCGGAACAGGATCCGCGGAACATTGACAAAAGTCGCATGGCAGGGGTTAAAAAAGATTAAGGGAGGGGAAAGATACAAAAACGAAGTATAGGATGCAAAGGTGAAAGCGAGGCCACTTGGGGGAGGAAAGACGTGGGGGTCCACTGACACGACAAGAATTTGGGAAAATGCCGAACCTAGAAACAGAGGGCAGCTGGGAACGAAGGAGGCATCACGGAAAAAAGTTTTTGACCGGGAGGAGAAAAGCGGTTAGGAAAAATCGAGTGCCGGCGGCGTTTAGGGAAAGGGAGCAGAAAGGGTCAGTCGCTACTCAGCCAAAACCCCCCACCAACACGGAGAAAGACGAAGGGGGTAAGCAAATTCATAACATCCTCGGAACAAAAAAGCTAAGGGCGTAAAAAACGTATGGGAGGTGTCCTAAGTGCATTTGGAAAAGCATTGAGAGGGGGGCCGAAAATGAAGTGAAAGGATCGGCAATGATAGCCGCGTATCGGATCACGGCGACAAAAGCCTCACCACTGTCTTGTAAGTCTGGAAAAAAAAAAAAACATCATCAAGGTGCAAAGGGGCACAGAAGAGGAAAAAAGGTTTTAGGGGACAAAAAAGTTTCACACCACACCGTCTCAACTTCACGCCCGTAAAATCCACCGAGGGTCAAGGGATAAGCCGTAGTGGGCAAAGGGGGAAGAAGGACTTCCGATAAAAATAGGGGAAATATGGGCCCAGGGGCAACACCGCAAAGAAAGATCTTCACCCGCAGGCACGGTCCTAAAAGGAAAGGGGCGGGGTACCGCCCACAGAACCTGGTTCAATAAAACCACTGAACTACCTGAGAGAAGAGAAGTGCGTTAAATTGATCTTAGCACGCCTTTTTGGAAGGAAAGCCAGTCAGTGATGGGAGGAGGGGAAAAAAACAATGCCAAAACGGTCAGGAGAAAAGTAAAGGGCAGCTTTTTTAACAAGAGCGGGAGGTTAAAAGATTACAAATACTCTCATCGGGGGGTTTGGGGGACCCGCAACCCCGGGGGGGGGAACAAAGAGATGGGGAATCAAAGTCGCCCAATACTCCGGGCCTGGCGTCTGGAAGGGAAAAAGGTGACCAACAGATGCACTGCTTAAAACGATCAAGGCGAGAGCAAGAAAAGGACACCACAGCCGAGAAGAGACTCGGCTCGGAACTTCACTCCTCCGCGAAGAGCACAACGCAGCTGGAGAAAGCAACACCATCAACCGACAACCCCCGGGAGAACGTTTGAGTAGTCGATAAAAGAAGAGAAGGAATCCGACACAAAGTCTGAATGTGGAAAGGGGGGGGTGAGGTGGAAGTTTCAGGGGGGGAAATGCAAAAACTGCCGGGGATGTAATCATATACAATCTTGGGGCAACAGAATTACAATTAAAAGCGGAGATTCCAAGAGTAAGGAAGGCGCAGTTGCGTGGGGTATATGTAAAGAACCAGGAGAGGTTAGCAACAAGATTCAGGCACTGGGAAAAAACCGAAAGGGGCACCGGTTGAAAAAAATAGGCGGCAGATTCTTCCAGAAAAGCCAAGAGGAAAACCAAATTCCGGAAACTCAGAAAAGGTTATATGACTCCAAAGAAGTTAAAAGGGGGGACAGAAGGGAACCACATGGATCCTTTTGAACTCCGGCTCTCCAAAAAGCGAAAAAACAGAAAGGGAGTGTACGGTGAGAGAAGGAGTTAAAAAAAACCAAAGGGGAAGGAAGGATGGCGCTGGGAAAAAGAAGAAATAACTCCCTCATACTAAGGGCCAAACTTAGCAAATGGGGAAAAAGATTTTGACCGAACATAAAGGGTGATTAGGGGGAAAGGCCGTTCGAAAGAAGAAGGAAAGGAGGAAAAAGAGAGCAATCAAAGCCCCCAAAAAATTGTTTCCTGGATGGTGCTGGCCGGACGAAAGAGAAAACCCGCTACCTTTCTAAACGGGCAAAAAAGAAAGAAAGGGGGGGAAAAAGCCCAGGGGGAGCGCGCTGAAACAAGGGGGGGACAAAAAAAACTTACCTTCCGAGCTATCATTTTTGGGGCAGAACCGCAAGCTTATAGGCACGCGCAGCACAGTTGGGGGGAAAACTACGAGAAAAGAGGCCGTAGGAGAAAACGGGGGGAAACCTCCTGGTCAATTCCTCGGGGGCAAGTGAAACTCAAGGTGGTTGCACCATTTAGTGGGAGGTCAAGTTTCAAGGGAGCGTTTTTTGTGATGCGGAAAGAAGGCCGAGGAAAGAGGTTTTGGAAAAAAAGACAACAAAAAAGGGGAGGAAGGAGGAAAAGGGAGAAGGGATCCAAACCGCGTAAGCAAAATTGGGAAGAAGAGACACAAACCTTGCCAATCTTCCCATCAAAAAGGGAATGGGGGGAAACTGACACTTAAAAAAAACACCAGTGGAAAAAAAGGGAGTCACAACGCGAGAGGGAAAAAAGGGGAAGGGATATGACAACGGAGGGTGTGCAAACACGTCACTTGGGAAAAAAAAAGACTGCGTGAAATGAATAGACTAAATATACGGAAACGCCCAACATCAAGTAAGGCAATTTTCAGGTGCTTACTGATAGGGAGAGGGAAAAGGCTGGGGCAAATGGGGACGTGAAAAGGGAAATAAATAGTTATGTCGATGAAGGGCTCATCGTCGAGAAACTGCCTCCAGCCAATCAAAAAAATGGCTTATGAGAAAGAAGAGGGAGAAGGGAGGGGGGGGGATTCCGGAAAATGAAGGTTAAAATCATCAGGATTTGATTTTCTAAAACCGGGGGGTAAAACAAAGAAAAGGTAGACTGATTGGTGGGGACAGGGGGGAGGGATGGAGGAACTGTGAAGGGGGCAAAGGCAAAGCGGCCGGGCCGGTGGAAACTGGTTTTCAAGATCGCTCCACAAAGGGGAACGAAGATTCACACTTTGGGCAGAGCAGGCCAAAAGAGGGGGAAAGCTAATTCCCACGATTGTGATAAGAGTACCATCGGACATAAGGAGCGGGAAAGGGGGGCTAGAAGAGTGCTGGAGGGGACGAAAAGTTGGGAAAGGGAAAACATCTTGGGGGTGCACAGGGGGGTACTAAGTTAACTGTAAAAATCTGTACGAAAATCACGCATGTGTAGAGGATAACCCAAAACTTTGAGAGTGATGGGGGAAAGGAGGAGGGGAATTAATCAAAAGAGGGGCGAAGAAGGGGATACTATTATAGGCAGTTGGAATAAAAAAAAAAACGGGAAAAAGGTAAGCCGGGGCAGGAGTATGAGATGATAATCGACATATACCCGGGGGTCCAAGGTAGGGGGCGGACGGAAGAGGGGGATAGTCTTTGGGGCTTCTGGAATGGGACACGGGCGAGGGCTCTGCGAAGAGTGGCGTTGGGTTAAAATGAACTTGCGGGCGGCGGGGGCGCGTGAAACGACCGCAAAGGGGGGGAAAAATTACACAGCCGAAACGGGCGGGTCTTGGCTAGGGATGTATCACCCAGATGCGGGGGGAAAAAACTTTGGGGAACACGTTTGGGTGACCCACCAGAATGCGGCGTGGGGGGGGAATACGGTGTAAATTCACCGCGCGGGGGGGGGGGTTTCCCCAAGTAGGGGAGAAAAATTGGTGATCAAGGGGGGGGGGGCCCGGGGGAAAGATCGCAGCCAGGAGAAAAGGTTTTACTGTAATTCGGGGGGAAAGGGATAAAAATGCGGGGGCTTCGATAAAGGTTCAAAACGCACTGATGCTCTGGAGCCCTTCGCTAGTGCGGGGAGTGAAGGGTTGTTCTGAGAAAAAAAGGCAAGTCCGGGAAAAAACGTGCAGTCGGTGGGGGTGAAGGAGGGGAGAGGAAGGGGGGGGGAAAATGACGGCACGAGGGGAGATAGGGTTTGTTGGTCTGACAAGTACGAAGAAGTGGAGGGAGGAAAATCCGGGGTGGGCGGCGGAAATGCACTAAGGCAGGGGGAGGTACGGGGGGCCGTGAGAGGGGGTGGGTGTGGAACTTGCGAGGTGCGGAAGGAGGGGTGAGCTCGGAAGTGGCAAAGAGGTCGTTCAGAGGCGTTGGGGCAGCAGGAGCGACCTGGGTGGGGGGGGAGGGGACGAGCGCCAGCTTAAAAGGCCTGAGAAGGAAAAGAAGTGAAAAGGGAGGTTGGTGGCCTGTGAACGGTACGAGAAAAGGTGATCTGTTTGCCAACTGTAGAAAAGAACTGGTAACTTCACAGAGCACAGTTTGGGGAAAAAAAGAGATGGGGGTGGATGGACACTTGACGTTCTTCCCTAGAGAAAAAAGCTGCCCACAGTGTGAGGACGGACTGCGATTTGAAAGGGGGCATCAAACGCAAACTTGCAAAACTAGCTGCCGCAATTTCCCAACAGAAAGGGAAACTGGTTAGGGTAATGAACGAACGGGTACCAACCTAGCGGAAAAACCGGGGGAGGGGGGCGGGCAGGGAACAAAGAGGGAAGAACTGGTTGGTCGGGGAGACTGCCGGCTTGACCAAGTTCGGAAGAGGGGTCAACAAACGCTGGTGCAGGTCTAAAGGTCGGGAGAGGGAATCAATAAAAGTGGCTGGATGAAGGGAAAGGGTACAATCCAAAAATCCGACGTGATGGATCCTTTTATTTACCGCCGGGACAAAAAAAAAATGACGGGGGGAATCGAAAAAGGGAAGGAAAGATCCGAAGGAAAAGAGAAGGTCCGTTTTTTCTTGGGTGCGAAAGCCTGCTAACTTTCAACTCCGTGAAGGTAGAGGGTCAAGGGGGGGGGGAGACTTGTAGGGGGTGCGCCATGGGGAAAAAAAAAGAAGGGGAGTGAGGCATGAAGGGAGAGAAAAAGGGGGGCCGGAGAAACGACGAAGCCGTTGGGGAGGAATCCGGTCTCTCCAAAAAAAACTTATTGAGGAAAAGTGAGCCGTATAAGCACGTCGTCTGGGTTTACAACCTGAAAAACCAAAAATTGCTTAAATCATGAACCAAAAGTGGGGGGGAAAATGAGGCGCATCAGCTCCTTCGACCCAAAAAATGAAACGCCGAATTAAGGATTTAAGCAGCCGTTCCAAAAGCGGGCGGGGAAGCCGGGAACAAAAGACCTACAGGGAGGGAATAAAAAGAAAATATGGAAAAGGAGGGGAAAAGAACACGAGGACAGGGACCACCGGGGAGGGGTCATTGCTGATTCAACTGCAAAAAAAAAAAAAAAAGGGGATTTAAAGGAGACACGAAGGGGATGGGCCTTGCAACGTCATGTAGTCATCAACTTTGGGTCAAGGGCGGGACTTCCCGGACAATTTCTTCCAGATTGGGGAATTCCAAAAAGCAAGGGGAGGGGTGTGTAAACCTACATCGTCTTGGGATGTGGAACAAAAAAAACTTCTTCAGCAACATTGGACGGCGCTCTTCAAAAAGAGGGGGGCCGGTCGAGGGGGGACCAAGCTAAGAACGCGTAGCTCTAACAAATTTACGGAGGAGGAAAAAGATACCCAACTTCGGCCAAAAGAACTGAAAGCCAGAGTGAAAATGGACGAGTTTAATGCCACTTCGTCAATGGACACAAAAACGAGACTTGGACAACAAAAGGAAAAAAAAAGGAAATGTCGGCAGAGCAGAAGCGTGCAGAGGAGTCAAGGACGACCATGCCTCCACTGGCGGTAATGAGAACCAAAAACAAGCAAAAACGAAAAAAAAGAGATTCGGCCGATCGCGAAAAGGGGGGACGTCACACCAACGATTCAAGTGGGAAAAAACACAATGCAATCCTGAAGGGAAAACCACAGAGTCAGCAGAGAATAAGAAGGAACAGTTGCAAAAGAGGGCGCAATAAAAAAATCAATCTCTCGATAAACCACCACAGAGGGGAGAAAGCTTTAATTGGTGGAACCAAACGGGAAGAAGAGGTCACACAAACCCCACGGAAAAAAGGGGGAAAAAAGTGTCGAACCCCACACAGATCGAAAAAAAAAGGCGAAGGACCAATCAGAAGGAAAAGCAGTGATGAAAGGGATCAGGGGAAATAAGGGTTAGGCATGGAAAACAAGGGGCAAAGGAAAAAAAACCACGTGAAAGCGGGAGGAGGATCGTGCCACATGAACGAACAGCCCGATAAAAAGAGCCGTGTAAATACCAGGCGAAGAAGGGAACTCGATTAAAAACGCCGGGGGGGGGAAAAAAAACGCTAAAAACGTGTGGGAAAAAAATAGGTGGACATCAAATTCGCCAATGAACCGGAAAGGGTGCGGATGGAAAATTACCAAACAAGCTGAAGTCAAGTTAAAAAGACAAAGGAAGAAAGAACACGCAAGGGAGGAAAAAAAAAAGAAAGCCTCAGACAGTAAGAAGACGAGCCGTGCAAACAGAGAAGAAAGAACCTGAGCTCAGAAAGAAGAGAAAAATCAAGAACACCGTGAAGGAGGGAGGGAGGATATCCGCGAAGAAGAAACGGAAAACCGACAAAAGAGGAACAAAGGAGGAAGTGTCCGGGTTGAGAAATTCAAAAAAGTCAATCTCAAATAGGAGGGCACAGAGGAGGTTGAGATCAGATTGCAACGAGGTCTGCTCAAATCGAATTCAACGCAAAGGTACTGTAAAAGCTCCAGAGGGGAGAATGTTCACGCAAAAGAGAGATTTTCCAGTCGAGGGGACCACCGGGGGAAGACAGAAGGGGGGGGCGTGAAAACACTATTCTTAAAAGGCGGAAGAAACAGCGCAATCGGGGTGCCAAGGAGAATGATGGGACGTGTAGAGAAGAAAGGAAAGCTGGGGGGGGAAGGGCCTTAACAACTTAGTGGGGGGAAGAAATGGGGGGGAAAGAAAGCCAAAAGATCACCATCGGGGGGAAAAGGAAGAAACTTTAAAAAAAGTCAAAAGGAAGGAAAGTAGCAGTTGGAACAAAAAAGAATCAAAAACGAAAGACTATCAACTTCTCGCAGAACAAGGGACACGGAAGGTTTTGCAAGAAAATCCCAAGGGTATGGGGGAAACGGCATTTCACCTAAAAAAAAGCTAACGGGAAGAGGGGAGGGAGATACCAAGAACATATTGGGGAAAAAAGGGATTGGGGGGGTGGGTCCGAATAGGGAGGCAAAAAAAATCATCCACCCCGGGGGATCGAAGGGGGAATAAACAATAAAACGGGAGCTCTAAAATACGAGGACAAAAACTTGAAAGGAAAAAGGTCATTGGGGGAGAAGGCGAAAAAGGATGGGCCAGGTGGGAGAGGTCCAACAGCACCGAATGAGTTTGGGGGTAAAAGGAAGCGGAACCGGAGGAAGGGAAAAGGCTTGGAGCCTTCGTCAATTCAAGAGGAGAAAAGGTTGGCAATGTGGGGGACAGTAAAGGAAGGGAAGTTAAAGGGGTGTAACAGGTGGAAGATGGAACGGGGGGGGTAGGAGGCAGCAATGCAAGCGTTTATGTTTGAAGATCTCGACTAAAAAAAAAGGAAGGCGTAGAGAGAGGGGGCTAAAAACAAAAGGAGAAAAAAACCTTTAAAGCGTAAAGGATCCAAAAAGAGGAAAGATTCAACATCAGCATTATTAAGAAGGTGAAACTTGCAGAAACAACACGGGATCAAGGTAGAAAGAAGGGAGTTGAAAAGAAAATCACAATTTAATTAGAAGGAACGAGGGTCTACGGACGTGGGTAAAAAAAAATCAAGGGAAACGTGCAAGGGGGGGAACGAGAAATCCGGAACAAGAGGAGGAGAAAAAGGCCAACGGATCTGCTAACTCAAGTTCATTGGGGGGGAGGGACGTGAGAATAGGACGCCCAGGCCCGAAACGGGGTTTCAAAGGGGAGGAAGGGGGACGTAGAGGAAAAAGGAGGGGAGGTGATTGCTTATTGGGCGCATCTCAAGCCAAGATCACCGAAGCAAATTAGATGGCTCCTCCTCAGAAGAGAAATTTCGGAGGCAGGAGGGGGGGGCGGTGCGGAAATGCCGTTAATCAAAGATGAATTGGGGAGGTCAGGGAAACACGTTTGGGTACCATTCCCCGGGGGAAAGGGTTGACGAAGGGGTGATAGGGGAGGGGGGGGAAAAAGTCAAGAAGAGGGTCTGCCTTTGCATCTTTTTAAGGGGAGGGAGACTTCCCGAAAAGGGTCCGGCGAGAAAGCTTTGTCGGGGGGAGAATTTCGCACAAAAGTCGCCAAAGGGGCAGCGGGCATGCCAAGATTGGTGGCTAAGGGGGCACGTAAGAGAGAGACCGGAAGGGGTTGAGGCGGGGCTGATGTGAGGGGGACGAAACTCCAATTTCAAACGGAAAGAAAGGCGGGGTTCAAGGTTGGGTCGCATAAAACCGTAAAGAAATCAAGAACGTCGGTCCACAGACATTGGAGGGCTATTGGAAAGGAAAAAAAACGAAGGCTCAACGCCTGCGCCAATTTGGAAGCTGAGGACTCTGCGGGTGTGATTAAAAAATTCAAAAGGAAAAAAAAACGGTATTCACATGGAACCGTGGGTCGGCGTGTTATGACGGTAAAGGAAGCGTCGATGGGTGAAGGGGGGGGGCAAGCTAGCGCGAAAGGGAAGAGGGAGTGAGCGGGAGAGGTGCAGGGCGTCTGGGTTCCCGAGCGGGGAAAGGGGGTGAGGGGTTCAGAAGCGGAAGGGAATTTGAGCGGAAAAGGTAGGAGGAAGTAAGAAGGGAGGTTTTTCGTGACATGAAAGGAAAAGTCAATCTTCAGGGGAGGAAGTGTGGAGGGGAATAACCAGATGGGAAAAAATGGGACACGAAAATTGGTGACGGGCGAGGGGGGGTGAACCCAAAGGGGGCGGGGGGGATCGTGGAAGGCGGATGGGGGGGAGGGGGGGGCCAAAAACAGGAGGGAAGGGGGAATCTGGCCGGGGGGAGGTTTTGGCACTACTGCCGAGAAAGGTTGGTTACTTAAACTGGCGTTTTGCCGGGGGAACGGGCGGGCCGGGGAAAAGGGACCGAATGAGAAGGGACTCTGAGCCGTCTCGAAGGGATTGATACTGGTTAAGGGGAGAGACGTAACAAAATACTAGGCTTTTCGCCTGCTGGAGGGTGGTGACGACGGATTGCCTGGAATTGACAAGATGGGCAGAAGAAAGGGGGGGGTAGCGGCGACTAATGAAGTGTAAGGGGCTACTTGCCTGGGAAAAAAGGACTTCTTTAGGAAGGAGATGGTCCCGTTGGGAAAAAGTTCGTGGGCTTGCGCCGTTTGGGGGGTAACTAGGGGGGGGGGGGGAGGGACGTAATTGTAAGGACGCTGGACCGGCAAATAAGTCAATCGTGATATTTGGGGAGGTGGTTGGCGAAAAAAACTATCAAAAATGTTGGGATGGTCATAAGTACCGATGGGAAAAAAAAGTGAAAGAACACTCCGAAGGGAAAATCATTGTTGGGGTGGCCGTGTTAGAAAATTGTTAATGAAAAGGTTAGGGGGACCACCAAAGAAGTGGAAAAAAGGAAAGGTGGGCAACTAGGAACAAAAATTTCAACTAACTGGAATGCCGAAGGGCTTGGAAAAAAAAATTGCGCGAAGAGGGAACACATTGTATCAGGCGCGGCCGCGTGATTGGGGCGAGGGTACATCGCATAACGAAAGAGTCCAAGAAAAGCCGACGAGGTAAAAACTGGGGAACATTGAGGAGACCCGGGAAGAACCCGAACCAGGCTAGGGGAAAAAATAGTGGAATGTTCAAAGTGCGGGAAAAAAATCGAGAATGGGGGGGCCGGTGGAAACGGTAGCCTTGGGAAAGACGAGGGGACAACGTGTACATCTACGGTCTGTTTGGGGAGCGGCAGGAGAGAAAAAATAACTGTGGGCAGAGTGCCGGGGGGGAAACAACCAGGGGGACAGGAAAAAGGAATTTCCAGGGGGGGAAAAAGGGAATGAACAATGATTCAGGACGTCTATTGGAGGCGAATGTAATAGGGGGGACGGACAGGGAGATGACGCCGGGTGTCTGGGAAAGGACGGAGAAAAATGGGAAGTGGAACGGAAAAAGTGAAGGGAGTTCCTGGGAAGCTGGTGTGGGGAACGTGAGCTTAAGTTTGGTCATCAATGGCAGACATGAGGCCCGGGAAGACCTAAATTTAAAATTGGGACGTGAAAATAAGGAAGCCATTTGATGGACGTAAGACGTATATAGAACTCAAATCAAAACTGGGGGGGGAGGAAAAGATATATCATCCGGATTAAGGCTATTCAAACTTAGGGGAGGTCAAACTAACCCGCACATGTTGGGTGACGGAGAAAGGATGGGAGTACGGGAAGAGGAGGGGGACGATCGACCCACAAAGATGGCGAATAAACGGAACGCCGAAAAATAGGACGAAGGTGTGAGACCGTTCTCCGGGACAGCAAAACAAAGGGGATCGGGATGTCGGGAGAGGGTCACATCTTACAGTTCGGGGGTAAAGCCTAAGGGCAGGGGAAGAAAAAGGGGCCACGCTTCCTCCATCACCGGTGTCAAATTTCACATTAGGAACTTAAGGAACCATCAGGGACAAACAGGAGTACGGGAAGGTCCGAGAGATGGGTCACCGTGCCATCGCACAAAGGGCTTCGAAAAACAACGTGGAATCAGGTTCGACAACCGGGACTGCAATGTTGGTAAAGAAGAAGAACAGAAAACTAGTTTTTAAAGGGGCTGGAGGGCAGGGAAAGAACTAAAGTCGTTCACCCAGGGAAAAGGAAGGGAGGAAAGGGCGGGTAAGTGGGTCGGCATCGGTGAGTGCGTTTCGTCTGATGCCATGTCAAAATCACCTGGATCGCGCAAAGGGGAGAGGGGATGATGTGAAAGACAACTCTTCAAAGAAAGCTGAATAGGAGTGGAAAAACATGCGTTCAGTTTCCCGTCGGTCAGGGCAACATCATCAAAAAACGGGGGGACAGTAACCAGAAACCCACAAGTAACCTTAGCTGGCAATAGAAAGCAGAGGGGTGAAACAGAGGGGGCACTTCGACCACCAACATTTCGTTCCTTGGCAAAAAAAAGCCCACAGAGAATTAACTGATGAAAGGAAGACGCAGGGAAAATTGTTACGGACGCCAAAAGAACGCAAGGGAACCAAAACACAAAGGCACCTCAAAGGTCACTTCACTTGTCACCGGGGGGAAAAAAAGGACAGTCGCAAAAAAAAAAAACACCCCAGGTCAATTTCAGGTTCGGCAGACAAAAGGTAATCGGCAAACACCAGAGGCGCATAGGGGAGAATGTTCCAAACGGGAAGGCAACTCCCCACACAAAAAAAAAACAGAACCTACTTCCCACATCAACAAGGGAAAAAGCCCACGCACTGAAAAAAAAATCACATCGGGGAGGACGGTCGCGGAAGAACAAAAGTTGGGTATTACATGCACCAACGAAGTTTAACACTCACCAACCCCCCGTGATCTTCTCGGAGTACAACGAAGAAAGATACACGTAATCCGAGGAATTGGAAAAAACTTGGGACACACCGCTTACAACCAAACGGAACATCAAAAGGGTGGTGGTCACACTGCCCAAAAGTGGTGGGGAAAATTAAAGAAAAATCACAGGAAATAAGCCGGACGGGTTGCGGCGGGGTCACAGGAAACGCTGTGCATGCCGTGAACGCCAAGAGAGGAACAAAAAGAGAAATGAACACGCAAAATCCGATCATCGAAGCTAGGGGACCAAATCAGCAGATAAGCACTCGACCTGAAATCCAAGCCAGGAGGAACGGACACCGAAGGATAGGTCAAAGAATGAATCCACCTAAATCCTCCTACAAAAACGGCGGAAAAAAGGTGAGAAGGTCCTTTATTTAGGGGAAGACAGAATGAGAGAAAAAGAGGAGGAGGGCGAAGGGAGGGAAATTGGAAAACTCTCAAGCAACAGTCAAAAGGTTGCACGTGGAGTGGACGGATTTTGAGGCAACGATAGTAACTTCAAGATAAACCCCTCCGGGGCACCAACAAAGGGGCAACTTAAAAATGTAGCGAATTCGTCCCGAAAACCATTCGGAGACCACCAATTATTGCCAAGGCCTCAGGACTGGAGAGGAGGGACGACATGAGAAAGAATTTTGTTGGCCCTCTTCAAAGAAGCATTAAAAGAGAAGCAGAACCCAAGCGCGCGACTATCCGCGGGAAGGGGGAAGCTTCTTAACAGTCCGTAACCCTGCCGGACCGAGTTCCGGCCTTGGGTAAAGAAAACGATCAAAACGCCAAAGACTAGTCCAAATTCTCGGCTGGAGAACCTTGAACTCTTTTGGAGGGACCGACAGAAAGGATGTCCTCCAAAAGGACCTGAAATAGAGTAAAGGGAGGGAATCACATGGGGTTAGGGGGGAGGTCTGCCGGAGTGCGACTTGCGAAAGAAGGCCAACACCGCGAATGGGAGAAAAAAAACGGTAACATATAAATTGGAATCCGTGGCCGAGCGCGCGATAAAAAATACGACGTCACAAAGTTCAGAAGAGATCAGGGGGGGGGACGCTGGGGGCGGCGGGGGGCGAACGTCACGCCAAATGATGTTTTGAAAAAAAGTAGAAAAGGGACCGGGACTAAGGGGGAGAAATTCAATTAAGAGGGTTGACCTCATTGGGGAAAAAGGGTGTTGTTGAAGAGGGTAAAGGGGGACTGGGCATTCACTTGGGAGGGGCAGTGAAGTGGAAGGGCTGTTGGATGCTCAACTTTTGAACTCTTTGGGGAAGAACGAAGAGAACACAACGGAGGGGGGGAGGAGGGAAAAGGGAAGAGCTTCAAAAAAAAGAAATCCGGGGGAGGAAAGCAGCAAAAAAACAACAAAAGAAAAAGGGCCCGGAAAGTCGTTTGCAGGACTCAAACCACAAAATGCAACGGGTCGCCAGGCTTGAACCTCTAAAAAAAAGGGAGAAAGTTATGGACAAATTGACCAATCCAAAAAATCAGCCAGGGGGGGGGCGTAAGGAAAATCAAGCCCTGAAGACGGAAAAAATGATAGCGCGACATTGGATTGGGAGAGTAAGGATTTGAAGGAAACTCGCGCTCACCATTTTCACGGCGCGGGGAGGAGGGAGAAAAAATTAACGGGTCTTCTTCTGAAACTGCGAGACGGGAAGAAAACCGGACCAAAAAAAAATTCTGAGGGGGCGATCCGAATAGGACTGGAACATTCAAAGGGCGAGGGGACGGAAAAAGCGGACAAATATCCACGATGGTTGTGAGTTTCTACAAATTCAACGTGGGGGACAGGAAGTTGGACTCGTAAGGGAGGCATGGGACTTTGAGGGGGGGCATCCGGAAGAGGGGAAGGCCTTTGCCTGAAAAACGTGGTCAGGAATTTAGAAAGAACACGAAACACGACAGATGATGCCGGGGAGGACTCTTTTGGGGGAAGGGCGATAATTCCCTCTTTAAAGGGGGGTTCATAGGCAATTCCGAGTGGCCGGCGTCATCAGAGTCACAAAAGGGTAGCCGGCAGATTGTTTTCGGGCAGGGCGGGTGGGAACGAATTCAAGGAAGCATGGTTAACAAAGGGAAGGGTGAAAAGGTGGTCTCAAGTTAAAGAATGAGGGAACGAAAATAAATCGGGAGGTGACATCTGATATACCACACTGAGCGGGAAGGAAGTGGCGAAGGGGGCGACAGCGGGGGAAATTGGCAAGGTCAACGGGGAGGGGCAGAAAAAGGGGAAATCTGAGACGAAGTTTTTGGGAAAGTCCAGAAAAACTTACACTGAAAAAGGAGTCCACATTGGGAAGGCACTCGGGTGTGGAGGATGAATGGGGGATCGTGGGATCAGTCCTTAAAATTCTCGGTGAAGGGGGGGGGGGGCAAGCTTGAGACATACTGGATGATGACGAGCCAGGTGGGCACTGGAGGGAAAGGGGTCCCGGCTGAGCGAGGATTTCTTATTGGCGTGGGGGGTTCAATCCGTGCCTTGCTTTGTCTAAGCGAAGTGGAGCGGGGGAGTCAGTAAAGGTGGGGGGAAGGGGGACGTCACATCGGCAAACTTCCAGTCAGAAAGGGGAAATGGTCTACAGATTTCTGTGAAACCAGAAGGGGGGAAAAGCGGAGGTTGGAAAAACACGCTGAGTATTTTTTTGTGATAGTGTGGAAAGGCCCAGTGTTCATTGTTCAAAACCTTCTCTAGGAAGGACTGTCCGGGTTTTGAGGTTTTTTTTGGGCAAATGTGACAAGATAATAAACGTGGGGGGTTTGGTGTAAGGGGTAAAGGGGGGGGTGGCCAAGTGATACAAATAGTCTGTCCGAGAGAAAAAGAGGTCATCCAGTAGTGTTACTCTTGAGACCCAGCACTAACTGCTTTGCTTAAGGATCGGGGCTTAAGGAAAAAGACCCCTGCTGTTATTGCCCAAAAGGGAAGGAGGGGGTTGCGGGCTGATGGGGAGGACGGTTGAAAAGAGGCACTTGTTCTTCCGGGGGGGTTTGGTGGGGGTTAGGAAAAGAAGTTAGGGGGGACGTCGACATCGTGAAATTGACGGGTAATTAACTTCTTATTGCCTGTCACGGGGATGTGTTCAATGGAGGTGAGACGTTGGGGGGGGCTTGGGAAACTGGAGATCATGGCTGAAGACCAAAATTTTCGACTCGTGCAAGGGAAAGGAGCGGTTTCAAATGGGGGGGCGTTGGGGCGCCAGCAAGGAAGGGGGGGATGGGCGAGGGAAGAAGGATACGAGCGGAGGGAGGGAGAATTCACTTTTTGTTCTTAATCGCGGGTTTCAGGAGAAAGGGGGGTGGGTGACAACTGAACCGCATGGGGAAGAAAAGACGTAACGGCAAAAACTTGACCGCTGAGGTTTAGCGGGGGGACCTCCACTCGAGAGGGCAAGGACCAAGCTCTACTTGCGGTGTGGGAGGGGAAGAAAGACTAACACCAATCAGGATTTAACCGGGAAGGAGGGCTAAGGGATTTGACGTGGATGAGACGGGTTCGTGGCAAAAACAAGACCGCTGCTCCCAGGGTAAACTGGTGTCTGTTCAGCGGAACAATCTCGGAATAAAAGGTGTCAAAAATCGAGGTTAAAGGGGATGAAGACGTGGGCCCAGAACGAGGGAACGGTGAAAATAGGAGATGAGGGGGGGATCGGTCAATCTCAATTTAGGTTAAAGGGAGGGCAGATAAAAAAGGCGCCTTGGAATGGACGCCGGTTGAGAGAAGCAGGGGGGAAATTCAGAGGACGGAGTGAAGGACTATAGGATAGGTGCGGAACAGTGAAGAACTCCGGTGTTGTCTTAGGGGAGGGGAAACTACCGATAGTACAGAGGCCCGTCCAAGGGAGGTAGGGGGGAAAAGGGACGGGAGAGGAATTTGCGGGAAGATAAGTCAAAAGGGAGGGGTCGGGGGAACATCTCAAAGGAAGCAATGTGGAAGGGAGAAAAAGCCGAACGAAGGTTCCGAACGGATAGACTCGAATAAAACAAAAGAAAAATGGAGAGGAAGGGACAGAGAGAATAGAACGCTTTAACTTAGAAGAAACGGAGGCGGGGAGACCCCACCACCACCCATTGGGACCCACTGAAAGTGAAAATAAAAAAAGAACTGCTGGGGACATGGATGCGAACAATTAGACACACGTCGAAAAAGACGGAAGAAAGACGGCCTATGGACCAACTGACTAAGAGGGGCAGCAAACATAAAAAGAGAGAGGTTCAAGAGCAAAAACGGTTAAAATGGAGGCAGTCAACACGTCATCATTGGCAGGGAGGGTCGACCCCAGAACACCGGGGAAACATTTCAAAAAGGGGAGCAAGGGCGGTGTGAAAGTCACTCCAAGCCGGATTGAGCTTGAAAAAGGAACGAGGATGCACAAGGGGAAAAGGAGGGGACACTGCTTCAGAAAAGTGGGGGCGCCAGCGGGACCAAACAGTAGAAAGGGGGACGCCAGACGGGAAGAAAAGGAGGTTTTGCCGTCATCGTCGGAGGGGGGGAAAGAAACGTCTCAAAAGAAACAAAAACTTTTGACCTTAGCTACGGCGGTGTAATTCGGCAGGAAATTGGGTTCTTTAGATCGCAAATCACCCGCGCCGTAACCACGGGTCCGCGGAACGGAAGGCCAAGGACGGCACGAACAGAAAAAGGGGGGGGGGGAAACCCATAAGTCATCCAGGGGGGACAAAGGTAACGTTTCAGGGACACGTTCGGTTCATTTGGGGAAACAAAACGGGGGAGGAGGAAAAGATTCACGGCACGCCGGGACACTGGAAAGAAAAAATACAAAACAATAAACTTGCCATCCATCACCACTACGGGCCTGCAGGGGAGACACCCCATCCCGAAAGAAAAGATGCAACCGAAGAAGAGAGCAGTGTTCGGGGAACGAAGAACAGCTCCCAATTGTAACCAAAAAAAGGATCCAAAGTCCGTTAAAACACGGAAAGAAAAAATGGAAAGCTGCATCCGCCGACAAGTGAAAAAAAGGGGAGGACGGCATTCCGGAGAATTACTAACACCAAATCGCTATCAGGGGGGGCACTAAGGGAACGATGAGCGGGAACCCACAAATCTTCACAGAAAAAAATAATTGTGCCTGAGGAGAAAAAAAGAAGACATTTTAATAAAAAAAAGGAGAGACGACACCTAGGGGGAAAGTTGACAGCAAAGCCTTTGGAAGGAGGGGGTCACACAAGCCAAATTAAATCACAAACCCGGGAAATAGGAAAGTATCGTGCAAAAAATTCCAAAAATCACAGGGGAAGCGCGCCAGGTTAAAAAATAAAAAGGGGAGGGTTCAAAACTCAAACACTCGATTACAAAACGGATTACAAAAAGAAATAAAAAAAAGGGGGGTACACCGCTGGGTATCATCGCCATTTACGCCGGGAAGGTTCGTCTGGGGCTTGAAAAAAGGAGGGACAGACTGTATAAAGTCAAATTCTGAAAGCAACCGAGGAAAGAAAACAAACGCCAATCACCTCCAAACCGGATGGGCAATTCCCGACAGGCAACTCTAGAGACACTGAACGTCCTTGCATGAAGAAAGGAAAATCACTGCACAGCTAAGGTCTTAGAAGATACACTATCCGAGGAAGAAAAAAGGTTAATGGACGACCTGCCGTGGGCCTTTTGGAGGAAAACCGCCGAGTAATCAAGAAAATCTCATAGATGAAAGGGGTAGCAGGGAAACAGACTTAAGATACAATAGCAAAAGAGGTAAAGAAAAAAGTTTTACATACCAACGCCCGAGGTGAATGGGGGGGAGTACAGAATATGTACGGAAAAGGAGACAAACAACTGGGGGGAAAAACCACGAAAAGTTTAACCGGTGGAAACAGAGAGAAAGAATTCGTACCGAGGAAAATCCAGAAAAAGTCGAATTGCTCATAAGAAGTGAGAGAATGACGAAATCATCGTGCAGGAAAAAAAAAACTGAACCACTGGAAACAGGGGGGAAACGCAAAAAAAAAAGGAGGGGACGAGACGCGGATCCGGCATTCGTGGGATCTAAGTCGTTACAAAAACAGTCCTTAAAAAAGGGGAAAAAGAGGTAGGGCACGGGAAAATGATCAACGCCCGAATACTATTAAAAAAAGAGGAACAGATGGGGACAAAAACGGGGAAGCTGTGGAAAACGAACATCAAGAGTTGTATTAACTGACATTTAGCCGCAAGCAAAAAAAAGGGAATAAATTAGGAGAAATAGCCGAGAGCATGGGGGACGGAGGGGGGGGGCTGGGGCCAGCGGAAGGAAAAAACAACAAGCGATTTAGAAGGTTGCAATCCCCCGTGTAAAAGGAAGGTGGAGGAAAATATGGGAAACTCCTTCACAACTAGTGACTCGATGCGGGGGGGGAAAAGGACAGCTAATTCCGTATAGGCAAGAGGAAAACGAGGATGGGGGGGGGAGGACGGGGCAATAAAGCGTCCAGGATAAGTTGACTAACTTTTTAGGCGCAAAAGACAATTCTCGGAAGACAGAAATACAGTTTTTTGGGGAACCCGTTCAGAGGGAAGTGAACGTTTTGTAGGGGGAATCTGGAACTTTGATGCAGAAAGAAGTCACTTTCAAAGGTAGAACATAATAGAGAAAAACCAAAAACGGGTAATAGTAGAAAAGAGAGAAAAGAGGGGTGAGTACACCAGAGGGGGAAAGAGTCGAAAGCCAAAAAGGAAAATCTGAAAAAGGGAAAGTCCCAGGAGAAAACCCACCTGATTTCAACTGGGCCACAGATTGGAATGAAGACGAGCACCAGTGGAAAAGATAAGCAAGCGGATGTCCCTCGACTGTTGGGGGAAAAAAAACTTCGTGTGTTGAATTTACGATAATCCTGCCATAAGGCGGCGGCAGAAAGCACCTGGGGAAGGGCAAAAGGGGAAGGTGTCTTAGGATTGGAAATAGCGCGAAGGCCACGGAGGGGAAAAAAGTTGGACTTGGAAACGGAAGAGAAAAGCGCTGGATGGGAGCTGTTCAGAGGTCCGCGACAGGCATCAAACGCCATCACAAAAAGAGGAAGGGTCTGGGGGGGAAATCTCCTCATACTTGTAAAGTTAGGCGCGATGCTTGCTTAAATGCAACGTCAAAATAAGAAGGGGGGAGTGTCAGAAACCGCCGCTTTCACGGGTTGGGTGAATGAAACAAAGTTTGGGGGGACTGAATTTCTTTGATCTTGTGAAGTTTGAAAAAACGAAGAGTTGGTTTTTTCATGTAGATGAAAAACGTCACGCGGATGAATAAAAAAGCAGAGTGGTACTTGCGAAGATAATTCAGCATGCTTACAACAGGTGGGGGAAACTCAATTCCAGATTTTTCTCATGGAGGAGCATGACTGGATAAGGGGGGCAAACAATGGGGTTTCGAGATGAAGGTAATAATTCGGGGGGAAGAAGAATTTTTAAAGAAGTGTGGGGAGCCCTAAACCACGTGAGGGGCAAATTTAAGGGGACGTGAAAAATAAAACTTAACCAAAAAAAAACGCGCGGTGGGGGGGAGAGAAATCAACAAGAAAACCGGGGAGGAGGAAGGAGGTTTCTCTTTGGGATCCGGGTCCATTTGAACAGAACCTGAAAAAAGAAGAATTTGAAGCATTTACTCGCAGGAGGGGAATTCCACAAACAGCAAAAAAGTCTTCACAGTGCATTTTTGCAAGGGTAGGGAGGGCGATAGACCGGTCGCGGGGAGGGTGGGATTGTACGGATTGGCCTTGAAACGGCACGAGGGGGCCGGATGATAGAGCTGTAAACGGCGGGGTTACCTATCTCGGAGAGAGGAAGGGAAGGTGGTTGTGTCACGTGCGTGTCTGGATTGCCGCGAAGGGGCTGATCGAAGACCTCGGGGGGGGTTGTGGGACTAAGGGGACAAGTCAAAATAAGCAAACAACCGGCTAGGGTTGAAGGGTGGAATAAACAAATGTGGGATGGGGACAAAAGGGGGGAACCTGGGCTCTGGTGGGGCAACAACTCTGACTTTGGTTGGAGAATTGTGAAATTACAGGAGCGGGGAAGGGTTGGTCAAACAAGGAGAGAGGAACTGGTGAAAAAGGGTTGTTTGCATTGTGTTTCACTATCGGGAGAAAGAAGGGGTTTTTATGGAAAGGTTTGGTGGAAAGTAAAACGGAGTTCTTCCTGCTGTCACGCAACTGTAACTGCCGTTTGAGACGGCGGAAAACTCCAGGGCTGATGGAAAAGGGGTATCAGGAAAGAGAAAAAGGAACAGGGGGAGGGTCAGTCCTTTAAAGCATTGTGTTGGTGATAGGGAATATGCCTTGGGTAAAGAGGAAAGAGGCGGACGAGTTGTGGTTGGGCTTACTACGTGGTGGGAGGGGTCGATCCGGTTATGGACGGACGGGAGAGGAGGAAAAGTGTTCACTTTTTCAACGCCTTGAAGGGGACGCCGTTTGGTGGGTGGGGAAAAAGAAATGAGGACAAAAAATTGGCGGCGCTCGTGGACGGGCCATCGCGGGGGGGGGGGACGGGGGGAATAAGTTGGTCATTTTCTCCCGCCTCCCTTCCAGTGGGGGGCGGGAGGAAGGGGGAAACTCACTGGAAGGAAGGCTCTTCAAAAAAGGTGTCAC
>Ga0179593_1325622_pt1 | contig 30439 bp, 29 predicted proteins | sample CZODoug2_1_08_16_FD_185931 | JGI IMG/M metagenome (GOLD analysis project Ga0179593, IMG submission 185931) | Vadose zone soil fungal communities from Angelo Coast Range Reserve, California, USA - CZODoug2_1_08_16fungal (PacBio error correction) | ecosystem: Environmental > Terrestrial > Soil >...
TGAACACAGCTCCGTGTCAACGATGGGGTTCAACCTGGGGGGTGACGAAAAACACGAACTCAAAGTATTGGTAGGGAATAATAGCCAGGGACAAGGACTCTAGAGGAGCGAAACAAGAGGGACCCCGGGGAAATTGCGAGATTGGTAAACGGGGGGCAAGAACGAGTCATCCATCACACGATACTGACTAGAACACGCGGTCCGGAAGCATGACCAGACCAACAGTGAACATGACCTCCTTATAAACACATTGCGGGGGGTCGAAAGATAAAGCTAAAGATAGAACAAACGGGGAACACCGGGGCGCACCGGAGGGAACAGAGCGGCACTAACATGAAGGCGCCGTCTTGAAGGTACGCTGACCTGCATTCAGGAAAGCGGGAAACGGGTCGCGGTCGGCGGGAAGGGTCGGTAATAAGCTTAACGCCATAAAGCGAAATTGATCGCGAGGAGAGGTTGGCAGGACTGGTAGCGGGATGTGGCAGGAAATCCTTTCCAGTGGGGCTTAATCTGGAATCCAGGGACATTAATCCCAAAGGATTGACGACTAATGGGCTGGTCTCTCAATTAGAATGCAAAGACAAAAGGAGAAGGAAGAAACATCGGCCTGCTAGGGGTGAACACTTAGGTGAAATTGACCCTTGGAGATGGATCAAGGAACTTGTCCATGTCGTGTCGAAAAAAAAGGGCAGGGGTGGGAGCGGGAATTTAAAGGGGGGGGAGGAAATACCTACCTGTGGATGCCGACGACCCTGACCGTCGATAAAGCCCTTAACGACTTACAGTAAAGCGCAGGCCCTGTCCTCTTGCAGGCAAGTGAATTTTTGCTTTCTAGGAAGGCGAAGTTTACTAGGTCGTTGGCAAGAGAGTTCGAGGGGTCCCTTGTACTTTATGGGGAGGGGATGGGACAGCAGCGCTAGTCCTTTGCTCAGGGGGGTCGTCTATAAATGATAAAGTATTAAACCGGGGCGGCCGGTTGCTCGTGAACAAGGAAAAAATGGGTGACACAGGGGACTATTGGTTTTTAACGAAGGGCATGCCTACCTTGCGCGTAGTGAGTAAAGTCCACAAAATCTGCGCAAAACAAATAGCGGCTCCGGTTACTGAAGGCGAAGTGAAAGAGCAGTAAGGGGAGTTTACGGCTAAGATATGGTCGTATCTGTGGGTCGTGGAAACGGCGAGGCAAGCTATTTCAGACGGGGGTCTATGAGTAAAAAAAAATCAAGCAATTCCTGGGTGTGGAGAAAGCGAGTCATGAAAGAATTTTAATAGGGAAGTTTTATGGCGACGGGTTCCTTTGAAGAGGGTGAATGGCAAGATTCTGAGATCCCTGTATATTTTCCCTAGTGCATATTGACCTCGAGCCTCTGGGGGTGAAGTTTGCAGGCAGGTCTACATGCGGATACTTTGAAGCATTTGCATACTGACGTATTTCCTGGAATATGCAGCTAGTCCAGGTGTCGTAATATGAACGCGGAAGAAAGGTCTGGGAGGTGGTCTGTGGGAACAAATTCCAGAGGGCGTCCACGAGCCAGAGGCCGGCAGAAAGAGAAGGCTGTCGGGAAAAATGGCAAACACTGATACACAACTAAAAAACTAGGTGGGGCATGCTCGGAGGGGGAGTGAGGGGCTCTGGAGGGCGTAGAGGTCTTTTCAAAGGACGAGACCTCTCTTATTATATAACGTGCGCGGGGGGAGAGGGGGCAGAAAGGAGGGTTTCATCCAAAATCTGGAAACACCAGAGACGTTGGGCACTACAGGGACGCCATGGGATTACCTCCAAAGCTCTTACCAAATAACTTGTCCGTCAGGAAAAAAAAGAAAGAGTTTTATGGTTGCCAAAACAAAAGAGAATTCGGGGGCTCTCACGCCGGAAGACCACCGGTCGAAGAAAGGAAAGTGCATGAAGCGACAGTCGATCATTGAGTCAAGCTCGAAAGGCAACTGGTAGGTAAAGGGGAGGGGAAAAAAAAAGGGACCAGCCGACGATGAAAACAGTCCGGGCTAACAAGATAGGTCGGGGAGCGGATTGGACGGGAGAATCACCTCAGTGTAAACATTAAAACCTCTGATAAGCACGAGGACCGCCAAGCGTTCATAACATTAATTCAATGGATCCAAGGGAAGTGTAAGTTGAAAAACTCTTAAAATGCAAAGCTCAGGCCGGGAGATTCTTGGTAGGGACCTCTTAGAAGTGTGGGGCCGGCTCTCTGGGACGGCAGCAAAGAACATTTAAGGTCGACTGGCGACATGCAGTGTAGGGGAGGGAAGGGGCGGGGGAACAGATGAATCGACGGAACAGACTCACTGGAACCGGTGGACTTCCGCTCTAGCAAATGGGTGGTGTGTCAAGGGCAGCGGGGGCTCTACTTGGGTTAGAGCGTAGTGGAATGGGGCGAAGGAAAACCTTTCGTTCAGCGGATTTAACCTTGTAGGCCGGCAAGGGCCCAGAAAAGAAGAGGGGGTTGGAGGCTAAAGAAAGAAGGATTCGGTTGAAAAGTGTCAGGGATGGTTCCCGATGGGGGCTACTAAAAGCATCAGGGTCCGTAGAGAAGTGGCGACCAGGACTGGGGGAGCACAGCCGCGCGCCGAAGAATTGGGGGACCTGTGAAACCAAAAGAGAGACCTGGGAGGCGGGGAAGTGCTATAAGCTTCGGTTTGCAATCGTGTAACAATACAAGATGGTCAGGGAGGTCCAACGCACACTAAAAGGAAAATTGGAGTTAGAGTCACGCGAGATATTGGTGTGGAATGCCTTCACTGGCGTGGTGGCGAGAACTGAATCCGTTTTTAGGGTTCTCGAAGAGAGTCTTCGATTTTCCTGCAGGGTGGGCCGCAAACATTTAGGGTAAAAGACGCGCCTATCACGTCCATCGCTTGCTGTGTGCTGCGTCCTTACATGGTCGACGGGGAAAACTTATGGGCGCCAAAAAAAACAAAGAGTCAATTTCGGTAGAGACTGGAATCTTGGCCACTGCCTTCGGAGCGCGGCCAATGAGTGGAAGGAGGCGGTGTAGTGCCATGCTCAGGGCTGGCTGGGCAAGGAGTCATGGGTGGGGTGAACCGAGGGGTGGGGTGTAACTCTACGGGAAAGAACTCCCATGCTGAATTGTGCGGAAGGGTACATGGAACAAAGACATTCAGAGGGAAACTTTATGTCAACCTCCTAGGACAAAGATGCGGTACGCTCTTCTGGTATTCGAGAAGCGGAGTTAGGCGCGCGGGGAACATCACATTCCCATCCCGAGAACTTGGGTTAGGGAAACGGAGAAGTTAGAGGAAACCTTAGTCGGAGGCGTGGAAAAATTAAATATCACACAAAGAGAAAGTCAATAGTCAAGTGGTTTACATGTTGAAAATGGAAATGAAATGAATGCAACATCTTGTTGACGTCGGTTTCTGTAACCACAGGGTGCAGTTTTATATGCAGCCTCCGACTCTTCTACTTCTGAACGTACCAAAGTCGGATTATAGGGTGAAGCGAAGGTATCCGTCAGGGAACTGGAGTGGTGGAGGTTCGGGCAGTACAGGGTCCAGTGCGCCGTCGTGATCACTACCAGGGAACCAAAAAAGGTTCGGAGGGCAAAAGTGGAGCTACTGAGTCTTCGGGTCTGTTACGCACCTAGGGGGAGTAATGGCCATTGCCTGTGGGTGCGTTTCAGGGGGAAAATGGCTATAGGCCTGTACCATTCTTAGGCCCTAATTGGGAAAAATAATAATACGAATCGAGGCGAAGGGAGAAAGTGATTAGAGGAAACATCGCTGAGCTGAATACTTAGGGCAAGCATCTCTCAAAAACAACAAAAAGATTCGGAAATAGAGAGGGATGAGTTCAAGAATATGGGGACGGACCGGGAGGCGCTACATCAGGAGTCCATCGTCCTTCGGAATCGGTGGGAAGGGGTCAATTCGGCCTACCTGGAGCTTGGGGAATCAGGCGTCAACCCTCAGACAAGCGCCGAATTCATTTACCCCATTCTAAACCTCGGTGTTTCAACATACTACGTAGTTCTTGCAACTGCTACTGGGCATATGGGTGCTTTAAGTCAGGGTCAACGTTAATACTTCCTGTCATAGGACGCACAGGGTAAAACTTCAGAAGGAAAATCGCCGCAGAAATAATTAAAGGCTCTTGGGTAACGGGTTTAATACTGCGGAAATCCCGGAGTATCGAATTCTTGGGGGTCTACACCTGAAGGGACACTCGGGGCAAAAGCAAGATCAGACTACGACGGGCCGACACCTTACGAATCAGGTCGACTTTTGGGGTTCTAAAAAAGAACTTTGGCCCTAGGCTACAGGCATAACGCGGTATCCGGCGACGGTCTATCCTGACCAGTCGTAGGGGGCGTGCACTGGGTGAGGTGTTTGGAGCTGGCTGCGGGGGGAGAATAGATTGCTCAGGGAGAACCGAAGATCCGGTGAGGTCGGGTGAAGGCAGCCTCCAGACAATGTCAAAACCTACTTTAAATTCTGGAAGAATCGTGAAGAAGCCCGTTTAATTTAAGGAAGGCAGATGACACGTGGGGACCAAGGATGAAATTGTGTTCTGCTGTGAAACTCTTGGCACTCACAGTTTTAGGAAGGGAAGAATGTTTAAAAAGACCTCCAGCGGTCCTGAACCGAAGGCGTTGAGGACCCTACGCCTTTCAGCGAAATCCCTGAGGACGGAAGAACAGCGTAAAGCGCGAGCTCGACAGGTCAGACTGGCTGAACCATAAGTGGGGCAGGTCGGGCGAAAAGCCGGATACGCACTACTAAGATCGGAACTGAAAAAAGGCTTTAAAGACAAGAGGTTGGCGAAAAACGGCCGAAGTACGCTTAGGGGGTCGAACTACCCTTCGTATTGATAAGAAAACTGAAGAATGGCCTGACAAAAAACTCAACGGAAACGGGATTACCCGACCTTTTAGGAGTGGTGTATTGGAACACCGTCCAGATATGGCAGTTAATCCAAATAAGAGGACCCATCACAGGCGCTAAAAAAGAACGCCAGACGAAGGTCTGACGGTGTTCAGGGTCCGTCGTCGGGGAAGAGCTTGGAGTGAGAAGTCCGGGGAAAAAACAATGCCTACGCCTACAAGCTTGGGAGGCATTGTGAGTACGAACCATATTAACATTCAACTCAGAAAAAGGAAACCGGGGGCAAAGGTCAACTATCTGTGCGACGACCACGATCTGGAAAAGCCCTACCGGGTCCCGGGAGAAGCGGAAAGCAGGTTAGCTCATTCAAAAAGAAAGGGGACCATCCGCTAGAACGCAAAACCAAGTCGAGACCAAAGCTGCGAGGAACACAAAATGAACTGCGCGAGCAGCGGAGGAGTGTGTTGTGGGAACCTGTACCCAACCTCACGCAAACGACTGAGGGTCGAACTACACACGTGGTAGGGCTGCCGGAGAGCCGGACCCGTTACGAATGGCCGGGATACAAATAGGTACGGCGAACTGAATTGGGGCTCCGCGGTGGAACTACCATCAAAAATGGTCAAATAAAATGGGGACTGGGATGGGTTACGCTTGTCGTGTCGAAAGTCAGAAAACCCATACCCGCGGCATATACAGAGGAATTAAAGTCGAATGGTCATGAAGAATCTTGTAAAGTAACCGCAGACTGGACACCTTGGGGTCCCGCCACATACCTGAAAACGTGCTCTGAAGATCACCGTATCGGAGAAAACGCGGTCAGAATGAAGAATGGCGGCTGAAAACTTCGGGTATGTCAGCGCATTTGTTAGATAGCTCGGTGTTGCGGAAAGCCAAAAGAATGGGGGGGGTCTTCTATAATTGTCTGGTAAAACGGGGGAGGGCAGTACGGAACGGCCAACTTCGAAAGGTTTAAAGTGTGGGTAGAGGGTTGCTGAACAAAACTGGTAAAGGCACCAGTCAAGTCTACTACGTGGCACAAGGAGACAAAAAGGAATACGCAGGACAGCAAATCAAACTACCTGACGAAATATCTTGGTTTCGGGCATGTCGACTCGGGGGCCGACCGCATCGACAAGGAAAGTCCAGCATAAGGCGAGTGACGAGGGGGATTTCCTAGGAAACCAAACACCCTAAACCGGGGGACCCGACGTGCGACTGGTCTACGTTGAAAAACGCACCTGGGAAGAACTCTCTCTACATCCTGAAAGCAAAAACAGACATGCACGGCCGGCCGGAGTCAAGCGTCGACTCCTACTAACCAGACCTTCTAAGAGTCCTCCTAGAACCGAGGTGACAAGATCAGGGGATCTCGTCCAAATATGGCCTCAAACCGGGCCCGGAGGGAACACGTCGAAATCAACCGGTCTGCTGAGCCAGATGCGGGACTTCTAATCATTCCACAACCCGAAGAAGGAATAACCTCGAACCAGGTAAAGCTCTTCAGGCTCCGTGCCGAACAAATCTCGCCCACATCTCCAGGCAATGACAACCGATTAGAGCTTCTGTCATAGTCACGGAGATTGTCCGGCGGGATAAGAATGTTCTCTAAGACGAATCTCAAGAGGCGGCAGCGTAATCACGGCACAAACCTCAGTTACTGGAAAAATGGGTAAGAATTTCACCGGGGACAGCGGTGCACATACTATACTGGGATAGACCAGAACAACGCGAAACACTTTGATCGGAAGGGGGGTCGACAAGAAGCCGCAAGCCGGCTGAAGAACCGGGAGAAATGATTATTCTAAAACTAAAGAAAAAAGAACAAAGGCGAGCCAGCCTCAGAGCCGCAAGCACTGGCAAGAATAAGTGCAGTAATTAGCTCCGATGGTAATTCGGTAGTACTAAAGGGGGAAACGAGCAGTGTCTTCGCAGGCCACTTGCTTGCAACGAAAAAAGGCCGGACGACTCAGAACCTGCCGTATAGCGCCAAACGAACCGTGGGAAAAAACGGTAGGACGCGAACCAGGCAAGGAAATAATTTGACTGAAGATCGCCCTGGATAAGCTGTTGGAGATGGGAACGAAAGTACTTGGTCCATTGCCGATGGGGAGAAGAGAAAGCAGGTTAAACATTAGAGGAAAAATCTCGTGGATTCCCGGGCGGTCGCCGAATCAGACATTCCCAACCCCGACAAAGCACCACCCCAGCGTTCCGACCCGCCCTGAGAAGGCCTCACAAACGGAGCATCAGAGTATACACTCACCGCTCTGAGTGCCGCCGTAAAAAGACCTACCCAATCATACACTCGACCTTTGCGATCCACTTCGGATCTCCGGACTGCATCTTCATAGCATGTGAGTGTCACTACGGGTCAAAACGGGGGGGTTTCTACATGCTTTTGACTGTCAGAGGTCTAAGATGGAGCAGGGAAAAACGCGCAACTGGGGTACTGATTGTTCCGAAATGGGGGGGGTTGTGGACTAAGAATGTCGGGGCGCGAAAGGTCCAGTTAAAATCGGGAGGGAGCTTTAATTCACTCTGACCTCACACCAAGGGGGGCTAATAAATCTGGGAAAAGGAAGGGCGGAGGACGCTCGCGCTAGGAAGGCCCTGAGAAGTGGGTATCTCCTAACGGAAATGCTGTGGCGCGGGGGTCGGGGACCGCACCCCACAAAGGGTTACAACATGGACACGAAGGGGGGAAAACATCTCTAAAACAAAAAAACGGACGTAAAGGAGAGAGAGGGGACACAGCTCGTGTCCCTGGGTTAAACGGGGGGGGGGGGCAGGTACACCACTCTCCGGAAAACATTAATCAAGTGTTCGTGCAAATAGACGCGGGCAATGTACCGATAGGAAAGAAATCTTCCGTAAAAAACAAACTTTAACGGCTAGCATGGCGCCAGGGGGGGCGGACGAGGGAGAAAGAGACACCCCCGGGATAATCTAACAGAGGGTACATGCCCAGTGACCGACCAAAAGTCACGTGCAACCAGAAGAGACAAAATGGGGCGGGTCTCAAAGCTCAGGAGGTAGAAGAGCAAATAAACTTCAAACATCCTGTTACAAGGGAAGAACCTCTCCAGACCATTCCGATTGACACAGTGACCGGGAAACTTGCAGAGCAAAGACTGCCTCCTTAGAGTGACCTGGTCGGCGGAGGGTCTGCTCATGGGCTGACAACGACGGTCATAGACGCTCTTCTGGTGTCAAGTACTGGAGGCGATGTAGGGGGCGGAAAGGCTTTGTGCCTTAGGATGATCTGGCACGACCGGGGGAGCTACACAAGGTAGGAAAGGGACTCTTAATTGCAGGCTGGTCTCTCATAGCAGAAGGACCTGAGAAAAAAAGCTGACGCGGCCGATGTCCAAAATGAGGGCCTTGTGACACGCGGGAACAGAATCCTTTCCGTGGGCCAGGCGGTCCGGGTAGGAGAAGATACGCATGGGGTGTGGGGAGGGAGTGGTCGAGCTGTAGTTACCGACCGTGAGCCTGCCTGAAAAAAGGAATCAGTCGAGAAAGAAACTGTTGAATGAAGGGTAAGCGCAAGGCCTGCCGGCTGGCGGCAAAAGGGGGGGACCGGGGGCGGAGGGCGGCGCTTGGCTAACTTGGGGAACGCGTTGTCGGAGAAGAAGAGTTCGACCAGGGGGAGGCATAACGTGCGGGGAGGTTGTTACTGTCTACAAAAAAAGGGGGAGGGGGGGAAGTGAAGGGTGCAGGGGGGAGGTGTCAAGTGACTGAGCGGTAAAGGAGGTATATAGTTCAAGGGAAAACTATTCGGGTTCGAAAAGGGGGGCTTCTAGCTTCGCGGTGACGCGCGACGCAGAAAGGGGGGCGGACGTACGGGAGGGAAGAGAGGGTCGGTAGGGAAAGGGACAAGAGAAGATCAATCAGTCGGTTCCACAAAAAGGGTTCTGCGAGGTCGTGCAAAAGGCGACTATTCGCCGGAGAGTTGTCACGATCCGTCGACGAACTTCAGAGAAAAAGGGAACTACGCGACCGAGAAGAGGCTCGGATAAGGGGACTGCAGTCAGTTCCGGTCAAGAAGAGACAGGGAAAGAATGTGCCGGGGGGGGGGGGAGGGTCATGTGCTTCTAATGTTCAGGGGCAAAGTGGAGTAGGGGGGGGGGGCGGACATAGGGAGGGTGTGGGGGGGGGGAGGGAAAAAAGAAAATCTTCAAGGGGAAGTGGGCAGGGGGGTCCGTAAACGGGTCTTAAAGGGTACTTATGGAAGGGGAGGCCGCTTCGAGAGGGGGGGCGCGACAGAGGGAAAGCAAAGGACGCCAGAGTCCGAGTAAGGGCAGCTAGAAGGGGGACAAAAACCAAACTTTTTCCTATGGCACAAAAACCTCAGACGTCACAAAAAAAAAAAAAAAAGGGGGGAAAACCGCACAGTCAAAACAGTCGAGAACGCCTAGAAAAAAGAGATAAGGACTTCTTAGATATCAGGGGGACACGCGGTCAGGGAATCGATAGCGGTGTATGAGGCTGGACGGAAAAAAGGCCAAAGCGGCAGGGGGGGGACGTGGACTATGGGCCGGGAATTTGCCAGGTAGCGTCGTTCATTTCGAGAGAAAGTGAGGAATAGACAATAGCACGGGTCTTTTCTTTGTTCATTTTGAGCAGCCTCGGAGCACGAGACATCAGGCGGGAAAGAGTCTATGAAACTGGATGGCCCAACGAGTGCAGAAAAGAGGGAAACCAACGAGCCGTGAGGTCAGGTCTGTAGGTGAGGGAGGGCCTGCGTAGAAGTAGGGGTTGATTGAGTCCAGAATCTTGGAGAAACCTTGCCGGGAGGGGTGACGGTCAGTCGGTGGCAGAAACAATCCTCGTAAACACCAATCACTTTCGAACGTGGGGGGGGGCACTCGGGACGCCGAAAGCAGGCTCTCTCTATAAGCGACTTCTAGGGCCTGAACCCAAAAGGAGTTTTTCGGGAGAGTGAAAAGAAGGGTTGAAGGTAAAAAGGAGAGAAAATGATGGAAAGGAAGGGAGGAAGGTGGCGATAGAGGAAAGGAGAAAAGAGAGAATGGGGGGGGGGAAGGGGTGTAGGTTGAAGGGAGCAAAACGAAAACAAGCGCTCACAGACACCGAGTCCCTTAAGTACCCTGTTCCTAGAACAGGGGGGGTGCTTAAAAGACGGCTCTGTGATCAGGGCAGGGACCGCTAGACTCATACTCAATTCAAAAAAAAGACAAGGGCACCTTTGGCAGGTAGTAGGGGGACTTTAAAAATGAGAAAAAGGGTTGTCTCAAAAAGGCGGGCATTCTGGAGAAAGGGAGAACAATAAAACAAATAGCCCGAGGGGAAGAATACGGTAGAGCATCCTACGCTCGGGCGAATGGGAAGGGTCTTACCCGGCGGTGTCTTGAGGAGACATCCAGGGGATAGCTTTCAGTACCTTTCCAAAATCGACTGAAATTCAAGAAAAAGTTGAAGGGCCTTCGTGGATAGGGGGCAGCGTGACTGAGTCAAAAGAGTAAGGGAGAGCAAGTAAGAAATCCGGAGCCAATTCAGAGAAACTCGAATGGGGGGGGGAAGGTATGTGATGGGTCAATTTTGGTCTATTACCACACTTGGGGGAGGCGAATGAATACAGAAAAGTAAAAAGAAGACGTGGACAGGGGGTGAACAAAACTAAGAAAGGCAACAGGGGGGGCATGATCTCTGCTTCATTTGAACCGTGACTCTATTGAGTTGTGAGGTGATCCTGAAGTGAACGAACAGTGTATTTTTATGGAGAGATAGAAGGCGGTAGGAGGACGGACTCCGCCGGACAAAGCCTAAAAAAGCACTTGGGGGAAACCTTTTTAAGGTAAGAAAATCGCGCAACGGGGGGGGGGGACTCAGGGAGCATGCGGTTGGTGAGGAGAGTGTGATCCGGAAAAACTTCAAAAAGATGGTGGTACGTCTATAGAGCAAAGACAGAGAGATTTTATTTCACGAGACTTCAGCTATAAACCTTTCAATGAAAACGGTACTCTGTAAAGGGAAGGAATAGGAGGGATTCCATTCAGACTTGTGATCAGTACCGCCTAGCCATTGATGATCAAAAAGGTGGGGTGATTGGGGTTCTTAAAAAATACACATACATGTGAGAAAAAAATATGCGCGAAAAGTCGGGTTTAAAAAAAGCGATGTGAGCCGGTCGTCTGCGAGGAGACGGAGAAGAGTCAGGGTTCGGCAGAAGAAGACCTCACCAGAGGGTTGACTAAGGCTGGTGTGACTTTAAGTCAAAACAACTGTAACCGGGGTTAGCGGCGCACTCCAGGCTTCGTCGCCATTCATCAACCCTGAAATTGGTTCTTAGTCTTACTACAACTGAGGGTGGTTCTAAGGAAAAATTCCGAGAATGTGGTGGGGGAGCCGGGGAGCTCAGAAAGAAAGAGGGGAGCGGGGCCGGCGTCCTGGGGAGGAGGAGGACTGCCTATCATGAATGGTGTAAGCACAGAGAACTTTCTAGCATCTGAGTAAAAATAGGGGACTTTGCCCTCTTCCAAATGGGAGAGTGTTCAGAGGAAAAACAGTTTACGAAATGCGTAGTCGGAAAACTGCAGCAGGCTTGGGGCGTCAGGGGGCAGGAGACGAGCAGGTCGCGGGGCTGACGGTCCTAAGGGAGAGCAAACAATGATGGGGGGCACAGACTTATTCCTTGTTTCGAAAGCCACCATTGGGAGGGAGAGGATCCTGCGGAAGAGGTCTGTCCTGGGAAAAGGTCAGAGCCCCTTAGGGGGGCAGTGCGTTAGGGAGCAGGGGGTCTCTCAGTGAAGCATGGGTCATAGTGCCTTAAAGGGGCAAATCGAAGGGACTGGGGGGGAGGGACCGAGCTCAAGGGGACCCGGGAATTAAGATGACAGGGAGAAGATAACTAAAACATCCAAGTGCTGCCTAATCAGGAAAAGAGAGGATGCAGGGTTTACCTTTCAACAGTTATAGGAGATTCTACAGGAAAGACTCCTGTTGTTTGACGACTTGTACGGCAAAGCGCGGGGTAAGAAAGACCTCGTGCGGTCTGTAGGAAAAAAGTCCGGGCTTTACTATCATGGGTGGGAGAAAAATTTCGAATCCTAGGGGGGTGTGCACCGAGAAGAAGAGTACCTCATGCATTAAACAATCTGCAAGGGGGTCGGGGCGAAGGACCAGTAAAGTGCAAGAAGAACAGTGAAAGGTAAAGGGAGGCTAGAATCAGACAGACGAGTACAATCAGATCCTCTTGAAGGATTGCGCTCTGACAGGATCGGGGGGAGCGATGATGTAAAAAAAAGATGGGTACTATTTGCAAAGAGAGAGGGGAGTTAGAAGTGATTCTCAGAAACAGAAGTAAAGAAAAGAAAACTTGGGAAGCGAGCCAAAGCCATTCGATAAATGGCCGCGTTCTTCAGTAGTAACGACTACTTTGGAATTAGCAGGAAAGTCTTACGTCGCGCGATGAAAAAGGGGGTGTCTTCTCGGGCGAATTTGGGGGGGGGGGGATGCAAGGCAAACAAAGACTGGGAAACAGATATCAAGAGCATTCAAAGTCGAGTCGGTCCATGCTGGAAATCCTGGAAAAAAGACGTGGAGGGGAATGAAAGGCTGGCGTTGGAGAACGACAGGTGTGATGAAGACAGGGTGCACAGTACCGAAATTGAGTTGCTTACGCTGACTACGTCTGCGGTAAAAAACTGGGCTGCGGGGAACAGAGACCGGGATCCGGGAGGGGGGCGCGCTATAGGGCGGCAGCCGCATGGACTGTCCTTAGAGGATAGCTCCTTTTAAAATGAGGGAGGGGCATTGGGTAGGAAGATCGGGAAAAGTGATCCAGGACGACAGACTCTGGCGGCAGATGCGCCTGGAGCTAGAATAGAATGGCAAAAACGCCTCATGGGTAGGGTAACAAACATATATAGAGACGAGTAAGACTAAAAGGGTAGTGAGTGACACAAGCACGCGGGACTTGAGAAGGGCGCCTAGCGGAACGCATGTGCTCGTGGACTGGATTTATCTATTCCAGAGGCTGAGAAAGACTCACTACAGTCGGAACGTATCGTACAAACGGGGAGACCTGAAAGAAAATCACGGATTGGAACGTCGGAGAGGTATTCGAATCTTGCGGAGGAAAGTAATCTCGACCAGGTCAGGGAAAGGCCGGGGGGGGGACAATGCGGGCCATCATTGCGGGAAACTCAGCGGTAATCACAAGACGAAACTGCTAAGTGGGAAACTGAACGAAACTTAAGACGGGTAAACCGCACAACGGATTAGGGAGTAACTAAAAAAAGAAAGTGCGACACGTGGGGGGACCGGATGACGCCAGCCGAGAATTTGGAGCTTGATCCGATCAGCTGGGGGGGGGGGGGAAGCAATGAGAAAAAAAAGAGCATGATAAGAACGTATTCTAAGTTATTTTCAGTGGACAGTGAGAACGGGACCGGGGATCATTCGGGCCGGAGAAGCAAGTGTGCCGAAGTCAAGAACACAGGCATACATTGGAACAATGAACCTCCCTGTCATCGGACCGGAGGGAACTCTGAAGTGAAGAGAAGGAAGTCATGAGGAGCGCACATGGCTTAGACGGGAACAGACTGAACTGGCAGTAGTCTGAGGTGATGTAAACATGAGAAAAAACTTAACTCAATCCGGTTGGGCTGGGACTGACGTGCATAGGGAGAAACGAAGTGCCTGTGCCACGGGTCGTAGACGGCGTCAGGGGGGTCGGCGATAATGTTCATCGGGGGATGAAAACTTTTCTAAAGTTTCAAGTTATGCTAGTTCGGGTTGCACGCTTGCGAGAGAATCGCGTCAAATCGCCGACCAGTGAGACGCCCATGGTTGGCTGAGAAAAAAATAAAATTCATTAAGATCGGTGAACAGAGGGATAATACAACTGAGGGGGGTGAGACGGCTGGACACAGTACGAACGGCGAATCTTAAGCCAGAAAAGGACCAACACTCTTGGAGGAAGGTGACTTGTTTTGAAGAAAAAAAAAAAAGACGACATAGACGCGGGGGAAGAGGCGTCTAAAAATGAAGAGACCGCGGTCCTCTACGGATCACCAGGCTATTCAATGTGTCCATTGGACATCACGGACGGGGGGAGGATGGGCTGGAGGGGCTCAGATCGAATTGATGGAGTAACGGCTGACGGAGTTCAAAAAGAAGACTATACAAGCAAGAGCATCGCCTATACTCTAATAACCGACAAGGGACGCCTTCGGGGGTGTCTACAGCCGTGGGGTTGGGGGTGCCCGGCGAAGGTCGGGCATACAGTTTCAAAAGAAGGGCTACCTAGAGTCGCTGTAACTTATGGCGGAGGGCCCGATTAAGAAACACGAAACTCGGTGTACAAGGCCGACAGAAAAGGGGGTCCGAAGTCGACAACAAGCGTTAAAGCCTTAAAAGAAAGTGAGGTTTCCAGCTTAGGTGTGAAGAGGGTCATCTGGAAGGCGCTCAAGGCAGCGGAGACGGGTCACTCGGCAGAATATCGAACCTCGGCAGGTTGAAGGGGCGGGGGGGGGGGGGGGGGGGGGGGGGGGGGGGGGGGGGGGGGGGGGGGGGGGGGGGGGGGGGGGGGGGGGGGGGGGGGGGGGGGGGGGGGGGGGGGGGGGGGGGGGGGGGGGGGGGGGGGGGGGTGGGGGGGGGGGGGGGGGGGGGGGGGGGGGGGGGGGGGGGGGGGGGGGGGGGGGGGGGGGGTGGGGGGGGGGGGGGGGGGGGGGGTGGCATGGGAGTCAAAAAAGTTGGAAACACCCACCGAAACCACAAACAAAAACTAACCCGAAAAGGAAAGTCATCAAAGTGCATAAAAGACAGCATCACTCATCAGAATCTAACCAGCTCTTCAAAGCATAAAAACCTCCACTTTAAACACACACCCTTTCTTGGGGGACAAACGAGCAATGACGAAAAAGTGAACTACAAACAGAAAAAACCAAAAAAAAATGAAAGCAAACAATAAAAGTGACAGGAATGATAAAGGGCTAACAGACTTCATCTGGTCTTCAAAAATAGAAGATTGCGGCTTATAACATCAATTAATAAGAAAAAAAAAAAAAAAGACAGATAAAAAAAACGACCATGGAACAGGAGGCGTGAACGACTGACAAATGATATGACGTAACAAGGTTCTTACTTCACAGATCGAGACAAAAGGAAAAACCGAGATAATAGGCACAGACATACAATTAATCGTAGAGAAGCATAGAAAAAAAATCACACACCTGCTGGCACAATACGAAACCACAACCCCTCAAAGAAACGGATACTTTGGCTAACGCCAAAAAAAAAGACAAGAAAAACAAGAAAAAAAAAAAAAAAAAAGAAAACAAAAAAACAACCACCACGGAAAGAAATAGAGACTGAAGAACGCATAATTGCAATAAAAAACGAACCAGGGGAAAAGGAAAATTAGTCGGTAGTCTCGACAGACGAGAAAGTCAAAATGGGATTCTAACATTTCAAAACAACCATGCCACTAGCAGCAAGAGAATAGAATAAATGAAGAAAATCAGAATGGTCGGGAGAGAGAAGCAAGGTTCCTCTCTTTGCAGAATGAAACGGGCATCAGCATGCCAAAACAGCCATATCGGTGAGCAGACTGCCACGCGGACGTAGGATGCGTACTAGCAGCACGGCAAGTGTGTAGGTGATGAGGGTAAAAAAGGAATCTACATCTAGACCTAGGCATCGACGAGGCGACTGACCGCTACGCCGCTCTGTGGAGGACGGGGAAAAACTCTAGCGCAGTCAACGGAGGCGAGCGGCTACCAGTTCGACCCTGGGGTAAAAGAAGAGACTATCTATGAGTATTTTGTTTCGGGCACCTGTCTAATCTGGCTTTCGGGTCTCGTCGCAATCACACGCCGAGAAATGGGCGAACCCGGACGAAGATCGGGCGCTGAACGCCGGGGAAAGGGGGTCTGTGGATGCAGGGGGAAAATTGGAAGCAAAAAAAAATAGTCGTTAGGACACGACTTCATTGAATGGAGCGTAAAAAACTAAGGGACGGTTAACAAAACATATAAAAAACACTAAAAAAAAAAAAAGGGTAATGCCTCGAGTGAAGTTCCTCAAGATCCTAATTACACAAAGGGCCCACAAACAACAGCAAGGAAATGAGGACACGCTGTCATCATGAGGGGGGGGGGTAGGTTAGGGGGGGGGGTCTGGGGAAGGGGGGGGGGGGGTTGTGAGGGGTGGGAATTCAGCACATTTCGAGAATCAGGCTCAAAGGGGGTGCGTACAAAAAAAAAAATGAAAAAAAATATCAAATACTTTTGGGGTGGGTCTGGGCGAAAAAGATCAAAAAAAAGCATGCAGATCAGGAAACATCTCCAAAAACAAAAAATCCTTTCAAATTACAAAAAAAGAGAAAAAGGGACTGCACACGAAAAAAAAAAAAAAAAAAAAAAAAAAAAAAAATTATATGCTTAACAAACCGTGGCAAATCGATCCTAAAGAGAAACATAAAAAAAAAAAAACCAAGACCGCAAGGGCCCTAAAACTCCCTAGCTTTTTGGGGGGCCACGTACAGGGGGGGGGGGTTAAGAGACGCACCCTACTCTGAACGGCTCCGCAAACCTCGGGACGAATATGGATCGGAAGTATGCTCTGATTGCGATGTAGTATTATGCCTCTTTAAAGTACTGGCTGCTCCCAAAAGGCAAATGGCTTCCAGGTGGGCCACATTACGCCTCAGACGCAGAAACGGGAATCATCCGCGGGAAAGACAAGGAGTACACCCACCAGTAAATACTGAGACTACAGCGTGCGGGGCGCTTGGATTTTTTGAAAAAAGCAGTACGAAACGAGCGGGTCGACAAGCAGGATCACCCAAAAAAAATGGAAGTTCGAAGAGTGCATAAAGAGCATGGACCAGGAATTCTCTATTACAAAACCTTCAGAGAAAATACCTCATTGCGAGCTCTGAGGGACTGCAGTCACGCACTGGACGGATGCACCGCGGTTCCTGTTCCAGGAAGCTTAATAGGGGGGAGGGAGAGGGAGATCCAAAAGTAGTCTTACCGTCCAGAATCAACGGGTTTGGGCTACAAACCTAAAAGTGTAGGAATAGGGACACACTGTAGAAGTGTAAGTAGACGTCAGGGGACAGAAATGGATCGAAGGTCAAGGACGACTGACCATCTAAAAAACGGATGCCCTTCAATCTGTAACTCTGAAAACCTGTTGAAGAATGGCCTAGCCTAGCGTAGCACGCCTGCGACAGGTCATATAACGTCGGACTCATACAGAAACAAAAAAAGGCCAGACCAAAGTTCCGGAGAATAAGAAAATGCTAAATTAGAACAGGAAGAGATCACCAAAGTAGACATCAAAAGAGCACAAACACCTGGACTGGAGAGACGGCTCTCTCACAGAGACTTATCCCCAAAGGCCCTATCCGTCGGTCTTTTCAGCTGAATGAAACGTCTTATGAGTGGGGGTGCGTGGGGGGGGGGGGGGGGTCATACAGGTACGCCTGGCTGGAAAGCACTGACACCAAAAAACGAGTTCTAATCTTTTGGCCTATGGGAATCTTGAATACAACAGTCAGCGCTGCTCATCGGAATGTCTTATGGGTGGGGGGCTGGCCGGGCTTTCGAGGTCTTCCTAAAAATGGATGTGCGGGGGGTGGAGCTGGGGCAGCATTAAAGGTCGGTGCTGTAAACACACACTAGTCATTACAACTTTAAAACCTCACTCGGCACACACACCTCACAATGCTCCGTGATCACAACAAACCACACACGCTCAAAACAGCGCGATCTGCTGGTCGCATCTAATGACCAAAAAGGGCCGTGTGGGGGGCCCACTGTAGCCCCAAACAGTTCTTCCTTATGCTGGGGTGGGAAAAAGCGACTAAACAGGTGTGGTAGAAAACACAAACGTACCGGATCTTGGGGGGGGTGTGTCGCGGCACAAAAAAACACTGGGGGGGGTTGGGGCCCCAAAACACACAAAAAAAAAAAAGAAAAAAGCAGAACTGGGGGCCCCAACACAGTGTCCTGGGCGCCGCTTCCACACACTAAGAAAAAACGAAGAGTGTGACCGTGCGACAAACTTTCTGATAACAACTATATTGCCTGGGCGGGGCGGGGGAGGGGGGGTGGGGGGGGGGGGGGGGGGGGGGGGCGGGGGGAGGGGGAGGGGGGGGGTGGGGGGGGGGGGGGGGGGGGGGAGTGGGGGGGGAGAACCACCACAAAAGAAGAAGCACGAATCTAAAAAACACATGAGGGGGACGCCCTTTGATAGAATCGTATGGAGGTTGAATCTGAGAAAAATGTCTTTAAAAAAATCACGTGAGGACATGAAAGCCTTTGAGGCGAGTTCGCGGCTAGCCATTCGGAAGTAACTGGCTACTCTGTAAATGCATGACGATTCGAATAGAGGCCGGATAAACTCAGGGGATAAAAAAGAAACACTGTCATCATTAGAAAAAGTTAAAGACCCGACTTGGCACACCAAAGTTCAAGGAGCTGTTCCGGGCTGTCTTGGGACTATGGGACTGTCAGAGCAACAAGGTACGGCCACAGGAAAGTGGGTGGGGAGAGGGGGGGGGGGGGGGGGGGGGGGGGGGGGTGTTGGGGTTGGGGGGGGGGGGGGGGGGGTCTGTGAGTATTCCTGACAGTCATTTTGCTTGTTGCTAAGTCCCTGAACGGGGGAAACCACGCCTAAAAGTATCAACGCTTTCAAAAGATAGCGCTTAATCATCTGTGAGAAATGAGATTCACGGTCGCACGGATGAGCAAAAAAGATTGTTCAACATATGCTCTGCGGGAATAGTACATCAATCTAAGGAATGATCATTGAGAAAAAAGCCCTTCGACCAAAATAGTGGTGTCGGAATCAGGCACACATGCCGTATCAGAAGGCGCCAGGGCTCTGGAACATGAATCATCTTGGCGGAGCTCCAAACCAGACTTCAAGGTAACTAAAGAGGGAATTCATTTTAACGATCTCAGGTTATAAAATTACGCCGTGTCCGTGACATCAAAAAAGGAGCGCCCAAAATCGGTAGAGTGAGTGCCTACAGAACCTATGGGGACAAGGAAAACGCATGTCTTTCAGGGGGGCAGTCGTCGAAGGAGAGATGCTCAGTCTTCATAGGGGTTCTGCTAAAACTAATAGGGACGGACTAAGGAAAACATCGTTTAAAAAAGAAAAATAGCGGGGTCGTGTTCAGTCGACCACTTCCTTCGTTGTTGCCGGGTCTGTCAGAGGTGTGCAGAAGAGCCAGGGATCGACCAGTGGTGTCATCAAGCTACTACGGATAGTTCGGGGGGCAGGAAACAGAGGTCGCGGACTGGAGGATACGCTAGGGAAAGATGGGTGCTGCGACCAAAACTGACGAAGGGGGGGCGTGGTGGCGGACCGCGGAGGCAGATTCCTGGAAAAACTCAGTGGGCTGGAAGCTCCAAACCGTCCGCCCTTTCCAGGGACGAAACATCCCATTCGAGTCAAACAGAATCCTAGAGGGGGGCGTACGATTTCAAAGAACTGAACTCTGGTTATTTGGTCACACAGTTTAGGTGGTGAGGGGGGCGGGGGATGACTTAACAGATGTTTCGGCCGAGGGACGAAAAACATCTAGATTACGGGCGTAACAATGTCGGGGACGACTCGTCAGAAAAAGCAGGAGAACGAGCAGGGGACACAAAAAAAACGGCCGTGCAGCCAATGAGCCTTCAGGAAAGGGACGCATAAGGGCAAGGACAACCTACATGCAAAAGCCAGAAGATCGAAAACCCGGGGTAGTACTTTTATCCAGAAAGCTCCTGAAAGTACTGCGAGGGCCCACGACATGACACGACAGAAAAACGAAACACAGAAAGGAAGGGGGAAAGGACGCAAGCACATTGCGGGGGAAAACCTTCAGTCTCAACGGGGAGTACAGTGTTGAGCACTCTTCTGAAAAGGCAAATGAAGAATACACCAAATAAAATAGGAAGCACGGGGGATGCAAGGAACATAAAAAAAGAGGTACGAGAATATCTTAGAAACCGAAAAAAAAAAAAAAACAATTCTATGTGGGTGGCCAACGGGTGACTGGGGGCCGTTCAAAAAATAAAAATAAAAGTCATTCCAACAGAGGGTCAACCCAGAATGGTGGGATGAAAAAGACAGTTCCTATTGGGATTTGTTAAAAAAGGTCTCAAAAGGGGGGGGGGGGGGTGGTATGGGGGTTAAGCCTCTAGATTGCTACACAGGGGGGGGGGGGGGGGGGGAAAGGTGGGGTCTGGTGGTGTCCTGGCCGTATTGGGAGTAGACATGGAATGTTAATTCACATGAGCTTAGTTTTCTGGGGGTTGGGGGGGGGGGGGGGGGGGGGGGGGGGGGGGTGTGGTGGGGGTGTACTGATTCATCTCCTCGTCCGAACCTGATGGCGGGGTTCTCTCCTTTGCGCCGTTGTCTACCTCTTGTGGTGGACGTTCTTGTTTCACATTTACAGCCTGAACCCGTGGCGTGCTGTGCGTCTTCCGCGATGGTCCAGGACGACGGCGATCGAGGACTTTGGTGGATCTCTTGTGGGTGGGCGGGTGGGGGGGTGGGAATAGAATATTGGTCTCTGCCGTTCTGCTTCTGGATCCTCTGTCTCTTCTGATCATTTGGTGACCGCTGGTCTCTCCCTTGTTCTTTCTTCATCTTTTGGATCTTTGGGAGTATGCAGTCGTTTGCTAAGAATTTGTAGAAGGGGATAAAGGGAATCATCTTTGGGGGGGGGTGGGGGATCTTAGGGTGTTCAGACGGCGATGAGGGTTGTTGGCTCTGGTCAATGGCTGGTGCCTGTAGCAGGGGCGGAATATGGGGGGTTTTTGATTCTTGTTGTTGGCTCGTGGGGCGTTCTTCGGACGGGTTGGAGGGTAAGTATTTCGTGTCGGAAGAGAGTATGGGGGAAAGTTGGTCTTCTGATTAAAACCGTGTGCATCACTATAGCAAGTTGCTGAGGGTCGGTAGTTTCAGTATTGGGGGTTTTGCCTGGGGGGGGGGGGGGGGGAAGGGGGGGGGAGGGGTGGGGGGGGGTGGGGGGTGGTGGGGGGGGGGGGGGGGTGGGGGGGGGCGCAAAGCCAGTTCTGTCCGTGACGGAGTGGGCTACAACGAGCAAGGGCCGAAGGATCGTTCCGCGTGTTGATCTTAACACGTCGTAACAACTTCATAAGGTGTCGTCGCTATCCTCAGGAAAAAGGCCACTCGCCCAGTTATCTTCTATTTGGGTGTCGAACGAAAGGATGTGCCGCTGTACCCCCGGCAAAAAGATTAAAAGCTGAAGAGAGAAGCAAACTAGGGGGCAGTCAAGAGGGGTTGGAGAAAATAGTGCGGAGTGAGTCGTCGGGGGGGGGGGGGGGGTTGTGCTGGCTGCAAGCATTAAAAAAGCAAGAACTAGCAAGGAAGAAGGAGGACATGAGGTAACAGAAAATATAGTAATCGGGGCGCACGCAGCAAGGACGGCGCAATGGGGCTAGGGAGTCAACCGGGTTGGGTGGGGGTCGCAGGAACGAAAACAGAATTACAACTACAATCTGGGAAATAAACCCAGCCAGGAAATAGTTATTATGTCGCCGAGCGGGTTATTATATCCTCAGGGACAAGTCTGAAGTAGAGACCATACTTAGCGAAGGCGTCCAGGGAGGGCTGGCACACTCTCATTACAAGATAAACCAGTTGACGTCGGGTGAAAAAGGTGAGGTGGGGTTTCAGAACAAAAAAGGGGGGGGAGAAAAGAAAATAAAAAAGAAAAGAAAAAACAAAAAAAAAAAAAAAAAAAAAAAAAAAAAACAAAAACCAACACCAAAACAACAAAAGAAATGAAAAAAAAAAAAACAATAAGATAGTAGGATGCTCGGAAGGAGCTTCATAGAAATTCGAAATCTGCCTTCATCGACGCTCCAGTACCTGAATCTGTGCGCTTCTTCACTCCTCTTAAAGTGCTCCCTTCAAAACGACGCATTGGTTCCTGTGGGTCACCTGTAAACTTAAGGAGAAGCTGTGCTGAGGGGAGCAAGATCATCAGCCTTCGGGATACAAACATAAAGCATAAAAAAAGTGGGGAAAAAAAAAAGGCGTTCTCTGATCTTGCAGAATGACAGGCAGAAATCATGGGCGTACGTCAGAGGACAGGTCTATTCAATTAGGAATGAAGGTAGTGCGCGGGGTGTCTTGTGGGTTGGGCGGGCGGAAGGGGGACTGACGGTCCTACTGCGGAAAAGGTGGGCGCTTGCGGAGGTTGTCAATGCAGGGCAAGGTGAGTTGTCGTTAAAATGGGGCGGCTCATCCGAGGGTGTTTGGGTTTTTTTTGGGTGAATTCTTGAAAGAAGATGCTTGGGCTGGGGGTGTGGCCGGGGGGTACTTTTGGGGGGGGGGGGGGGGGGGGGGGGGGGGGGGGGGGGGGAGTGTGTCGGTCTGGTCGAGGGGGCAGGGGGGGGGGCGGGGTTCGGGGATGTGATAGGGGGTGGGAGGGGGCGGAGGGTGGGGGGGGGGGGGGGGGCTCCGGGTGGCACAATTTGGAGAGACTGAATTTCGGGAGCTCTGTGCAGGAGGGAGGAAAGAAGATCGAGAAGGAAGGGAAAAAGGCTAGAGGAGGAGGTCGGGTGAGAGGGGTGGAACAGAGCTGAGTTAGTGGGGGGGGGGGGGGGGGGGGGGGGGGTCCTGAACCAGGGCGGTAGTTGGGGGATGCGTGGGGGAGATTCCGGGGGTTCATATGGTCGTTGTTCGAATAAAGAAATGATCGGAAAGGCGGTTAGCGTGGGCGGGGACTGTTGGCGGGGGGAAAAGCGGGGGGGGGGAGGTGGGGGGGTGGGAGGGGGGGGGGGGGGCACATATGACTGACGCTGATGGTCTGTAAGAAAAAAGAACTTCCCTTCATAGGTGACTTAAAGGATCATGAACAGCATGCCTGGGGTCGGATCCTCTAGAAACTAGGGAAACCTAAAACTCAGAGTCATCACACAAACTACTCCAAAGCGAGATCCTTGAAGAGGGATTTGGGAAGTGCATAAAACGTATAAAAAAAAAAAATAAAAAAAAAAAAAAGAAGAAAAAAGAAAAATACTAAAAGCAATGGTTGAAGAATTGAAGAAAAAAGCCTGACACAGTGGGACACAAATAATCGTGAGCTGTGCGACGAGAAGACGCTGCAAAAAAGTAGCGGCTCAGGGATGGGGAGCGTCAGTAAAGTATGTTGAGAACCACGGGGGGGGGTTCGACGCACGCGAGTCACACGAGGGAACAGAAAAACAGGGTGCTGGATTCTTAAAGACAGTAGACTAGGAGTGCGACATAGAGACTAGGAAAAAAATTGAAAGAACTAAAGCTAGGACGAGGGATCATAATGACTCGGGAACCGAATTGCTAAAGGACATCCGAGAGACAAGTCCAGGGGTGTCAGGCACAGCGGACAGCGGGTAACGATCAGAAGCTTGTAAGATCATCCTCAGAAATGGTGGGAGATGCCTCCATGCATAGAGGGGAGGGGCGGGGACGGAATCGCAAAGATGGCGTAAACTTAAAGGTAGGGAACGCCCCCTTTCTAAGTGGGGAGATCACTTACTCCAGATCCAGTCAGGAAGAGCGGCTATAGATGGCAGGGGGAGACGAAAGTGGATTGTGTAAAAAGAAGTTGGTGGGGCACTGAGGAGACTAGGAAAAACGTTCTATGCAAAAGTCAGACCCCACCTGCGCGTCACTGGCGCTGCGGTATCTCGGTCCGGAGTCACAAAGAGGCGCTTAGGGAATTAGAACAAGTTGAGGAACAGGAGGCGAGAGGAGGGTAGCCATTAGGGGGAGCAGAGTCGCGGGTCAAGAACATAAAGAGCGCGTAGATTTGAAGACAGTGAGAGGAGGTTCTCGTCGACACGGCACTCGGGGGCAGTAGCAAGGTGACATAAACCGGAGCCCGCTCCTGAACTCAGCCTCTGTGTGGAACAGGGGAAGTGGCGGGAGAACGGGGTTGGCGGGGGGGAGGGGAATGCTTGCTCGAAGCACCAGCAAGAAGATAGTCTGTTCGACGTCAAAGTTAGCTCAGGGAAGAGAGAGGGAGACTGATAGGAGGGACTCGATCAAGGCTCGAAGATGGTGGAAGGTCCCTTTATGTGCCCCACTTCTCCGAACTGCCGGCGGGCTTTGGGCCTGAAACTCCAATGGTGGGGGTGGGTAATTCGCATCCCAAAGATTAACGTGTTTTGGGAAATTCCTGGGTGTTTAGACGGGGGTAAAACGTTTTTGGGGGTCTTGGATTTCATAAAAAATGGCAGGAAGAGGGTGTCACCGCAACAAAAAGAAGAACCAAGGACGCCAAGGCACGGCGGGTGATTAAAACAGAAAAATTGGGGCGCCAGTCAAAAAGCTTGTGTGAAAGGCGTCACAGAAACAAATGGGGGAAGGGGTGATGTACAAGGACCCTAAAGTGGGAACTCACGTATATGTAAGTGGGGAGCCTTCGCAAAGCTACTCCTGCGTTTAACGTCATTACTAGAAGGACTGCACGTGTCTGTCAAAACGCGACTGGGTGGGGGGGGGGGGGGGGGGTGTGGGGGTGGGGGGGGGAGGGGGGGGGGGGTGGGGGGGGGGGGGGGTGGTGGGGGAGGGGTGGTGGTGGGGGAGAGGGGGGTTGTCTATCGCGCTCTCTCGGACTTCCTGCGAATCCTGGAAGCTTTGCACTAAAAATGCTCTCCGTTCATGGGGGAGACTTAGTATTATTATAAGTAATCAAAGGGAGCCTGCAAGAAAGTGACAGGGGGGGGCGGTCGTAAAATAGCCATTGTCTCTAGTTGATGGCCGGGGCACGAGTAAAACCCACGCCCTTTTGGGTAAATCAAAAGGGGTAAACTGAAAAACAGCAACAGGGGAATGATGATGGCGGCAGTGCATATTCCAGGCCCGGAAAAAACGTTAGCGGGAGAAGTAAAAAAATGGTGGGGTCGACACGGCATCTGAAAAGGAGCTAGATCCCGTGAAACAGTGTTCGTAAGGGAATAGGATCAATGGACAACGTGGTAGACGACCTGAGGGTTAGGGCACAAAGTGGATGAGTTTAAGAAAGCTCACTCTTGGCTCACAGAGAGGGACGGGGGCAAAACTTTGAGGAGGTAAAGGGGCACGTAGTTGAGAACGCGTGCGAGGGCCTTTGCGTATCATCGTGATGGCAAAGCCCAGGGGATAAGGGGGGAACAAAAGAAGTGTGGACACGTAAAAGAGAACGAAAATAGCAAGACGTGAGTGCAGCCGTCAGAAGAGTTGCATGACGAGTCTTCAACTTTGCGTAAGAGGAAGAACGCAACGAGGGGGCCCAGACAGGAAGAAGCACTACCCAATGAGTGTCTTGCTTGGAAGCGCGTCAAAAAATTCGGTAGAACCTTTAATGGGCGAGACCGAGAAAAGAAGGAACCACGGGTGCCGTTGACAAAAACCAAAAAAAAGGGAAAAAAGAGTGGGGGTCGTATCCGCAAGGCTGACTAGAAAAAGTGGCACACAGAGGTCCTCAGATTCAAAAATTTTATACAGGGGGGGGAGGGCAAAACAGGTTCCAACATGCGACGAGCCGACCGAAATAACTGGACCAGGAGGGGTTAAGAGCTGAATCAACTGCTCAGAGGGGAAATGGTAGGAAAAGGCTATGGTAAAAAAATAGAGAGTAAGTGTGCAAAACAAAAGTCGCATAAAGTGCCTGTGGCCCTAGCAATCAGTCGCACATATCAAATATAGACATTGCGCGGGGTGGTCGGGGACCCGGCATTCACTCTTGGAATGCATAAACACAAAACCGCACAACAAAAAAAAAAGCAGAGACCTAAGATTGAAGCTGAGGAGTGCTAAGACAAACGCCGAAGTGGCTTAAAGGGAGGAACAACCGCGGCATCTGAATCGGAGACAGTGGAGGTGAAGGGACGAAACGGAGGCTAATATCGAGAAAAAGTGGGAACTCATGTATCAGGAACTGTGTGAGCTGAGTATAAAACACAGGTAGTATCTGTTAAATTGACATGGGTACTAGTCACAAGGAGAAAAAGAAGGACGATGTGTCATGGCGTAAAAATTGCAGCAAGATGGGGAGGGAAAATGAGAAAAAAGGGATAACGAGATCTAGCACTATCATTGGGCAGTAGACAACATAACAGGACGACTGTAAAAGTAACTTGTTCAGAAATAGAACTTCTAGCAAAGGGGGGGGGGGGGGGGAAAAACAACAGTTTAGCTAGGAAAAACTTTTACGCAAGGGGAGTCGCAGAATCCAACTCTGCACTGGCGAAGGAACCTACATCGTACAGAGTCCAATTTACAGGGGACCTTATCAAACAAGAGGCAAAAAAAAAAAAAAAAAAAAAAAAAACGGTCAACTATGAAAATCCTCAAACAGTGCAAGGCGAATAGGGCCGAAGGGCGTGTAGGGGGGGGGGGCGTTGCAAGGATAGTCGGAACGGTCCGAACCCGAGATTTCCTATTGTGGGAAGGCGTCTAAGCAAGGAAACTAAATGACAGGGCTAGTTCAGAATCAGTCAGGGACAATGACTTTGGAGGGCAAGGGGAGAAGGGGGCGGAGAGGGAGGCGCATCGCACTGGTGGCGGACCAGAAGGCGTCGAATGTAGCTTCGGCAAAAAAAACCATTAGTTGGGAAAGCTACAATGGACCAAAAATTTGGCCGAGAAGCAAGGAGGGGGGGGGATGGTGAGACAAGCTCGGAAGCATCCACAAGGTTTGACACAAACAAAAAAAGAGGGGGGGGGGGTGACCAACCTGCCAACCGGGGATTTGTCTGTGCGCATTCAGTAAAGGGTCGTGCGATTTACGATTTCAAGGGGCAAGGGCGGTAGACAGGACGGCAGCTACGGAAGAAGGATCCCGGGGGACGGACGACTTAACGGGTGAAAAAAGCGGCACCCCATCTTTTGAGAACATTTAGGAAAAAAATTAGCGATAGATGGACTTAAACTGTATCGAAAAGACTCCAATTGCTGCTATAGAGGGGGACTGGGAGGGGGGGGGGGGAAAGTGAAGGTTGGCGACATGTGGCTACGGCAAAAGGGTCGTACTGTTCTGTGGAGAATCAAAAAAAGCCTACCGGTCTTGACATGAAAACAACCCGACGTTGAGAACAGTTTAGTGATCGGTCAAACGCAAAAAGGAGGGGAAAAAGATCACCAGGGGGGACGGAATTTGTACGGGGCGAGTGTGCCCGGGTAGAGAATGGTCGAATTCTTTATGTTTGTAATTTAAAACTCAGGGGTTTACATAACTCTGTTTTCGTATGAGAAAGCGGTGAGACGAAAGGAGGGGGGAGTAGGGGCGACGAGAAAACGGGCAATAGTACTTAGAGAAAGGGGAATAGGCGCTGTTGAGGTTTACTTATTTCAGATCACGTTCGTAAAAAATTGTTTTGGAAGGGTCTTTTCTAGAGCACGGGTCATAGAGATAGGGAGGAAGTGAACCTACGATCACGACAGGACTTGGGGGGGAAACGGGGGTTACTATTTTACAGGCGTAAAGAAAGTAGAAAAAGAACGAATTCACACATTTCTGTGAGGCACTAGCTTGGTTCCGTGGTACGAGGTGGAGGGTTACACCCTGCGAGGGGTAGCGTGCTAGAAAAAAAAAAAAAAAAATCCATGGAGGCTTGGGCTTGTACTTGTCTAAATTCTGGAAGAATGCGGGGGGTTAAAGGGCAGCGGGACAATAGGGGGGGGAAAGGAGACTGACGTCAGGCAGAGTAGCGGCCACGGTAAGGGCCAACGACAGGCACTATTAAATTAAAAAACGAATGAAAACCAAACAACAGAGGCCGTCGAATAGTGAGAGAAAAGGCAGAGGGCGCCGGGAAGCCAAGTAAGGCAAGGGCGCAGGTGAGCAAAGGTAGACTTACGGTGCGAACCACGGTTTTCTAAGGAAGATGAGCGGCTGGGAAAGTGAGAGGACCCCTCGAAAAAAGGAGGTCCAGCACATAGTTGTGGCAAAGAGGGGGGGGGACCTCGGCTATAGAGAATCCCTGAGCATGGGCCTCCGTGACCTATCAGAGGGGACAAAAGAGGAGAGGCATGTCATCATGAACGGACTCTCAAACTGGGTTAACATAAGGGGGGAAATTCACTGGGTTTAAGACCTGAGAAGACTGGATACGTAAATAAAAGGGAGGGAAAAAAAGACGATCAGTGGAAAGCACTCAAAGAGGGACAACAGAGACCCTCAAAAGGGGGGAGCGCAGGGGGAAACATACGGTGATGAAACAATTCCAACACCAAATGTTACAAACGGGGGGGGGGGGGTGGGGGGGAGGTAAAGAAAGGCAAAAAGTTAGCCGCCATGGGGGGGGTGAAAAGCACAACGGGGAATGAAGTGGGCTAAGTTATCGCTTAACAAGGGACGGATGTTGGGACTGAGCTACCTGATTGAGGAACAAAAATACGAGGGTGACCGGGATTAATCATGTGCAATACAGGAAATAGCGAGGGGAACAGTGGGAAACGTGGGAGCACCTTACGAACCGGCAGGGCGACACAATTAGGTACAGTACGGGGATTACAGGGAGGACACTTACTTGTAAGGGTGTTTCGATTATTCACTAAGGGACAGGGGTCATGAGAGGGGGGAAAACACACGCCATTTGGGGGGGGGGGCAAAGTTGACAACGGTACACTATGCGGAAAAACTCGGGGGACCCTACCTACATGCGACTGAAAGAGTGGGTGGAGCAGAGAGAAAAAGAGCACACGTAGGGGGGGGGGACAGAAGTGCAAGGTAAGTTCAGGGTCAAAAGAGTCCCACTAGAGGGCACATCAGGGGGGGCAACACGTGGTTGGAGTGGGCTGCTGACCTTACAAAGTTTAACTGGAGGACACTAGTGGGGAAGACAGAGGCAAAGAAACAGTAAAAAGGGAAACATGAAAAGGTTTGCAAACACGACTGAAGGGGTTTGTGGATTGGGATAATCTTGTCACACTGTGGCTGGTATGGGAACAAATAGGGGAAATACGAACCAATGTTGGTCGAATGGAGGGAGAGAAAAAAAAAAAGGGGCAGCGGTAGATGGGGAAGGGGAAAAGCGAAGGGGAGAAACGAATGAGTCTCGATACATAGACACCTCTTTTCCTAACTACCTAAAAAAGTGGAAATGGTAAGTAGTGGAAATGTAGAAAAGGGAAGTACTGCGGTCGAGAGGTACAGCTAAAGGTCGACCTTTAAAAACGTAATCCATGCTCATCACACAAATAAAAGGAAGTACGACGTCACGGGTCGAGTAAATGGGTTGGGGTCAAAAGGCACAGCGGGGGACTGAACACACAGAGTATGGAGGGCAAAGAGAAAAGGGACCGTATCTGAAGAGAGTGGGGACCTTACATTGATGGTAGGAGGGGGAAAAAGAAGTCAGTATCACAGGATGGATAAAAATAATCTCAGTAGCATGTGGGGGAAAGGTGCGGCGAAGAAGAGGACCAAACAGCACAGGACTGTAGACGCCTACCCTGTATACATCAACTACAGGAGGAGACTAAGGGACGCTAACCAGGGGGCTGTCATATAAGAAAAGGGGTTAGACACAACGAAACGGGATTATACGCTCTTCTCTAGTTCACTGGGAGCGTAAAGCTTCTAATTATCGCTAAGAGGCCATGAAAAACAGGGCAATCCGGGGGGGAGGAGCAAAAGGGGGGGGGGTAAGTTCATACTCTACAGGTCAGGATGAGTCAAAAAAAAAGACAGATGCCGTGGACTGTAACCTCTGTGTTGTAGAGCGGTTTGACGTCAGTAGGAGAAGACTGAACAAATTAGGGGGAGTACGTGATTTAGAGGAGCAGGCGAAGTCACGCTCGCAATGCAGAGGGTACGCTGTCAAAGAAGGAAGAGAGACTTATGCACCCTATTTATTAAAGAACTTAGCAGCTATAGATCTAAGTAGAGCAAAAAGGGGATAACTGTAATTATCAAGGTAAGTGAACATTTGGAACCTAAAAAAGACCATAGGATGAGTGTGGCGATGAAATGGTGACCGAGATGGACAAGCGGGGCACCCTGAAACCCTTCCGCAACTCATGCAATGTATAGAGTGAGTCAGTTTTTCAATTATGGCTAAGAAGCAGGTCCAAGAGAGAATATAACTACTGAAGAGCATCTGCTAAAGGATCAGTGCACGTAGGCAGGATGATTTCGGCTGTGGGAGGCTTGTACCACTAACTATCGCACAGGGGGGTGCAGGGGGGGGGGCGAAAACCAAAGTGTCATGATGTAAAGAATATACAAACCCCCTGAAGAGGAACGAACTTCGCTACACCTTATACTCAAATAGGCAAAAGGGAGGGTGGGGTACAAGGGGACCTTGGTAAGAGTAAGGGAAGGAGAGGGAGACAAGGTAGGTGGCTACTCGAATTGGACATAGAAGGGAAAAAAGTTCAGAACAATGCGACATAGGAACTGCAAGATTCCTCTTACAGAGTCGTATAGCATACAAGGATATCCGCACAACACAGGCTAAGAAGTCTTTAAATCTCTCACGGCTACCGGGACAAGGGAGAACAGAAAAAAAAACGTGGGGGGAGGTACTTGTTAGCTAGCTAAGATACTGGAAAACTACCTACGAGGCAACGGAGACAAGCCGAAAAAAGGAGCCAAGGGGGG